>ODAK010002632.1_pt1 | contig 18876 bp, 20 predicted proteins | sample 1539591 | NCBI WGS metagenome assembly ODAK01 (sample SAMEA3539303, study PRJEB22396) | soil metagenome | biome: tundra; feature: field; material: soil | place: USA | collected 2010-05 | depth 0.15 m | reverse complement strand
TACCTACCACGAGAGCCGGCCAGGCGGGGAATAGCAGTCCCTCGTGCTGTTCGTGGGGCGGCCTTTCAGGCCAGGGGCGTTGTAGGTCCGCCAAACGGAATTGGGGGAACAGTGAGTCAATTGGCGTCAAGGAAATCTGATGCCAGGTCGATCATGAATCGCCCTGTTGGCAGGTAAATTCAGAAAATGATCAATATCGCATTGGTAGGTTGCGGGCGAATCGCCAAACGTCACTCCGATCTCATTGGCACCAGTCAGATCGCGGGTGCCCGGTTGGCGGCAGTTTGTGACTGCGTCGCCCAAAGAGCGCAGGCGACAGGTTCCAAATACAGCGTGCCCTGGTACGAGGACATGGACGCGATGATGGCCGAACAGGCGCACAACATCGATGTAGTTGCGGTCCTCACGCCAAGCGGCCTGCACGCCGAGCACGTACTACAGCTTGCGAAGTTCAAGAAGCACATCATTGTTGAAAAGCCTATGGCATTGAACATAGATGATGCCGATGCCATGATTCGAGCTTGCTACTTGCAAGGCGTAAAGCTATTCGTGGTCAAGCAGAACCGGTTCAATGTGCCGGTACAATGCCTCAGGAGGGCTGTGGTATCCGGCCGGTTCGGCAAGTTCGTGCTGGGAACCGTCCGGGTGAGATGGTGCAGGCGCCAGGACTATTACGATCAGGACGCGTGGCGCGGAACTTGGGCTTATGATGGAGGGGTTCTTGCCAACCAAGCGAGCCATCACGTCGATCTGCTGCAGTGGATGATGGGCGACGTCCAAAGCGTGTTTGCGAAGAGTATCACTGCTCTAGTCCAGACCGAAACGGAGGACACGGCGATCGCTACGGTGCAATTCAAGAGCGGAGCGCTCGGTATTGTCGAGGCCACGACTGCCACACGGCCTCGAGATCTGGAGGGGTCCATATCTATCTTGGGCGAGAACGGCACCGTCGAAATCGGGGGATTTGCTGTGAACGCCATCAAGACCTGGCAATTCGCGAAAGAATTGCCGGAAGACAGGGAAGTCATCGAAAAGTACTCGGTCAACCCCCCTAATGTATACGGATTCGGACATCAGGCCTATTATGAGCACGTTGTGGATTGCCTCACCAATGGTGCGACTCCGCTGGTCGACGGCATTGAAGGCCGGAAAATCGTGGAGCTGCTTTCCGCACTCTACGAGTCGATAGAAACTGGTCGTGAGATCCATCTCCGATTTCATCCGCAGCATTGCCGGCTGGGTGTCCGAAACGGTCAGGGTGGAAAGGCAATACCCAGTCATGCCTGATTACCGGGTGTATGAGGGGGTCCAGATCGAGGACCCTGCCGAGATCGGCCCTTTCGTTCTTGTGGGTGTTCCTCCACGGGGCAAGAAGGAAGGCGACTTGGTGACCGTGATTGGGCCGGGGGCGGTCATTCGGAGTCACACGGTAATTTACGCCGGCAATCGCATCGGGAAGCGGTTTCAAACCGGACACGGCGCAATGATCCGCGAAGAAAACACCATCGGCGACGATGTCAGTATCGGCACAGGGTCGGTTGTGGAACACCATGTCATCATTGGCGATGGCGTTCGTGTTCATTCAAAAGCCTTCATCCCAGAATATTCGATATTAGAACCGCAGTGCTGGATTGGGCCAAACGTTGTGATCACCAATGCCAAGTATCCGCGGTCGCCTTTGGTCAAGGAAACCCTGAAAGGCGCACTTGTCAGACGCGGCGCGAAGATCGGAGCGAATAGCACGCTGCTGCCGGGGGTTGAAATCGGCGAAAACGCTTTGGTCGGCGCGGGTAGCGTGGTCACTCGGGATGTGCCCGCTGGTGCGGTGGTTGCTGGGAACCCCGCGCGAGTTATCAAACAGATCGCAGACCTGCCGTACTGTTCGAAAGACCCGACTCGATGACAAGCATCATTTGGAGAGCGGAATGATAAAGCTAGTCGATCTGAATGCGCAGTATCAATCGATCAAGGCTGAAATAGACGAGGCCATCGCCAAAGTAATTGCCGATGCTGCTTTCATCAGTGGAAAATATGCAAAGATCTTTGAGGAAGAATTTGCGGCCTATCTCGGTGTGAAGTGCTGTATCGGATGCGGAAATGGAACGGACGCCCTGGAGATCCTGCTGAAAGCTTTGGGCATCGGCCCAGGTGATGAAGTCATTGTCCCCGCTCACACGTGGATCTCAACAGCCGAATCGGTAACGACTGCCGGGGCCACACCCGTTTTCGTTGACACGACGCCCGCCCTGTACACGATCAATGCCGCGCTGATTGAACGCCACATTACCGACCGTACGAAGGCCATTATCCCAGTCCACTTGTATGGGCATCCCGCTGAAATGGACACGATCATGGCGATTGCGAACAGTCACGGGTTGAAGGTCCTTGAGGACTGTGCCCAAGCCCACGGCGCGACATACAAGGGCAGGAAAGTCGGAACGATCGGACACGCAGCGGCGTTTAGTTTCTTCCCCGGTAAGAATCTGGGAGCGTATGGAGACGCAGGAGGGATGGTCACCAACGACGAGTCCGTAGCGCAAGTGGCTCGCATGATTGCCAACCACGGACGCTTGGGCAAGCACGACCACGCGCTGGAGGGACGAAACAGCCGGCTTGACGGCCTGAATGCAGCGGTCCTCTCGGCCAAACTCCATCACCTTGAGGCATGGACTGAAGCGAGACGAAGTCTAGCAGCAGTTTATGACGAGGCTCTTGAGCGCGAAGGCGTCGCAGTTCCGCTAAGCCTGCCCGACTGTAAGCATGTCTACCACCTATACGTGGTCGAGGTAGCGGGGCGAGACGCTGTCCGCGACTCTTTGGCTTTGCGTGACATCGAAACTGGCGTTCACTACCCGAAGGCTCTGCCATTCCTTAAGGCGTACGCACGATTTGCCCATCAACAGGAGGAGTTTCCCGTGGCCTTCGAGAGCACCTCGAGGATACTCTCGCTTCCGATGTATCCGGAGCTTCAAGTGGACTCTGCTAAACAAATCGCAGCCATCCTCGCAGAATCTCTAAGAAATTCTGACCTCGAAAGCTCAGAACAGACACTGTCGAATAGTTCTACGGGGAAGTCTTGAGCCGTATCCACGAAATCGTCGTTCTCAGTACCGCGCACTCAGGTTATAGAGCCGTTGATTTTCGCTGCTGGCGGGACCGGGGGTGCGGTACGTCGATGGCCGCAACTTCCTGGTCTCCAGCAGCGGTCAGCGGCGCCGGGCTGTATTACATTGGCCCGGGTATCTCCTTCCGCCGCGACGGAAAGGGCTCCTCAAAGCCGTCGGCTCGGTATCGGGCCAGCCGCACCGCGGCCGAGGATCTGGCCAGCCGTTAAGTTCTGGTCACTGCCCGACTGACTGCGGAATTGCAGCCAGGAAGCGACGTTCCTGAGACACCGCTGACTGACCCCAGATGGAGAACTCTGCACAAACCCTGGCGCCGGCCGATCAACGCACCTGCGGCCGGATCACAGTTGCTAAGGCCGGTGCCTATGCTGCTGGAACGAATGTCATCCAGGTCATCGGCGGACTGGTGGCGACTGCGTTGTTGGCGCGGCTGCTTGGCCCGGCCCAGAAGGGTATATACGACCTTTACTTGGCGAGTTCGATGCTTCTGTCGGTGTTGCTCGGCTTCGCCTTGAACGCAGGCGTGACTTATGTTGTCGCTTCGGAGCCGGTGAACACCTCTCGCCTGATGCGTGTACTCGCACTTATCGCGTTGGCCGAAGCGTCACTGGCGCTGGGATTGACGTATGCGGCGAACGCCTTAGGTTTCGGCGGTTCGATCGTTCCGACCGAGCTCGGAGCATGGAGAGCGCCGCTGGTCGCCCTCACCGTTTGCGTGCTTGCGATGGCGGGGTTCTACCGCGCTGTGCTCGTAGGTCACCGCGAATTCATCTCCGCCAACTACGGCGATGTCGGGAAACAAGTACTTGGCGTTGGTTTCATCCTACTCGCGGTCGTGACCTCGCGCTTGACCCGCCTGCCGCTGGTGCACGCGGTAGTGCTGGCCAACACGGCGGCCGTTGGTATCACGATTCTCCTTTACGGAAGCAGGGTACCGCGCGGGCCAGCGACTAACCACGATACCGGGCTCGCGCGCGCGTTCCGTTTCTCGCTACCATCGTACTTCGCATCTGCCTCCCAATACCTCAATAATCGTGTCGATCTGTTCTTCGTATATCGGTACTGGGGAGCGGCCCATGTAGGGTTGTATCAGACCGCCGTGCTTATCGCTCAGGCAATCAATCTGCTGCCGATGGCCATGCAGGCGATCCTGTTCCCCACGATCGCCTCCGGTAGCTACAGCCACGAGGAGACTGTGGCTCTGGTGGCCCGTACGCACCGCTTGTTTTTTACCGTTGGCGTTGCGACTGCCGGCACTTTGGCCGTTGTAGGCCCGGTACTCATTCCAATGGTATTCGGCAAGAGATTCGGCGCCAGCGCTGTCAGTCTGGCGCTGCTGGCGCCGGGCTGCGCGCTCTTCGTCACCACTAACATCTTGGCAGCTTACTTCGCTGGAACCGGGCGGCCTCACATTAATCTCGTTAACTCTGTTGTCGGCACCGGTGTGACTGTCGCCCTGGATCTGTTGGTCGTTCCCCGCTGGAGTTTCTACGGCGCTTCGGTTGTTATGACTTTGTCCTGCGCGGTGACCACAGCAAGCTGTCTCATCGTGTTCCAGCGAGAGACCGGTACGCGACTGGTGGATCTTTACGTTCTGACCAAGAGCGACCTCGCTCTCGGTGGCCAGTACTGCCGGAACCTTGCAGCCCGGTGGAGATCATCCGCATGAATAGCTCTGCTGCCTTTGCTTCAGGTCCTGCGTTTAGACGCGCTCATAAATGCGTCCACGCTTCGCTTATCCAGGCTAGCGACATGCCGATGTACGCGTTTGTGGCGTCTCTCCCGTTTGAAAGAATCGGGGCATCCGGCGTCGAAGGCATGACGCTGACCATTTCCAGAGTGCTTGGATATTTATGGATTGCCACCTGCCTCCTAAGCCCGCAGGTGAGCCTAAAGCGAGTGCACCGTGTCGTGGCTGCCATGGCGCTGTTCGTTCTAGCGTTCTTCACACGTAGCCTGCTCATCGAGTCGGCGATGTGGCCTGCCGCGACCAGATACACTCTGATGCTTTTGCAAATGACCGGGATGGTTTGGTTGCTAACAAACACCGTTGGTGCCCGGCCCAGGCTTTACGAGAGCATCGCTTGGGTGTTCGGCACCGCTTGCGCGACGCTGGCACTGCTGCAAGCCCTGGGCTTGACCCAGATTGAGTTACAGGCCGAGCGCGGGCGCGTCAGCATGTTCTTCGAGGACCCAAACACGCTCTCTGGGAAGCTAGCCATCGGCCTGGTATTGCTAATCGGGCTCACCTGGAATCGGGCGCGGTTTGCTGCATGGGTGGTGCTGGCTGTCGGCCTGCCGACCGTCACTCTGACCATCTTGAGTACCGGTTCTCGGGGCGGGCTCGTCGCCTTGCTCGCTGGTCTGGTCGTACTCGCGTTGCCGACAGTGATGACGGGCCGAGGCTTATCACGAGTCAAACACGTCATCCTGATGATATCGATCACGGGCATGTTGATCTACGGGATCACCACCAACAACATCGTGACAGAACGCTGGAGCAGAACCTTTCGTGCTGGCGATTTCAGTCGTCGTGAGCTCCTCTATCCCCGCGCTGTCGAGATGATCATCAGGAAGCCCATGCTTGGCTGGGGACCCATGCAGAATTACAGCGCCCTTGCCGAAGGCCTGGGTATGAGCGGGGGCAGCTCCAGTACCGAAAACACGTTCATCTGGGCACTGACCGCAGTGGGTTTCCTGGGTGCATCGCCGTTTCTTTTTATCATCTATCTCGCTGGGCGTTCGGCTTGGAGTCTGCGCCGGACGATGCTGGGATGGACGCCCATCGCTGCATTGGTCAGCACTGTAGTGTTTTCCTGCACGATTGAGTGGCAGCACAACAAAGTTTACTGGCTCATACTCGCAATGACTGTAGCTGCAGCTCAAGGTCGGCGAAGGGAGGGTATGGCGGTTCGGATCTCACTTCGACATGCCCCTACAGGCGGTCGGCTCCCGGAGCGCTGATGCGGGTTCTCCACCTGTGCTGGTCCTATCTTTCCGAGTGGTTCCCCGGAGAAGGCTCGTTTTTCCGCAACATGGTAGAGCCTTTGCGCGATGCGGCCCTGGATGTTACCGTGGTGACACCCGTCCCGTATGCCCCGAGGTTTCTGGGCAGATTGATCCCACCGGGGGTACGGCGAGTTGCAGTGCTGCCTCGTAGCTACGAGTTCAATGCCGTTCCCGTGCTCGTGCCGAGGTATGCGCGTTTGCCGCGCAGACTGGACGGCGATCTCCTCCCCGTACTGATGGCCCGCGCAGTGGCGTCGGCGGTCCACGACAAGCCGCACATCCTACATGCGCACTTCGCTTACCCCTATGGCGTAGCTGCACTGCATCTCAGCCGTAGGTGGCGCGTTCCGGTAGTGCTCACAATCCACGGCGACGACGGAACCATCCTTCCGTACCGGTCAGAAGGCGACCGCCGGCGTTTCGTTCGCGCCGTGCGCGGCGCCGATCACGTTCTCGCCGTCAGCGACGATCTCGTGCGGCGTACCTACGATCTGGCAGGTAGAACGGTGGAGTTTTGGCCGATTGGCGTTGATCTCAATGTATTCCGGCGGCGCACGGAAGACAGGGCCGTTCTTCGCCGCAGACTCGGCCTCCCTACGGACAAGAAACTGCTCTTATTTGTAAGCGCGCTGACCGAGCAGAAGGGCGTGGATCAAGTCCCCGCGCTGATGGACCGCCTTCATCCCGGTATTCGAGCAGTGCTCGTGGGAGACGGTCCGTTGCGCCAGGAAATATGTAATAATCCGCGCTGCATTTGGGTACCACCGATACCGAATTCGCGCGTGGCGGAGTATCTCAGCGCGGCGGACGTCATGGTGCTTCCGACGGAAAGGGAGGGAACGCCCACAGTGCTTGTTGAAGCGGGTGCCGCACATCTGCCGATAGTGGCGAACGCAGTAAGCGGTATTCCCGATTTGTTGGCAGACTGCCGTGGAGTTCTCGCGGAGCCGCACAACATGGACTCGCTGGTACGTGCGATTGAGGAGACACTCAGCGATCCGGAGGCCAGCGGGCAGCGAGCGGCGCGCCTCTACGCCTTCGTCGCGACCCATTACGACTGCAGCAGCAACGGGCAAAGATTGAAACAGCTATATGAGCGACTCCTCGCGCAAAGATGCGCCGATCCCCTATCCGACCCGGGAATCGCCGGTAAGATCTGAACCATGTGCGGCATAGCAGGTTTCGTCAACAAGAGAGGTGAACCCGCAAGCCAGGACGTGCTCTCCGCGATGACGCACGCCGTGCGTCATCGCGGTCCCGACGGTTCAGGAGTTTATGTTCAGAGGAACCTGGGCCTTGGCCATCGGCGGCTGGCCATCATCGACCTGTCGGACGCGGCGAACCAGCCCATGCACTCGACCGACGGCGGTCTGACAATCGTCTTCAACGGCGAAATCTACAACTACGTCGAAATCCGGCAGGAACTGAAACAGTGCGGCCACGTATTCTCGACCCAATCGGACACCGAGGTGATCCTCGAGGCGTATGCGAAATGGGGGAGCGAGTGTGTGCAGCGCTTCAATGGGATGTGGGCGTTCGCGCTTTACGATCACCGGCGCAAGCTGGTGTTCTGTTCACGTGACCGCTTCGGCGTGAAACCGTTCTACTACGTCGATACTCCCGGCGTCTTTGCTTTTGGTTCCGAGATTAAGCAACTGCTCGACTTCCTGCCGGCCCGCGAAGCGAACAGCGAGATCGTCTTGACGTTTCTTGTCACCGGCCTGGTCGATTACTCCGAGCAGACGTTCTTTGAAGGAGTAAGGAAATTGTTGCCGGGCCACAACCTTTTCATCGACCTCGCGACCGGTGACGTGGAGCGCAAGCGTTATTACGCACCGTCGCCACTCAATCTGGATGGTGTGACCTCGGAGCAGTTGGAGCGGCGCTTCTTGGAGACCCTGGCCAGTGCCGTCGAGTTGCGCCTGCGGTCGGACGTACCGGTCGGGACCTGCCTCAGCGGGGGACTGGACAGCTCGACGATCGCGGCGTTGGCGGCCCCGCGCTACCGCGAACAGGGCAACGGGCCGTTCCGCGCGGTGACTGCGGTCAGCCTCGAGCCCGGAACTGACGAGTCCCGGTATGCGCAGCGAATGGCGCAACACAGTGGCTTGCGCTGGCTGACTACCCGGCCGACGGCTGCCGATTTCATCGGCGCAATGGAGAACGTCGCCTACCACCAGGACGAGCCGTTTCCCGGTCCTTCACCGCTGATGCAGTACTTCGTCATGCGGACGGCTCGCGAGAACGGCATTCCTGTCATGCTCGACGGCCAAGGCGCCGACGAAATACTGCTCGGCTATGACATGTACATCGGAATGTGCGTCCGCGCAACCCTGCGCGAGCAGGGCCCGCTCGCTGCGATGCGCGCCTGGCTCGACTGGACCGCACAGCACACGCGCATGTCGATTGGATCTGCTGTCAAGTTCACCGTAGGGGCTGGTATGCCCGGCCTATGGTATCCCTGGGCCAGGCGCCGATCGTCCTACGTGAGGTCTGGTCGCGCTACGCCACAGGTGCTGTTGGACTACGCCACAGCTACGCGTGACTTGCGCGCTTTCCAGCACCACGAAATCGCGAGCTTCACCCTGCCGGCGCTGTTGCGATTTGAAGACCGCAACTCTATGGCTTTTGGAATCGAAACGCGACTGCCGTTCCTCGACTATCGACTGGTGGAGTTGTGCCTCTCCCTGCCGATGCGATACAAGGCCCGCGACGGTTGGACCAAATGGATCCTGCGCCGCGCCATGGCTGGCATCGTACCCGATTCCATCATGTGGCGAAAAGACAAGATCGGATTTGCGGCGCCCGAGACGGTTTGGTTGCAGGAGCAAGGGGAAGCCATCCGTCAGACGGTCATGAACTCAGACCTTGTGCGTTCCGTCACCCACGACCGCAGCCTGAAGGCCGTGTACCCTGGGATGGTGCCGCGCGAGCGCTGGCGGCTGTTCTCGCTGGCCGTATGGAGCCGCCGCTTCAACGTCGGCAGGACGGCGGTGCCCTCGACCGAGGCGGCTAGCACGTTTGGGAGGGGAGAAAAGATCGTCGCAGATTGCTGAACGCGATTCGCATTCGCAACATACTGCTCTTCAAGGTGCGGTATCCGTGGATTGGGGCACGGGGAAGATGTGCACGTCCTTCTTACTTACATCCCGAGGAGATCCTGTGCCGGCACCTCGATCGGCCGGGCTCTCTGCAGATGGCCTGGGGGAGGTATTATTTGCCTTTAAAACATAGAACATTATTTCTCCATGGACAAAAACAATCGGCTGTTTCAATCATGCGGGAATTTCTTAATGATTAAGGTCCAATATCTTTCGCTCACGAATACGACTGAAAGTGGGGCGCCGCACACCCACGTCCATGAGATCATCGCTGGTCTGCGACGACGCGGAGTGCTCGTAACTCTATTTGAACCACCACCCAACACTGGATTAATGCGGAAGCTTCTTGGTTTCGCCCGAACTCAACTGCGCATGTGGCGAAACACAGGAAACGCGGACCTAATATATGTTAGATGCCATCCCGCAGCCGTGCTGACTGCGCTCTGGGCAAAGCTCACCGGTCACCTTATGGTCTACGAGCTCAATGGTCCACCAACACAAATCTTTGTCTCTTACAAAGCACTCAGCTGGTTTCGTCCGATTCTAGAGCCCGTTCTATACCTCCCGCTTAAGCTTGCGGTCAGAATCATCGCTGTCACACCACAGTTGGGGCGCTGGATCCGGGAGAACATGGGCATTGATCGCGTCTCGGTGATCGTGAATGGTGCGAATACCGACCTATTTCATCCCGACGCTGCAGGGCCGCCCGGCCACTGCGGGCGATATGCTCTTTTTTTTGGCGTGCTCGCCCCATGGCAAGGAATAGATACTCTTCTTGCCGCGGCGCGTCACCCATCGTGGCCGCGTGACGTCCGGCTGGTGATCGCTGGCGAAGGGGCGCTCAGGTCACAACTCGAGGCCCTAGGACCTGGCGATCCCGTGACCTACCTCGGAGGTGTGCCGTATTCACAAGTTCCCGGTCTCCTCGCTGCGAGCCTGTGCAGCCTGATCCCGAAAAACAATGTGGGAAACCGGGGAGAGACCGGCTGGGCTCCTCTGAAGCTTTTTGAGAGCCTCGCAGCCGCTTGTCCTGTAGTCGTCACGGATATCCCGCTTCTGGCCGATATCGTGCGCGAGAATCAATGCGGCATTGTCATCCCACGGGCTGATCCTGGCGCCTTAGCTTCTTCCGTCGCCATGCTCGCATCGGATCCTGCGGTCGCGAAGGAGATGGGCTGCCGGGGCAGGAAGGCGGCCCTGGCGGAGCACTCGTGGGACCGAAAGGCAGAGCAAACTCTGACTGTCCTAAGGGAGGTTCTGGAAGCGCAGACCGTGCAGGACTCGGGGACACACTGTCACTGAGTCTGTGGGCATCGATAGCGACGCACGGCCCTCGTGGCTTCAGCCGGGGCGTCGGATGTTTAAGCGAGTTCCGTAACCATATGCGTACATAGATTCGGCCCATCCACAATCGACAACCCCACGCCGTTCGTTGCACCACCTCCATGGCACCGATCTGCACTTGCCGACACATCCGCGAACCTTTTAGTCATCAACACTATGATTTTATGAGCACATTCGTACAGTGACTGAGGACTGGTGTAACTCCACGCTCGAGCCTAGCTTTCTCAATCGGCGTGATGGAACATCTTCATCAATCTCCCGCGCGCCTTCGGGGGGCGATGTGTCGCCCTTTGAAGTGAGACGGTGACCTTAGAGTGAGTAGTGTTTAGCGGAAACGGGTATAAACGTAATGAGTGCGCACCTTGTGTTTAACAGTTCGCGAGTCGACGAAGCAGCGGATAAAGTTGTTTCGGGTATTCGGGTTCTGCACATTATCGGTGATTCCAAACTGGGCGGTGGTTGGCAGGTCATTCACGGTCTCGCGGTGCTGGCGCAACGTCGCGGCTGGAATGCTGCTATCCTCTGCACTGATGCGGCTGTCAAGAGGGAATGCGCCGAGGCAGGAATCGAGGTCGTCTCCCTGGACTGCATTTGGCGCCCGATCAGGCCGTGGCGGGACATGGTTGGGCTTGTGCGTCTTTATTGGTATCTCCGGAAACACCCGTACTGTATTGTCCATACGCACACATCCAAGGCAGGATTTGTTGGTAGGATTGCCGCGCGGGCGGCTGGTGTTCCGGTCGTGATCCACACGGTCCATGGTTTTGCGTTTCATGAGCAGTCCAGCCTGCTGGCGGTTTGGGTATATACTGCGCTGGAAAGATTGGCGGCATGCGCAGCGGACTGTGTAGTAACTGTGAGCGAGTTCCACCGCGACTGGGCCGCGAAATTGGGTATTGGGGGCCCTGACAAGTTTGTTGCGATACCGAACGGCATTGCGCGCGAACGAGTCTCGCCCAGCCGATCCCGGGCACAGGTGCGAACGGAACTCGGTGTCGGCTTTGATGAGTACGTCATCTTGGCAACAGGAAGACTTGCCCCGCAGAAGGGACTAGAGGACCTGATTCAGGCGGTCCCTTTGTTCTGCCATCGTTTGACACACGTATCGCGGATCTTGCTTGCAGGTGAGGGTCCGTTGCGAGCTGACCTCGAAAGGCTAGCGAGAGATCTCGGCGTTGCGGAACAAGTACATTTCTTAGGCTTCCGAAGTGACATAGGAGACCTACTGGAGGCAGCTGACCTCGTGGTGCTCCCCTCGCTAAGGGAGGGCCTCTCCATCGCGCTGCTCGAAGCGATGGCTGCTCGGAAGCCAATTGTGACAACTGCTATCGGAAGCAACTTGGAGGTGACTCAGCAAGGGGCCGGGGCGCTAGTGGTGCCGCCAAAGGACTCTTGGGCGCTAGCCGAAGCTATTCTCCACCTGGCAGCAGCTCCGAAGGAAGCTGATCGGTTGGCGCAGGCGGCGTATGAGCGCTATAGCGCGAACTACACAGAGGAACGAATGCTGAACGCATATCTTGAGAAGTATCACGAGATCCTTCGGAGCAAGGCGGTGCTTTGTCATGGTTAGCGCCCACGATGCCAGCTCCGCTGCACTAGCGCAGATCGTGAGCTTGCACCAGTGTAGCTTCCCTGGTTTTTTGATGACGATGCTGGGCAGCGGATTCCTGTGTCCGGCGTGTTTATTATGAGCGTACAACCCTCTTTACCCGTCAAGGAAGCGTCTATTGGTAAGCGTCTCCATAGATCTCATCGTCCGTGCGGCGCCATTTCGTTGCGCGCTGGGTGCTGTGTTTCGGGTTCAGCCGTTTCGTACGAGTGGGAATTGAAAGAATATGACACAACAAGAGTTTTTGGTTAAAGTGAGTGAAATGCTTGAGGCGGAGCCAGCGCTGACGGGTGCCGAGGTGCTTTCAGACCTGGGGACGTGGGATTCGTTAGCCGTGATGAGTCTTATGGCTCTTGCTGAGGCGGAGTGCGGAATCGTGCTTGCACCGAAAGATATAGGTACTTGCAACACGGTCAACGATCTTGTTGCGCTTGTATACGAAAGGAATGCGGCGTAGCCCGTCAAGGCGGCGAAGTGAAAAACCCGCTGGACTTGACCGGGCGTGTTTTCCTTGTCACAGGGGCATCCTCTGGTATCGGCCGAGAGACTGCCGTTCTGCTCAGCCAATTGGGCGCCCAAATTGTTTCGGTTGGTAGAAGCCGGGAGCGACTCGCCGAGACTGTTCGTAATCTCTCAGGAGGCGGACACCGCACCGAAGTGTTCGATCTGACCCAAACAGAGCAGATTCCCGCCTGGTTCAGAGACCTGTGTGCGGCGACCGGGCCATTGAATGGGTTGGTCCATTGCGCTGGAATTCAAAGTACGATGCCGCTCAGAGTATTGAGCCCCACGGTTTTCGAACAAGTATACAGGATCAACGTGAGCGCAGCCGCGATGCTCGCAAAGGGTTTCCGTCAGAAAGGTTGCTGCACTCCAAGCGGCAGCATTGTGCTGCTCTCTTCGGTCATGGGACTGGTAGGTGAGGCTGGGATTTCTGCCTATTCATCCAGCAAAGCGGCTGTGCTCGGTCTGACCCGCGCTCTGGCCTTGGAATTGGCTCGGGAGAAGATCCGAGTGAATTGCGTAGTCCCAGGATACGTGAAGACGGAGATGACGGCGCAGCTGTTCCGTTCGCTGAGCCCTGATCAGTTGAGCTCCATAGAATCGATGCACCCTTTGGGGTTTGGCCAACCGCGAGACGTCGCTCATGCCATCGCATTTCTCCTCGCGGACACAGCGAGTTGGATTACCGGTTCAGGGCTCGTCGTTGACGGTGGCTACACCGCACGCTAAGGAAGAATACATGCGCGCAGCGATCCAGGCGATCGAGTTTTACTTGCCAGAGAGCACTTTGACGACGCAACAGTTGGCACGCGAATTTCCCGACTGGTCGGTGGAGAAAATCGACAAGAAGACAGGAGTATCGGTGCGCCACATTGCCGCGCCAGGGGAGTGTTCTTCGGATCTCGCGGTCAGGGCGGCGGAGAAGCTATTTGCCTCGGAGGTTTGCGAACGCAGTGAGATCGACTTCATCCTGTTTTGTACCCAGAGTCCCGACTACCTGCTCCCGACGACAGCCTGCCTGATCCAAGACCGGTTGGGTTTGAAGACTTCGGTTGGCGCGCTCGACTTCAACCTTGGGTGCTCCGGCTACGTTTATGGTTTGGCTCTGGCGAAAGGACTGATCGAGACTGGTCAGGCACGTACGGTTCTTCTCCTTACGGCAGAAACCTACAGTAAGTTCATCAACCCTACCAACAGAAGTGTCAGGACCATTTTTGGGGACGCCGGCGCAGCAACGCTGCTCCGTGGCATTGATGACGTCGGGACAGAACCTCTGGGTCCTTTTCTGTTCGGAACCGATGGAAGGGGTGGGGAAAACCTCATTGTGAAAAGCGGCGGATTACGACAGCCGCTAGATGAAAGTTTGTCCGCGGGCCAACCGGGACGGCATTGTCTCTTTATGAATGGGCCTGAGATCTTTGCTTTTACCCTTCAAACGGTGCCCAGCGTGGTCCGGCAACTTCTTGCCAAGGCCCAGTGTGAAAGGGACGAGGTGGATCTGTACGTTTTTCATCAGGCGAACCGCTACATGCTGGAATCGCTCCGAAACGCGATCAGAATCAAACCGGAAGCATTCGTGAATGAGATGAGCGAAACCGGGAACACTGTTTCATCCACCATCCCGATCGCACTCAAACAAGCAGAAGAAGCCGGACGACTCCGCGACGGTGCGCGGGTGATGCTGGTCGGGTTCGGTGTTGGGTACTCGTGGTCCGGTTGCGTGTTGCAGTGGACTCGCGCGAGGGAGACGAAAAATGCCTGATTCCGGTACGGTAAAGCCCAAAGTGAGACTTCGAACCGCCAAAACCGCAGATGCCGCCGATTTGGCTGAGGTCTACTGGTGTACGGCAAGCAAACTTCCTGAGCACTTTCTGCCAACTTTGGGGCGCGCTTTTCTCGAGTGTTACCACCGCATTCTGCTTGCCGAACGCCACAGTCTTGTGATGTGCCTGGAAGACCAAAGCGGAAAGGTAGTCGGCTTTGTCTCTGGGACCGCCGCTATGGAAGAGCACGTGGCCGCGTTATCCAGAAACCGTGTCGTGCTTGTGTTGTCGGCCATTCCCGCTATTGCAAGAATGCCTTCGCTCCTCGGCGCGATGTACAGACGTTTCCAGGCTACTCGCCGCTGCGAGGAGAGACCGGGCTTTATATCAGTCGAGGGACCGCGTCTTGAGTATTGGGGTTGCATCGAAGGCGCGGTGGCTCCCGCGGAAGCTCTGGATCTGATCCGGGCGTGGCTGGCAATATTTCGACGCTTGGGCGGATTCACTGTATTGTGCGAAGTTGAAAGTTCTAATGAGAAAGTTCTCCGAATTCATAAGGCGTTCGGCGCCACGGTTGAGCGGGAATTCATTACCGGCGATGGTCGCGAGAGGTTCATCTTGAAGTACGATCTGAACGAAGAAAAAACATGCCGCAGGATCGGCAGTTGAGGAACAGGTCCAGTAAACGATGGCTGAACAGTTCATCCCGTTTTCCAAAGCATCGATCGGGGAAGAAGAAGAACAGAGCGTTATTGATGTTCTGAGATCCGGCTGGTTGACCTCCGGTCCACGGACGGCGGCGTTTGAGCAGAAGTTTCGTGCGTACACCGGGTCGTCTCACGCGCTGGCCGTAAACTCGTGCACTACAGGGCTGCACCTGGCGCTGGCCGCCTTGGATCTTCGGCCCGGCGACTAAGTGATTACGACGCCACTCACCTTTTGCGCGACGGTAAATACGATTCTCGAGTCTGGTGGGAAACCAGTGCCTGTGGACATCGGCGAGGACCTCAACGTCGCCCCCGATGCGATCTCAGCGGCAGTGACGGACCGGACTCGCGCGATTCTGCCGGTTCATTACGCCGGCCTGCCTTGCCGGATGCGGGAAATCTGGCGATTGGCCGGGAAGCGAGAGCTGAAAGTGATTGAAGACGCCGCCCACGCCGTTGGTGCGTCTTACCGCGGCAGTCCGATCGGGGGCGGGCCGAGCGATGCCGTCGCGTTCAGTTTCTATGCGACCAAGAACCTGTGCATGGGCGAGGGCAGCATGGTGACAACGCCGTCCCTGGAACTGTACGAGCGGATGCGAATTCTTTGCCTGCACGGCATCAGCCGCGACGCCTGGGACCGCTAACTCGGAAAACGGTAACTGGTACTACGAAGTGGTTGAGTGCGGCTTTAAGTACAACATGAGTGACATCGCAGCCGCCATGGGACTGGCTCAGTTGAAGAGACTGGACGAGATGAACGCACGCCGCGCCGAGATCGCTCGGCGGTACAACGCAACCCTTGTGGAGATGCCCGAAGTGGAGACACCGCCAGAACGCGCGGACTGCCGGCACGCCTGGCACCTGTATATTCTCCGACTGAACCTGGAGCGGTTGACGGTCGACCGGGCTCGGTTCTTCGATGAGATGGAACGGCGGGGGATCGGGGGCAGCGTGCACTTCATTCCGATTCCATTGCACCCGTATTACCGGAAGACTCTGGCGTTACGAGACCCGTGTACGAGGGCCCTTGCGGAGTACCCGAGGCCGCTTTCGTTGCCGCTCTACTCGAAGATGACCGACGAGGATGTGGAGCGGGTGATCGAGGCTGTTCGGGATATCGTGGTGCGACATTCGGTGTGGCAAACAGTGGCGTTCGACGGGCTGGAGGCTGCGAGTGGCGTTGAAGCGGGCGATTGACATCGTTGGGAGCGGGCTGGCGCTGCTGGTGGGCTTGCCGTTCCTGATGGCCATTGCGGCTGCCGTTGCGATTGATTCTGGATTTCCGGTGCTTTACCGGCAGCGCCGGGTAGGACGGGGGTTCCGCCAGTTTCACCTCTTGAAGTTTCGCTCGATGGTCGCCAGCGAGGGGGGACCGCGAATCACCGTGTCGGGCGATAGCCGCGTGACCCGAGTTGGAAGATTCTTGCGAGCGACGAAGCTGGACGAACTCCCTCAGTTCTGGAATGTGCTTACTGGCGACATGAGCTTGGTGGGTCCGCGGCCTGAAGTGCCGGAGTACGTAGAGATGTTTCGAACTCGTTACCAGCACATTCTGAGTGTCCGTCCGGGCATCACTGACATCGCGTCCATCCGCTTTCGGGACGAGGAAAAGCTACTAGCGCAAAGCCCGGAGCCCTTGCGCGAATACGTGGAGAGGGTACTGCCAGTGAAACTCGACCTGGCGGATGAGTACCTCCAGAAGCGCTCGCTTCGTTTGGATTTGCTGATTCTGGTGAAGACCTTGTTTGTGATGCTCAGGACTGCATAGGACCGCCTTACAATGTCCGTTAATGGCAGAATTCTCAAGCTAGCTGCTGCTCTTGAATGGCGCGAGTTCCGCCGCTCTTCACTGGTTCGCCGATCAGGGGTTGGAGGCCGTCGAGGTCGGAACGCAGCTCCGCAATATCCCCGCTGCCCGCCTTTATGAGAGCCTCGGCTTCCGGATGACTCGCACAAGTCTTACGTTTCGAAAGGTACTTTGATGCGCAATTCGTTTCTGCCGTACTGTCTTCCCCTTATCGGCGAGGAAGAGATTTCCGAAGTCGCCGATAGTCTCCGTTCCGGGTGGGTGACTACCGGTCCAAAGGTGAAGCGCTTCGAACAGGACTTCGCCGGGTATGTTGGTACCAAGCATGCCGTCGCCGTGAGTTCCTGCACTGCCGCCCTGCACACCTCACTGGCGAGCCTCGGCATTGGCCCCGGCGACGAGGTCATCGTGCCCACGCTGACGTTCTGCGCCACCGCCAACGTTGTGGTCCATCTGGGCGCCACACCGGTGATCGTCGATGTCGATCAGAACTTCCACGTCTCTCTGGATGCGATCTGCCGGGCGATCAATCCGCGCACGAAGGCAATCGTGCCCGTCCATTATGGTGGTCAGGCTTGTTCTCTCCAGGAAATCCTGAAGCTCGCGGACAGCCATGGAATCCCAGTGGTCGAAGACGCCGCGCATGCCGTCGGTGCCGAGTACGAGGAGCGCAGGATCGGATCGCACGGCCGCGCGGTGTGCTTCAGCTTCTACGCAATCAAGAACATGACCACTGGCGAGGGCGGGATGATCACCACCGACGATGACGATCTAGCCGCCCGCATTCGGCGGCTCTCATTACACGGAATGAGCCGCGACGCCTGGAAGCGCTACGCGGAGGCGGGCTCCTGGTATTACGAAGTTCTCGAGCCCGGATACAAGCACAACATGACCGATGTTCAGGCCAGCCTCGGCATCCACCAGTTGCGCCGGTTGGACGGCTTCATCCAGCGCCGGCAGGAGATCGCAGCCATGTACGACGAGGCATTCTCCGATCTGCCCGAGATCCTGCTGCCGCCACGACTACCTGGACGAAATCACACGTTTCACCTCTATCCGATTCGGCTGCAAGCGGGCCTGTTGCGGTTGGACCGGTCGGAATTCATCGATGAGCTACGTGCCCGGAACATCGGCTCCAGCGTTCATTTCATTCCGCTGCACCGGCATCCGTTCTACCGCGAACACTACGGGTACCACCCGGAGCAGTTCCCGGTTGCCGAGGAGATATATCGGGGCCTGCTATCACTTCCTCTTTACCCCAAAATGACCAACCAGGATTCATACGATGTGGTTGCTGCCGTCCGAGAAATAGTCGACGCTTACCGCATCCCCGCCACCCGGTTTTGTGAAAAAGGAGTCTCAAATGATACGATCCCTACGGAACTTTAGGTGGCAGGAGGCCATTCCTCGCATGATTGCGGACTTCCTGATCGTGCATTTCAGCATGATCGCTGCCCTGGCTATGTCTGTCGTCTATCAGACAGGGGTCGGCAACCCGGTCGCGGCCCAGGCCATCGTCTCTGATTTTCTGCAATACTACACGGCTTTTTTCTGGGTCCTCTCGCCGATTTTCCCTCTCGTCTTGCTCCTCAACGGATTCTACACGCGCTCGCGCGCCTACGTCGGCCGTTACAAGGCATTGACCATTCTCCGCGGTGTGACGCTGGCCGCGATCATCTTCTTTGCCGCCAACTTTCTGCTCTTTGGGAACGAGAAGATAGGTCGTAGCGTCGCGGTTCCATTCATGGTTCTCGCCGCGGCGGGTGCTGCTTCGGTGCGAATACTCAAGGATCTCCTGGAAAAGCGTTACTTTGTCAGGTCCAAGGCTACCCCTTCGTTTGCACCTCGCCGCGACTGGGTAGATCGGAAGAGCACACGTCTGAACTCCAGTCACTGACCAATCTCGT
>ODAK010002631.1_pt1 | contig 18876 bp, 22 predicted proteins | sample 1539591 | NCBI WGS metagenome assembly ODAK01 (sample SAMEA3539303, study PRJEB22396) | soil metagenome | biome: tundra; feature: field; material: soil | place: USA | collected 2010-05 | depth 0.15 m | reverse complement strand
CTGACCGCCCGCGGGCGCCGCCAGCTCAAGATGGCCAGCGCCGCGGTTCGCCGCGTCGAGCAAGACATGCTGGCCAATCTGGATGCCAGCGAACAAGATCAGATGCGGCGCCTGCTCACCGCCTGCATCGCCTCACTGACTGAACCGCCCGCATCGGCGACGTGACTCCTCCGGACCGGCCGCCTGCATCAGGGCACGTGGCGCAGGCAGCAACGGCCTGGTGACGCGCGGGTGCTACCTGTAGGCGCCAGGCTTGCGTCTTCGCCGCTTTCACCTGGTTGCCCATGGGGCTAGCTTATCGCCGCTGGAAGGAGGGGCCCTGCTCCAAGGTAATCCTGAAATGGCAGGTCAGGGCGGGAATCCGGGCGGGGGCGGTCGGTATAACCGCTCCCACCGGCCCCGTCCGTGGCCTTTTCTGCCCCCGTCCGTGGCCCGTTCCGCGCCCGTCCGTGGGCCGTTCCGCCTCCGTCCGTGGCCCGCACGGCCCCCGCAATCCGGCGCTCACGGACGCATAGCGGACGGCGGCGGCCCGGATTCGCGCCTCGAAGCACGTACGCGCTGGTCAGCGGGGGGTGACTCGGGCAGAGCGTACGGGCTGTAAAACCGTCGGCTCAGCCTACGTTGGTTCGAACCCAACACCTGCCACACGTTTTCCCAGCTCAAAGCCGGTGACACCGGACGGTGTCACCGGCTTTCGCGTCCCGAGCGAGCGGTTTCGCAGACCGTCGGTGAACGTCTGTGGGCCAGCCGTGGGCCGGATCAGGTAGCGGGCCGCTGTTCGGATCTTGTTCTAATATTTACTTTAAACAGGCCAAACGACTGTCGCTAGGGTTGCTGTGCGGGCATGTGTCCGTTCGGTGTCAGGTAGTCCACGGGCCGTGGGCGGGCCGGGCGGGGAATCCACGGACGCATAGCGGACGGCGTCCGCGCCCGTCGCGCGGTCGGCACAACCGCTGGCTTTTCCACGGACGGGCACGGACCACGTCCTGCGGACGGCTCGAGGACTTGGCCGATCTGCTGGTTGAGGAGGTCGTCGTGGCCGTGGATGCAGTGGCTGTAGACGGTGAGCAGGACCGCGACGCTGTTTCCGGCCCGGGCGGCGATCTGGGCGGGGTCCCCTCCGGCGTTCAGCCACAGCGACAAGGCGGCGTGGCGCAGGTCGTAGGGGCGCCGGGCGAGCCCGCTGGCGGCTAGCTCGGGCCCGAGGGCGAGAGCGCGGGCGGATTGCCAGGCACGGCCGTAGACCGATCCGCTGAGCGGCCCGCCGCGGGCTCCGCGGAACAGCCGGCCGTCGGGTGCGGTGCCGTAGGCGGCGTGGTGCGCACGGAGCATGGTGGCCAGCACCGGAGGGGCCGGGACCATCCGGATCGTCCCGTCTGGTCGGTGCTTGAGCCCGCGCTGTTCATGGCTGGTGCCGCTGCTGGTCCACGCGGCGGCGGTCCGGGGCGTGGCCGCGGCGAGCCGGAGCATGCCCCATCCGGAGCCGGGCAGATCGCAGTCGGCGATGCGCAGGGCGACGGCTTCCTCCGGGCGCAGCGCGGCGTAGTACAGGCACCCGAAGAAGGCGGTCATCTCCGGCCGGGTCCGGGCGACCGCATCCAGCAGTGCCCTGACCTGGGCGGGGCTGGCCACGACAGCAGGGTTGAGGGCTGCTGACGATTGCGGTACCTGCCAGCCGATGCTGTCCAGCGGGTTGTCCGGCAGCAGCCCGGCCTCGGCCGCGTAGCCGAGCGCGCCGTGCAGGACGGCGCGTTTGCGGATGATGGTGTTGGCGGCTGCCCGGCTGCCGTCCAGCCGGAACGTCAGCGCCTCCAGCGCGGTCCGCAGCACCGTCGGCTCGCTGAGGCAGCCGACGGGCAGCGATGCCTGCTGCGCCCAGTCCAGGATCTGTGCGGCCGCGCTGCCCGGTCCGGCGGGGCGGGCGGGATTGAAGGCGTGCTGGTACAAGACCGTGCGCAGCTCGCGCGGATTAGGCCGGTCGCGTGCATCCGGCCGGGTCAGGACGGGCGTGACCGTGGCTAGCGCCTCGGCCACGCTGGCCCGGGAGTGGGCGGCCAGGGACGGCCATTTCATCAGCGCGTACGCAGTCGCCTCCTGATACCAGGTGACAGTCGCGGGTTCCGGAAGGTTCCATGCCGCCGGCTCGCCGGTCAGCGGATCGAACTCCAGGCCCATCCGGGCCGCGCGGACCAACTCGGCCCGGTAGCTGTCGGCGAGCCTCCTGGTGATGAACGACTTTGACCTGCTGCGGCCCGCCGCCCGCCAGCGGACCTCGAACGGCCTGCGCCGACCGACCCGCCGCCGGATCGCGTACACGCTCACATCGAACCTGTTCACCGTTGCCCCCTGTCTCACAGGCGGCCCGTCCCATGCCGGCAGCACGCATCACGGAGCGGGTTTCACGACCTGGGACTGGACCGTGTCATTTCAGGGTCCTACGTGAGGCGGGTTCATGCTTTCCCAGTAGCGCAGTCAGGGTCGTGAGACACGGGCGCAGTTCGTCATCGGTCATTTCGCGCCCCTCGTGTACGGCGACGTTCCGGGCGTTTGCCAGATGGCCGATATCCTCTATGTCAGTGGCCGCACGGCGGAGATCTCCCCGCAGGAGGGCGGCCCTCGCGTCCTGTGCAACTAGGTACTCAAGAGGCGGCTCCCGATCCTCTCCGGCCTTGCGCAAGATTCGCATCCATTCATCCAGGCTGACCGGGTTGATCGGCCCGACGACGGCCGGTCCGGGGTGGAAACCATGTAGGCATATCCGGCCCGTTTGTGACCCGTCCTAGCGGCCCCTTCCCGGGTTGTCCTGTCGTAGCGCCACGTTCCTTCTGCAGGACGAGTACTGGCAGGTCAGCGCGCAAATATACCTTAGATGTACCTGGGGCAGAGTCGGCCAGTGGTGCCTTCTTGGCCCGCGCCCAAACCGCCGCCACCCTTGAACAGGCCGTGGTGGATCCGTGCTGATACTACGGCCCCTCGCAGGCCGCTGAACTGCGGAAACTGCCCCTAGGTCCACGATCTTCACCATCTTCGAGGGCACGTCGGAAATCCAGCGGATGATCGTCGGGCGGGCCGTCACCGGGCTGGACGTCCGTTAGGCCTGACGTGTGGATATACCTATCGTTGACCCGGAAGGCGGGCCGTTCCGCGGCCGGGCGGAACGACCTGTTGTCGTGTGTTCAGTTGACCCGAATCGCGCCGATCCCGATGGGCGTTCCAGTCGTAATGGGGTGAACTGGCTGCTCGTGCGGTCGTAGCCCGTCGTGTCAGTCGGCAGGTAATCTGGTGAGGAGGAGCAGGGACAGGGAGGATTCTGGTGACCACGACCGTCACGGTGGAAGTGGATGAGGATGAGCTGACCGCCGCTGCCGGACTGCTGGGAACGAGCAGTCGCGAGGAGACGCTGCGGAAGCTGGTGGCCAATGCCGCCGCGAGGGCGGCGAACGTTGCCCTTAAGCGTGCCGAGATTGCTGAGCGTGAGGCCGCCGACCGGGCCGAGGATCGGTGACAGGTCGCGAGTACCTGATTGACGCTAGCGCCTACTGGCGTATTGATCGCGGCGCGGTGCTGGCTGGTGCGTGGCGTGATCATCTTGAGCGCGGCCTGGTGTGGATCTGCCCGCCGACGGAAATGGAGATCTGCCGCCGCGCGTCGAAGGATCAGCATGCGGTGCACCTTCGCGAGTTCACCGAGACCTACGTCCGGGTGGAATCGCACCACCGGGCTGGTGTAACGGCGCGAGAGATCCAGACGGACCTGATCGGCTGCGGCCAGGCTGCTGGGGTTCACCCGGTTGACCTACTGGTTGCCGCCACTGCCCTGGGCGACGGCTTCACCGTGCTCACCGACGACGGTGATTACGTCCATCAGATCAGCGCTGTTCGTCCCGAGCTTGGCGTTCGCATGGTTGGTGACGGGCCAGGCTGAATGCCAAGATCGCCCGTCGCTCAGCCTCCGACTACGCTCGTGTAATCGTCAAGAAGCTGGGCGAAGACGTAGAGCCCAGAGCCTGCTGAGCCGCTCGCCGTCGGCGAGCATGGCGGCAGCGCTGCTAGCCGCCTCTCAGGCGATCAGATCGGCCAGCAGCAGATTGATGATTGCCTCCTCGTGCACGGCGACGTTGTCCGCCATCATGGCCGGGCTCAGCCCGGAATCCCACGGGGTGGTCTCGGCCCGGCCGGTCAGCGTGAGCCGTCGGCCGACCTGCAGGCGTTCCACCGCCTCGCGGTAGTCGGCACATCCCAGCCGCCATGGCTGGGCGCCTTGGCCGATGATGCGGCGGGCGATCGCGATGCCCGGCCAGTCGAAGTCGCCGTGATACCGCACCACCGTCCGCCCTAGCAACAGCGACCCGGCTGCCGATGGGTTGCCGGACGTGCAAGCCAGCGGTCGGTCGACGCCGGCGGTGGCTAGCCGTTGCAGCACCTGCGGGTTCTCGCACGCGTGCACGATTCACCGGGCCGTGTCAATTCGTCGGCTCGGTGCAGCTCGTGCACGGTCAAGTGGGTGATCAGGCCCAGGTCGGCCCGTTCCCGCATCATCGTCGGCCAGCGGCCGGTGCCGGGCGGCCGCAGCCCGTAGGTGATGACGGTCCCCGAGATCTCGTCGGTGCTGACGTCGACCCGCTGCCACAGCAGCCGGCGTTCCGCAGCCGAGGCGGGCGGCGGAACGTCCAGTGCGATCGCCAGCCCCCGCAGCACCAGGGCCGCAGCCGGCGCCGCGTCGTCGAGACCGTGCGCGTCACCGGTGATCGCGCTGGCCAGCTCGGCGATCCCAGTCGGCGTCCGGCCGACGCTCAGCACTGCGGCCAGCGTGCCGGCCGCGATAGCCAGTGCCTGGCTGGCCTGGTCGTCGGGCAGCCGCGTCAGTACGCCGCCCCGGTGCAGCCAGTCTGTCCAGGGCCGCGTCCAGTCCTGGCCGGCCAGGCCGTGCCCGGTGAGCAGCCGGTCCAGCTCGGCCCACAGCTGCTCACGGCGGACCCGGGCGTCGTACCGCTCGGCCGGCCGGTCCCGTAGGGGGCCGCCGGTCAGTTCGGCCACGACGGCGACCAGCCCCCGCTCGGCCGCGCTCGACCGCAGGGCGTCATCCAGGACGGCCAGCTTCACCTGGTTAGTCCCCGCGCGCACTGGGCGGGCGAGCAGGCCGCTGAGCCGGTCCGCGCCGTCGTCGTCCAGCTCGACCGTGACCGATCCGCGAATCGCGTGCCCGGACTGCTCGAGCCGGTTCCGCAGCACCGGCCACAGCCGCTCCAGGGACGGGGCGGACAGATGGGCCCGCAGCCCGGCCGGGAGGCCGCTCACGTGGTGCTGCGCAAGTGCCGGCTGTGCCCGTCCCAGTGCACGTGAGTGGTCACGGCCGAGCTGCCGCCGCTGCGCCTGACCTCGTACACGTCAAGCCGGGGGACCTGAGGGAAGCAACCCCAGAGGGCATGGCCGGTCATGACGAAGTCCAGGTCGAGGGTGACTAGCAGGCCCATCAGCTCGGCCACTGTGCCCTCGTCCACCTTGGCGAACGCATCATCGAGCAAGATCAGCCGCAGCGCCCGGCCGTCGTCGCCCAGGCTGGTCAGGTAGCCGTCGGCGGCGGCGAACAGCGTCACGTAGGAGACGAACCGGGTTTCGCCCTGGGACAGCTTGGCCCGCCGGGACAGCCGGCGCTGCTGACGTTCCTCCGGGCCGAGGATGGTCACGTTCACCTCGTGCCACTGCCGGTAGTCCAGCGCGGCGGCCAGGTGGGCGGCGTAGCCGCTGCTCGGGTCGGCGGAGTGGAACTCCTCGACCCGGTGCCGCAGCAGTTCGGTCAGCTCGCTGTTCTGTGCCTCCGAGCGGACCGCATCTGAGGTCGCCACCAGTTCGAGCACCCGGCCCAGAGCTGTGTGCTCCTCCCGCAGCCCCAGCCCAGCCGCACTCCGATCCCGTTGCTGGTCCTGATGCTCTTCAGGCTCGTGTTCATGGCCGCGACCAGCTGGCCGGCCTGGTTGACCCGGCGGCGCAGCTCCTCGGCGACTCCGCCGAGGACGAAGCGAGTGAACACCTCCCGCTCGCGGTCGGTCAGCGCCGCCCGGCCGCTGTTCACCCGTTCCGTCAGCGTCCGGGCCGCCCCGGCCAGGGTGCGCTCGTCGCCCGCCCCAGCCACCTCGACCACCAGCACGTCGTCGTCTAGCCGGTACCGCACGCAACGGCCGGCGCATGCCGGTTGACGTCGGCGGTGATCAGGTCGATATAGACCAGCAGCAGCTCCTTGAACTGCGCGTACTCCTCCCCGGCGAGGTCGTACCGGCTGAGGATCCCCGCCAGATAGGCGTAGAAGTCCCGTACGCTATCCGTGAACAGCCGCTGGTTGGCGAACACAGTGGTCACTTCGCCGGCCAGCACCTCCGCGTCGAGCGCGTCGCCGTCGGCGTGGCCGCTGCCCAGCAGGGCGAGGAGCCGGTCGAGCGATTGCACGATCTGCCCGAGCAGTTCTCCGGCCACCTCACGAGCCCCGTCGCTGGCGTGCAGGATCTCAACGGCCTGTCGGTGCACCCGGCCGCCCAGCTTGGACACCTGATACCGCGACCGTGACCGTGACCGTGACCGAATGTACTCGGCGACGGTCCCCACCCGCGCATCCCGGATCGACGGCACCAGGTTTCCCCAGTCCGCCAGCTGTCGGCACCGCGTCTCTGCCGTGTCCCTGGACAGGCTGAACCCGCGCTCGGCCAGCTGGCCCGCAACCTCCTCTGCGGACAAGTCCGTCAGCAACGTCGCCGAGAACATGTCCATAACCGCGAGGTAATCGGTCGACTCCTCGGCGGTCAGATATCGAAAAAGATCACGCCGCGCCCCGTCCACCGCCGCGGGATCGCTTGAAGGGGTCACTTCACCGGGCTAGGGGAGCCCACCGACATTCCTACGCTGAAATTCCGGGATCAACCACGGCTGCGCCGACCACCAAATTTAGCGAGCCGTATCACCGGCTCCGACGTCAGATACCCAGCCAACCCTGGCTACCGGTACTACCGAGGTACCTCATAAGACGGGCCGCTTTATCGGGAAGCGGGGCTGCTGCGCCGGATCGAGTAGAGGCCACCGAGTCCGAGTCCGAGTCCGAGTCCGAGACCGGCGACGAGGGAGACGATGATAATGAGTGGGAATCCTGAAATGCCAGGTTAAAGCCAGAAAGCCGGGCGGACGGTCGGCGTAACCGCTCCCACCGCCCCGGTCCATGGCCTTTTCCGGCCCCGTCCGTGGACCAAGCCCGGTGCGCACGGACGCATAGCGGACGGCGGCGGAGCCGACGCCCGGAGTCTCCTGCTCTCAGTCATCTCATTCCTCGCAGTTGATGCGATAGGCAGCGAAGCCGGTTCGTCGGGCCGACGAACCGGTGGGCACCGTGGGTGCGGCGGTACTCGGCGAGGGCGTCGCTGATCAGTTCTGGGACGGGCAGGCCGCCCGTTCCCTATCGCTGTCGCCAAGATCGACAGCGCCGATCACCGGATGTTCGTGCCGGGCCGGCTTGCCGCCTCAGCGCCCGTCTCATTCGCTGACCCAGGCACGGAATCCCTCCCGCCAGCTCGCGTACCGCGGCTCCCAGCCGAGCTCTTTGGCTGCCTTCTCGTTCGAGGACCCGCGCGCGCTGGTCATCTGGGCCACGACGAACTCCCCGGCGAGCAGCCGCCCGAGCCAGGCGGGCACGCGCAGCGGCGGCTTCGCGCCCGCGACCTGGGCCAGGTACGGCAGCCACTCCGCCTCCGGCGCCGGGTCGCTGTCCACGATGTTGTAGATGCCAGGCTCGCCGCGGCCGACCGCAGCGAGCGTCGCCGCTGCGGCGTCGGTGATCTCGATGAACGACCAGATCCCGGTCCCACCGCCGATCACCGGCCACTGCCGCTTCCGCACCGCCTCCAGCAGGACATCGGAGGCGCCCGGCCCGTAGAAGTTGCCGTAGCGCAGCACGATTCCCTCCGGCACCGCGGCCGGCACGGTCGTCTCCACATGATTGATCGCCGCCAGCGCCCGCGCTGCGGACGGGATGGGCCGCGAGTCGAGCGGATCTTCCTCGGTCTTCACCGGGGCGCCGGAACGCTCAGCCATGTTGGTGTTGCTTTGCGCGATGACCCGGCGGGTGCCCGCCCGCGCCGCAGCCGCCAGCAGGTTGTCGGTGCCCCGGGTCCGCAGCTCGTTCGTGGCGGCGAACACCTTGTCGGGATTGCGCAGGCCCCGCATGTCCGCCAGCGCGGTCATCTCGTGCACGATCACCTCCGGCGTGGCGGCCCGCACCGCCGCGATCACCGCCTCGCGATCCAGCCCGTCCAGAATCACTGGTTCCGCGCCCGCCTCGCGCAACTGCGCGACCTTGCCGGGCGACCTTGTGGTGGCGGTGACCTCGTGACCCGCCGCGACCAGCCCGGGAACCAGGTGCCGTCCCAGTGCCCCGGTCGCTCCCGTGACGAAGATTCTCATGATCTTTCCTTCCGCTTGCTGCTTTTCCTTGAAGACAAGGCTCCACTTGAACCTGTGACACTTTCTAAGTCCCGCCTCCGCGAGGGGTCCGGCATCTCGCCGGGCTCGCTTCCCCGGCTGCCCGCCGGTCCACTCCGCAGGCTCGGGCAGCGGCTCAGAGAGCCATTCGCCCACGTAGCGTTCCCGCCTCGCGCGTGCCGAGCCGAGCAGGTTGAGGCAGATGCGGTGGCTACCGTGGTCAGCCAGGCGCCGGGGATTCGATGGCTTCCTGCGTCCGGGCCTCGGCCGGGCCGGCCGCCTCCTGGCCCGGATCGGGGGGTCATGGTGCCAGCTACTCCCTCGGTCGCACTGCCCTCACCAGTTCGACAAGACAGCGCACCGGAATGTGAGGCTGACGCGTCGCCACATTCTGACGTCTTCATCCCGTTTGGAGCTGGCCTGGGCTAACGAGGGCTGGCTGGTGCGCTGCCCACAGGTTAAGCGCCGCGTGCCCACGCTTGTCCTGGCTGCCTAGGGTTCGCTGCCGCGCGCCCATCGGGGACCCAATTATCCTGTCAGTGCGCGCCGCCTGGTCATCTGATGAGCGCGAGGACGTCGCGCAGGTCGGCTGGTAGCGAGTCCTCGGCGGTCAGGATGTGCCGGACGCGGTACTGACCGTCGTCGGCTCGCGCTCAGCCGAGCGGGCGGAGACGTTCGCCGGCGCGCCGCGTCGGCAGGCCACGGGCAGGTCCCGGCGGCGCATGGCTCCTACCGGTCACTACTCGGCGACCCGGACGTGGATGTGGTCTACGTGGCCACCCCGCATCCCCACCACCGTGCGCTGGCCCTGGCCGTGCTGGCCGCCGGCAAGGCGGTCCTGGTGGAGAAGTCGTTCACGGTCACCCCGGCGGCGACCCGGGAGATCGTCGCGGCGGCCCGCGCGGCCGGCCGCTTCGCCATGGAGGCGATCTGGACCCGGTTCTGCCCGGCCGTGGTCCGGCTGCGCGAACTGGTGGCCGACCGGGGCGATCGGCGAGGTGCGCACGGTGACCGCGGACCTCGGGGTGCGCCACCCCGTGGACCCGGCGACCCAGTCCTACGACCCTGAGCTGGGTGACGGCCTGCTGTTCCACCTGGGTGTCTACCCGGTCTCGTTCGCCCAGATGCTCCTGGGCGCCCCGGAGGCGGTCGTCGCGCACGGCGTCGTGCACTCCAGCGGAGCCGACGTGGAGGAGTCGGTGCTGCTGCGCTACCCGGGCCCCGGGGAGGCCCGGGTGCTCGGCACGAGCGGGTGGATCCAGGTGTCGCCGTGCAAACGATAACGACACACGTCAAGTGTCTGCCTCTGGCACGGGTCTCGTTTCATCCGTTGACCGCAGTTCCGGGCGTTGACCTGGCTGAACGCTGCGTACGGGCGTGCCCGGTCAGGCAGTCCGGCGCAGCTCGTGCTCGACTGCCCGGCGGATCCACGCCGATAGCGACCGGTCGTCGGCATCGGCCGCGCGGCGAGCTGGAGCCTGGGCAGTATGAGTCAGGAACCCGGCTGTTGGGGGGCGTTGACCGGCAAGCGGTAGCTCCGGATGCCGGTCGCCGATACGACGCGCACCGCCAGGTACCTCGTCAGCCTGTGAGTCCGTCTCACCTGGGTTCCCTGGGTCAGGGAGTGAGAAGAGAAGAGCGGCTAGTGCAGCCGCGGCTAGTAGAGCGAGGCCGCACACCCACAGCGCGTTGTGAAGTCCGCCGATGAAAAGTGCCCCCTGCGCTCGATCGAGCCGAGGACCGGCGGCTCCGGGCAGACGGGCGTAGACGAGCGCCCCGAGCAGCGCGACACCGAAGACCTGGCCGAGTTGGCGGAGCGAGTTGTGGACGGCTGAGACCATCCCGGCGCGCGGGGCATTGACTGCCGAAATGGCGACGGCGGTCATCGGTGTCAGGCACATGCCGATGCCACCGCCGAGAACGGCGAAGTTCCACCAGATGGCATCTATGCCTGTGTTCGGGCCCAGTCGGAGCAGACCGAGGGTTGCGACCCCAGCGATGACGAGCCCAGCGAGCATCGGCCGGCGCGGGCCGAAGCGACTGACCAGGCGACCCGATTGCGATGCGGCGACGGCGAAGGCAATACCAATCGCGGAAACGTCAAGTCCCGCGGCGATCGGCGAGTGGCCCTGTACCTGTTGGAAGTAGGCGCTGAAATAAACGATCGATCCGACGAACGCGAAGAACACGACAAGCGCGGCGACGTTGGCCGCAGTGAAGGTGGGGCGGGCGAACAAGGTGACGTCGATAAGCGAGTCGGTCCGGTGCCGTTCCCAAGCGACGAACCCGGCCAGGGCGACGACGCCGAGGATGAATGCGCCAGAGACCAGTGGCGAGGACCAGCCATGGTGCTGGCCTTCGATGCTGGCATAGGCGAGGATCGCCACCGCGCCCGTGCTCAGGATCGCGCCGAGCCAGTCGAAGCGGCTACGGACCGGCGTCCGCGCCAGACGCGGGACGAACCTCGCGGCCAACACGACGAACGCAGCGGCGAGCGGGACGTTGAAGAGGAACACCCAGCGCCAGCCGAAACGGTCGACGAGGAGCCCGCCGAGCGCGGGTCCTATGGCGAGGGCGAGACCGGAGGCCGTCGACCACAGCCCGATGGCCACGGCCCGTTGCCGTTCATCCTCGAACACGGTTCTGATGATGGTCAGGCTGCCCGGCACCAGCAGTGCCGGCCCGAGGCCCTGGGTCATCCGGCCGATAAGCAGCAGGCCTATCGACGGTGCCAGCCCGGTGATGAGAGATCCGAGCCCGAAGATGGCGACGCCAAGCATGAACAAGCCTTTGCGGCCGCGGCGGTCGCCGATCACCCCCCCGGTGACGAGCAGACTGGCGTAAACGACGACGTAAGCGTCCACGATCCATTCCAGGTCGGTGGCATTGGCGTGCAGGTGCCGGCCGATGGTGGGCAGTGCGACGCTGACCACCGTGGTGGACATCACGGCCAGGAACAGACCTCCGGCAACGACCGCCAGGGCGGCCCACGCCCCCCGGGTGGCCACTGGTGCGCGGGCATCGGCCGATGTCTGGGTCATGGCCTGCCCGCACTACTGGGTCCCACGGTGGCCGGGCGCCCGCGTTGCTGGCCGGCGAGGCAGCGCTGGGCTGCGTCATCGGGAGCCATCAGATCCGGCTTCTCATCCGCTGCCGAATTGGTCATCATTTCCCTCTAGCTGAGGAGGCGTCGAGCCCATACGGGGCACGTACCGTCTGCGCTGATGCCTCGGCGACAAGTCGGTCGATCCGCGCCGCAGTCGTCAGATCGCCGGAGGCGAGCGCGGTGACGGTGGCTTCGGGTGTCAGCCCAAAGCTCCTTCTGCCGCAGACGTGTTTCCGGCCGGCGGGTTAGCGGGCGTCCCGGCTGGGCGAGGAGCCGAGCCTGCCAGTGGAGTGGTGTCGAGGTACCTGACCTCGTAGACCCGCTCGGTGAACTTCCAGCCGTCGCCGGTGCGCTGGTAGCGGTCGTGGTAGATGGCGTAGTTCAGCCCCTGACGGCCGTCGAGGGCGCGCGCGAGCTCTTGGATGTAGGCACGGCCGGTCGCGGTGTCGCCGTCCAGTTGGACCGTACCCGGGTGCGTGGTCTGCACGAAGAACTCCCACTGGGCCTGCAGCCGCTCGCCCCCGGCGCGGATCTGTTCCCGGCCGACCATCTCGACAGGGATGTTGGGCATCCGCAGCGCGCCGTCCGGCGTAAACAGTGACGCGAGGCGGGCGCGGTCGCGCATCATCGCGGCGTCGGTGAACTCGCCGCGCAGCGCCTCGATCTCGACCCGGTCGGCGATGGCCTGAAAGTCGCTCATCGGTTTCCTTTTTCCTCCTTGTCACATCGAACCCGGTGCACGACGGCATCGGGCTGCTGTTGCGTGGTGCTGTAGGAGACGTCCACGTCGGCGGGGTAGCGGGTTGTCGCCAGTAGTGGTCGGAGTGCCACCCAGGCGCGATCGCGGGACGGAGAAGCGGATCATGATGTCACTGGGCTTCCTGCTCGCTGGATGATGTGTTCGTCTCAGTAGTAAGACAACACAACCCCCCGAAATGTGAGGCGACGCCGCCAACCCCACATTCCGGCGTGCTGTCTTGTCGAACTGGTGAGGCAGATGCGACCGAGGGAGCCGCTGGCACCATGACCACCCAATCCGGGCCAGGACAAGGTGTCACATGAGACGGCTCTCCTTCGTCTGGAGGGTCGGCAAAGGCGCACTGCCCATTTGCGTGGCGCCGCGACGGCCAATAACGGAAGTGAGTACACGTGAAATCAACTAACACGACGAGCAGCGGCCTGTCCCGGCTGGCTGGCACCTGGGGCTCGCCGGGTCACCCCGGGGAATCTCACCCCGGACTCCCACAGAACGGAGCGTCAGCACAAGCAGTTCGGCGGGCACCAGTCGGCGACCGAGAGTCCGCTCTTGGGTGAACGCGTCGACGATAACGGCGTCACTCATCGTAACCACGGCTCCGATCGTCAGCTCGCCTGCCGTCAGTCCCGCTCCGCGACGGCGATCGCTGGGCCGGCCAGATCCTCGGGAGTCACCGATCGATGTGCGTCGCCCAGGGACGAAGTTTCTCGGGGTTGAGTATTACCCACATGTTCTTGATCCGGTCGTCTGCGATGTCGAATGCCAGGACCGCCGCGGTCACCCCGTCTCGCTGAGCGACCAGGCCGGGCTGGCCGTTGACCGTGCGTTCCAGGATCGTCAGGGCGGGCGCCCGATCGGCGAGGTCGACGCAGGCGCGCGCGATCTGAGCACCGCCCCCGATCGGTCCGGGCAAGGCGCTGGCAAGGCCGCCGCTGTCGGCACTCGCCGTGGCATCGGGGTCGAGCAGGCCGATCAGGCTGTCGATATCCTTAGCCTCCCATGCCTGCCTGAACTTTCGGACGATGCCGGCCTGCCCGGCTGTCGGGGTCGCAAGAGCCTGCGAGGCGCCGATGCGGCGGCGCGCTGAGGAGGCCAGCTGACGGCATGCCGCGGGGGTACGGCCGACGATCTCGGCCACCTCGGCGAAGGCGTAGCGGAAGACGTCGTGGAGGATGAATACCACGCGCTCGGCCGGGGTCATCAATTCGAGCACGACGAGGAAGGCCATGTTAACTGACTCGTCGAGGGTGACCCGGTCGGCCGGGTCGATGGCGGTGCCGGCCGACCGCCCGGTGTTCCATTCCGTAGGTTCGGGCAACGGCTCGGGGATCCAGTCACCCACATATGTCTCTCGGCGGGCCCGTGCCGAGCCGAGCAGGTTGAGGCAGATGCGGCTGGCGACCGTGCTCAGCCAGGCGCCGGGGGATTCGATGGCGTCCTGCTTCTGCCGGGACATCGAGTACCAGCGGGCGTAGGTCTCCTGGACGGCATCCTCAGCCTCGGCCAAGGAGCCAAGGAGCCGGTAAGTGAGATTGATCAGCTGACGCCGCTCGCCCATGATCACACTCAGGCCCGGGTAGGTGGGACCTTGTCCTGGCCCCGAGTTGGTGGTCATCGTCTCGCCAGCCTCCCTCAATCGCGTCCGCCCTTTGCTAGTCCGACAAGACAGCCCCCTGGAATGTGATGTTGCGTGTCGCCTCACATTCCGGGGGGCTGCGTTGTCGGACTGATGAGACGAACACATCCAAGCCGCGGCCTTTTGGGTCATCGACACCCGAAGCGCTATCACCGCGGACCGGCAACCGCAATCCGTCCCCGTCTGCGCCTTACGGCCCGGTACATCAACGTCCAGCCCAGGAGACAGCATGACTACCCTAACGCCGGCAACGTCGTTCGCCGACCCGGCGCCCGCTCAGCACCTGGAGCAGGCGGCCACCGCGCTGAGGGCACACGGGTTCACCGTCGAGATTCTCGACGACGCTGCCGCAGCGCGTGCCCGGATCAAAGATCTGATACCCGAGGGCGTCAGCGTGTTCACCGGAGCCAGCGAGACCCTCCGCCTGTCCGGCATCGATGAGGACATCAACAGCAGCGGGCGCTACGAGGCCCTCAAGCCGCGCCTTTTGGCCATGGACCGTGTCGCCCAGGCCGACGAGATCCGGCGGTTGCTCGCCAGCCCCGACGTCATCGTGGCCAGCGCCTCCGCGCTCACCGAAACCGGCTCCCTAGTGGTCGCCTCGGCCAGCGGAAGCCAGCTCCCCGGTTATGCCGGCGGCGCCGCCTATGCAATCTGGATCGTCGGGGCGCAGAAGGTGGTACCCGATCTGAGCACCGCGCTGCGCCGCGTCGAGGAGCATGCTCTTCCGCTTGAGAGCGCCCGCGCCGAGGTGGCCTACGGGCGGCCCAGTGCCATCAACCGCCTTCTCATCCTCAACGCAGAACCCCGGCCCGGGCGCGGCACCGTCCTGCTGCTCCGCGAAGCCATCGGATTTTGAGATCACCAGGACTTATCCAGCCGGGACTGATCCAAAGAGGCAGCCAGGAGCACGATCGTGACGCGCGTCACGCCGACGCAAAGCCCCGGTCACGAGAGTCTACGGACCTGCCACCAACCCTTACCCGGCCTCGGCCGCAATCTGACCCCACCCCAACCCGAAAACACTGGAGCTGACGTGACAACCGACACCTCTAATCGAAGCGTCCTGCTGATCGGCGCGAGCCAGCGCATCCTCGACGACTCCATCGCTGCCCTATGCGACCTCGGCTACACCGCCCAGGCGACCAGCGACTTCTTCAGCGATATCACCGGCCGGTTCGATGTCACCCACATCGACCTGGTCTCGCTGGGCGGCCAAGTCCCCCCTGACCGCAAGGACGAGCTCAAACAGCAGATCGGCGCCATCAACCCGCGAGTCATCGTCCTCGATTCACTGGCCGGCATCCCAGGCCTGATCGCCAGCCAAGTACAGGAAGCGTTCACGGCCGACCGCCAAGACCCCGCCCAAGCACCCGCCTACACTCCCGGCGACCGTTCGATCCGGCTGACCCTGCAAGACCCAGCAGCGGTCAAGGTGACCGTCTGGTGGCGGACCTCAATTGTCCCACCGGACCCCAAGAGCGACTCGCTCGTTCTCCTTGATAACCGGCTCACCAGCGGTCACCACACGATTCCCGTCCCCGACCACGTGTTCCTGCCCCCGAGGCGCTCGCCGAACTCGCCCAATCCACCCCAGGCCGTGTTCGCCAGCGTGCAAGTCGAAGGGGCGATCTACAACTTCAGCATCGCCGCAGGGCAATGACAACAGCCAAGCCGCCGGATCGTTGTCGCCTGCGTCCAGCGACAGCCAGGCCACCGACCGCTGGGGCACGCCGGCCCAGTCGGCAAGTAGGGAGGTCTTGCCGAACCCGGCCGGGGCCCAGACCAGTATCAGCCCTCGCGCCAGCCCCTCGTCGAGCCAGCCCTCCAGGCGCGGGCGGGCCACGAAGCCACCTAACTAATTCTTTGAGTGGACACAAAGATTGGCGTATACGACAGAGAGTGAAGCCGACCAGGAGGTCGAGACATGCGAATCGTGCAGGTGACGGAATTCGGCGGACCCGAGGTGCTGGCGGTGAGCGAAGCCCCCGAGCCATCTGCCGGTCCCGGGCAGGTGGTGGTGGACGTCTTGGTTGCTCCGGTGCTGTTTCTCGACACCCAGATCCGCAGCGGTTCGGCTCGTGACTGGTTCGCGACGACCCTGCCCTACGTGCCCGGTGCTGGGGTCGCCGGAGAGGTGGCTTCGGTAGGGGAGGGTGTGGATCCGGACTGGGTGGGCCGCCGGGTCGTCGCCAGTACCGCCGAGCGCGGCGGGTACCTGGAGCGGGCCGTGGTCGCGGTGGACGACCTGATAGCGGTACCAGTGGGTCTCGGGATCGCTGAGGCGGCCGCGTTGCTCCACGACGGCCGAACTGCCGTGAGTCTCATCGACCAAGCCGACCTCCGGGCGGAGGAATGGGTACTCATTCTCGGAGCGGGCGGTGGGCTCGGAAGCCTCTTGATCCAGTTGGCTCACAATGCCGGCGCACGAGTCATCGGTGCCGCCCGCGGCAAGGAGAAACTGAACCTCGCCCAGGAGTTTGGTGCCGACGCCGTGGTGGACTACTCCGAGTCAGGCTGGCCCGAGCAGATTCTCGCCGTCACCGGCGGAGCCGGCCCCAGCACGGTCTTCGACGGGGTGGGCGGGGAGATCGGCAAGGCAGCGTTCGCGATAACGGCGCTCGGCGGTCGTTTCTCCGCCCACGGCGCACCCAGCGGCGGGTTCGCCCAGATCGACCGCCAGGAGGCCGAGCGGCGCGACATCACCGTGCGCGGGATCGAGCACGTGCAGTTTGCACCGTTGGACGCCAAGGCGCTCACCGAGCGAGCCATGTCGAAAGCTGTGGCCAAACAGATCAGGCCGATCATCGGCCAGACCTTCCCGTTGAAACGAGCCGCCGACGCGCATCGCGCCATCGAGGCCCGCGACGTCATCGGCAAGACGTTGCTGGTGATCTGATGGCACTCGACCAAGTATCGCAGCGGTATCTGGCCGGCCAAACTCGCGGGCGACTGGCCACGGTCGGCCCCGACGGCACACCGCAGAACAAGCCTGTCGGCTTCACCTACAACGCCGAGCTTGGCACTATCGACATTGCGGGGTTCAACATGGATACCTCAGCGAAGTACCGAAACGTCGGCGTCAATCCGAACGTTGCCTTCGTGGTCGACGACGCCGTCTCGGAAGGTGCAGCAGGAATGCGCTTCATCGAGATCCGCGGCCAGGCCGAGCGAGTCTCGGCCGAGCCACCACCCGCGGTGGGCCTGAGCCCGCACATCATCCGTATCCACCCTCGCCGGGTGATCAGCATGAACATCGATCCGGACCACCCGGGCCTCCACACGATCGACGTCGGCACCATGGCAGACGAACCCAAGGAGATCCGTCCGTCGCTCGGCAGCGATGACAGCGCCGCACAGCGGGCGAAGCAGGCGATGGCCGACCTCGTCGAGGAGCTCCAAGCAGGCTGGGACCAACACGCCGCCGACATCACCAACCGGCACTTCGCAAATGACATCCTGTGGGGCAGCCCCTTCGGTGCCACCCTCCAAGGCTACGAGCCTCTGCACGCCATCCATGTCCGCCTCAAGCAGCAGGCGCGCGGGGGCACCTCGTCGCGTTATGAGATCGTGCAGGTCCTTTCCCCCACGCCGAACGTCGCCATCGCCCACGTCCGGCGCGTCGCCCTCGACGACGACGGCCAGCCGATCGAGCCGACCTCCGACGTCACGGCTGCGTTCTCGGAGACGGCGCTCTACGTGCTCGTGCGCCGCAATCGAACCTGGTGGCTTGCCGCCGGGCAGAACACCATTGTTCGTCCCCCTCCCACCTGAATGGGGAGCTGATTGAAGGGTCCGTTGCAAGGCGAGCCACCCAAACCTCCCACGTAACCTGAAGGTCACACCAGGACCGGCAGGAGCTGGTGGATTTCTCGGGACTTCAACGCGGAGGCGGTCATGCTCCGCGAGTCCGACCTGCACCTGCCCACCAAGGGATGGGGCCGGATCGTCCTGGCAGCCTCCGCCTCCCGCGCCGGGCGGAGCTGGACCGATCACGGTACCGCCCGGCAGGAACGAGGCTTGAAGCATTGCGCTGCCCACGAGACCTGCACCATCCCCGTCCCGCCCCGACCTCGGCCAGCTGCTCCGCGCCCACATCAGGCGGTACAGCACGACCCCGGACGGCGGGTCTTCCAGACCGCCCGGGGCGGGATCATCCAGGACTCGGCCTACAGCGCCGTGTGGGCCGAGGCCCTCGCCCCGGCGCAGCGCCGGTCGCCGCTCGGCCGGCGCCCGTATGACCTGCGGCACGCGGCGGTGTCGCTGTGGCTGAACTCCGAGGTGGCCCGCCGTGCCGGGCACGGCGTCGCGGTCCTGCTGAAGATCTACGCGCACTGCATCGACGGTCAGGCCGATGCCGCGAACCAGCGGATCGCCGACGCCCTCGGCACCCAGGACATCCGGCCCGAGTCCGAACCCGGTGACGAGGGAGATGACGACAGCGAGCAGGTATCCTGAAATGCCAGGTCAGGGACACAAAGCCGGGCGGACGGTCGGCGTACCCGCTCCCACCGCCCCCGTCCGTGGGTTTTTCGGCCCCCGTCCGTGGACCAAGCCCGGTGCCCACGGACGCATAGCGGACGGCGGCAGCCCGGAACGGAGCCTCGAAGCGCGTATGCGCTGGTCAGCGGGGGGTGACTCGGGCGGAGCACGCGGGCTGTAAAACCGTCGGCTCAGCCTACGTTGGTTCGAACCCATCACCTGCCACCACCTGCGGAAACGGCCCGCTAGCTGCGGATTCTCGGCTACGCGGGCCGTTTCTTCTCTGTCCCGTCATGCGTCACCTTGTAGCGCTGTAGGTCCCTGTGTCGCGGTGTCCACGGACAAATAGATGACATGCATCGGGTCGGGCTGAGCTGAGGCCGGTGCCTTCCGCGCGTGAGACCTCCTTAGCTCAGAGGCGTCACGATTGACCGTG
>ODAK010002630.1_pt1 | contig 18878 bp, 9 predicted proteins | sample 1539591 | NCBI WGS metagenome assembly ODAK01 (sample SAMEA3539303, study PRJEB22396) | soil metagenome | biome: tundra; feature: field; material: soil | place: USA | collected 2010-05 | depth 0.15 m | reverse complement strand
GCCACCGCTTCGGACGGCCCCTTCTGCGCCAGTTCCCAGGCGCGGTCGAAGCGGGTGTAGAACTCGGCGGCCGGCGCTTCGATCTTCAACAAGCCGTTTGCCGGGATGTTCACGAACTCCGGAAGATTCACCGCGCGGTTGGCGGCGGTGCTGCCCTCGATCAGAATCGCCGGGCTGTCGTTTCCCTCTTCGTCGATGTGTGTCAGGTACATCTGCGTGTAGGGCGACCGGGACTTCGAGGAAAACACTAGCCACCGTCCGTTGGGCGAGAAGCTGTGCCAGGAGTTCATGAGCGAGGTATTCGCGCGCATTCGCCGTGCTACCCCGCCGGCGGCCGGCACGATGTAGAGCTGGCTGTCGGGGCGCATGAGCAGGCCGTTGCGCGCCTGGACGAACACAATCCAGCGGCCGTCGGGTGAAATCCGCGGGAAGGAGTTGCTCTTTCCGTTCCGCGACGCTCCTGCGATTGGTTCCGCCCGCCCGCCCCGGCCTTCGTTGAACGGAACGCGGTAGAGATCGTACTGTATCTGGGTCTCGTTAGGATCGTTGGCATATTCGGCCGGCTCTTGGCCCGCCGGATAAGCGTCCTTTCCTTCCGCGCGCGCAAACACCAGGTATTTGCCATCCGGACTCCACGTGGCATTGGCCTGCACGAACCGGGGATCATCGGCGCCCGGAAGGGATTGGCGCCGCCCGGTAGTCCGGTCGTAGACCGTCAGCACCCCTCGGGTCGCATAGAACACCTGGAGAAAACGGTAGTCTTTGAAATTCTCGACGTAGTAATTGCGGCTCAGGTCCTGGTCCACGCCCACGGTGGTGGCGACATAGCGCCCGTCCGGCGAGATGGTCGACATGAAGCCGACCCGCATCGGGCCGGAAGGCTGTTCGAGAAAGGATTTCCAGGTAATCACATCTTCGTTTCGGATGGACATCTGCGGCTTGACGGCGCTGATGGCATACAGGCCTTTGTCGTTCTGCGGCCCGTCGAGGTCTATTCCCATGGTTTTACCGTCGGCGGAGAAGGAATGGCAGTTGAAGCAGGTGTGCATACCTTCGAGCACTACCCTGCCGCGCGGCTCGGCGATATCGCGCAGCCGCCAGGCGATCAGCGGTATGGCCGCGGGCGCCAGAGGCTTGATTACTCCCTTCTGCACCTCGGAAGGCATCAGCGGCACGTCGCGGTAGAAGATGGGTGCCCCGACGGGATCCTTGGATGTCTGAATGGCGACCGAGCCACGGGAGACAGCCTTGCGGAGATTCCCGTCGCGGAAGCCGGAGATGGTGACCTTCGCCGGACGCTCCACCGAGTGCTCCTTGATCTCGCTCCACACCGCGGAATCCGGTATCCAGGTCCGCGCGGCGGCCTGCTGCGGGGTCAACCGGGGCGGCTCGTTATTGCTCGATACCGCTCGCGGATCGATCTCGCCGATTTGCAGCCACTCGCCCGCGGCTTTGACGCGGATGGCGGGCGAACCATCGGCGAAGGTCACCTCGATGAGCCACGCCCGCGCATTTTCGGCGCCATCGCGCCAGAGGAACGTGGGCGCGGCGATCTCTGGTGGGAACACGGCGCCTTCTTCGGGGTAGTCGACCGTGAGCTTCGAGAGGCCCACCGCATCCAGACGGGCGCCGCAAGCGAGCGCGGCACCGAGGATGACGGCTGCGATTCGTTGCATCGACGGCTTGATCATATCAAATGGGAGACGAATCCGACCTCTCGCGGTTGTTCGCTGGCAGCCAGGGTGGTGATGCGCCGTCCGTGATCTTGAGCATGCACGCGTTATCAAAGCAGGCGATCGAGAGGTTGCCTGCGGAATTCAGGAGAGCAAGGCCGGAGTCGGCGATGGCCCGCTCAATTCCCAGCGCCGCCGTTCGCCCGGGCGCTCGCGTGGCGCGCGTAGACCTCGCTGTGCACGGCTTTGGCGGCTGTTACCAGCTCGGGATAGACGCTATCGGTCACGGTGGTGAAACCGATATTGTAATTCTCGCCGTCACGCGGACGCCCCGTCAGCGGTTCGTCGTTGAACTTGAAGAAGTGGCAGCCGACGAATAGCGGGTGATCGGCCACGCTCCGAACGTAATCCTGATACATGGCCGCGCGGGCAGCCTGGTTCGGTGTGGAGACGAGGCCGGGGTGGAACATGCCGCGATCCAAAGCGCCCATGTGGAACTCGCCGATCACGACCGGCTTGTCGATACCCTCGAGCACGGTCAACTCCGCTGGGTTCACACGCGCACGGTAGATGTTGAAGCTGATCACATCGGTGTACTCGGCGGCCACCAGGACCTCTTCCCGGGTGTAGCCCGAGAAGCGCGAGCCGAGATACAGATGATGCGGATCGTATTTCTTCAGCGCGTCGCGAATGGTGCGGAAGTAGCGGGTGGCAAACTCCGTCATGAACCGGGCGAGATCCTCCTTCAGGCCGGGTTTCCATTCGCCCTCGGGCTGATAGGGTTTGGCCAGGAATTCTTCCCACGATGAAAGGCGCGAGCCCCACGCTTCATTGAGCTTCTCGATGCTGCCATATCGGGCCTTGGCCTGATCGACGAAGGCGCGCTTGGCGGCAACGTCCGCACCCTGTGAAAGGGCGCCCAGCGCCAGGCCATATCGGCTGCGATCGTTCCTCATGTTACCCCAGGCCAGCTCGTTATCCACGAAATAGCCCACGCACCAGGGGTCGTCGCGCCGCGCCCGCGCCATGGCCTTCACGCTGTCGTCCACAGCCTGCGGGAACCGGGGGTCGAAGACATCGCGCATGCGGCCCCAGTAGTCGGAGCCGCTGGAAACTTCACCTACGCCGCCGCGGATGCCGAGTGTCACCGTGTACGCCACGCGCCCGTTACCGTAAAGCGCGGGGTCGGACCAGTTGGCTATGGTGTTCACCCCCCAGGCGCGCAGGCGCGCCAGGGCGGTCTCCTGCCACTTCTGTTTCCAATCGTCTCCATACTTCCGCTGCAGATTGGCCGCATAGAAATTGAACTCCTTGCCGGAGTTCAGCTTGATGTCGCGAAGGCCGACCGGAGCAGTGGTGCGCGACGTGTCGAAAAAGGCCGCCAGCGGATCGTTCGCCGAAGGCAGCCATTGGAACATGTTCTCGCGGCCTTCCACCACGGTGCCGCCTTCGCGCGTGGTCACGCAATCCAGGCCGATGGAAAAGAACAGGCGTCCGTTGGGAGCCACCAGCCACCACTTGCCCTGGTATTTTGCGGTGTGGAAGAAACCGGTAGCTTCCAGCTTGGGACCGGAAGCCCACGCCCCGAATTCGTCGCGGTCCGCCAGCGTAGGACGCAGTTTCAGCTCGGCCTCTTCTTCAGACCTGCGCGATTGGAACTGCGAAAGGTGGGTCAGCTTTCCGGTCCATTCCTCCTTGGCGGACTGGCCATAGGCATCCACGATCTGGTCGTAGGAAAGGCCGGGCAGCAGGCGAATGTTGTCGAGAACCATGGTCCGCGCCCTACCGGGCTTGTTGAGGTAGATTCGGACCACCGCAATGTGGGCGGTGTCCACTGCATGGTGATCTTCCGCCAGAAGGCGCAGACCGGGAATTGCGGCTTCGCCCCGCATCCCCATTTGCAGGGGCGGCGGCGAATTCAGGGTGAGAACGAAACTGGCGGCCTCCCCCGCCCCCAGCGGCAGTGCCGTGTGCGCCACGGTTTTCGCGCCGGAGGCATCCTCCAGTTCCATGACGAAACTCAGGGGCTCCTGCGAAGGGTTTGCGACATCCAGGGCCAAGGATGCGAAGGGGCGAAAGTCTTTAGCGTCCGGTGAAAGCTCGATCTTCGGCTGATCGGCTGCTTCGAAGTCTACCTGCGCGGCGTAGCGGCCGTCGGTAGCGTGCTGTTGTACACGCGTGACGCGGGAATTGGTGGTCTTGATCTTCTGGATCTCCGCGGGATTCTCGAACGACCAGACGAGCCGTGTGTCGGCCGCGCTCAGAAGCGCCAGGGACGAGAGGAGTCCGGCGAGCGCCGGGATCACTACATTGCCGATTTTCATGGAATCAATTTCTCCGTTGCCACTTCCAGAGTCTTGCCGCGGAATTCCACGCGGCTGTCGCCAAAACCATGATAGATCCGGACCTGGTGCGAGGATGCCAGCGGTTTACCATCCAGGCTCCGGATCACGAACAGCGCTGGTTCCGGGTATTGCAGGCCGCCATAGCTCCGGGCATAGAAGGCCACCAGCGCCGGGCTTTCGATCAGAAAGCCCCACTGCGGCAAAACCCCGTGCTGCGCGGCGTAATTGGCCTGGCCGTAGTTTACGGTGATGGTTGTATCGCTGCCAAAACGCGTGGTCTCCACCTTTCGGTCAGGCGTGGCGAAGCGGTGGCCTGTCATGGGGAGTAAAGCTGTATCGCGGCAGAGTGGGCTCAGCACTTCGTAGGTGTTCTTGATGAACTGGTCGGTCGCATTGAAGCGGCCGCCGCGCGCGAAGACCATGCGCGACTGATCGAGGTTTCGTTGGGGCACAGGGTCCGGGTTGGTCCAGTAATGGTGATCGCCGAACCCGTAGACCGGCATCTCCGCATAGAGCACGTGATCGAGAATGTAGCTCGGGTTATCCACCCGCGGCCGGTCGCTCTGGTGCGTGTAGAGCGAGATCGAGTCGCCGTAGACGATCTCGAAAAGCGGAACGATGATGTCGGTGTTATTGGGCTGGTTGTAGTGCGTCTTATGCGACATCAGCCCTTCGAAATAATCGGCGTGCGGCACGCCCCATTCCCGGCCCTCCTCGCTCCCGAAGAGTCCAACCTGCTTTCGCAAGTAGTCGCACAGCGCAATTTTGTAGCGTAGGTCGTCGGCCAGGGTGAGCGGATGCTGGGGATCGAAGCATTCGTACAGGGGAGAGGCGAAGATGGTATCGGAGAAATAAAGGTCGGGCGTGAATTGTTCTTTCACGCGCGGCACATTCATCGGCCGGGACGCTAGTTCGACACTTTTGCGCGAGCAGATCAGGTACGCCAGCCCGCCGGCCCACACACCGCCGGCATGCAGCGATCCGTCGGGGTTCTTCATAATGTAGCCTTCGTTCCACGACGCGGCGTTCTGGTAGAAATCCTGGTAATTGTCGTGGAGACCGAAGACCCAGCCCGGTCCCAGCGCGCGGACCCGCCGAGAGCACTCGAGCAGCCCCGCGTCGCCGCCAATCTCGGGCGCGGCGGGCAGGACATCAGGATGGCGATTGTCGTAGCCGCCGTTGACCCACCCATTGAGCACGAGCAGGGCGCGATCGATGCCCAGGTCCTTGGCGAAGTGCTCGGCTAGTTCCGCGCACTCCTGGAACGTGAAACGGACCACGAGCCGTTCCTGATCGCTCTGGTTCCAACGTGTATTGGGCACGTTTCGCTGAAAGGCGAACGGCTTGAAATCCGCCGCTCCGAAGAACCGCGCCACGTTCGGATTCTCGCGCACTTTCTCGGCCAGCGTTTTGAGATATCCGCGTTGCCGGGCCACCGGCCTGTAGGCTTGGGCGATTTCCACGTAGCCTCCGCGCCCCAGCGGCTGCAGGCGCACGGCATGCGCGCTGCGACGCAGTCCCAGGCTGATGGAAAGCCGAGGCTGCGGCGAGACCGCGTAATCCGCGACGATCTCGGTGTACGGATCCTCCCAGGTGGCCAGCAGGGCCGAGCCGTTCCGCACCGCACCGAACATCGCCATGGAATAACCGGAAGAACTGTAAGCCGGGAACCTCCGGGTGTACGGCTTCTCGCCCTCGGGAAGCAGCAGGATGCCGAGGCGGTTAGGGATGGCGTAGTAGTTTTCGGGCCCCGGCTCGAGCGGCAGGGAAGCATCCAGCAGCCGGACTTCGGCCACGTCCGATGGCAGCTTGTCGAAGGAGTAGTCTATCGCTGGTGGATTGGCGGCCAGCTTGAGCTGGAACTCGACGCCCTGCACGGTGCGGTAAGTCAACGCTCCGCCACGTACCAGCACACCGCCAGACACGCGGAGGGGCAGCGTACTCTTGTCCTGCGCCACCAGGCGCGGTGCGCCGAGCGTCCATACCTCGCCGGTTCTTTTGTCGACCAGGCGGGCCGACGCCGTCGAGGGGTCGACCTCCAGGCGGACTCCGTTATTCTCCATGCGCGCCACCTCTGCGGCGGGCAGAGTGGCGCAGAAGGCGAGCGTCAATAGCAGGCTCGCCAGGATCTTTGTCATTGGAGTCCGGAAAGGGCGGTTCGAGCGCCCACCAGGTCGGGACTGATTTCCACGGCTTGGCTCAGTTCGGCCTTGGCATGGGCAGGGTCGTTCAGACCCAGGTATCCCAGGCCGGTGAGGTAGTGGGCATTGGCCATTCGAGCGCGAGGCGTCAGCGCACGCCCACCTCTTCCTCCGCGACCGGGGTTCGCCGGCGCCGGCTGCTGTAGTGAGGCCTTTCCAGACGAGACAAGTTCGGCGAAGATTGTCTTGGCCTGGTCGGACTGACCCAGTTTCTGGAGGGCCAGCGCCTGATAGTACCGTTGCGCACTACCGGTCGCCGCCTGGGCCGCCCGGCCCCAAGAGTCGTTGGCCTTCTGGTGGTCGCCCAAACCTTCGTAGGCGACTCCGGTCCACCAGGCCACCTCCGCGTTCCGCGCGCCGCCGCCGAAGCCGGCGGCTCCCAACGGCAGGTTCGAGGGTATAGCCACGGCGGCATGCAGATCGGCCAGCGCGTCCTGATACCGCTTGGCTTGAATGTTCTTTTGGGCGCGCAGAATGTGGGCGTCGATCCAATGCTCGGAAACGTTCAGATTGGCGCCCTCCGCGACGGCGAATTGCCTGCCGGTCATCATGCGGATGGCTTCATCCAACGAGCCGGTAGCGACCTTGAGCGCGACTGCGCGGTTTTCCGCGTCGTCGCGCTGCGCAACCACCGCCGCGTTTCGATCGAACCACGAGAGGCGCTTTTCGAGCGGCACCCCGGCCTGCTCATAGAGTTCGTCGAGCTCGGCGAAATGCTGTGCGTATTTGCGATCGGCGGCTACCGCCTTTTCCATTTCCGCAATCGCGCGATTGAGGTCGCCCGGCTTTTGGTGCACGTAAGCCGTCGCCAGGTTGCGATGCACAATGGCGAACGAAGGGTCCAGGGCCGCCGAGGTTTCCCACATCCTCGTGGCTTCTTCCGGCTGCCAGTCGTACAACAGGTTGCCGAGATAATAAGGTGCACGCGCATCCCGAGGATCGGTTTTCATGGCGGCCCGCAGCACATCGATGGCTTCGTTCTGGAACGGGAAGACATAGTCCGTCGGCATCGCCTTGGCCAGTTTGTCGTACTCGGCCGCCTTCTCGGCCCGTCCCAATTTCCCGGCGAAATAGCCCAGGTAGTAGTAAGCCATGGGATGGATTTTGGATTTGTCGCGCGCCGCGGCTGTCATTTCCAACAGCACATCCGTGCCGTCCTGCCAAAGACCGGCGCTCAGATATTCGGCCGCCGTTTCCTGGGCCGTTGCCGGATGGAGGGTCATGGTGGTAGTAAGGGTGCGGGCTGCCTCCGGGCTCTTCGAGGCCAGCCAATTCTCCGCCATGGAGCGAACATCGAGAGGGTCGACCTTGTGAGCGGCGGCCAGCACCTCGATCGCCTCTTTGGGGCGGCCGAGGTGGCGGAGCACGGCGGCCTTCAGGTTCTGGGCACGGATGTTGAGCGCATTGGAGTCGATCGACCGATCGACGAAATCCAGGGCAGCGGCCATATCGCCGCGGGAGGCTGCGATCTCCGACAGCGAAAAGTACCCCGCGGCTTTCCAGGCCTGGCTCCAGGTGGCCTTGTAGAAGTGCGCGTAAGCCTCCTCGGATTTTCCTTCGGCCTTCAGAGTGGCGCCGAGGTAGTAAAGCGCTTCGCCATCTTTGGGAGCCGTGTAGCGGTCGGTGAGCCGGTCCAACGCAGTGCGCAGGTGCTTCTCCGCCTCGGCGTATCTGGCCTTGGTGAAATCGGTGATGCCCAGGGCGGTATTAACCCGCGCATCGCCCGGATCGCGGCGCAACGCCTCTTCCCAGTAAGGAAGCGGATCGATGGCGGGGTCGTGGAACTGCTGCGCGCGCAGACCGATCAGGTACAACTCTTCATTGGTCTTGACCTCCTGGGGCGGCGCGGGCGCCGTCACGGTCTTGGGCATCGGCATGGGCGTGAGGCGGATCGGACTGTAGGAAACAAGTTCGCGGCCCTGCACCGAAATCGAGGCGACGAGGTCATGCTCGTCGATACCTGCCGGCACGGCCACCTGTTTTACGTAGGGCTTGCCGGGATTGATGGCCACCGTTTCCTGGAGCAGCGTTTTGTCTCCCGCCTGCACCCGCACTTGGGCGGCCGCGTGCGCCGACGTTGTGTAGAAGCCGACCTTTGCGGTACCGTTCGCCACGTCCAGATTCACGGCGGCGTCGAGGTTGGCCTTCTTCACTCCGCCGATGTCGCGGAAGGGGTACCAGTTCAGCGAGAACGACCGCGCCTCGTAGGGTTGGAGCCAGCTATAGTCGGGCTGGTTGTCAGAGTAAGCGCCTACCATCAGTTCGATGTACGGCCCATCGGAGTCTGTGAGCGTAGTGTCCCAGGTGCGGCCGCTCGGGCCATTGCCCCAAGTCCAGAATTTCTTGCCGGGGACAATGTTGTGGTCCGCGACACTCATGGTGCCGGCTTCCTTGCCGTGATCGTAGCCGGCAAAGAAGTCGTCCTGGTAATTCCAGGCGAAGACAGAGTTGGAGGATATGTGGTTCTTGTACCAACTGATGTCGACGCCCTTGGTGAAATCGGCGCCGGAGTACCTGGAGGTGGAGAACGGCCAGGCGGTGAACTCCCGCTTGGCGTGGTAGACGCCATACTGTGTGCTGGGCGGGAAGATCACCTGGTAAGTGTCGTTGGCGTGCACCGCCAGGTTGGCGAAGCACAGCATGGTGTTGACCTCGGGCGTTCGATTGACGATGCGCACCGAAGCTTCCAGGTAAGACTTGCCCGGCCGCAGCGTATACCCCACGGCCCAGCGCATGCGCTGGCGCACTTCCAACTCGCCCACCCAAATGGTCTTGCTGCCGTCCGCATTCTCCTCCAATTTGTACTGCACCGGAATGAAGGTGCTGGCGCGGTGATGATGCGGAATGTTCCATTCCACTCCGCCGGAAATCCACGCCCCGATGAGGCCGATGAGCGCGGGCTTGATGACGTGTTGGCGATAGATGAAATTGTAGTTATTGGTCTTGTCGACGCCCTCGAAGATCCGGCCGCCGATCTCGGGCAGCACGCCGATCCGCAGGTACTCGTTCTCGAGGTAGACCACGGTGTAGGTCTTGTCAACCTTCTTGCCCGTGAGGGTGTCGTACATGGGATACGGATAGACCGGCCCCTGCGCGCCCTGGGATGCGCGGCCAAAGAAGAACATGGGGTCGGGTTCCGGCTCTCCGGCCAGATAGGTTGGTATGGTGATTTTCTGTTCCCACACCTTCACCGATGGACTGCCGGGGGCTGAGAGAAGCGATCCGGAACTCATCCAGATCGATACGGCCAGGATCACCGGCAGCAACTTCAGGACTCTAACACGGAGCATCGCATTTTCTCCAAAAACAAGATCTGAAAGCGCCTGTATTCTAGCGCAAGGCACGGCGGAGAGACAAGGGGTCGGGGGACGGGGATCAGGAACGCGGAAATTACGGAAGACTCGGATATAAAGGGACATAAAGGGTTTGACATTGGTATAGCTCAAGCAATACGATAGAGCCACAACAAAACTTGATGATCCCGGCGTTTTCGCTTATCGCCGTGGGCATCGCGAAATTTTGCCGAGAGGTTCAAATACATGACATCTCGCTTCTGTCTTCCGGTTTTGCCGCTCTTGTGGGCAACTGCGGCATTTGCCCAATTGAACACCGGTACGATCACCGGAACCGTCACCGACCCTAGCGCGGCGCTGGTCCGCGATGTCAAGGTGACGGTTCGCAACACGGCCACCAACGCGGTGCGCGACACATCCACGTCTGGCGCTGGGATCTACACGGTTTCGGACCTTATAGTCGGCCCCTATGAGGTCACCTTCGAGGCGCCTGCCTTCAAGAAGCTGGTGCGAACCGGCATTACGCTGGACGTAACGCAAGTGGTGCGCGTGGATGCCAGGATGGAAGTGGGCGCGGTGACGGAATCGGTCCAGGTGACCGGCCAGCTCCCTTACGTCAATACGGACTCTCCGGAGGTCGGCACCAACCTGAACCGCACAGATCTGCTGGACGTGCCGCTGTCGATCAGCGGCGGGAGATATCCCGAAGCGCTGGCGTATTCCATCATGCCCGGCGCCGCCGGCGGCACGTGGACATCGCACATCAACGGTTCCGCCAGTTTTTCGAAAGAGGTGCTGTTGGACGGCGCGTCCGTCACCACCTACATGGCTGACTTCGCCGAGACCTCGGTTTCCGCCGAGTCTTTGCAGGAGATGAAGCTGCAAACCAGCGGGCAATCGGCGGAATTCGGGCGCAGCCAAGGGGGCGTTTTCAACTTCGTTCTGAAGTCTGGTACTAACCAGGTGCACGGCAGCGGCTACTTTGGGATGCGCAATGAGGCGCTGGACGCCAACACCTTCACCAACAAATTCCGCGGCGTACCGCGCGCTGTCGACCGCCTGTTCGACTACGCCTTCAGTTTCGGGGGCCCAATCTATATTCCCAAGGTGTACAACGGGAAAAACAAGTCGTTCTTCTATACCACGTACGAGAGATACAAACAGCGCGCGATCGGCCCCGGCACGCCAAGCTATAGCTTTCCGACGCCCGCGGAGTACGGCGGAAACTTCAGCGCGCTTCTGGGATCTGCCACGGGGCAGACCGACGCTCTGGGGAACCCGGTGTACAAAGGAACGATTTACGATCCGCTGACGTTCAGCCAGTTGTCCAGCGGCCGGTACATCGGCACCATGTTTCCGGGCAACATCATTCCCGCGTCGCGGATCAGCAAGGTCTCGGCAACCATCAGCGCGATGGCGATGGCGTGCTGCCTGCCTACCATCAAGAACCCGGACGGCAGCTACCCGCTGATCAACAACGCGGTGCAATCGGCCAGCGGCACGCCGCTCTTCGACCAATACAACTTCACCCAGAAGGTGGACCAGACCATCAACGACACCAACCGGCTGAGCGCCTCCTACAGTTACAACTATCGCCCGCGTTACCTGAACAACAGCGGCGGCAATCTGTGGGACGCCAGCAACCCGCTCTTAGGCGGACCATTGTTCAACCAGAATTTGCAGACGCTCCACAGCTCGCTGGCGCGCGCGTCATGGGACCGAACTATCACGCCGCGCATCCTCAATAACTTCACCATCTTCTATAACCGCATGGGCAATCCCAATTACAACCAGGAGATCACGCACGATGGCGCCAAGGAGTGGGGGATTGCGAACATCGACAGCGCCGGATATCCCTCGGTGAACTGGGGCGGCGGCCCGGTCTACGGGCTATCCAATATCGGCAACAACCAGGACGATTTTCAGGTCTACAACGGTTACGGCTTCAACGACAGCGTTAGCCTTTCCAAAGGCCGGCATTTCATCAAGGCCGGGGTCGATTTCCGCCGCAACTATACGAACGACCGGCCGCACGGCAACCCATCCTTCACATTCAGCGCGCTGACAACCTCCATTCCGAACGAGGCGTTCTCGGGTGTCAGTACCGGGTATTCCTTCGCCAGCTTCCTGTTGGGCAATGTCTACAGCGCCGGCATGTCCGCGCCGGTTGGCCTGGGCGAAATCCACAAGTATTACGGGGCTTTTATCCAGGACGATTTTAAAGTGACCTCCAGGCTCACGCTGAGCCTGGGACTGCGCTACGAGGTACAGCCGCCCTTCCAGGAAGATTACAACCGCCTGGCAGCCTGGAGTCCGTCTCAGGCGGACCCTCTCAGCGGGCTGAACGGAGCCTATATTTTTGGCGGCAGTTGCAGCGTTTGCACCGGACAAACCTACTTCGGCAAGATCGACTATAAGGATTTCGGCCCGCGCATCGGTTTCGCGTGGCAGCCGTTCAATAAGTGGACGGTGCGCGGCGCCTACGGGATCTTTTACTCCCCGGATACCCAGGAGGGTTACGGACTGCAAACGCCCTCATTCCCATGGGCGGGCACTTACAACCTGGGCGCCAATCCGACGAATCCCTGGCAGGGCATTTTCAACTGGGACAATGGGTTTCCGACTAACGCCTTCGTGGCGCCCACGTTCAACCGGTCTTATGCGGACAACATCGGCGGGGCCACGATGGTCGATCCCAACTACGACAAAGTCCCTTACGTGCAGCAGTGGAACCTGAATATCCAACGGGAACTCCCCGGGAACATCGTGCTGGACGTCGGCTACGTCGCCAACAAAGGCACGCGGCAGAAAGACCAGTCACTGGCAGTAATCAATCAATTACCCCCGTCGGTTCTGTCGCAGTTCGGCACCACATTGAATTCCACCGTTGCCAGCGCCGCGGACGCCGCCAAATACGGCATCCCCTATCCGTACCCGGGCTTCAGCGGAACCGTGGCCAGCGCGCTTCGCACTTATCCGCAACTCCGCGCCAACAGCACCATTACGGACTTGTACGCTCCGCTCGGCTTCTCCACGTTCAACTCTCTGCAAATCACCGTGAACAAGCGATTGAGCAAAGGTCTGAGTATTTTCGCTGACTACGTCTGGTCGAAGGCTTTGAGCAACGGCTCCGGCAGCGCGGCCTCGCCGTTGTCATCCAATTCGGGACCGCTCAATTACTACAACCTGAGCCTGGAAAAAGCCCCCGCCAACTGGAATCAGCCGGAGGTGTTCAAAGCCTTCGTCAACTACCAGCTTCCGGTGGGACGGGGCCAGGCTGTCCTCAACAAGGCGCCCAAAGCGGTGGATGCCGTGGTAGGTGGTTGGGCGATGGCGTGGATCTTGAATTACGCCGACGGCACGCCCCTCGGTTTCAGCGCCCCGACTCCGCTCTCCACGGGATGGAACGGCGCCACCAACCGGGATAATATCGCCGCTGGCAATATGGGCAGCGGCTCGTGCAACCGGACTTTCAACTACGCCAACACCAGCTCGGCTGCGGATACGTACCTCAACAAGGCGCTGTTCTCGCAGCCGGCGCCTCTGACCCTGGGCACGTCCGCGCCGGATTATACCCAGATCATGGGATGCGGCACCATCAGCGAGAACATATCGCTCTCCAAGAACATGAAATTCAAGGAGCGGTTCCGGTGGCAGTTGCGTGTTGAATTCTACGATGTGTTCAACCGCCACGTGTTGGGTGGGATCACCACCAGCATCACCAGCCCGCTGTTTGGGCAGATCACCAGCGCCAGCGGCAACCGGACGGGCCAGATCGGCACGCGGCTGGATTTCTGAGGAATCGTCGGGCCACCCCGTCCGGAAGCTGCCAAACGAAGCGCGATCCAGGCGATGAGCGATGCGCGGTAGTGGAGTGAGAACGTCGCGGGCGTTTCTGGTGGCTGCCCTGATGGGACTCAGCCTCGCGGCTCCGGCCGGTCCGCAAGCCTTGCAGCGCGGGCAGGCGGCGTTCCGCCGGGGTGACTGGGCCGAAGCGGAAAAGAGCTTTCTGGCTGCGATCCGCGAACAGCCAAAGAGCGCTAACGCGCTCAAATGGCTGGGTATGGTCTACTCCGCGCAGGAGAAGTTCGACCTGGCGGAAGCGCCATTCCGGAGCGCCTGCGAAATCGATCCCGGTGAAGATCTTGCCTGTTACTACCTGGGGCGCGCCGATTACGCGCTGAGCCGCTATGAAGAGTCGCGGAGCGCGTTCGAAAAGGCGCTCCGTTACCAGCCGGATTCGATCCGCATCAAGCGCGGGATGGGGCTGACCCTGGAAGCCTTGGGCCGCGCGCCGGAAGCGGAGCGCTATTTGAAGGAAGCCGCGGCCGGGAACGACAAGGAGGCGCTCTCCGATTACGGCCAATTCCTCTTCCGCCAGGGGCGCCTCAACGAAAGCGTGGCCGTGCTCCAACGATCCGGAGATCGGGCGAACCTGGAAAGGGCGGTGCGCGCACGGGCCGCGGTTCCCGGCCAGGCTCCGGCCGATGCCAACGCGGCCGCGATCCGGTTTGCCGCCAAGGATCTGCCCATGGTCGTCAACAATGGCGCGATGGGAGAAATGCACCAGGTGGAGACCATGATCGCCGGTGTTGCAATATTCGATTACGACGGCGATGGCTGGCCGGATATCTTCATTGCCAACGGAGCGGCGCTCCCAAGCCTGGAGAAGCGGGACGCGTCGTTTCACAATCGCTTGTTCCACAACAATCGCGATGGCACGTTCACCGACGTAACCGATAAGGCCGGCGTGGCGGGCCGGGGCTACTCGATGGGTGTGGCGGCGGCCGATTTCGATAACGACGGGTGGCCGGACCTGTTTGTGACAGGGGTTCGCGAGAACATTCTGTACCACAACCGCGGGGACGGCACGTTCGAGGACGTTACCGAGAAGGCGGGGCTGAGGGGAGACGGCACCTGGTCGGTAGCCGCCGGTTGGTTCGATTACGATAATGACGGGCTGCTGGATCTGTTCGTGGTTCACTACGTGCAATGGGACCCGGCCAAGGAGGTTTTTTGTGGCGACAACCGGACCCCCTACCACGCCTATTGCCATCCCAGTTTCTACGAGCCTCTGGCGAACGCGCTGTATCACAACCGCGGCGACGGGACGTTCGAGGACGTGTCGACGCCCAGCGGCATCGGCGCGCATCGCGGGAAGGGCATGGGCGTGGCTTTTGGCGATTATGACCAGGACGGGCTGATGGATGTTGTGGTGGCCAACGACACGGTTCCGAATTTCCTCTTTCACAACCTGGGGCACGGACGCTTTGAAGAAACGGCGCTGAAGGCCGGAGTAGCTTACAACGGCGATGGAAGGGCCATTTCGGGCATGGGAGTGGATTTCCGCGATTACGACAACGATGGCCAGGACGATATCGTGATGACGTCCCTTTCCAACGAGGGCTTCGCCCTATTCCGGAATCTCGGGGGCGGGAGTTTCCTGGATGTCGGCCAGGCGGCGCTAGTGTACAGCGCCAGCCTGCGGCTGTCGGGCTGGAGCGCCGGCATCTACGATCTCGACAACGATGGATTCAAGGACGTGTTCACGGCCAACGGCCACGCGCTGACGAACATCGAGCGCGTTTCGAGCCTGGAATCGCGGCAACCGCTCTCGGTGTTCCGGAACCGGGGCGATGGGAGATTCGAGCAGGCTGCCCTCGGCGCGAAATCTCTCTACCGCGGCGCGGCGTTCGGGGACTTGAACCGGGATGGAAAGATCGATGTCGTGGTGACCCGTTTGAACCAGCCTCCAGTAATTCTCACGAATATCACCGAAACCCAGAATCACTGGCTGCGTGTTCGACTTCACGGCCACCGGAGCAATCGCGACGGCATCGGCGCGCGCATTCACGTCGTCACGGATTCCGGAGCGCAGTGGAATCATGCCACCACTTCGGTGGGCTACGCCGCTTCGAGCGAACCCGAAGTGCACTTCGGCCTGGGCCGGAGCACCGTCGTGAAAAGGCTGGAGGTGCAGTGGCCTTCCGGTGTGCGGCAGGAACTGCAGGACGTAGCGGCAGACCGGGTGATCGAGGTCGAGGAGAAGCGGTGAGTTGTGTGTTTTGGAGACGCATATGATGAGTGTTCCTATGAGATTGATCCGTCTGATTTTGCTCGCGGCCGGAGCGCTGGCTTGCCAGGCCGCCACGTATTACGTCGATTTCGCGAAGGGCGCGGATGCCAATTCCGGCACGGAAGAGCGCGCGCCCTGGAAGACCCTCGAGAAGGTGAACGCCTCACAATTTCACCCGGGCGATCGCATTCTGCTGAAGAGCGGGTCGTCCTGGCAGGGACAGCTTTCGCCGACGAGTTCCGGCGGCGACGGCGCGCCGGTGGTGATCGACCGGTACGGGAAAGGTCCGAGACCGCGGATCGATGGTGCAGGCCAGGTGCAGGAAGCCGTGCGGTTGTACAACGTGCAGTGGATCGAGGTGCGAAACCTCGAAGTGACTAACCAGGGCGCCACGGCCGGCAACCGGCGCGGCGTACACATCTTTCTCGACAACTTCGGCACGGCGAAGCACATCGTCCTGGCAGGCATGTACGTTCACGACGTCAACGGCGCGAACGATAAGAAGGATAACGGTGGAATCATTTTCCGCACCAATGGAAATAAAACGCCCAGCCGGTTCGACGGCCTGCTGATCGAGCGCAACATCGTCTGGAAGGTGGATCGTTCGGCCATCGCCGCGCAGAGTTATCATTTTTCGCGGCGACGCTGGTTTCCAAGCCTGAACGTGGTGATTCGCGATAATTTCGTGGATGATATCGGCGGCGACGGCATCGTGCCGTGGGCGACGGACGGCGTGCTGGTGGAGCACAACATCGCGCGCGACTGCAACCGGCGCGCCAACAGCTTCAACGCGGGGATCTGGCCGTGGAGCACTGACAACTCGCTGTTTCAGCTCAACGAAGCGTCGTTCACGCGGACTACGCGCGACGGCGAGGGCTTCGATTCCGACTACAACTCGCAGAACACTCTATTCCAGTACAACTTCAGTCACGACAACGAGGGTGGCTTCATGCTGATCTGCACGCCCGGGCGGCGCAATCAGCAGGACAACATCGGCAACGTGGGCACCGTGATTCGATACAACATCAGCCGCAACGATCGCTCGCGCATTTTCCACCTCAGCGGCGGCGACCACACCACGGTCGAGCACAATGCGATCTACATCGGCCCCGGACTGGATGTGCCGATCCTGCTGACGTCGGACTGGCAGGGGTGGGCGAGCGACGCAGTGTTTCGGGAGAACACTTTCGACGCGGAGGGAGTGGCGCGATACGGCCACGGTCTGAAGCACGACGACGGAACGTACACCTTGGAGCCGGGATGGGGCGACGCCAAGGGCATCGTGTTTGAAGGCAATCGGTACATCGGGCGGCACGTGGACCGTCCGGAGGATGCGACGGGTGGGGAGCGCGGAGGTCCAGCGCCCAAACTGGATTGGAATGCGCCGCGGTTCGACCCGTCGAAGCCGGATGAGTTCGACGGGTTCCTGAAGAAGCATCGTGAGTGGATGATGCGGTTATTTGCGCGGCAGTTCGGAGAAGTGAAACTGGGGCGAGGGCCGAGATGAACGAGGCCACGCGCTGCCATCAACGTGCCTGCGACGCAGAACTTGAACAACATCCCGTCATTGGTCGTGCCGCCGAGGACGGCCGATCCGGAGCCGCTCTTCAACGGCAAGGACCTCACCGGCTGGGAGCCGGTCAATAACACTCCAGAAGCCCTTGATGGCCATTTCACCAGCCACTGAACCGCCAGGAACGGAGAACTGGTAAACGACGCGAGGGGTTCGAATCTCCGGACCACGCGAACCTTTACCGATTTCAAGCTGCATGCCGAGTACGTCTGCCCGGCCGATGAGAACAGCGGAATCTACCTGCGCGGCCGCTATGAAGCGCAGGTTGCGCCGGCCCCCGACCCGGCGCGGCAGGCCGCCGCGGCGAAACCGAAGCGCAAGATGGACGAAGCCACCAAGGCGAAGATCGCCGCCAACCGTGCCGCGTACGTGGCCGAGTTGAAGGCCAAGCGGGCGGAGCAGGAACGGCAGCAGGCAGCCGCATTCCACGAGATGGCGAAGCAGGTCATCGCCGCCGACAACCCCGAGGACGCCCTCGCCCTGGTCGCCAGGATCGCCAAGGAGGTGCCACCGGCGGCAATCCAGGCCGTGGTAGCCACTATCCCGCCAGAGCCAGTCCAACCGGAGATGTGCCCCGGCCTGCCGGTAGTCCCCGGGGACGTCTACCTGTATGTGGAGTCCAACTCATCGGACAGCCCTGTCCTGGACGTGGAGGCCGCAATATGAACGTAGACATCCGGAGGCCCCTGGCGACTGCCCATGCTGCCGCGAAAGCGAAAGGCGGCAAAGTAGTCCATCTCCCGGAGATCGCCCGGTACCTGGGGGCCGACCCAGCAAAGGTGGCCATCGCAATCGAACACCTTGCCACCGCCAGAGCCGCGGTAGAGACCTCGCCAGGGCAGTGGGTCTTGGTCTCGCAGATGCCGGCTCCCGCAATCAAGCGGGGCAAGATATTGACGATGCCGGTCCCGGTCGCACCCTCCTCGACGGTTTCGAGAGCGGCGACGGCAGTTGATCGGCAGACCGATGCTCATCGGCACCAGGATGCGGGCGACGATGGTTGAGCTCCCTGGTAGCGGCGCAAAGTCGTCGCACTGCAAACCAGATATCTTGCTCGTCGTCGGTGCTGGAAGGGCGACGGTACCCGCCAGCCGGCCCCCCGGGGCAGGCAGTGCAGTTTGCACTGCGGAAAGCTGATGGTTCTGGTCAGGGGCGCGCAGGCGCCCCGCGGGCCTGTTGGTTCAGACAGAAACGATGGCTGACTTTGGGGGAGCCTTTTGGCAGGGCGTTGTGGAAAGTGCCGACGGGCACTCCCAGTTCCCGGCTGATTGCCTCCCAGGATCTGCCAGCCAGCTTTCAACTCCAGGAGCCGGTCCCGCCGGAAGACGCGCCGGGACGGCCGCAATGCTTGCCGGCTGCCTGCGCCTTCTTCACACCCGCCACCACCCTTTCCACGATCATTTCCCGTTCAAGCTCACTGAAGGCCGACATGATCGAAATCATGAACCGGCCCATCAGTGAGCTTTCCTCCGCCCTGAGGACGCACGCAGTCGGCCACCGAGCGGCCCCAGCGGTCCAGGCGGAGCACCAGGCCCAGATCGAACTGGCGGCGGGCGGCTTCCGCGAGCCTGTTGCGCGCCGGGCGGTTGCTCTTGGCGCCGAGACGCCGGTGTTCACGGATTCCTCCACGACAAGCCTGCGGGCAGCGGCCGCGGCGAAGTCCGGAGCGAGGAAGTGAATAGGGCCGGTGGCACGGTAAGGAGTCTCAGACGGCGCC
>ODAK010002629.1_pt1 | contig 18890 bp, 17 predicted proteins | sample 1539591 | NCBI WGS metagenome assembly ODAK01 (sample SAMEA3539303, study PRJEB22396) | soil metagenome | biome: tundra; feature: field; material: soil | place: USA | collected 2010-05 | depth 0.15 m | reverse complement strand
CGTAGGCCGCCTGCTGCACCCGCCGCTGCGCTTCGAGCGCGGCCGAGAGCGCCGCCTGCTCCTGCTGCGCCGCCCGCTCGGCGGCGCCGATCAGCGCCTCGCGGCGGTTGCGGTGCTCGAGCGCACGCTCACGCCCGCCGCTCGGGGCCTGGCGCAGCTCGCCGAGCGCACCGCTCCAGACGCGGCCGGCACGTGTCACCGCGGTGCCGCTGAAGCCGTCCGGCAGCGCTGCGAGATCCTCGACGACCCAGGTGTCCGCGAGCACCCGAGCGGCCACGGCGAGCGCCGCTGGATCGCCGCTGAGCAGCTCGACGAGCGCGCGGGCCCCGGCGACCGGGGGCTCGCCGGGCGGCGGCGGCTCGCGTCCGGTGTCCGCGACCAGCGCCCGCGCACCCTCGTCGCCGGCGCGCTCGAGCACGGCGTCGGCCTGCGCGCGATCGCCGACGACGGCGGCGGCGAGCAGGCCGCCGAGCGTCGCGGCGAGCGCCAGCTCGTAGCCGTGGGCCACCGCAAGTGCGCCCTCCAGCGCGCCGGCGGCCGTGCCGGCCGCTGCGTGGCTGCGCAGGAACTGGTTGACGGCGGCGAGCTCTGCGCCGACCGCCGCCGATTCGCGCCGTGCCCGCTCGACGGCGCGTTCGGCCTCGCGCAGCCCCTCGCGGGCCTCGGCGACGGCCGCTTCGGCGAGCGCGCTCTGCTCGCGACGCTCCTCCCGCACGAGCGCCCGCGCGGCGAGGACCTCGGCGGCCGCGGAGCGCTGCGCCGTCAGCTGTTCGAGCTCGCCGGTGAGCTCGTGCTCGCGGCGCTCCTCGAGCAGCGCCAGCTCGGCCTCGAGCAGCTCGAGGCGCGCGCCCCCGGCGCTCTCCTCGGCGCCGGCCTCGTCACGCAGCGCGGCCAGCTCGATGTCGCGCCCTTGCGCCCGCGCCGTGACCGTGGCGGACAGCGCGCGCGCCTGCTCGAGGCGCATCGCGATCCGGTCACGCACCGAACGCGCCGCGAACGCACGGCGGGCGATCGCGTCGTGGCGCTCGCTGCGCTGCGCCAGCGCCAGCTCGGCCTGCTCGCGCCGTGCCGCGACGAGCTCCATCTCGCGCTCGATCAGCTCACGCGAATCGCGCACTCCCCCGGCGGCGGCCTCGCTCGCGGCGCGCCGCTCGAGGCGTACGCGCAACTGCTCGCGGGTCAGCGTCCAGCGAGCCTCCAGCGACTGGCGCTCCAGGCGCTGATGCAGCTCGGCCGCCTCCGCCTGGCGCTTGAGCGGACGCAGCCGGCCGCGCGCCTCGCCTTCGACGTCGAGCGCCCGGTCGAGGTTCTCCTCGGTGCGCTCGAGCTTGAGCGCCGCGCGGCGACGACGTTTGCGGTGCTTGCCGAGGCCTGCCGCCTCTTCGATCAGCAGCCGGCGGTCGCGTGGCTTGGAGGTCACGATCGCCTCGACGCGTCCCTGGGAGATCACCGAGTGCGCCTCCTTGCCGAGGCCCGTGTCCGAGAGCAGCTCGAGCACGTCGACGAGCCTGCAGTGCGCGCCGTTGAGCCGGTACTCGCCCTCGCCCGCGCGGTTCAGCCGGCGCAGGATCGAGATCTCGCTGGCCCCCGGCGCGACGACCCCGTCGCTGTTGTCGAGCACCAGCTCCACCTCGGCCTCGCTGCGCGCCTGCACGCCGCGACCGCCGGAGAAGATCACGTCCTGCATCGACTGGCCGCGAACCGCCAGCGGCGACTGTTCGCCGAGTGCCCACAGCACCGCGTCGGTGATGTTCGACTTGCCCGACCCGTTGGGGCCGACGATCACGCTGACGCCGGCGCCGAACTCCAGTCGCGTGCGTTCGGGGAAGGACTTGAAGCCCTTGATGGTGATCGACCTCAGGTGCATCGCGCGCTCACTTCGCGACCGGCGGGGAGTCCTCGCTCGCCGGGCCGAGCTCCACGAGCGCCGTGCGCGCGGCGTCCTGCTCGGCAACCTTCTTGCTGCGCCCCGAGCCGTGGGCGAGCAGCGTGTCGCCGACGATCGCCGCCACCGTGAAGGTACGGTCGTGCGGCGGCCCGTGCTGCTCGGTGACCTCGTAGAGCACCGTCTCGCCGTGACGCGCGAGCCGCTCCTGCAGGGCGGACTTGAAGTCCACCGGATGGTCGAGGGCATCCTCGATCTGCTCGGCGAACGCCTCGACCACGGCTGCCGAGGTCCGCTCGAATCCGGCGCACAGGTAGCACGCGCCGATCACCGCCTCGATCACCGAGGCGAGAACCCGCTCGGTCTCGACGACAGCCGTCGCCGCGGCCGGCGTTCCCGGCGGCGCCGCGGAGCGCAGCAGGTCCGGCACGCCGAGCTGCTCCGCCACGGCGCGGCAGGCGGGCCCGGAGACCGCCTGGGCGCGGATCTTCGTCAACCGCCCCGCACCGAAGTGCTCCGCCTCCAAACGCGGATACAGATGCGCCGTGACCGAGAGCGCGAGCACGCTGTCGCCGAGGAACGCCAGCCGCGCGTAGGAGTCGCTGCGGCGCGCCGTCCACGACGCGTGCGTGAAGACCTGCCGGTACAGGTCCTCCGGCAACTCCTCGAGCAGTTCGCGTAAGCGCTTCAGCGGTCAGCGGCGTGAGAGAGGACGAAGTCGATGGCCGCCTCGACGGTCAGGATCCGGGCCGCCTGCTCGTCGGAGATCTTGACGCCATAGGTGTCGTCGAGTTCCTGCACGAGCGTGTACAGATCGAGCGAGTCCGCCGCGAGATCCTCGCGAAAGCGCGTTGCCGGTTGGATCCGGGCAGGATCGAGCTCGAGCTCGTCGGCGAGATGCGCGCGGATCATTTCGAGAACGTCGTCGTGCGTCATCAGGCTCCAGTCAACACCGTAGCGCCCTACGCGGACGGGAGCTCCGCGCCCCGCAGCGCCCCGGCGGCCTCCAGCGCACGGTGGGTGCGCCCGACGAGATCCTCCTCGACGCCCCTGCGCGCGCGCAGAATCGCCCGCGCGATGCCGTGCCGCGTGAAGCTGCCGTGCGCCAGCACGCCGAGCTGGCGGAGCCCGAGCAGATAGGCGCCGCCCTGGCGCTCGGGGTCGATCTCCTCGCGAAACTCGCGCAGGCCGCTCTTCAGCAGGATCCCGCCGAGCTTCCCACGCGACGAGGACCGCGCCACGTCGCGTATCGCGTCGAGCGTCGCCTGCGAGACCCCCTCGACGAGCTTCAGCGCGACATTGCCGGTGAAGCCGTCGGTGACGACGACATCGGCGACCCCCTGGGTGAGCCCGCTGCCCTCCACGTTGCCGACAAATACCAGAGCGGCGCTTCCCGCGCATTGCGCCACCAGCCTCGCGTGGGTGTCGAGCACCAGCTGGCTTCCGCGCTGTGCCTCGCTGCCGTTCGAGAGCAGTCCGACCCGCGGGCGCTCGATGCCGAGCACCGCGCTGGCGTAGGCGGCCCCCATGAACGCGAACTGCACGAGGATCTCCGGTCGCACATCGGCGTTCGCGCCGACGTCGAGCAGCGTCACCGGGCGCCCGGGGATCGGCAGCGTGAGCGCGAGCGCCGGCCGGTGCACGCCGTGCGCGCGCCTGATGTGCAGCTGCCCGGCCACCAGCGCGGTGCCGGTCGACCCGTTGCAGACCAGTGCCTGCGCGCGCCCGTCGGCGACCGCGCGAGCGGCCGCCACGATCGAGGCGTCGGGGCTGCCGCGCACGGCGCGCACCGGGTCGGGGTCCTTGGCGATCGAGACCGGCGCGTCGACGATCTCGATTCCGCCGCCCGGCTCGCCCAGTTCGCCGGCCGGTCCGAACAGCACGATGCCGACTCCCTGCTGCGCGGCGATCCGCGCGCCTGCGGCAACCTCAGCCGGTCCGAGATCGGCGCCGTTGGCGTCGACCGCGATGACCGTCATGCCTAGTCGTTCCCGCCGGAGGTTCGGTCGCGTATCCGGCGCGCGCTCAGTCGTGCTCGTGGTCGTGCTCGTGCTCCTGCGGAGCGACGATCTCGCGACCAGCGTACGTCCCGCAGACCGGACACACCCGATGCGGCCGTCGCGGGCTGTGGCAGCGAGGGCATGCGTTGAGCGTCGGGGCGACGATCTTGTGCTGCGAGCGCCGCTTCGCGGTCCGGCTGTGCGATTGCTTTTGCTTTGGGGCCTGCATTGGCGCGCAAGCGTACCAGCCCGAGCCCGTCGCTTCGGATCAGGGGCGCACGCGGGGCGCCCCGGATTCCCCCGTCCGCACGCTCGGCGCCCGGCGCGGCCGGCGCGCCGCGACCCGTGAGCGGCGCCGTCGCGGGCTCGCGGCCGAGGCTCGGCTAACCGCGGTCGAGGTGCCGCTTGCTCTGCTGGCGCTCCGCGCTGACGACCACCAGGTCCCATGCCAGTCCGACCCTCGCGAGGGACTTGATCACCACGGCCGAGAGGTCGAGCTGCCAGCGGCCGAGACCGTGGACGGCCGAGCGGGGAAACGCGTGATGGTTGTTGTGCCAGGACTCGCCGAACGACAGTGGCGCAAGCCAGGCGAGGTTGGTCGAGTGGTCGCTCGTCTCGAATTCCCTGCGGCCGAAGAAATGGCACAGCGAGTTGATGCTGAACGTGACGTGGTGGAGCAGGAAGACGCGCACCGCGCCGCCCCACAGCAGTCCGGTCAGCGCGCCGGCGATCGTGCCGCCGCTGATCGCCCAGCCGAGCCCGAACGGGATCGCCAGACCGGCGAGAACCCAGACGACGAACGTGCGATCGACGAACCGCACCACCGGGTCGGCGAGCAGATCGGGCGCGTACCGCGCCTCGTTCGCCATCCCGCCGCCGAAGACCCAGCCGAGATGGGCGTGCCACAGGCCGCGCAGCGACCCCCGCAGGCCGCCGGCGAAGTTGACGTGCGGGCTGTGCGGATCCCCCTCCTCGTCGGAGTAGGTGTGGTGCTTGCGGTGGTTTGCGACCCACTCGATCGGCGGTCCCTCGATCGCCATGCAGCCGAGGATCGTGAAGATCGCGCGCAGCGCCGGCGTGGTGTTGAACGCCCGGTGGGTCAGCAGGCGGTGGTAGCCGACGGTGATTCCGAGCCCGGTCGGGACGTAGCAGAGCACGAACACGACGACGTCGTACCAATGCAGGAAGCCACCCCAGGCCAGCGGCGCGACGATCGCGAGTGCGACCAACGGCAGCAGCGTCACGATCGCGGTCGCGAATCGGTCGGCCCGATCGTGGCTACTTGGTGGCTGAAACTCGGCGGGGAGCGCCGGAAGGGCGATCGGCGCCGAGTCGGTGATTATCGGTCGAGGTTCGGTGACGGCCAAACTTGTTCCACGCGTACCACCAACCCCAGGCAGGGGCCCGTGGATCCCGGCGGACTCCTTTGCGGAGCGCGAACGCCGGGATGGCGAGAGCGCTCACCGCCAATCCATCATCGCACAAACCTCGGCGTTTCCAAACGACATCCCGTCGCCGGGGCCAGCCCGACCCTCGCTAGCCCAGATCGAGCTCGCGCAGCTTGGCCCAGCGCGGGTCCGGCTCGCGCTCGTGGTGGTGCTCCTCGCCGACGCTCGACAGCGCGACCGCGCAGACCGGGCACAGCCCCTGGCAGTCGGGCGCGCAGAGCAGCTGATCGGGCGCCGCGAGGACGAGCGCGTCATGCACCCAGCTGCGCAGGTCGAGCAGGTCACCGTCGACGTACGGGCTGTCGAGCTCCTCGCCACCGCCGGGCAGATCGACCTCGCGGGCGTCGACCGCGACAACCGGCGACGCGGGCTCCAGACAGCGCATGCACGGTCCGCTGAGGGTGGCCGAGAAGCGCAGCCGCAGGGCGTATCCGCCGCCCGTGGTCCGCGAGAGATCGAGCGTCACCCCGACCGTTTCAGGCAACGCAAGGTAGCGGGCGCCGGCGAGCTCGAGCGGCTCCTGGGCCACCTCGAGCGAGAGGCGCCGTCCCTCGCCGGCGCTCAGACGCTCGCCGCCGAGATCGAGCAGGTCGGTGCGCACCATCAGCGCGCGCGCAGCTCCCGCTTGAGCACCTTCCCGGTGGCGTTGCGCGGCAGCACGTCGACGAACACCACGTCGCGGGGCACCGTGAAGCGCGCCAGGTTCTCGCGGACGTGCGCACGCACGTCCTCCTCGCTCAGCTGCGCCCCGCGCTTGAGCACCACGAACGCCCGCAGCCGCTCGCCGAACTCCTGGTCCGGCACGCCGATCACGGCGACGTCGTCGACCGCCGGGTGCTCGGCCAGCAGATCCTCGACCTCGCGCGGGAACACGTTCTCGCCACCGGAGACGATCATGTCGTCGTCGCGTCCGGAGACGAACAGGCGACCGTGGGTGTCGAGGTAGCCGACGTCGCCGGTGGCGATCAGCCCGTCGAGCATCGTCTTGCCGTCGCCGCTGGTGTAGCCGTCCATCACCATCTCGTTGCTGACGAAGATCCGCCCGGTCTCGCCCGGGGTGACGATCTCGGCGTCCTGGTCGTCGAACAGGCGCACGCGCGTCCCGTGCGGCGCCGTGCCGGCGGTTCCCGGGGCCGCGCGCAGCTGCGCCGGGGAGGCGATCGTCGCCCACGCGACCTCGGTCGAGCCGTAGAGGTTGTAGAGCGTGTCGCCGAAGGTGTTCATCACGTGCAGCGCCAGCTCGCCGGGCAGCGCCGAGCCGCTGACCGCGATCACCCGCAGCGAGCTGGTGTCCCAGCGCCCGGTCACCTCGGGCCCCAGCTCGAGGATCCGCGTCAGCATCACGGGCACCACGACCAGCGCGCTCGGGCGCCAGCGAGCGATCGCGGCGAGCGTCGCCTCCGGGTCGAAGCGGCGTTGGAGCACGAGCGTCGAGGAGAGCGCCAGGCCGAGTGTGAAATGTGCGTAGCCCCACGAGTGAAACAGCGGCGCCGCGATCAGCGTCGTCTCGCGTGCGCGCAACGGAATCCGCGAGAACAGCGCGGCGGCCGGGTCGAGCGAACGCGGCTGGTGGCGCGAGGCGCCCTTCGGCGAGCCGGTCGTGCCGGAGGTGAGGATCACCACGCGGCCGCGGTCGCGCGGCGGCTTGAGCTTCGTGCTCGGACTCGCCGCGATCAGATCATCGAGCGTCGGGTGCGGCGGCTTCGGCGAGTCCTGCCAGGCGATCAAGCTCGCGCGGCCCGCCGCCGCCGGGGCGCACAGCTCACTGAACTCCTCGTCGTAGATCAGCACCCGCGGGTTCTCGCTCGCGCAGACCTCGGCGATCTGGCGTCCGGCGAAGGAGGTGTTCAGCAACAGCAGGGTGGCGCCGAGCTTGGACGCCGCGACCGAGGACTCGATGAAGCCGCGATGGTCGCGGCAGAGGATCGCGATTGCGTCGCCCTCACCCACGCCCAGGCCGCGCAGGCCGTGGGCCAGCGCGTTGGTCTGCGTCGCGAGCTCGCGGAAGCTGATCGTGCCGCGCTCGTCGTGGATCGCCGGCCGATCCGGCGTGCGCAGCGCCGAGATCGCGTAGCCGGCCGCGGGCGTCGGCCCCCAGCGCAGCATCGTCAGTCCGACGCGGATCAGCTTGTCGGGCCGGTCGAACCGCACCACGCCCGCTCGCGCGAGGATCGCGCCCGTCCGCAGCGAGGTTCCGAGCCGGCCGAGCGTCACGGCCGTATCCAAGCAGTTCCACGCGCCGCCGGTGGACAACAGGCGGTGAAGGCGAACCTCCGGCCGCGGGCACTCGGCGTCGGTGGGCGAACGCTAGGCAGCCGCGGACTCGTCGCTGCCGGCAAGGCGGTCGCGACCGCGCTGCACGGCGGCGATGAACTTCGAAAGGTTGATCTCCAGGGTGTTGAGAATCTCGTCGGCGTAATCCTCGGCCCCCAGGCGGATCTCGCGCTCGCGCGCCTGGGCCTCCTCGACGATGTCCTCGGCTGTGCGCTCGGCCGCCTTCGTGACCTCCTCGTTGGAGATCAGGCGTTCCTGGCGCTCCCGCGCCTCCTTGACGATCCGCTCGGCCTCGCGCTTGGCCTCCGCCAGCATCTCCTGGCGCTCCTTGACGATCCAGCGTGCCTGCTTGATCTCCTCGGGGATCGTGGCGCGCATCTGGTCGAGCAGATCGTAGATCTCCTCCTTGTCGACGCGCACCTGATCGGTCAGCGGGACCTGCTTGGCGTTGTGCACCAAGTCGTCGAGTTTGTCGATGAGAACGAGGACATCCATGGCTACAGGGTAACGCGCTGACGGTGCGGCGCGCGTTCGGTCACGATTTTCGCGTTCGGGACAGCTCTTCCTGCAAGCGCCGCGCCACATCGGCGTGCACGAGCCCCTCGATCCGCCCGCCGAAGGTCGCCAGCTCCTTGACACCGCTGGAGGAGACGAAGCTGAACTCCGGGCTCGCCATGATGTACACCGATTCGATCTCCGGCGCCTGCTGGCGGTTGAGCTGGTTCATCTCGAGCTCGTACTCGAAGTCCGAGATCGCCCGCAACCCCTTGACGATCGCCATCGCACCGATGCTCCGCGCGAACTCGACGACCAGCGTGTCAAACGCCTCGGCGCGCACGCCATCCAGGTGCGCGGTCGCCGCGGCAATGAACTCCAGGCGCTCGGCGAGCGAGAACAGCGTCACCGACTTGCGCACGGAGTGGCTGACCACCGCCACAACGACCTCGTCGAAGAGCGCCGTGGCACGCGTGATCACGTCGACGTGCCCGTTGGTGATCGGGTCGTAGGACCCGGGACAGACCACGATCCGGTGCGCGTCGCTCACAGCTCTGTCTTTTCGTGAATTCGGATCATCGTGTCGCCGTAGCGGCGTTCGCGCAGCAGCGGCAAGGTCAACGCCAATGGAGCACGCCGATCGGACTCGCTGACGACGAGCGCACCCGCGGTGAGCACGTCGGGCAGATCGCGCGACAGCGCTCCCGCGAGCCCCGCCGCCATCGCGTAGGGGGGATCAAGGAACACCAGATCGTATTTGTCATGGCCGCTCAGTGCCGCCAGCGCGTCGCCGCCGAGCACGCGGGCTCGCCCGCCGAGCGACAACGCGGCGATGTTCGCCCGCAGCGCAGCGAGCGCTCGCGGCGCCCGTTCGACGAACGTCGCGCGCGCCGCGCCACGCGAGAGCGCCTCGATGCCGAGCGCTCCGGAGCCGGCGAACAGGTCGAGCACGACGGCGCCGTCGAGCTCGCCGAGCATCGAGAACAGCGCCTCCCGCACGCGCTCCGCCGTCGGCCGCGTCGCGTCGCCGCGCGCCGTCAGCAGGCGGCGGCCGCCGAGCTCACCCGCGATCACACGCACGAGCGCTCACCTCAGGCCGCGATCGGGTGTGCCGCGATCTCGCCGTGCAGCTCGGCAAGGCGGTCGGCGAGCAGCGCGTGCTCGGGCGACGTGAGCTGCGGGTCGGCGGCGATCACCGCCTCGGCGCACTCTCGCGCCCCCAGCAGCAGCCACTCGTCCTCGGGTAGCCGCGCGAGCGCGAACTGACCGACGCCCGACTGCCTGGTGCCGACCAGCTCGCCCTCCTTGCGCAGGCGCAGGTCGATCTCGGCCAGTTCGAAGCCGTCGTCGTGGCGGGCCAGGGCCGTCAGCCGCGGCGAGGACTTCGGCCCGCACAGCAGGCACAGCGACGCGTGTTCGCCGCGCCCGACGCGTCCGCGCAGCTGATGCAGCTGCGAGATCCCGAAGCGCTCGGCGTTCTCGATCAGCATCACGGTCGCGTTCGGAACGTCGATCCCCACCTCGATCACCGTCGTGGCGACGAGCACGTCGGCGCCGCCGGCCGCGAAGGCGGCCATCGCCGCCTGCTTCTCGCGGTGGCCGAGTTGCCCGTGCAGCAGCACGAGCCGGAAGTCGCGCAACTCCCCCGTGCGCAGCCGCTCGAACTCCTCGGTCGCCGCACGCGCCTGCGCCGCGGCACCGATGCCCTCCTCGGCCTCCCCGGCCTCGATCAGCGGACAGACCACGAACGCCTGGCGCCCGGCCCGCAGCTCTTCGGCGATCCGCTCGTAGGCACGGGCACGCTCGCGTTCACCGGAGACCACGTGCGTCGCGGCCGGCCGGCGCCCGAGCGGGCGCTCGCGCAGGCGCGTCTGGTCGAGATCCCCGTACGCGCAGAGCGCGAGCGTGCGCGGGATCGGCGTCGCAGTCATGTGCAGCACGTGGGGCGCGTGGCCCGCCGGAGCCTTGCCGTGCAGCGCCGTGCGCTGCCGCACGCCGAAGCGGTGCTGCTCATCGACGACCGCGACCGCCAGCGAGTGAAACCGCACGCTGTCCTCGATCAGCGCGTGGGTGCCGACGACCAGCGAGCACTCGCCGCTCGCCAGCCGGGCGAGCAGCGCCGCGCGCCGTGTCGCGGGCGTCGAGCCGGTCAGCAGCTCGAGCGTCACCGATTCGCCGCCGAGCAGCTGCTGGATCGTCGCGAAATGCTGCTCGGCGAGCGTCTCGGTCGGCGCCATCAGCGCCGCCTGGGCGCCGTGCTCGACCGCGCGGAGCATCCCAAACAGCGCGACCACCGTCTTGCCGCTGCCCACCTCGCCCATCAGCAGCCGCTGAGCCGGCCGCTCCCGGCCGAGCTCCTCGCGCAGCGCACCGATCGCCGCCAGCTGATCGGCGGTCAGCGCGAACGGGAGCCCGTGGCTCAGCCAGCGCTCGGTCAGCCCCGGCTCGCCCGCCAGCGCGAGCGCCCGCGCTCCGGAGTCCTCCCGTGCGCGCCTGGCGAGCAGCGCGAGCTGCACGTAGAGCAGCTCATCGAAGGCCAGGCGCTGGCGTCCGCGCTCGGCCTCCTGCGCGCTCTCGCCAAAGTGCATCGCCTCGAGCGCGGCAGCGCGCTCGGCCAGCGCGAGCCGTGCGCGCAACCGCCCGGGAAGCGGATCGACGACATCGCGCAGCGCGGCCCGCTCGGCCGACACGAGCGCGAGGATCTGCGTGCTCGAGAGACCCTCGGTCGCGCCATAGTGCGAGACCTCCTCGGTGCTCGCCGCCGCTTCGTCGGTGGTGGCGTGGTTGGACACGCGAAAGCGATTTCTTCCCTCGTACTTCCCGTGCAGCACCAGCCGGGTGCCCGGCTCGTAGCGCTTGACCAGCCAGGGCTGGTTGAAGAACGTCGCCTGCATCGGGCCGGTCGCGTCGGCGACCGTCGCCTCGACCAGCGGTCGCATCCCGCGCCGGCGCACCGGGCGCGCCGCGATCGCGCGTACCTCGACCAGCACCGTCGCCGTCTCGCCGGGCGCGAGCGCGCCGACGGTGCGCGCCTCACGCCGGGCTCGCGGCACGTGTTCGAGCAGGTCGCCGACGGTATGCAGGTGCAGCGCAGCCGCGCCCTCCGCCGCCTTTGGGCTGAGCTCGAGCGCCCGCGCCAGCCGCGAGGGACGCGGCGTGCGCACCGCCGCGCGCAGCAGCTCCTCGCGCGCCGCTGCGGCGGTCCCGGCGAACCCTGCAGGCGCCTCGGTCATCTTGGGAATGATGATCGGCGCCGCGGTCGCTACTCGGCGGACAGCAGCCACCAGTAGCTCGGCTGCCCGCCGTCGCGGTGCTCCAGCTCGACCGCCTCGGGCACCAGCTGCTCGATCCGCTCGGCGCTGAGCGGCGCGCCGGCCCCGGCGATGCAGGTGATCAGCTCGCTGCCGGCGCCAAGGCTCGCCAGCACGTGCGCGAGCGTCGCCTCCGGGTCTCCCCACGCGACGAGCGACTCGCCGACGAAGCCGACAGCCTCGCCGATGCTGAAGCGCCCGTCGGCGTCGTCGCGCGCCGCCGGTGCGACCGAGCCGTCGCGGACCCTGGCCAGCGACTCGGCGATCGCCGCGGCGTTCTCCACCGCCCCGCGCGACGGGGACAGCGCAACCAGCGCCGCCAGCGCGGTCTGCTGGCTGCGCGAGGGCACGACGACGACCTGCTTCTCCGACAGCTCGGCGGCGCGCTCGGCGGCCATGATCACGTTCGGGCTGTTCGGCAGGACCACGACCTCCTCGGCGGCGACCGCGTGGATCCCGGCGAGCAGCTCGTAGGTCGAGGGGTTGAGCGTCGGCCCGCCGTCGAGCACGTGGGCCCCAAGGCTGCGGAACAGGTTTCCGATTCCGGTGCTCGCGACCACCGCGAGCACGCCGCAGAGAGCCCCCTCGGAGAGCTGGCGAACCCGCGCGGCAACCTGGGCGTGCATGTCGGCGACGTCGAGGTGCGAGACCGCTCCCGCGCCGGCGAGCACCGCGATCGCCTGTTCCGGCTGGTCGGTGTGCACGTGGATCTTCAGCGTGCGCGTGTCGCCGACGACCAGCACCGAGTCGCCCAGCGCCTCGAGCGCCACGGTGAACCGGCCCGGCTCGAGCCCGCGCCCGGTGACCGCGAAGTTCGTGCAGTAACGGTAGGTGGCGGAGAGGTGCTGCGGGTGGGTCACGCGCGCCGGGGCATGGTGTTCGAGCGGCGGCGGCTCGTCGCCGCGCAACGCAGCCACGATGCCCGCGAAGATCACGACCAGCGCGTAGCCCCCGGCATCGACGACGCCGGCGTCGCGCAGCACCGCGAGCAGCTCGGGGGTGCGCAGCACCGACGCCTCGCCGGCGGCGACCGCGCGCTCGAGCAGGCCGGCGATCGCGTCGTCCTGCAGCTCGGATGTGACGTCGGGCCCCAGGCGTGTGTCCGGCATGTGGGCGAGCTCGACCGCGACCCGGTGTGCCATCTCGCGCACGACGGTGAGGATCGTCCCCTCGGCGGGCTCGCGCACCGACGCGTACGCGCGGTCGGCGGCACGGGCCAGCGCCGCACCGATCAGCGTCGGGTCGATCAGCTCGCCCGGCCGGCTGAACAGCTCCTCGGCCGCGCCGTGGATCAGCTGCGAGAGGATCACGCCGCTGTTGCCGCGAGCGCCCAGCAGCGCCGCGCGTGCCACCGACTCGACGATCTCGTCGCGCCCGATCTCGTCGATCGTCCGATCGCCCTCCGCGGCCAGCCGGTCGAGCTCGGCGAGCACGGCCTGCATCGTCAGGACCATGTTGTCGCCGGTGTCGCCGTCGGCGACCGGGAACACGTTGAGGTCGTTGACCTCCTCGCGGCGCGACTCCAGATGTGCGAGCGCCCCGGCGACCAGGTTGCGAAAACGGATCAGGTTGGGGTCAGCCACGACCCGTCGTGCTCCCCGCTGCTATCGCGCCTTGGTGACCTTGCCGGCTTTGAGACAGCGCGTGCAGACGTACTCACGACGGGGAGCGCCGTCCTCGACGATGCGGACCTTCTGCAGGTTCGGGTTGAAGCGCCGGCGGGTGGCGACCATCGAGTGGCTGCGGTTGTTGCCGAACGCGGGACCCTTGGCACATATGTGACAGACCTTGGCCATCGAGCCTCTGAGTCTAGCTGAGCGCCGTCCGCGCGCGGATCCCGGCGAGCGCGAGCACCGCGTGGGCGGCGTGCGCCCCGGCGTCGCGCCGCTCGCCCCCTGAACGCGCCAGCGCCTGCTCGTAGGTGTTGACCGTGAGCACGCCGAAGGAGCACGGCACACCGGTCTGGAGCCCGACCTCCTGGATGCCGTGGGCCGCCGCCGCGCAGACGTGGTCGTAGTGGTCGGTCTCGCCGCGGATCACCGCCCCGAGGCAGACCACGCCGTCGAAGCGGCCGCTGCGGGCCACATACTGCGCCGCCGCCGCCAGCTCGTAGGCACCGGGCACGTCGAACACCTCGACGTCGTCGTTCTGGGCCTCGAAGACCCCGCACGCCCCAGCCTCCAGGCGCGCCGCGAGCTCGTCGTAGAAGCGGGCGACGACCAGCGCGTAGCGGGCCATCAGGGCTTGCCGGGTCGCTTGGACTGCTGCGCGCGCTCGCGCAGCAGCATCTCGCCGTCGAGGTCGAGACCCTGGTGGTGGAGGGTGTGGCCGAGCTTCTCGCGCTTGGCCCGGAGGTAGGCGAGGTTCTCGGGGTTGGGCGCCTCCTCGATCGGGATCTGGGCCGTGACCGACAGCCCGTAGCCCTCGAGCGCGTGGATCTTCTTGGGGTTGTTGGTCAGGATCCGGATCGAGGAGAGCCCGAGATCGACGAGGATCTGCGCGCCGATGCCGAAGTCGCGCAGATCCGCGGGCAGGCCGAGTCGTTCGTTGGCCTCGACGGTGTCGAGCCCTTCCTCCTGGAGCTTGTAGGCGCGCAGCTTGTTGAGCAGGCCGATCCCGCGCCCCTCCTGCGCGAGGTACAGCAGCACGCCCTCCCCCTCCTGCTCGATCATCGCCAGGGCCGCCGTCAGCTGGCCGCCGCAGTCGCAGCGCTCGGAGTGGAACACGTCGCCGGTGAGGCACTCCGAGTGGACCCGCACGAGGACGTCGGCCTTGCCGTCGATCGCGCCCTTGACGAGCGCGAGGTGGTGCTTGTCGTCGACCAGCGAGCGATAGCCGACCGCCTCGAAGGTGCCGAACGCCGTCGGCAGGCGCGTCGCGACGACCCGCTCGACCAGCTGCACCGAGCGGCGGCGGTAGACGATCAGATCCTTGATCGTGATCATCTTCAGGCCGTGGCGGGCGCAGTAGGAGACGAGGTCGGGCACGCGCGCCATCGAGCCGTCGTCGTTCATCACCTCGCAGATCACCCCGGCCGGGATCACGCCGGCGAGCCGCGCGAGGTCGATGCTCGCCTCGGTGTGCCCGGTGCGCTCGAGCACGCCGCCGGGCTTTGCCTTGAGCGGGTTGACGTGACCGGGCTGGACGAGATCGGCGGGGCCGCTGTGGGGGTCGATCGCGACCTGGATGGTGTGCGCGCGATCGTGCGCCGAGACGCCGGTGGTGACGCCTTCGCGGGCCTCGATCGTCACCGTGAAGGGGGTCTGCATCCGCGACTCGTTCTTCGCGGTCATCAGGTCGAGGCCGAGCTCCGCGCAGCGCTCCGGGGTGAGCGCGAGGCAGATGAATCCGCGCGCCTGCTTGGTCATGAAGTTGATCGACTCGGGCGTCACGAACTGCGCCGCCATCACGACGTCGCCCTCGTTCTCGCGGTCCTCGTCGTCGCATACGACGACCATCCGGCCGCGGCGGATCTCCCCGAGCGCCTCCTCGATCGTCGCGAACGGGGTCTTCGCCGGCGCGGCGCTCATCTGGCCGCCACCAGCCGTTCGAGATGCTTGGCGAGGATGTCGACCTCGACGTTGAGCCGTCGCCCCACGGTCGCCTCGCCGAGCGTCGTGGACTCTCGCGTCTGCGGGATCAGCGCGATCGTCAGCGTCGCACCCTCGATCGCCGCGACGGTGAGGCTGACGCCGTCCAGCGCGATCGAGCCCTTCTCGACGACGTAGCGCGCGAGCTCCTCGTCGATCACCACCTCGATCTCCCCCGAGGCGTGCTGCGCCGACACCTCGCCGACGCCGTCGACGTGCCCGAGCACGACATGACCGCCGAGCCGGTCGCTGACTCTCAGCGCGAGCTCCAGGTTGACGCGCGAGCCGCCCACCAGATCGCCGAGCGTCGTGCGCCGCAGCGTTTCCTCGACGACATCGGCCCGAAACCGCTCCCCGTCGATCTCGCGCGCGGTCAGACACGCGCCGTTGACGGAGACCGAGTCGCCGGGGCGCAGCTCGGCGACGATCGGCGCGGCGATCTCCAGCAGCGCCCCGTCACCCTCCTGCTCGATCCCCACCACCTCGCCGACTGACGCGACCAAGCCGGTGAACATCACCATTCCCGCAGCCGCGCCGAGATCAATAGATCCTCGCCGACCCGCTCGCAGTCGAGCGTCAGCGCGCTGATCGCCTCGGCGATCCGCTCGACGCCCTCGCCCTCGAGCGGGTCGCGCGCGCTGCGCCCGCCCAGCAGCATCGGCGCCAGGAACAGGCGAACCTCGTCGATCTCGCCGGCGTCGAGGAACGCGCCCGCCAGGTGCGGACCGCCCTCGAGCAGGATCGCCGCGACCCCCAGCCCGCCCAGCTGGTCGAGCGCGGAACGCACGCGCGCCTGCTCGTTCTCGCCGGTCGCGAGGATCACGTCCGCCCCGGCTGCCTCCAGGGCGTCGGTCTCGGTGCGCGCCGCCGCGCGCGAGACGACGACGATCAACGGCACCTCGGCGGTGGCGCTGACGAGCTGTGAGGACAGCGGCAGCCGCGCGAGCGAGTCGAACACGACCCGCCGCGGCTGGCGGTGGACGTTCTCGACGCGCGCGGTCAGCTGCGGATCGTCGGCGAGCGCCGTGCCGATGCCGATCACGACGGCGTCGACCGACGCGCGCCAGTGATGGGCGAGCTCGCGGCTCGCGACCCCCGAGATCCACTTCGAATCCCCGTCGCGCGTGGCGACCTTGCCGTCGAGCGTCATCGCCGACTTGAACAGGACCCACGGCCGTCCGGTCCGCGCATGCTTGCGGAAGGCCTGGTTGAGCAGCCGTGCGCGGCGTGCCAGATCGCCGTCGGCCAGCACGATCTCGACGCCCTCGTCGCGCAGGATCCCGAGACCGCGGCCGGAGGCCTTCTCCGTCGGGTCGTCGCTGCCGACCACCACCCGCTTGATGCCCGCGGCGATGATCGCGTCGGTGCACGGCGGCGTGCGACCGTGGTGACAGCACGGCTCGAGCGACACGTACAGGGTCGCCGCGCCGAGGTCCGCCCCGGCGCATCCGGCGATCGCGTTGATCTCGGCGTGCGGTCCGCCGAGCTCGTCGTGCCAGCCCTCGCCCAGCACGCTCCCCTCGACGGCGATCACCGCCCCGACGACGGGATTGGGGTTCGCCCGCCCGTTGCCGTTTCGCGCGAGCTCGATCGCTCGCTCGAGGTGCACCAGGTCGGTCGCCGTGCAGGTCTGCATCGCACTTCGAAGCATACGGACGATGCGCACACGGTTCCGGCGGACGACGATCGCCCGTCGCACGCGCGGGCCTCACGCCCTGCCGCAGCGCCCCCCGTGCAATCGATAGATCGCCACCAGTGGACCCGGCCGCGCGTAGCCGGCCGGGTAGTAGTCGAACGACCAGTCGAAGTTGAACGGGACCGAGGCCACCCCCGAGGAATAGGGGGAGACCTCGTAGACCAGCGTGCCGCGTGCCGCCAGCGCGGCGTAGTAGGCGACCGCCTGCGGCACCGCCGTCGGGTCGACCAGCGCGCGTGCCTCCTCGGTCGAGCCGGTGACCACCCAGCAGTAGCCGGTGCGCACGTAGAGGTCGATCAGGGCCGGCGAGAGCGTGCGCTCGTAGTTCTCGAGCTTGACCACGTGCCCGCCGCGTATCGCCAGCCGCCCGTGGGGACCGCGGTGCGTGTAGAAGTCCGGGAAGGCGATCCAGCGTGCCGCCCAGTTGTTGGGAGGCCTGCGCGAGTTGGGGACCATCGGCTCGACGACGATTCGCGTGTGCGCCGGAACGTGCGCGTCGAGCCAGGCGAGCGTCGAGTTGCGCGTGTCGACGCGCGAATTCACAAGGCCCGAGTGGATGCTGTAGCCGAGGCCCTGGGCACACAGCGCGATCCCCGCGAGCACGACCGGGACGCCGCGCAGCCGGGGCTTCGCCGTGCGCAGGCGCTCCGCCGCGCTGACCGCGGCGTGGGCGCCGAGCAGGCAGATGATCGGAACGATCGGCATCACCCAGCGTCCGAAGTAGCGCCCCTGCAGCCCCATGAAGGCGAGGAACACGACCACCACCGGCACCCACACCGCGACCATCGTCCACTCACGGCGCAGCGCCAGCAGCGCGGCGCCGGCGAGCGCCGCGAGCGCGGGCACCCAACCGACCCCCCAGGTGATCGACCACAGGTAGTAGAAGACCCCGCTGCCGTAGGTCAGCCCGAGCTTGCCGCCGGCGGCCTCGCTCTCGGCCGATTGATGCGCCAGGGCGTTCCAGAAGCTGTGGAAGTCGACCACCGAGTATGGGTCGGCGGCGATGAACGCGGCGAGGGCCACCACGCCGGCCACCGTCAGCCAGAGCGCAACGCGCCAGCCCCGATCCGGGCCGCGCACGCGCGACAGCGCAGCTGCCACCAGCGGCAGCACGACGATCCCGCCGGTGTATTTCGTCGCCGCCGCCAGCCCCAGCCCGAGCCCGGCGATCGCGTAGTCGCGCCGGCGGCCGTCGCGGAGGATGCCGACGGTACCCCACAGCGATAGGCACACCGGCGCAAGCGTCGGGGCATCGTTGAGCGCGAGCTTGCCGTAGAACACCGGCAGGAACGCGACCGCCATCACGGCGGCGGCGAGCAGGCCCGTACGCCGGTCGAACAGCCGCGCGCCGACGAGGTAGAGCAGCCACACCGCCAGGGTGCCGAGGACCGCCGAGGTGAGCCGTGCGAGCACCCAGATCTGGGTGGAGTCGGCCGAGTAGTAGAGGTGATTGACCGCGTCGCGTCCGCCGAACCACAGCTCGAGCAGCCCGGCAAGCAGGTAGCTGAAGGCCGCCGGGTTGCCGAAGTACTGCGGGTTCAGGTTGCCGCCGAGCATCGCGACCGCGTGCGGCACGAAATGCTGGGCCTCGTCGACGTTGTAGACCCACGGCAGGCCGCTGCGCACGCCCCACACGCGCAGCACGAGCGCGACGGCGAGGACCGCCGCGACGGCGGCGCCGTAGCGGAGGTCCCAGCGGCGCAGGACCCCGCTCAACAGCGTGTGTAGGCGGAGTAGTACTGGGTGACCGCGACCTTGCTGAAGCCCGGCAGCGGCACCTGGACGAGCGGGCTGTCGTTCGGGCTGGTCAGCGCGAAGCGCGACACCGCGAGCCCGAGCGGGATCAGCTCGACCCCGTGCGCCATCGCGTCGTAGAGCTGCGGTTGCCCGTGGTGCTCGTACAGGTCGAGCGCGTAGCTGCGGTCGATGACCGTGTTGCGCCCGCGGTTGAGCACGATGCGCACGTCGGGGACGAGCTTGTGGTCGGGCACCGACAGCGGGCCGCAGCGCAGCGCCGCCGCGACCTTCGGCTTCTCGAGGATCGCGACGAGCGAGGTGTGGTAGTCGTCGCGGAAGCCGAGCTCGGTTGCGATCTTGTTCACGCTCAGCGTGCTGGCGGCGAGATAGATGCCGATCCCGGCCAGCACGGCGGCGCCGAGCGCCCACAGCCGTCGCAGCAGCCCGCGTTGCA
>ODAK010002627.1_pt1 | contig 18908 bp, 19 predicted proteins | sample 1539591 | NCBI WGS metagenome assembly ODAK01 (sample SAMEA3539303, study PRJEB22396) | soil metagenome | biome: tundra; feature: field; material: soil | place: USA | collected 2010-05 | depth 0.15 m | reverse complement strand
CATCGGGCGTGATGAAGCCAAAGCCCTTGTCGTCGCTGAACCACTTGACGGTACCCGTTGCCATTTGCGTCCTCTCGCGCAATTCACTGGAACACAGTCGGGCACCTTGAGGTCCCCGGTAAACGCGGAAAACCTAGCAAGGAAGCCGCCGGGCCGACGCGTCGCCTGCCCGCTGACGTTCGGTGGACGCTCAGCGGCCGCTGAACTGCGCGTGGCCCGGACCGTGCTCGACGAACGTCCGCACCGCGTCGTGGAGATCCTGGCTGTCGAACAGATCTCCCGCGACGCGCGCCACGCGATCGTTGGCGAGCTCGACTCCGCCCTCCAGAAAATCCCGGATCACTCGCTTGGTGGCGGCGTGGGCGAGGGTGGGTCCGGATGCCAGCTCGCTCGCCAGCTCCCGCGCCGCGGCGTCAAAGCCGTCGTCGGGATGCACGCGGTTGACCACGTTCCATCGCTCCAGCTCGGACGCCGTGTAGGTGCCTCCGGTCATCACGAACTCGCGCGCGCGTCCGCTCCCGGCCCGCTCGGCCAGGCGCTGCGTGCCGCCCATGGCCGGCGTCAGCCCGATCACGCGCTCCACCAGCCCGAAGCGAGCCGACTCGGCGGCCACGATCAGGTCGCAGGCGAGCGCCAGCTCAAACGCCCAGGTCAGGCACAGCGCATGGGCCGCGAACACAGTCGGGCAGGCGAGCGCATCGACCCGCCGGGCGATCCCGACCAGCTGGGCGAAGGTCTCGGTGGCCTCCTCGGGGCCGGCGAGAGCCGCGAACAGGGATACGTCGACACCGCCGCTGACGACCCGGCCCTCGGCCCGGAACAGCACCGCTCGGGGCCGGCTGGACTCGAGTTCATCGACGGCCTCGATCAGGCTCGCCTCCAGTGTGCGGTCGAACAGGTTCAGCGGTGGATGGTCGAAGGTCACCACTGTCAGCGCCCCGTCGTGCTGCACTGCGACCGGCGCGCCGGGGGTCATCGCAGGATCGCCGCCGCGGCGGCGATCTCCTCCGGGTCCCCGGATGCCGGCGTCCACGGCAGGCGAAGCGGATCGCCTGCATACCGGGGGATCACGTGCAGATGGAAGTGGAACAGCGTCTGCCAGGCGTCAGAGCCGCACGAGTTGATCAGGTTGACGCCGTCGGCGTCCAGACTCTCGATGATCTTCTTCGCCAGTCGCTGGGCGGCAAGCGACACCGCGGCGAGATCGTCAGGCTCGATCTCCAGCAGGTTGATGCTATGGCGCCGGGGCACGACCAGCACGTGACCGCGCGTCGCCGGGTTGATGTCCATGAAGGCCACCGTGAACTCGTCCTCGGCGACGATCATCGCCGGCAGCTCACCCGCGACGATCTTGCAGAACAGACAATCGGGATCGAACACCGCCATCAGCATAGTGCTCACCTGCCGTCGTTGAGCAGTTGCCTGGCGCGTTCGATCGCCTCCTCGCTGCCCGCGATCTCGCCCGCGAAACTGGCCTCCTCCAGCGCCGCCAGGACCCGGCCTACCTCGGGACCCGAGCGGATCCCGAGCGCCTTGGCGAGCTGATCGCCGCGAACCGGGGGTCGCGGCGGATCGGCCTCCCACGAGAGCGCCTCATCCAGCAGCTGGCGCGCCAGCTCCAGGTGCTTGGCGATCGCGCGCTCGGCGCCGGCACCCCGCGTGGCCAGGCGGTCGGCCACGCTCAGCAACGTGACGTCCACCTGAACCGGCGCGCACGCCCGCAGATAGCCGTAGACCGCGCGACGGCTGAGGGGCATCTCATGAACCAGGAACCCCAGTCGCAGGTGGTGGCGCGTGAGCTCGGCCACCTGCTCGGACAACCGCTCGCTGGCCCGCAGACGCCGGAGCACCGCGCGGGCCAGCTCCGCGCCGGCCTGGTCGTGACCCATGAATGTGACCCGGCCTTCGCTGGTCACCGCACGCGTCTGCGGCTTGGCCATGTCATGGAACAGCGCGCCGAAGCGCAGCGCTCCGCCACGGGTGAGCTCGTTGGCCAGCGGCTTGGCCAGCAAACGGGCGATGGTCTGTCCGTGGCCGGGGAACGTCCGCTCGGGATCGAGCTCGAGCTCGATCGCCTGCTGGAGCACGGCGCGGGTGTGATCGTAGACGTCGAGGTGGTGAAAGCGGCTCTGCTGCACGCCGCGCAGCGCCTCGAGCTCAGGCAGCACGGAGGCGGTCACACCCGTCGTGGCCATCAGGTCAAAGCCGGTTAGCGCTCGCGGCGAGCTCAGGATTCGCCGCAGCTCGCCAAAGATCCGCTCCGGAGCGACCGCCGGCAGCGCCGTCGCCTGAGCTCGGGCGGCGGTGGCCGTCTCTGACTCCACCTCGAAGTCAAGCTCGCAGGCCAGGCGGACCAGGCGGAGCGTGCGCAGCGGATCGCTGGCAAACGCGCGCGCCGACACCATCCGGAGTCGTCGGGCCCGCAGGTCTCCGAGCCCGCCGGAGGGATCGACGTAGTCACCGCCGGCGAGCGGCTGGGCGATCGCGTTGACGGTCAGGTCGCGGGCGGCGAGGTCGGCCTCGATGCTCCCCCCAGTGACCGGGAGGACGTCAACCTGCCAGGTCCGATCGTGCGCGACCACGCGCCAGGCCGCAAAAGCCCCAGAGAGCTCGAACGCGTAGCCGCCCGCGTCGCGGCCGAGTCCGCGCGCGATCGTCGCCGGGTCGCCGGCGACGGCCAGGTCGTAGTCGGCGGTTTGGCGACCGAGCAGCCGGTCGCGGAGCGCGCCGCCCACCAGCCAGGCACCGTCGGGCACGTCGGCGAGCGCGTGAAGCGGGTCGCTCACGAGGCCGGTTGCCCGTCATGGTGGTAGCGGCGAGGAACCCGGGACGACACGCCACAAAGGATCTCGTAATTGATCGTCGCGATGCGCCTGGCCAGGTCCTCGGCGGTCTGGCGAACCGTGCCATCGCGGCCGATGATCACCGCCCGCTCACCCACGCTCGCCGCCGGTGCTCCACCGAGATCCACAGTCACGTTGTCCATGCTGACCGTGCCCACCAGGGGGTATCGCCGCCCGCCGATCAGCACGTCGCAGTTGTTGGTCAGCGCACGCCGGATCCCGTCTCCGTACCCGATCGGCAAGGTCGCGATCCAGGTGTCGCGCTCGGCGATGAATCGCCGGCCATATCCGGTGCTGTCCCCGGCGCGCGCGAGCTTGACCGCCGCCACATAGCTGCTCAGCTCGAGCGCCGGCTCGAGCGCGTGATGATCGGGGTTCTGGTTCATCGGATCGCCGCCGTAGACCGCGATCCCGCAGCGGACCATGTCGAAATGACTCGCCGGCTCTCGCAGCGTCGCGGCGCTGTTGGCGGCGTGGACGATCAGCCCTGGGTGGCGAGCGCGCAGCTCGCTGACGAACGGCGCAAAGCGCCCCAGCTGTACGCGCACAAACTCGGGATCTTCGTCCGCCGTCGCGAAGTGCGTCATCGCGCCCGCGACGGTGAGCGCGCCCGGAGCGGCGGCCACTCGCTCGGCGACGGCCAGCGCCTCGGATCGGTCCCGGGTTCCCAGCCGGCCCAGGCCGGAGTCCAACTTGACATGAACTCCGGTGGGCGCCCGGGAGTCACCGGCAGCCGCCCGGCTGACGAGGAGCGCCTCTACGAAGCGCCCGTTCCAGACGACGATGTCGGCGCCGGTCCGCAGCGCGATCGGCAGCTCTTGGCGGCTGATCGCCCCCATCACCAGGATCGGCGCATCGATTCCACCCGCTCGCAGATCCGCCGCCTCCTGCGCGGTGGCAACCGCGAGCATGCCCGCGCCGCCGGCCAGCGCCGCCCGCGCCGAGGGCAGCGCCCCGTGACCGTAGCCGTCGGCCTTGACGACCGCACACAGCCGGGCCCCTCCGCTCAGGCCGCGGCGCAAGTGAATGATGTTGCGCTCGATCGCCGCCAGGTTCACGCTGGCCAGCGCGCGCTGCGGCATTTCAGTGCGGCGCTCCGGATGCACTAATCCCCGCCGGACAGCGCCTGCGGCAATGCATCGATCACGTCGCTGGCGATCACGCCCTCGGGACCGATCGCCGCGCCGGCCAGCCGGCCGGCCCGCGCGTGCACGAACACACCGGCGCAGGCGGCGTGAAAGGGATCCATGTGCTTGGCCAAGTACGCCCCGATCACCCCGGACAGGACGTCGCCGGTGCCGGCGGTGGCCAGCGCCGGGGCGCCACCCCGGTTGACCGCCGCTCGGCCGTCGGGATGGGCCACGATCGTGTCATCGCCCTTGAGCACCACCACCGCGCGGGCCTGCGCCGCCGCGCGCCGCGCGAACTGGAGCCGGTGTGCCTGCACCTCCCTGCTCTCACACCCCAGCAGCCGGGCCAGCTCGCCGGCGTGAGGCGTGAGCACCGTCGGCGCGCGGCGCTCGGCCAGCGACCCCAGCTTGCCGGCATGCGCGTTGAGACCATCGGCGTCGAGCAGCAGCGGCAGGTCGGCCTGGCGGGCCAGCTTGCGCGCCAGCTTCTGGGCCTTGGGCGCGCGCCCCAGTCCGGGACCGAGCACCAGCGCGTCTGAGCGCGGCACGCGATCGATCACCTGCTGCACTCCCGAAGCCTTCAGCGAGCCCTGCTCGTCGGGCAGCGCAACGGTCATCACCTCCAACAGGCACGCTTCGAAGATCTGGTTCAGGGAGGCGGGTACGAACGCGGTCACGTAGCCCGCACCGGCGCGCATCGCCGACTCGGAGGCCAGACAGGGCGCGCCGGTCAAGCCGGTCGAACCGCCGCACACGAGCACGCTGCCGGCGGCGAACTTGGTCGATCCGCGGGCTCGCCGGGGGATCGCGTGAATGACGCGGTCGCCGACCAGGCCGACCCGAGGTTGCACCGGGCCGCCCGGGGGGATTCCGATGTCGAACACGCGGACTTCGCCCGCATGATCCTTGCCCGGAGCGATCCACAGACCGGGCTTGGCGGCGTGGAACGTGGCCGTGGCCCGCGCACGCACGGCGGCGCCGGCTATCTCGCCGCTGGAGGCGTCGACGCCGCTGGGCACGTCGCATGCGACCACGACGGCTCCTGCGGTGGCGTTGATCGCCTCGATCGCCCCCCGTGCCGGCTCGCGCGGCTCGCCGGCGAACCCGGTCCCGAGGATCGCATCGACGATCGCTGTAGCGCCGCTGAGCACCGCGGGATCAAAATGCTCCGCCTCCGGACCCCGCAGCCGCTGAAAATTCGTCCGGGCATCACCCGGCAGCTGGTCGCCGTCCCCCAGCAGCAGCACCTGCACCTCGCGACCCCAGTCGCGCAGGAGACGGGCCGCGACCAGGCCGTCGCCGCCGTTGTTGCCCGTGCCGCAGACGACGACGATCCGCCCGTCGTGCACCAGGCCGGCGACGAGCTCGGCCAGGCCCCGGCCCGCGCGCTCCATCAGCTCGATCCCCGGCGTGCCGAGCTCCTCGATCGCCCACTGGTCAAGGGCCCGCTGTTCGACGGCCTGCGGCAGCGGCTCGAGCCAGTCGGGCAGCGTCGTCAGCGCAGTCGGTTCACCGCTCGGCGGCATGTCAGCGAACCTCCGAGAGAATCGCCACGGCGCCGGCGTCGCGCCTCGTGTGCGTGAGGGAGATCTCCACCTCGACGCCCAACTGGGCCGCTCGCTGCGCCGCGGTCCCGTACAGGCGCACGACCGGGGCGCCGTCGTCGGAGACGACCTCAACGTCCTGAAAGCTCCATGCGGTCATTCCGAGCGCCTTGGCCACCGCCTCCTTGGCGCAGAACCTGGCCGCTAGATGCTGACCGGGCCTGGCCCGCGCCGCGGCATAGCGACGCTCGGCCTCGGTGAACAGGCGCTCGGCGAGCCGCGGACGGCGGGCCAACGCCTGCTCGAGCCGCTCGATCTCCAGCAGGTCGATCCCGACGGCGTTCACTCCACCGTGACCGTCTTGGCCAGGTTGCGCGGTTGGTCCACATTCAAACCTCGCAGGCGGGCGATGTGGTATGCGAGCAGTTGCAGCGGAATCACCGCCAGGATCGGCGCCAGCATCCAGTCGGTGCGCGGGATCCGGATGATCTCATCGGCATGCAGGTTGATCTGCTCGTCACCGTCGCTGGCCACGGCGATCACCCGCGCGCCACGGACCCTGACCTCCTGGATGTTGGAGATCACCTTCCCCAGCACCGGTGACTCGGTCGCGACGACGACCACGGGGGTGCTCTCGTCCAGCAGGGCGATCGGTCCATGCTTCATCTCGCCGGCCGCGTAGGCGTCGGTGGCGATGTAGGAGATCTCCTTGAGCTTCAGCGCGCCCTCGATGGCCACCGGAAGCTCGATATGGCGACCGAGATACAGGAAGAAATCGGCCTGGAACGTGCTCTTGGCGATCTCCATCAGCCCGTCGACATCGCGGTCCAGCAGTTCGGCGATCAGATGCGGGATCCGCTTGAGCTCGGAGATCGTCGCGGTCAGGACCGCGGGCTCGAGCGTGCCCCTTAGCTCGGCCAGCCTGAGCGCGAGCAGATACATCGCGGCGATCTGGCTGACGAACGTCTTGGTCGCCGCGACGCCGATCTCCAGCCCGGCGCGGGTGTAGAGGACACCGTCGGACTCCCGCGTGGCCTGAGCGCCCATCACGTTGGTCACGGCCAGCACCTTGGCGCCGAGGGCGCGGGCGGTCTTCATCGCCGCCAGCGTGTCCGCCGTCTCACCGGACTGCGAGATCCCGACCACCAGATCCTCTGGGCCAACGATCGGGTTGCGGTACCGATATTCGGAGGCGATCTCAACCTCGACGGGAACCCGCGCCCACTGCTCGATCGCGTAGCGGCCGATCAGGCCCGCGTGGTAGGCGGTCCCGCAGCCAACGATCACCACGCGGCGGATGGTGCGCAGGAAGTCGTCGTCGATCGAACCGAGATCGCCCAGATCGATCCCGGTTCCCCGCGCCGCGCGCTCACCGATCGTCTCGGCCACCGCGTCGGCCTGCTCGTAGATCTCCTTGAGCATGTACGTCTCATACCCCTGCTTCTCCGCCGTATCGGCGTCCCAGTCGATCTCGACCACCTCACGCGGCAACGACTCGCCGGTCGCCGTCTGAAACTCGACGCCATCGGGCGTCAGCACCACGATCTCGTCGTCACCCATGTACTGAACCCGGCGCGTCTCCCGCAGAAAGGCGGGGATCGCGGAGCCGATGAACTGCTCGCCGTCGCCGCGCCCGATGATCAGCGGGCATTCCTTGCGGGCGCCGACGAGCATGCCGGGCTGCTCGGCGCTCATCGCCACGAACGCGTAGTGACCGCGCAGCTCGGCATAGGTCTTGCGCACGGCGTCGACCAGGTCTCCGTCGTAGTGGCTGGCCACCAGGTGGGCGATCACCTCGGCGTCGGTCTCGGAGGTGAACACGGCGCCCTCGCCAATCAGGCGCTCCTTCAGCGCGACGTAGTTCTCGACGATGCCGTTGACGACGATGTGCACGCGATCGGTCGTGTCGTAGTGGGGATGCGCGTTCTCCTCAGTGACCCGGCCGTGGGTCGCCCAGCGCGTATGCCCGATGCCGGTGCCCGGATCAGGCCGCTCGGCCACGGCCACCGCGCCGGTGGACTCGCCCTCGGCGGCGTCTCGCTCGCTGATCGCGCTGCGCAGCGCGCTCAGGTTTCCGACCGCGCGCACCGCGTCGATCCGGTCGCCGTCCAGCACCGAGATCCCCGCGCTGTCGTATCCGCGGTACTCCAGCTTCTCGAGGCCGGCCAGGAGCAGGCCGCGCGCTTCTCTGGGACCGACGTAGCCGACGATGCCGCACATGTGCCAAAGCTCCTTGATTGCGGGGCAGACTGACCAGCGCCTGGTGTCCACCGATCAGCGGATTCAGCGAAGGGGGCCAGACTGATGGTATCGACGAGTTCGGTCCGGTCCAGGGACGCGCGGGCCGGAGGGGTTCCCGGAGGGCGGCTCCCCGGCTCAGCCCGTCCCCACGGCGCCCTTGATGACCTCGGTCAAACGGCCGCACACATCCTCGGTCTCCTGTTCGCTGGGCGCCTCGACCATCACGCGGATCAGCGGCTCGGTGCCTGACGGGCGCACCAGCACTCGACCGCGGCCGCGCAGCGCCGCCTGCTCGCGTTCGATGGCTCCGCGAACCCCCGCGTCGTCCATCGCGGCTCGCAACACCGGCCCATCGCTGGCCCGGATGTTGACCAACCGCTGGGGCAGCTTCTCCATCGCATCGCGGTCGCGCAGATCGCCTCCGGCCAGCGCCTCCAGCGTCAGCAGCGCACTGGCGATCCCGTCGCCACACGGTCCGAAGCCAAGCTCGATGATGTGGCCGGACTGCTCGCCGCCCAGGCCCCAGCCACGTCGTCGCAGCTCGTCCAGCACGTAGCGGTCGCCGACCGCCGTCGTGGCGACCTCGACGCCGGCACCGGCCATCGCCGAATGGAAGCCGTAGTTGGTCATCACGGTGACCGCGACGCCGTTGCCCGGCAGGCGGTGTCCCCGGCGCAGGTGGATCGCGGCCAGGGCGATCAGCTCGTCACCGTCGACCACCTGACCGTCGCGGTCGACGGCGAGCACCCGGTCACCGTCACCGTCGAACGCAAACGCCGCATCGTGGTGATCCGCGCTGATCTGGGTGACCACCGACTCCAGGTGCGTGGACCCGCAACCGTCGTTGATGTTGCGCCCGTCCGGCTGGTCGGCGATCACGTCGACGTCGGCCCCAAGCCGCCGGAAAATCTCCGGCGCGGCCTTGTAGGTGGCGCCGTTGGCGCAGTCGAGCAGGATGCGACGGCCGCTCAAATCCAGGCCCTGGAAACGCGAGTGGAGCTCACGCAGGTAGTCCTCCAGTGCACCATGAAACCGGCGCACGCGTCCGATCCGGGGCGGCGTCGGCGCCGGCCGCTCCAGCTCGGCCTCGATCTCGTGCTCGGTGTCGTCGTCGAGCTTGAATCCATCGGCGGCGAACAGCTTGATCCCGTTGTCCTCGTAAGGGTTGTGCGAGGCCGAGATCACGGCTGCCATCTGCAGCCCGTGACGGCGCAGCAGCAGCGGCGCGGCCGGCGTCGGCAGCACGCCGGCCAGCAGCGCGTCGCCTCCGGCGGCCGTAACGCCCGCGGCGATCGCCGACTCCAGCATCTCGCCGGATTCACGCGTGTCACGCACGATCAGCACCTGCGGGCGCTCCTCACCGCCCCGGACGACGGCGGCGCGGGCCAGCGCCAGGGCCAGTTCGGCCGTGAGGAAGTGCCCGGCGCGGCCCCGGACCCCGTCCGTGCCGAAGAGCTGGCGCGGCATCTTTCTGGAGAAGCGGCTAGTGCTTCTCGATGGTAGTTACGGTGGGGAGCACTTAGCGCTTGGAGAACTGCGGCCGCTTACGGGCCTTCTTGAGGCCGGCCTTCTTGCGCTCCTTGACCCGAGGATCGCGGGTCAGGAATCCGCGCCGCTTGAGCTCGCCGCGGAGGTTGGGATCGGCGACGATCAGCGCCCGGGAGATTCCGTGACGCAGCGCGCCCGCCTGGGCCGACACGCCGCCACCGTGCATCCGCGCGACGACGTCCATGCGCGAGTCGTAGCCGACCGCCTCCAGCGGCTGCCGGATGACCCGTTGCAGGGTCTCACGCGGGAAGAACTGATTCAGCGGCTTGCCGTTGATCGAGTAGGTGCCGCTGCCGGGCTTGATGATCACGCGGGCGACGGCGGTCTTACGCTTGCCGGTCGCGGTGTAGCGCGCGCCGGCGGCCAAATCGATCGCGGCGTCGGCGATCGGCTGGGCCTCCACCACGGAGTCCTCCTGATCGCGGGCAGCCGCCGCCTCGGCCTCGGCCTCGGCTGCGGCGCGGGCCTCGGCGTCAAGGAATTCATCGGCGTCGGAGACGATGTCGGGGATCAGGTCGGCGCCGGGGATCTCCGGGCGCTGGCGCGGCCCGACCTCGATCTCCTCCCCCTCATCCGCGGGCGACTCGGCCGCCGGGGTCTCCTGAGCAGTGGGCTGGACGTCAGCCGGCGCGGCAGGCTGGGCCTCGGCGGGCGTCGCAGCCTGCGCCTCGGCGGGCGCGGGCTCTTGGCCCATGGGGGCAGAAGGTTCGGGCGCGGGAGCCGGCTCGGCCTCCTGCGCAGCGGACGCGGGCTCCTCGGCCACGGGAGCGGGCGTCGGCTCCTCGACGGCGGGCTCCTCGACGGCGGGAGCGGGCGTCGGCTCCTCGACGGCGGGAGCGGGCGTCGGCTCCTCGAGGGCGGGGGCGGGCGTCGGCTCCTCGGCGGCAGCGAGGGGAGCGGAAGCGGCTTCGTCCGCGGCGGGTCCAGCCTCCCCGGCGGGGTCAGGCTGATCCGCGTCCTGCTGCTCGTCGCTGCGCTGCTCGTCCTGAGGGTGCTCGGCTTCGGTCAATGCTCAGTCTCCATCGGTTGCGGCTGCTGGGCGCCGTGCGGATGCTCTGGGCCGGCGTATACCTTCAGCTTGGTCAATTGTTTGCGCGCCAGGCGGTTGCGCGGCAGCATGCCCTTGACGGCGAGGCGGATGACCTCCTCGGGCCGGCGATCCAGCATCTCGGCGAGCGTGCGGGACTTCAGGCCGCCGGGATATCCGGAGTGGCGGTAGTAACGCTTCTCGGCGCGCTTGTTGCCGGTCACCGCAATCTTCTCGGCGTTGACGACGATCACGAAGTCGCCGGTGTCGACGTGCGGGGTGTACGTCGGTTTGCGCTTGCCGCGCAGCGCATTGGCGATCTGCGTGGCAAGCCGTCCGAGCGTTTGGCCGGAGGCGTCGACCAGGAGCCAGTTTCGCTCTCGATCTGCAGGGGTGGCAACGTAAGTCTTCATGGCATGCACAAGCCGCGCGACTCTCGCGCGGCCGTGGACCAATGATAGGGAATCATCGCGCGGCGCGATTGCTTAGGCTTAAAATCGTGTCGCCTACGGTCATCGTCCGCCGCCTGATATACCGCACCGGGTATCGGGTACTGCAGGTGTTCTGGCTGATCGCCCGCCCCAAGAAGAAAGGGGTCAAGTGCGTGCTGGTCCAGGGGGACCGCCTGCTCCTGGTCCGCCACACCTACGGGCGCCGTAGCTGGGACTTCCCGGGTGGCGCCCTGAAGCGCGACGAGCCACCGCTGACCGGCGCCCAACGCGAGATGGGCGAGGAACTGGGGATCGGACAGGCGCAGTGGCGCCCGCTGGGAACCGTGAGGGCCACGATGAACCATCGGCGAGACACGGTTCACTGCTTTGAGGCCAGACTGGCATCGCCTGACGTCACGCTCGATCTCGGCGAGCTGGCGGTCGCCCGCTGGTTTCCCCGTGACGCGCTGCCGGAAGATCAGGCGCCCTACGTCCGACCCGTCATGGCCGCCCTGACCGCCGCCGGCCCTGCCTAGTGTACTGAGGCGTTAATTGTGTTGCAGGATCCAGCGAGCTTTTCGAGGATCTCCTCTGCGGTCCTGGTCCACACGTAGGGCTTGGGATCCTCGTTCCAGTTCTCGATCCAGTCCTGGATGTCAGCGTTGAGCGCCTTGACTCACAAATCACACCACAAAACCAGCACAGATTTAATGACTCAGGACACCAGCCCAGGCTTTCCGTTTGGTCGCCGAAGCTCAGAGCGCGGCTTGGGCGTCGGCCCCGCCGTGCTCGCGTCGCATGCGCCAAGCGTCCGTTCCGCGCCCAACGCGGCACGCGCGGAGCAGACGCCAAGCCGCAGCGACTACTCCCACTCGATCGTGCCCGGCGGCTTGCTCGTGATATCGAGCACCACTCGTCCGACCGGCCGGATCTCGTTGATCATCCGCGAGGCGATCTGCTCGAGCAGGTCGTAGGGCAGCCGCGCCCAGTCCGCGGTCATCGCGTCATCGCTGGTCACGGCGCGGATCGCGATCACGTTGCCGTAGGTGCGCTCATCTCCCTGCACCCCGACGGTCCGGATGTCTGGGAGCACGCAGAACGACTGCCACAGCTCACGGTACAGGCCGGCCTTGCGGATCTCGTCCTGGAGGATCGCGTCGGCCTCGCGCAGCGTGTCGAGGCGCTCCCGGGAGGCCTCGCCGCCGACGATCCGGATCGCCAGGCCGGGGCCCGGGAACGGTTGGCGCCAGACAAGCCGCTCGGGCAATCCGAGCTCGGCGCCGACCGCTCGCACTTCGTCCTTGAACAGCGCCCGGAGTGGCTCGACGAGCTTGAATTCGAGGTCGTCGGGCAGACCGCCGACGTTGTGGTGCGATTTGATCGTCGCGGCTCCAGTGCCGCCGCCTGATTCGATCACATCCGAATAGAGGGTGCCCTGGACCAGGAACTGCACGTCGTCGAGCTTGGCGGCCTCCTCCTCGAACACGCGGATGAACTCGGCACCGATCCGCTTGCGCTTCTGCTCAGGGTCGCTGACGCCGCGCAGGCGAGCCAGGAAGCGCTCGGACGCGTCGACCGCCACGAGCGGGACATGGAAGTGATCGCGGAAGGCCGAGATCACCTGCTCGCCTTCGTTCTTTCGCATTAGTCCGTGGTCCACGAACACGCACGTCAACCGGTCGCCGATCGCGCGGTGGACGAGCAGCGCGGCCACGCTCGAATCCACCCCGCCCGACAGCCCGCAGATCGCCCGCCCGTCGCCGACCTGAGCTCTGACCCGCTCGATCTGATCCTCGATCACCGACGCGGCGCTCCAGTTGGGCTCGCACCCGCAGATGTCCACCAGGAAGTTCGTCAGCACCTGCTGGCCGTAGGGCGTGTGCACCACCTCAGGGTGGAACTGGATCCCGTACACGTCGCGCTCCACCGACTCAAACGCGGCCACCGGCGACGCCGTCGAAGATGCCAGCGCATCGAACCCGGGTGGTGGCGAGAACACCGTGTCTCGGTGCGACATCCAGCAGGTCTGCTCGTGCGGAGTCCCGGCGAGCAGTCGTCCGGTTTCCCGCACCGTCAGGCGCGAGCGTCCGAACTCGCCCACCTCTGCGCCCTGCACCTGACCTCCGAGTTCAAGCGCGATCAGCTGCATCCCGTAGCAGATCCCCAGCACCGGGATGCCGAGCTCAAGCAGCTCGGTCTCCAGCGGCGGCGCGCCATCGGCATATACGGACGCCGGGCCGCCGGACAGGATCACGCCCTTCGGTCGTCGTCTGGCGACCTCAGCCGCGCCGACATGGTGGGGCAGCAGCTCGGAGAAGACGCCGCACTCGCGCACGCGCCGCGCGATCAGCTGGGAGTACTGGCCCCCGTAGTCGAGGACCACCACCTCGTCTAGCGCCGCCGGCACCTCCGCGCCGCGCATCGACTCCGGCGCGTCGCGCGCCTCATCACCCGTCGTGACCTCCGCAGCGGCGCTGAACGGGCTAGTCGGCGACACCGACCGTCGCTGCCCGACTGCTCGCACCCATGCCGACACCTTGCTCACGCTGAAGGTGCTTGCCCTCGGTCTGGAGCGCGGGGGCAACCATCAGCTCGGCTCGGTTGAACTCGGCGATGTCGCGATACCCGCAGGTCGCCATCGAGGTGCGCAGGCCACCCATCAGGTTGAAGGTTCCGTCGTTCTCCCGAGCGGGGCCCTTGATGATCTCCTCGAGGGTGCCGTTCTGCTTGGTGGCCACGCGCGCGCCGCGTGGCAGCGTCGGATGGAAGGTCGCCATTCCCCAGTTGTAACCACGGCCCGGGGCTTCGTAGGAACGCGCCAAGGCCGAGCCGAGCATCACCGCATCGGCTCCGCAGGCGACCGCCTTGGCGATGTCGCCGCCGTTGCGCATCCCGCCATCGGCGATCACCTTGACGTAATCACCCGTCTCGAGCATGTGCTGCGAGCGCGCCGCGGCCACGTCGGCGATCGCTGTCGCCTGCGGCACTCCAATCCCGAGCACGCCCCGGGTCGTGCAGATCGCGCCGGGTCCGACGCCGACGAGTACGCCGGCGGCGCCGGTCCGCATCAGGTGCAGACCGGTGTGGTAGGAGGCGCAACCGCCGACGACGATCGGCGTGGGAGCGAGCTCACGGATGAACTCCTTGAGATTTAGCGGCGGCCGGGTCTCGTCACGGGAGACGTGCTCGGCCGACACCACGGTGCCCTGGATCACGAGGATGTCGAGCCCGGCCTCGAGCGCGACCTCATAGTGGGTGCGCACCTTCTGCGGCGTCAGCGAAGCCGCAGCGACGACCCCGTGGGACTTGATCTCCTTGATCCGCTGCGCGATCAGCTCCGGCTTGACGGGCTCCCGGTAGATGTCCTGCATCTCACGCGTGGCGATGTCCCGGGAGAAGGTCGCGATCCGCTCGAGCTGAGATTCTGCGTCCTCATAGCGGCAGAAGATGCCTTCGAGGTTGAGCACTGCCAGGCCGCCGAGCTTGCCCATCAGCCCGGCCGTCTCCGGGGAGACGACTCCGTCGAGCGCGGCCGCCAGCAGCGGAAGATCGAACCGGTAGGGCCCGAGCGTCCAGGAGATATCGACGTCATCCGGGTCCCGCGTGCGGCGCGACGGGACGATCGCGATGTCGTCGAATCCGTATGCCCTCCTGGCCTTCTTGCCCCGCCCGATCTCGATTTCCATTACGGCATCGTAGAGCGCGTTGCGGACGGGTAGGTGGGACTGACGGCGGCAACCATCTGAGGCGACGATCCTAGCAGTGCGCGACCGCCGCCCAGCGCCCTGCGTCAGCCGATCTCGGCTCCGATCTCCAGCCGCTCGGACTCGACCTCTCCCAGCAGGCGCTCGACGCGGGCCGGGTCGATGATCCCGGCCCCGAAATGCTGGGTCGACTCTGCGCCGCACGCCACGCCGAAGCGCAGGCAGTCGACGGGCGGGCGGCCCTCGTAGCGCGCCGCCACGTAACCGGCCAGGAACGCGTCGCCGGAACCGACCGCCGAGCGCACCTCCTGCTCAGCGACCCGGACCCGATGCAGCGTGGGCGTCCCGTCTTCCAGGACGCGGGCGTAGCAACCGTCGGACACGGTCATGATCGCTTCGCCAGCACCGAGCCGGGCCATCTCGATCACCGCCTGGGCCCGGTCGGTGACATCGTTGAACTCGTGGCCGACCAGTTCCTCGGCCTCCAGCTCATTGGGCGAGACCACGTCCGGCTCGGCGCGCACGGCCAGTCGCAGCGGCTCTCCCTCGGTATCGATCATCGTCGTGACGCCGAGCTTGCCCACGTCGCGGATCAGCGAGCTGTAGACCCCCGGCTCGACTCCCCGCGGCAGGCTGCCGGCGAACACGCAGATGCTGGCGCCCTTGGCCAGGTAGAGCAGCTTCTCACGGAACAGCTCCAGCTCCTGCGCCGACACCGAGGGCCCGCGCTCGTTGATCTCGGTGTGCAGTCCGGTCGTCGGATCGAGCACGGCCGTGTTGGTGCGCGATTCCTCGCGGATGCGCACGAACCCGTTGAGGATTGATTCATCGTTGAGGGCCTCGACGATCCGCGTGCCGGTGGCGCCGCCGGCCAAGCCGGTGGCGATCACCGGCTGGCCCAGCCGCTTGATCGCCCGGGCAATGTTGACGCCCTTGCCGCCGGGCATCGTCTCCTGGTCGACCGTCCTGTGGCGCCGCCCGGGAGTGAAGATCGGAACCTCGAGCGTCTTGTCGAGCGCCGCGTTGAGCGTGACCGTGATGATCATCGGGCCGGCCCGCCGACTCGGAATCCGCGCCTGTGCCGCACCAGCGAGAGCCCAGCCACCGACAGCACCACGACCGCGATCAGCACCAGGGGCAGCGGCCGGCTGATCGCCCGCGCCGCGATCGTCAAGCCGCTGACCGCGGGCAGCGAGCGTTTGAGCACCAACGGGATCCGCGCCACCACGCGGGCGCCGGCTCGCACGACCGCCGTGCCGACGATCGATCCGGCGGCCAGAGGTCCGGTCAGCTGGCGCGGCGCGTCGACGATCGTCCGGACGCTCGTCGAACGCGGAAAGACCTGCGTGAAGGTTCTCGACGCGATCAGGTCGGCTCGCACACCTGGGCGGTAGCGTACCGTCGTCTGAGCCAGGACGCTCCCCTTACGCACGGGCGTGAGAAAGCGGAAGTTCGCGAAGCCGTAGTCCAGCAGCGCCAGCGTATTGGCGTCCCGGGAGCCTTGATCCGAGGTCCCGAGCACCGCGCTGAGCAGAGTCATACCGTCTCTGTGCCCCGAAGCTACGAGAACGTAACCCGCCTCGGCGGTGTGCCCGGTCTTGACTCCGCTGATCCACGGCACGCGGCCGACGAGGTCGTTGCGGTTGAGCACGTAGCGGACGCGGTCGCCGGAATGGAGCGTGGCGCTGGGCAGCGCCACGATGCGCGCGAAGAACCGCGAGTGGGTCAGGTCATAGCTGGCCAGCTTGACCAGATCCGAGGCGCTGGAGTAGTTGCTGGGCGAGTCCAGGCCGCTGGGGGTGGAGTAGTGCGTATGGGTGAGTCCGAGCTCACGCGCCCGGGCGTCCATCATCCCGACGAAGCGCCCCACCGAGCCATGTCCCACGTTGTAGGCGAGATCCTCGGCCGCGTCGTCGGCGCTGGGGAGCATCAGCGCCAGCAGCAGATCGTGGACGCTCATCCGCTCCCCGGGAACGAGGCCGACCTGCGAGTCCACGGAGGAGGGGTAATAGTCGTTCTGCGTGAACACCGTGCCCAGTCGCCGCTCGTGCTCCAGGGTCAGCAGCGCGGTCATCAGCTTGGTCGCGCTGGCGATCGCCAGCCGCTGATTGGGGTTGACCCCGTAGAGCTCGCGGCCCGTGCTCTGCTCGATCAGGATCGCCGCGCGAACGCTCAGGTGCGGTGGTGAGACGGCCGGCGCCGACGCGGCGCCGACGCCCAGGCATCCCACAGACACCAGCGCACACAGGACGAGGCGGCGAACCCCGTGTCGGATCACCGTCTGAGTCTAAGCCGCTGACCGGTCGACAGGCTGTCCGGAGAGAGCTTGGGGTTGAGCGATTCGAGCTGGCCGAGCGCCACGCCCGTCTTGACGGCGATCCCGCTCAGGGTGTCGTTGGCGCGCACGACGTAGAACTTCGCCTCCGATGACTTCCGGTGCGCGATCCTGCGTCCGTGCACGACCGTGACGGAGGCCGGCGCTGGGTGGTGCGTCTGGAGATCGGTGTGAATGATCTCGTAGGTCCCGACGGCCACCGCGGCGAGAGCGAGCGGCGCCAGGTAGCGCGCCAAGTTATGACCCCTCATCGCGCCCCCGATCATACAAGTGCGCAGAGGCGGATCCGCACCAATGGTCGCGTTCGTGCAGCTCCGGGGGTGCGCGGCCGGCAGCCGCAGGGCGCGCCGAGACTCAGCTGACCAGCGCCCAGGCCTGCTCTCGCAGCCGCTGGGCCGCGTCCGCCGCGCCGTGGGCCGGGTCGCCGCCGTCCTGCTCATACGCGAACACGATCCCCCGCGAGGACGCGATCAGACCTCCCGCCGGGCCGGGCGCGAATGCGGGTGCCAGCTGTTCCACCTTGCCGCCCTGGGCGCCCACACCGGGCAGCAGGAAGACCGCGTGGGGCATGCCTGCCCGCAGTACCGAGAGGCTCTGCGGCGCGGTTGCGCCGGTCACGGCGCCGACGTCCGAGAGTCCCGCGGCGCCGAGCCCACCTTCCCCCAGCGAGGCCACCATCTCGGCCAGCCGGTCGCTGACCGTCCCCGTACCGGCGAGCGCCCGCTCCTGCACGTCCGCGGCGCCGGGATTGGACGTCCGCACCAGCACGAACAGCCCGCCCGACCGCCGGCGGGCCGCGTCAACGAGCGGGATCAGCGAGTCGAGTCCCAGCAGGGGATTGACGGTCAGCGCGTCCGCCCCCAGCCCGGCCACGGGCCCGAACGGCGTCGGCGTCTCGCCGAAGAACGCCTGCCCGTAGGCGGCCGCGGAGAAATCGATGTCGCCGCGCTTGGCGTCGGCGATCACGAGCAGGCCGTGCTCATGGGCGCGCCCGACGACCTCGCGGAGCGCGGCCCAGCCGGGTGCACCCAGGCGTTCGAAGCAGGCGACCTGAGGCTTGACCGCCACGCAGTGCTCGCCCGCCGCTTCGATCACCAGCGAGCAGTGCGCCGCGACGGCACGCGCGGCCCGCTCAGCGGCCGGGGCTCCGTCCCCGCCCGCGAGCTCCACTGCGCGCGGCCACAAGCGGACGGGGTCCGGGTCTAGCCCCAGAACCAGCTGCGAGCGGCGTGCCGCAACGCGGTCGGCGAGCCGGTCTCCGAAACCCGCAACGGAAGCTGCGGCCGACGGCACGTCAACTACCGCCGACGCCGGCCCCGAGGCGGGGCTTGCTCCCCGCCCGACTGAACTCTGCTGTGCTACTTGACCGCCTTCTTGAGTCCCGCGCCGGCAGTGAACTTGGGCACACGGGAAGCGGCGATCTGGATCTTCTCACCGGTCGCGGGATTGCGCCCTTCGCGAGCGCTCCGATCCGAGACGCTGAACTTGCCAAAGCCGGAAAACACGACCTCGCTGCCGCGCTTGAGCGCACCCTCGATGGTCTCCAGCACGGCGTCCACGGCGTCTGCGGCATCTTTCTTAGTCAACCCGGCGCGATCCGCGACCTGGTCGACGAACTCGGACTTAGTCACTTGCTCCCTCCTTCAAGGTTGTATGAATCTTCGAAGCTAACACGGTCCGCGGACGATTCTGGGTCACGTCGCCCCTTGAACCACCCGCATTCTCTACTCAGCCGTGCGCGCGGCGAGCCGCGATAGCACCATATTCGCGCAATTTGCGGACATCCATCGCCCTCAGTGCACCTGGGACCGCGATGCCCCACCGGCAGCACCGGGCAGCCATCCCCGCCGACGGCGAGAATACGCGTGTGGACCTCGCCCGCTTCGGATGGCTCGCGATCGTACTCGCGTGCCTCATCGCCGTGGTCATCCTCACCCTGGATGGCTACTTCGGCTACGCGGGGGTAACGCTGGCCGTGGCCGCTTCGGCCGCGATCAACCTCCGCTAGTGCAGCGTTCCAGCCTGGCCCGGCCTGGCCCGGCCTGACCCGACGCGGCGGCACCCCGACTGCGCCAGCGCTCCCACTCAGGGTCGAGGATCACCGA
>ODAK010002626.1_pt1 | contig 18908 bp, 14 predicted proteins | sample 1539591 | NCBI WGS metagenome assembly ODAK01 (sample SAMEA3539303, study PRJEB22396) | soil metagenome | biome: tundra; feature: field; material: soil | place: USA | collected 2010-05 | depth 0.15 m | reverse complement strand
CCGCTGTTGGCCCGCTGTTGGCCCGCTGTTGGCCCGCTGTTGGCCCGCTGGCGCCGCTGGCGCCGCTGGCGCCGCTGGCGCTCGCGTATCTGGCGGGCTATCTCGCCAACGCGATCCCTGTCCCCGGAGGCGTCGGGGTCCTCGACGCCGGCCTCGTCGGCGCCCTCGCACTCTACGGATTGCCCGTGACCCACGCCGCCGCCGCGGTGCTCGTCTACCACGCCATCGCGTTCTGGATCCCGACCCTCGGAGGGACGCTCGCCTACATCCGGTTGCAGCGCCACCTGACCCTCGACGACGAGCAGGAGATCGCGCCGCTCACCCGCTCGCCGACAGCCGGATAGGACTCTCCGTCCCGTCAGCCGGCCCGGTCGTTCAAGCGCGACAGGAAGCGGTCCAGCCGGGGTCGCGGCCCTCCGCTTGTGCCTCCGTCTCAATGCGCAAGCGGCGCTGTCCGTTGGCCGGGAGGCGCTATTGGATCTCGTCCTTTGCGACAGCGTTCACACCAGGTTCCCCGCAGGCTCGCAATGTCGTCCAAGCACCAGTGTGGCCGCAGCACGTGACCGGGCCGATAGCGGGCGCGGCTGGCCCGCCCCGCCGCGACGGCGGCTGCCGCGTACCGGGTTTGTTGTCCGGACGCCCCGGCCCGCGGGCATCGGGTCTCAGCCGCCCCTTACCGAGAGACGTACTCGTGAATGAGGAACTCGTCGATCTCGGGCCGCATCGTGCTGCCGATCGCGGCAACCGCAGGCCCGATGCGCTCCGCCGCGAAGGTGTCGAACTGCGCGCGCGACTCCCAGAAGTCGATCACGCGCCAGCCATCGGCGGTCGGACCGGATGCTGAGAAGATGAGACCGTCCGGATGATCGCCGCGCACGTTAATCGCTGCGTCGACTCGATCGAATTCCTCAACGCCAACGCCAGCGAGCTTGATGCGGATTCCTACAGCCATTGTTTTCCCTTGGGTTTGGATCAGGCGACTGTACGCGAATGGCTGTGCGGGATGAATGAGCCGGTCCCGACTCGGCGGTCTGAAGGCTCTGCCTGCCTTGGGCGTCGCACGGCACAGCGCAGCCTGCGCCAGTGCGTTCGTGCTCGAAACCGCCGGCTTGCGTTTCGCGCGGAGGCCGAGCGTGAAGGTCGGTAGGACCCGCACACTTGGTGTTCGCCGAGTGCGAAGCGGGACTGAGGAGCACCAACCCATACCAACCAGAGACGATTGGCAATTGGGGCATGGGCGACGATTTCTCTGCGGATCACGGCAAGCTCGAACCCGAAGAATGGATCAGGACCACGCCCGGGCGCCTTCCCCAGCGGCGGAGCGACGCCTCGGTCGCCGGGGTGCTGGTCATTTTGCTGGTGCTCCTCGCGCAGGGGTCGCTCATTCAGAGTTTCCTCGACCCCAATCATCTCCGTCCATCTCCCCGGGCGGGGGATATTTCGCGCACGTGGCAGCGGCCCGCCCCATAATCCGACCCTGGCCACGCCACGCCGATGGCAGGCTTCACCAGGCGATCGTGGTGCTCGGCGCATACGGGCTCCCACGCGAAAAGTGCTTCGCCGAGCTCGCACCGCGACTGCCGTGGGTAGGACCACGCGCGGTGCGGATCGGTGTCGGTCGGCTGCCCCTTGCCGACAAAGGAATCGTGTCGCCCTCAGAGCCGCAGCCGGCTCCTCGTGGTGCAGGCGGAGCACGCCCAGCAATGTCGGTCAGCCCGCTGCCGCGTACCCGCGTCGAGCGCAAAGCAGGACTCACTCCGAGAGCGCTCAAGTCCTCCTTCTCGCCAATTGCGGGACCATCGCCGACGCGTAATCCCGGTCGATGGAAGCGCCGAACTCGGCGTGCCGGCGGCACTTGCTGGCGTCACTAAGCGAGCGTTGCCCCTTGGTTGCTGGCAAACGAAAGCGAGCGCCAGCGGCTGCCGCTCGGCACCGAGGCTCAACCGTTCCGATGGACAGCCACCACCGACCAGATCCTCGAGAAAGTGCGCCGCGGCCGGCTCACCCTGAAATCGTCAGCTAGAACCGGAACGCACGACTAGCAGGCGGGCGCGCCGCCGGGACCGTCGTTTGGCAGCAGCTGCAGCAGCGCGTCGTCAACGCTACTGGCGTTGTGTGTCGTTCCGTCGCTGCTGAACTCGACCTGAGCCGTCCGGCCTTATCACCAAGAGAGGGAGCGGACAGCGCCTTACCTAGAGTTCTGCTCTGGACCATCATCTGCGCGCAGGTTCCCTTCGTAACAAACCACAGCTCACGCGCGTCGGGAGGGAACTGGCTGGACAGGACGAGGGTCTTCGCCTGGTTGACCGGGACGGGCTGGAACGCGGTCACCGCGAAGTTCAGGCGCTCGGCGGAGCGAGCCTACCAACCGGGACGAGGCCGCTGCGACCGCGACGGCGCGCGCTATGCGAGAGGTCCCGGCTGGATGGCTGCCTGCGCTCTCGATGCCGCGAACCGCCGCTGGCCTCAGCAGACTGATCGACGCAGCAGCTGGCGTGAGGCGGTTCGGGTCTTGCTCCAGCTCTCGCCGAAGCCCCAGAGGCGGCCTCCCGCGCTCACGCCGAACGGACCGTTTGAGAGGATCTCTGCAGAGAGATGAAGTTCGCGAGGCGCTGCGCGCGACCGGTCGAGATGTACGCCAGAAGGACTCGCAGTCGGTCGGGCCGCCTCGCCATCCATCTTGATCGCAGGACGCACTCCAAGTGCCGGCGGAGCTGCTCGAGATCGACCGCCGGTAAGCCGGCTCACGGGGCTCCCGATGGAAACTTTATGGAAGCCTCAATTGCCGTGATCGCCCCTTCAGACGACCACCACGTCTGATCAAACCGTCAAACCGCCGGTTTTGCAGGAGAAACCCGATTCCGGTCTGCAACCGAAAGCGTCCGCACCCTGCGTGCAGAAGATCCCGAGTCGGGTCAGTCACCCGCAAACGCTCGACGAGGCCAGGCGCGTGGCGCAGCTGTGCGCCGCCCGCCGGCATCCCTGCGAGCTGAAGCGCAAGCTCGTCGACGGCGCGAAGGAATCAGAACCAGGCTCCTTCGCCGGCGCCCAGTTGCGCTAACGACCAGACGCCACCCCGGGTTCTTGAGGCGCCGGCTTGAGGGTTCGCTCTGACACAGCTCGCGTAGTTCGCACCCGGAATGCACGGGGAACGGCTCTCAACAAGAGCCGACCTGGCGCGTAGCGTGGACCTATCACCACTAATACACGAATGGATCGGAATCGCTATGGCCGCGACCAAAACGAAACCAAGCGCCACGACATGCGCAAAGGAGTCGGCGAAGGCCAAGACAGAGGACGACGCCAGGGTGATAGACCACGTCTCCCAGGCGCTCGAAGCTGCCCATGAGGATCTCGCGTCGATCGGCGGAAGCCTCGGTGCCGGCGTGCGAGATCTGAGCAAGGACGTCCAGCGGATCCTGCGCGACGCGCGGCGTGACCTAAAGAAGATGCGCAAGGCCTTGCAGCGCGATCTCGAGCGGCTGCAGAAGGATCTGACGAAGACCTCGGCCAAGCACGGCCGTGCGCGCTCGGTTGCGCCAACGGCGGGCAAGAGCGAGTCGGAGGCGCGCGAAGCGTCGCATTAGCGGCGCGAGAGGCGTCGCGCTCAGAACCGAGAACCATTCGGGATACCCGATGATCGAGCGGACTTCGTCTTTTCTGAACTGTCCGCGTTGGCCTGAATATCAGGCCGAAAGCGCAGTGGTTGTTGGTCGAGTGCTGCCCGCGGTGCCTGGCCCGTGCGCGGATCCCGGTCAAGCTGTTCTCCTCCACGCTCCCGACCTCGGAGTTCTACTCGGAGAGGACTGTGCCCAGCGGCGCGGCGTGACCACACCTACCCCTGCTAGGTCGCGATGAAGCCCGAGAACGTCCTCGATCCGAGCGCGGCGATGAGCGCCTCCCGTCTGCCTCTGCGGCTGCTGGGCGCTGGGAACGCTGGAGTCGATCCGTTGCGGATCGCTGTGCTCGCGCCGCCGTGGATCCCGGTGCCACCGCCGGGCTATGGCGGGATCGAAGCGGTCGTTGACCTGCTGTGCGAGGCGCTGGTGGCGCGGGGTCATGAGGTGACGTTGTTCGCAGCACGGGGGTCGCGGTCGGCGGCGCGGGTGAGAACGCCGCTGGAGGCGGCCCATCCGGACGAGATCGACTCGTCGCTATACGAGTCAGACCATGTCGCGTGCGCATGGGAGGAGATCGACCTAGCGGCTGAGCGTGGTCGGGCGTTTGACGTCGTGCACGACCACTCTGGTTTCGCTGCGCTGGCGATGGCTGATCGCGTGGCCGCCCCGGTGGTGCACACACTTCACGGCCCGTTCGTCGAAGAGACCATTCCCTTCTATCAGCGTCACGGGCACAAGGCTCGGCTGGTGGCGATCAGCCGCTCGCAGGCTGCGAGTGCCCCCGCCGGGGTGTGGGTCGCCGATGTCGTGCCCAACCCGATCGCCGTTGACCGCTGGCCGCTGCGGGTGGAGAAGGCGGACTACCTGTTGTGGGTCGGCCGGATGGACCGCGTAAAAGGGGCGCACCGCGCGATCGAGGCCGCGCGCCTGGCCGGCCAGACGCTGGTGCTCGCCGGGCCCGTGCAGACCGGACAGGAGGAGTACTTCCGCGAGCTCGTCGAGCCGCACATCGACGGGCGCCAAGTGCACTACATCGGCGAGGTGGGCGGGATCGCCAAGCAGGAACTGTTCGCGAATGCGGCCGCGCTCCTGATGCCCGTCCGCTGGCGCGAGCCATTCGGGATGGTGATGATCGAAGCGCTCGCCTGCGGTACCCCCGTGATCGCGTTCCCGGAAGGTGCGGCGGCCGAGATCGTGATCGACGGCGAGAACGGGATGCTCGTCGCCGACGAGGCCGAGATGGCGGACGCGGTAGAGCGCCTCGGATCGATCGACCCAGAAGACTGCCGTGCAAGCGTCGCCGAGCGCTACGGCGTGTCGGTCAGCGTAGCCGGCTATGAGCGTGTGTATCGCCGCGCGATCGGCCCTGATCGCGGCCGCCCCTCGCTCCCGACCGGGGATGTGCCCGAGAGCTTTCGGCTACCCGCTTCACCGCTGAGTAGAAGCTGATGAGCAACAGTGCCATCACCACGAGCACCAGCCAGTCCCACTCGCAAAGTGCAGGGGATCGTGAGCTGGCGCGCGTACTGGCGCTGCTGGAAGGCGATCAGACTGGGGCGATGACGATCGCGGCGTTGAGGGAGAGCGGGGTCAAGGCGCCCGCCCAAGCGGTATACACCCTCCAGCTTGCCGGATACGCGATCGACCGAGTCAGCTGCACAGACCCGGGCGGCCACAGAACGTTCGGATATCGCCTCCATGGCTCGGGAGCGCCTGCACCCGATCGACTCGCCGGCTCGAGGGAGGGGGATGTCGATGACGCCTGACGTCATCAGCGCGGGCACGATCAAGCGGCTTGCCCAGCTCCGCACCGCCGCCGGTTCCACGGTCAGCGTCTGCTCCGACGCTGACCCGCAGGCGGGGCCAAGCCCAGCTCATGCGCGCAATGACTGCAGGGTGTTTACGCCACCGGGAGGAGCAGGACGGGGATGTTGCTGTGCGCGAGTGTCTCTGACACGACGCGTGCGCTGCCGCCCTCGAGGTTCTGGCGCCAGGCGAGCACGATTAGATCAGCGTTGGTTTCGCCGGCGACCGCGGCTATGTCGTCGGCGGGCACACCGAGGAAGTGCAAGAGCTTGACGCTATCGCGTGGGGTTGAGATGTTGCGAGAGAGGAACTCGCGCTCCCGCGCGCGTGTGGCGTGGGGATCGTGATTGAAGAATTCGGGCACGGTGGCGGGCGAGTAGACGTGCAGGACGAGCACTTCCAGCCGTTCAGCCTGGGGCAGCTGGAGCACGTCGTCGAGCGCGCGGGCGCTCTCGCTGGTCCCGTCGAGAGGGACGAGAACCCGGGCGAGCTGCTCGCGCGGTCGTGCATTGGGGGGAACGACGACCACCGGCTTGCTGACCCGGGTGATGACCGCGAGCGCGGTGTGTCCGCCGGGCTGTACGCCTCCGTGCATTGCGCGCGCTCCCAGCACGAGCGCGGCGACGTCAGGGCTTTGGGCGGCTGACGCGATCAGCTCGATCGCCGAGCCTGTTATCTCGCGAAGCTCGACGCCAGCGGCGCTCGTCAGCTGCGCTGGTAAGCTGGCGCCGTTCTCGCGCACGTGCAGGGCCACGACGGATGCCTCAAACAGGGGGCCTAGGGCGAGGGCGGTGCGGAGCACCGGTTGGGCGGCGGCGTCCGCATCGAGCGCGGCGAGTACGGTGGTCATCGCGGCCTCGCTTTCGACGCTGAGGATAGGTCAAAAGTTTGAGCGGCGCGGCCCAACTGGACATGCTCACCGGCGGGGTTAAGCGCGGCTATCGGAGGGTCGGCGCTCGCCTCGATCGCGCCCTGGTGGACGCTGACGCGTACGCGACTGCCACGGAAGCGAACGCGCAGGTCGAGCGTCTCCCAGCCGGGGACGATGACAGGGTCGATCACGAGTGCGTCGCCCGCGGGATGCAGACCGGCGAAGCCGAACGCGAGCGTACGCCAGACGCTGCCCATCGCTGCGAGGTGCAGTCCTCCAGCGGTAACGCCGCCGATGTCATCGAGATCGATTCGCGCGGTGAGACGAAGGAGGTCGACCGCGTGCTCGAGACGGCCTGAGCGCGCCAGCAGCGCAGCGTGTACGCCCGGTGAGAGGGTGCTTCCATGCGCCGTGCGCGGCTCGTAGTAGTCGAGGTTGCGCTCGAGCGAGCCGGCTGCGACCTCGTCTGGCAGGAGATAGTGGAGCATCAGCGCGTCGGGCTGCTTGACGACCTGGGTGGTGAGGATGCGCTCGTGACCGAGCAGCATGTCGGCGGCGACCGGCCGCTGCGGCGCGAGCTCTGCGATCAGGAGCGGCTCGAGCTCGTAGAAGCCGACGAACTGCTCGTAGATCCCGGTCGAAGGGTTGTAGCCGTCGACGAGCGCGTCAGCCAGCTCAAGCCAGCGGTGACGCTCGCTCTGCTCGAGCGCTCCGCCTGGGTCCGCGTTGGCTGCGCGACGCAGGTTCCAGCGCGCCATCACGTTGGTATATGCGTTGTCGTCAACGCGCTCGTGATACTCGTCTGGGCCCATCACGCCCCGGATATGAGCGCTTCCGTCGGCGTCGAGTTCGATTCGCGAAGCCCACCAGCGCGCGGTCTGCACGAGCAGCTCCAGCCCGGCGCCGGAAGCAAACGCCTCATCGCCGGTCCACTCGATGTAGTGGGCAGCAGCCCACGCTACGTCGGCAACGATGTGCTCCTCCAGCTGGCCGGTGCGAATCGCGTCGGTCTCGCCGAGACGGTTTTCCACCGACACCGGGGTCACATCATCCCCCAAGGCCGCCGACTCCCATGGGAATCGTGCCCCCGCGCGGCCCGCGGCATGAGCAGCCTCGAGCGCGGCCGGCAATCGCCGGACGCGATATTCGAGCATCGCGCGCGCGGCGCGTGGATGGGTCGCGGCGAGGAACGGGAGCACGTACACGTCGCTGTCCCAGAAGACGTGGCCGCGGTACGCACTGCCGGATAGCCCACGGGCTCCGACCGCCGCCTCGCCTTCACCGGCAACGGACGCCGTCAGGTGAAACAACGCGAGGCGCACCGCAAGCTGCAGCTCAGGGTCGCCGTCGATGCGGATGTCGGCATCCTCCCAGCGCGTTGCCCAGGCTCGGCGGTGCTCGCTGAGGAGCCCGTCGAATCCCTGCTCGCGCGCTTCGTCGAGTCGGGCGAGCGCTACGCGCTCATCAGCGACGCCAACGGGCGCGCCCTCGTAGCAGGCAATTCGATCGAGCGTCCAGGGTCGGGGTTCGAGGTTTGACCCATGGTCGCTGACGCGCTCGTGGCTGGCGGCGACGATCGAGCCGGGTGAGCCGACGACGCGGATCCACGAGTTGCCATCGCTCACGCCGTCCTCGTGCTCTACACCGGGCGGCGGTTGAAGGCGGCTCGGTTCAGAGAGAGTGGCGCCGCAACCGCAGACGCGCAGTACGGTCGTTGCAGGATGGGCGAGCGAGGAGAGCAGGAGCGCCTGCACCTGTGCGTCGCCGGAAACGAGCTCTTGAGACAGCGTCCCCGCGCGCAGGTCAAGCACTCGGCGCGTGGAAAGCTCGACCGGGTCGGCAAACTCGATCGCGTTCCATCCAGGTCCGGCGAGCAGCTGCGTCTCGGCCCCCTGACCGGTGTAGACGCCTGAAAGCTGCACGCTCGGGTCCTCGGCCGGATTGCTCACCAACGTGCTGCCGCGCGTGCCGACGCTGCCGTCTGCGAGTGTCAGCAGCGACTCGTGGACGCGCGCGAGCAGCGGCCCAGCGTCATCAATCGTGAGCGTCCACACGGGGTCGGCGTTGACCAGCGGCAGCTCCCCGCTGTATCGGCGCGCGATCTGGTCCTCGAGCACGGCCGCGAACCTCTCCGCGCCGCCGCAGAGTCTCACGACGCCGCCGGGAATGCTCCGGTCCTCGACTGCCGCCGAGACGATCAGCACCTGGCCGGGTTCGATCCCGTTGCGCCAGAGGTCGAGCATGATCGAGCGAGCCGAGTCGGACTTATCAGTGAAGCCGAGTTCCGCGTGCTTGTTGTGGTCAATGACCTGCGGGTCGGTTAGACCGGCGCCCCGTTCAGCGGTCGCTGTTCGCGGCCGCACGAGCCGCGGGCCGTCTCGATCGACGCGGAAGACCTCTGGGCCATGGTTGAGCGCCAGCAGAAGGCCGCCAGGCCCGGCGGGCCGCGCCAGCAGCTGCGCGTCCACGTCGCCGAGATTCGAGTCGCTGACGATCGCCAGCTCGATCCCGGCCGCGCAGGCTTCCTCGACGAGGCGACGCACGCGGGTCGCGTCGGATTGGCGGTCGGGAAATGCGGTGCCGACCCAGTCGAACACGATCGCTTCGAAGCGGCGTGTGAGCGGCGTGGACATCGGCCGGCCGGTTCTCGGCTCGCTCACCGCCAGCCTCATGCAGACATGATCACGCGCACGTCGCCGTGCGGCTCGATCAGCGAGAACCCGGTGCTGCCCGATTCGGCCCGGCGGACCGCGAGACTCACCTTTGAGCGGCCGACCCGGATGTCGCGAAGTTCAACGCTTGAAAGCAAGTCCGGGAGCCGTGGCCGGTCAACCGTCAACCTGTTCTCCGGCGCGTGCGCGGAGATTCCCAGCATCGCTTGGAGCAGCATGAACGGCGCGGCTGCCGCCCAGGCCTGCGGGATGCAGGCGACCGGGTAGGCGACTATCGCCCTGGACCCATCGCGGTCAAAGCCGCAGAACAGCTCGGGCAGGCGGAAGTCACGCATGCCGGCGGCGACATCAAACAGCGCGGTGGCGATCCGGCCCGTTGCGGCGTCAAACCCGTAGCGCTTGAGCCCAGCGGCCGCGATAGCGTTATCGTGCGGCCAGACCGAGCCGTTGTGGTAGCTCATCGGGTTATAGGCGGGCGAGCTGCTCGACAGGGTCCTGATCCCCCAGCCCGAGAACATGTCGGGCGCCATCAGCCGCTCCGCCATCAACGCTGCCTTGTCGTCGTCGACGATTCCGCAGTACAGGCAATGCGCCGGATTGGAGGTCACGCTGCGAACCTGGGCCTTGCGTCCGTCCAGCGCGAGCGCGAAGAACTGCTCGTCGGGATTCCAGAACGCCTCGTTGAACGCCGCTCGTAAAGCGGCCGCCTCAGCCCTCAACCGGCTGGCGCACCCCGGATCGCCGAGCGCCTCGTAGACGTCAGCGATGCGCAGCTTCGCCTCATACACGTAGCCCTGAACCTCGACCAGCGCGATCGGACCCTGCGCCAGCGACCCATCGGCGTGCACGATCGAGTCGTGCGAGTCCTTCCAGCCGTGGTTTAGGAGGCCCGCCGGCGCGCGGCGCTCGTACTCGACAAACCCGTCGCCGTCGCGATCCCCCCACTGATCAATCCACCCAAGGGCAGCGTCGAGCGCCGGCCGCAGTCGCGCCATTGTGTCCAGGTCCAGCGTCCAGCGGTAATAGCCGCCCGCGACCATCAGGAACAATGGCGTCGCGTCCGCCGTCCCGTAATACGGCGTATGCGGGACATGTCCGGTGCGCGCGAGCTCGCCGGAGCGAAGCTCGTGCAGGATCTTGCCGGGCTCCGCGTCGCGCCAAGACTCGTCGGTCTCCGCCTGCAGCCGGGCGAGCACCAACAAGGTCCCGCGCGCCACCTCGGGATTGATCATCAGCGCCTCACAAGCGGTCAGCAGCGAGTCGCGCCCGAACGGCGCGACATACCACGGGATCCCGGCGGCTGGCAGCTTGTCGTCACCCACCGGCATCATCAGCGCGTGCAGATCGCGCACGGAAGCATCTATCAGACGATTGACCAACAGACTGTCGGTATTGACGCGCGCGCACACGTCAAGCCAGTCGGCGTGGTCGGACTCGAGCTGCGCGCCGGCGTGCTCAGCTGTCAACGTTTCGCCCTCGCGTCCACCGTCGACGGGTATCACGGTCACGAGCAGCGAGACCGCCTCACCCCGATCGAGTTCCAGATCCCAGGCGACCTGCACCCGGCCGTCATCGATTCTCACGCGCGCAGGGGCCGGTTCGAGCTCGACGAGCGTCTCACGACACTGACCGTCCGCTGCCAAATAGCTAAACCGAACCCGGTTCTCATCGCACACGGGCGGCGACGTGCGCCCGCTGGTACGACGCTCGACGCCCCTGACCTCGAACACATCGGCGAAATCGGCAGCCAATGACAACGCGACGACGGTGGTGACCGAGTGAGGGCAGAAGCTGCGCACACGCACGCGATAGAACAGCCGATCAGCGATCAGCAGCGTCCGGCGCACATTGAGTGTCTCCTGAGGTATCAGCATCCCCTCGCGTGAGCGCAGCACGGGATTTGTGGCGTTGATCACCGCGAGATGTCCAGACTCCATTGCCGTGGACAACAGCACCGGCTGCGACCGACCGACTGTGAGCCGCAGCTCAGACAGGTGGCGAGTGTCCTGCGCGTAAAGTCCTTCTCCCGACGCGCGCACCGGGCGGATGTCCCCGGCACGCCCCGAGCCGATGTCCCCGTCATACCGCGCACACACGAACACAGCCCCGGACTTGAGCGCTAGCAGCTCCTCGCGTGCCTCAGCCGGCACATCGGGCGCGCCTTCGAGATCATGAAATGGCGGTGTCGCCTCGAGATCTGAAACGGCGACAGCGGGATCGAACTGGACCTCGGGTTCGCCGGGCGATGTCATCAGCACCTTACGATGCTAGCCGGAATGACCAGGCCTGCCCAACACCGAGCACGATCATGCCGGGCAGCCTACCCACTAGGTCGTGCTGACCGAGGCACCGGAGATTTGCCAGAGTTCTGCGGCGATCACGAGCAGGCCGGTGACGGCGATCAGCTTGGCACTGGTGAGGCGGCCCAGCGGGGTGGAGAGAGGGGCGGCGATCGCGCCCGCGGCCGCGGCCGGATGGGCATCCCCGCTTGCCGATTAGCGCGCCCCCTAGCGCGGATCCTTCCGCTGGCGACTGGACCGTGTCGGCACATGGGGCGAGGATTTGCTCAGTTCAACTGCGCTCCGCTCATGCGACTGGGTCCGTCTTCTCGAGCCGCAGCACGCGGCGGGCGTTGTCCTCGTAGATCGTTTCCTTTAGCGCCTCGTCAGCGATCACCGTTTCGATGTCCTCGATCGTCTCGGGCGCGAACGTCCGGCTGAAACCGAAGTCGGTTCCGAACAGCACGTGGTCGGTGCCGAAGAACTCCAGCGCGGCCCGCAGCGCGATCGGATTACCGAAGTTCGCCGTGTCCGCATAGAAGCGCTTGAGATACTCCAGCGGGGCGTGCGGCAGCCGCGCAGCCACCGCTTCGGTCTCCGGGCCCGGCTGGTAGGTCTTAAAGCGCCCGGCCAGCATCGGGACGGTACCGCCGCTGTGGTGAACGATGATCTTGAGCTTCGGCCAGCGCTCGAGGTAGCCGGCGTAGACCAGCCGGCACATCGTTACCGCGGTATCGGTGGGCCAGCCGGCGCGGGCATAGAGCCCATAGCGCGACTCCGGCTCGGTCAGGGGAAAGTCTGACCACTGCACGGTGCGGTTGGGATGGATCCATACGGGCCGGTCGAGGCTGGCCATCAGCGCGAAGAACGGTTCATAGTCGGGATGGTCCAGGCAGCGGCCCTGCATCGCCGTGAAGACCTGCACCCCCAAAGCCCCCTCGTCGATCGCCGCCTCGATCCCGGCGAGTGCCTGCTCACCGTCTTGGAGCGCTGCCTGGGCCACCCATCCCGCGAAGCGGTCCGGATGCGCTGTGACGACGCCCGCAAGCTCCTCGTTGCCGATCCGGGCCAGCTCTCGCGCGACCTCCCGCGGCTCGTGCTCCACCGAGGTGTGCGCCATCACCAGAACCTGCCGGTAGTCGCTACCGAGCTCGTCCATCAACGCGAAGCGCTCGTCAAGGCTCGTCAAGGTCGGGTCGAGCCCCATCATTCGCTCGTAGTCGGCTGCGCTGGTGTCGCCGCGGGCGCGTAGCAACTCGAACACCCGCTCGCGGTAACGCGAAGACAGAATGTGCGCAAAAGCGTCGATCTTCATGGCCTTCCCCTTTGGTCCGAGGTAGAACGCCCTCCCCTGGAAGCATGCCACCAGGACGGCTCCTCTCGAATGGCGACCAGAGCAAGCCTGCTTCCTCCAGGAAGCGTCAGGCCCGCCCGACTCCAAGTCTGTGCTGGGAATCGTCCGCAGCGATGGCTGGCCATTCGGTGGTGACCGGATTGCAGCGCGCGGCCCGCGAGTCGAAAAGGAGCGGTGCGAGCGAGCTTTCGGGCGGCTGCTCCTCTCGCGGGCAAGACACGAGTTAAGCGAGGGATAGACGAGACGCCAGCCAATCGTCCCGGGCGAGAAGATCGGCGGAACTGACTCGGGCGCACGGGGGAGGCGCTCGAGCACTACGCGCGTTCGCTCGAGGCGGCGCGGGCCCGCGGAGACGGTCTCCAGGTCCTGTTCGACCTGCTTGGTGTTGCCACCGCGCTCGCTGCCCTGCGGGCCGACAGAGAAGCACTTGAGGTCGCGGGCTCGCCGAGGCTCAGGGCGCCGAGCTAGAGCGCCTGCTCGGCGCCGACACGCTCGAGCGCTCCGTCAGTGCGTAGGGTCGGCCCGGCTCAGGAGCCGGCGTCGCTCCTGCGAGCGGGGGACCGTCTCGGGTATCCGTCGGCGACTGCATAAAGCCGAGCGGGCGCGGGCTCACCGGGCGCTTGGCGCTTGTTCGGCATTGTGTCGGGCGGGCGCATCCGCCGCGGGATGAGCTCGCCGTGCTGGAGCGCGGCTGCCTTCAGCTTGCGCGCCGGGACGGCCGACACGTCGAGCGCGTCGGCTGCGGCCAGGACCCGCCGGCGCTTGTCGCCCCACGAGAACGGCAGGGCGACGGCGACGACCATCGCGTGCTGCGCGCGCATCCCATGGGCGTGCAGCTCGATCTGGCCCCACAGCGCCACGGCGCCGGCGGCGAGGTCGGGCGTCGCAGCCGATGCCCCGCGCGGCGGCGGCCCGTACCACGCGTAGATGCCGCACGTGCAGCCGTTCGCCGGTGCCGGCCCTGCGTGGGTTGCGTCGTCGCAGTGCGCAGTCTGGACGCCGCGGTGCCAGCGATCCGTGGCGCGCAGCGACCACAGCTCGGAGCCGTGCACGCGCCACTGGCGAAAGCCGATGACGGCGGTGATGAGGTCGGGAGCCACGGCCTCCATCGGCTTGCGCTCGTCAGCGTGCCGGCTCGCGAGGGCGTTCAGGCTCGCGCGGCGGCGGCTCGCGCAGGGGCTCAGGCGCAACGCGCGGCGGTGGCGCGGGCACAGGCGTCTCTACGGGTTCGACCGTGATGGTCCGAGACGGGCCGTCCAGCGACGCGACGAGCCGATCAGCAGATGGCGGACATGACTCGGATGGACGCGAAGGCTTCATGGCCGTGCCACGGCGAATGCTACCGGCTGCAAGCCAGCCCGCGTGATCATCAGAAGCTTCTCCGTTGTTCGTCCGTACGGCAGGCCGTCGTACCATGCCTTCAGCTGCGCCGGGCGAAAATCGCGCAGCCAGGTCCTCGCGAACGGCGCGCGACCTCGTTGCGTCGATGCTCGCCGCGACGGTGTGTCTGCTCTCGTGCTCAGTCGCGTGACCACCGCCGATGAGCGCGATGCGGGCGCGCAAGGCGTTGACAGAGAGATTAGCCCTCAGGCTCTATGCCCCGGCTGCCGATACCGATCATGAGAGACAGACGTCAAGTAGATCCGAGTGCTCCGGAGTTCCTCCGAAAAGGAGTCAAATGCCAGATTCAACGCTCGCCGCTGCCGAAGCGGTCGATGCGAAGGTCCTGCTCAATGTTCTAGCCCAGGTCAAGGGAGGCGATTTCTCTGCCCGGATGCCTCTCGACTGGACTGGCTTGCCCGGCAAGGTTGCCGACGGTTTCAACGATGTCATCATCGCCAACCAGGTGCTTGAGGCGGAGTTGGCTCGGGTCAGTAGGGTGGTGGGCAAGCAGGGCGAGCTCTCACAACGCGTAGTTCTTGGAGGCTCGACCCAGAGCTGGTCCGGCAGCGTTGAATCGGTCAACAGCTTGATCGCCGCTTTGGTGCGCCCCACCAGCGAGACGCAGCGCGTCGTCGGTGCCGTCGCCGACGGGGATCTGAGCAAGAAGATCACGGGCGACGTCCACGGGGAGATGCTCGAGCTCAAGAACACCGTCAACGCCATGGTGGACCAGCTCAATGGGTTCATCTCGGAGGTGACCCGCGTGGTCCGCGACGTCGGGACCGAGGGCAAGCTTGGTCAGGCGGCAGCCGTCACGATCGAGGTCGGCGGCGTCTGGAAGGACCTGACCGACAACGTCAACCTCATGGCGGGCAACCTCACCGGACAGGTGCGCGATATTGCCGAGGTGACAACGGCGGTCGCCAACGGCGACCTGAGCAGGAAGATCTCCGCCGACGTCAAGGGCGAGTTCCTGGTGTTGAAGAACACGGTCAATGCGATGGTCGATCAGCTCAACCGGTTCGCCTCTGAGGTGACTCGCGTGGCCCGTGAGGTCGGGGTCGAGGGCAAGCTCGGCGGCCAGGCCCAGTCTGCGGAGATCGCCGGCGTCTGGAAGGACCTCACCGACAACGTCAACCAGCTCGCGGCCAACCTCACCAACCAGGTCCGGGCGATCTCCGACGTGGCGACGGCGGTGACCGAGGGAGACCTGACGCGACAGGTCGGGGTCGAAGCGAACGGCGAGGTCGCCGAACTCAAGGACAAGCTCAACGAGATGATCCGCAATCTGCGCGAGACGACGCGCCAGAACACCGAGCAGGACTGGCTAAAGACCAACCTCGAGCGCTTCACTCGCATGCTCCAAGGCCAGCGCGATCTTGCCGCCGTGTCGAGCATGATCCTGTCTGAGCTCGCACCGCTCGTCTCGGCGCAACATGCGGTCTTCTACTCGATGACCAGCCCGTCAGACGGCAGTGAGCCGTTGCTGAAGTTCCAGGCGGGCTACGGGTACGAAGAGCGAAAGCATCTCTCGACGTCCTTCCGGGTGGGACAAGGCCTGGTTGGGCAGTGCGCCCAGGAGAAACAGCGGATTCTGCTGACCGAGGTTCCCTCTGACTACGTGAGGATCAACTCGGGACTCGGCGAGTCCACACCGCTCAACATCATCGTCCTGCCGGTCCTGTTCGAGGGATCGGTACGCGCCGTGGTCGAGCTCGCCTCTTTTTCACCTTTCAGTGAAGTCCATCAGACTTTCCTCGATCAGCTCCCGGAGAGCATCGGCCTGGTCCTCAACACGATCGAAGCCGACACGCTCACCGAAAACCTGCTCAAACGATCCCAGTCGCAGGCCGAGGAGCTTCGCGCGCAGCAGGCAGAGCTACGCGAGTCAAATGAGGATCTAGAACGGCAGACCAAGCTTCTCGCCCAGCAGAACATCGAGGCGGAGCAAAAGAACGGCGCTAGTGCTGCTTCTGCGGGTGAGGTGAGGTAGCCCAGGCGTCCGCGCTCGCCAAGCTCGAGCAGTTGGCACAGGCCCTCGCGACCGGGTTCACGCGCTCGGAGCTCGGACAACTGATGGCGGTCGCTCCGCTCATCGAGCGGCTGGCTCAGAGCATCTGATGACGGCGGGCATGTAGAAGCAGGGGGCGACCGGATGGCCAGCGGGCTAGCGGTGGGGACGGACGACCGCTACGAGTGGGTGGCCTTGTCGAACACGACCCTCGCCGTGTTCATGTCGCAACTCGACGGATCGATCGTCCTGATCGCGCTGCCGGCGATCTTTCGCGGCATCCACCTGGATCCGCTGGCGCCAGGCAACGTCGTCTACCTGCTGTGGATGATCACGGGGTATCGGCTCGTTCGGGCCGTTCTCGTCGTCACCGTGGGCCGCTTCGGCGACATGTTCGGTCGGGTCAGGATCTACAACGCCGGCTTCGCGGTGTTCACCGTCGCCTCCGTCCTGCTTTCGTTCGATCCGTTCGACGGTGGGCACGGAGCGCTGTGGTTGATCGGCTGGCGGGTGCTCCAGGCAGTGGGCGGGTCGATGCTCACTGCCAACTCGGCCGCGATCCTGACCGATGCGTTTCCTCGCGATCAACGCGGTTTTGCGCTGGGCATCAATCAGGTCGCCGGTCTGTCCGGCCAGTTCATCGGCTTGGTCGCCGGGGGAGTGCTGGCGACCCTGGATTGGCGGGCGGTGTTCTGGGTCAACGTGCCGGTCGGCCTCGGTCTTCGGCCTGCTCGCTGGTGGCGTCGTGCTGCTCGCGGCGTTCGTCGTGATCGAGAGCAGAGTCGCCGAGCCGATGATCGAGCTCAGCCTGTTCCGCATCCGGGCGTTCACGGCCGGCAACGTTGCGGGCTTCGCCGTTCCCACGGTGCATCCCGTCGATGAGATCGTGCAGCGCGCGGCGAGGGACGAGCAGAGCAGGGCCCCCCTCCTCAGGGCACGCGCGTGTGCCACGGTACGGTTTCGGAGGGCTCACGCCCGCTATGGATCTCGGACTCATCGCATTGATCTGCGCCGCTGCCCTCCTGGGCCCGGCGCTCACGCTGTTCTCCCGCGGTGCGGTTCCGGTGGTGGTTGGCCAGCTGCTGGCGGGTGTGATCCTCGGCCGCACGGGCACGCGGATACTCGACCCGTCAAAGAGCGACCTCGCGCTCCTGTACGACATCGGGTTCGCGATGCTGATGTTCCTGGTAGGCATGCACGTTCCGCTCCATGACCAGCGGCTGCGCTCGGCGCTGCGTCGCGGCGCCCTCGCCGCTGCGAGCTCGGTTCCACTCGCACTTGGCGCGGGCCTGCTCTGTCACACGCTCGGGGGTGGGCCAACGCTCGTGTACGGCGTGGTGATCGTCTCATCCTCGGCCGCAATCGCTCTGCCAGTAATCGACGAAAGCGGCCTGAGCGGCCCGCCGGTGCTTGTCGCGATGGCATGGATCACGATCGCTGACATCCTCGCCACCGTCGCGATTCCGCTTGCTCTCGCCCCTGCCCGTGCGGCGCGCTCGGCGCTCGGCGCGCTGATCGTCGCCGTGTTGGTGATCTTCGTCTTCCTGGTCGTGCACCGGCTCGCGCCCGTTCCGCTCGTCCAGCGGGTCCGGCACGAGGGCAAGAAGCGCGGTTGGGCCATCGACCTCCGTCTCTCGGTGGTGGTGCTTGTGTCGCTGGCCTATGTCGCACAGAAGGTTGGCGCGAGCCTGCTCATAGCCGGGTTCGGGACCGGCCTGATGGTGGGGGCCATCGGCGGGCCGAAGCGGCTCTCAAAGGAGGTGCTCGGGCTAGGGCAGGGATTCTTCGTGCCTCTCTTCTTCGTGCTCCTCGGGGCTAAGCTCGACCTGCGCGCCCTCGGGAGCAGCCATGGCGCGATCGTCCTCGCGATCCTGCTCGCCGGGGCCGCGATCGCCGTACACGTGTTGGCGAGCGTGGTCATCCGAGCCCCCCGCGCGATAGGCCTACTCGCGAGCGCGCAGGTGGGCGTCCCGGCGGCGGTCATCGCGCTCGGCCTGCCCAGCCACGCGATCAACCAGGGCCAGGCCTCGGCGATCTTCTGCGGCGCCCTTGCCTCGATCGCCGCCTGCAGCACCGGCGCGGTCCTGCTCCGCCGGGCCGCTACCCCCGCGAGGCCGGCTGCGGTGGCCGCGCCGGCTCACCCTGACCCCACCTGAGGCTTCCAGGCTGCAATGCTCGCGTTGAGCGAAACCCTCATCACCTATGTCGGACGAACTCGTCGACGAGCTGCTCGCAGCGCCGCCTCTGCGCGTCGACCTCAGGTGGCGTGTGGGTCGTAGGCGAGCGGGTCGTAGGGCAGGTCGGGGTGCGCCCCCGGATCGGAGAGGTCATACGTGCGCATTCGTCCCTGGGTCTGGTCGAAGGCGACTGCGCGCGTCAGCGTGAACGGCGCCGCCGGTTCGGCTCCTTCAAGCAGCTCGGTCAGACGCCTGGAGACGTAGCCCATGGCGCTCATCGCCCGCATGCGACTGGCGAACAGCTCCTGGCCGACGAAGAGCGCGTTGTCGCGCAGCGCTTCGGCCAGTGAATCGGGAACGTCCTCCAGCGTCCCCGCCTCGTTGGTGGCCCAGGCGGCGAGCTCATGGGTGCTGCGGTCGATGATCGCGACGCGTGTGTAGAAGCCGTAGAAGACCTGGTGCAGGGCATCGGCCTGCTCGTGCTCGGGGATCTCGTCGATGTAGGCCTTCAGGCTCTCGACCAGTGAGGGGACGGCGGGAGTGGCTTGATCGTCCGGGGACATGACCAGATCCTTTCCTAACCCCGTCGGGCTGTCAAGAATCCCGCCTGTCTTCCAACCCGCCGCGTTCGGCCGCCTCCAGCACGGATGGCGCAATGCTCGAGTCCGCGTCCCGGTATTGAGGGTTGGGATAGCGAGAGTGATCGGGCTGCGCGGGAGAATGATTGTTCGTGCG
>ODAK010002625.1_pt1 | contig 18911 bp, 18 predicted proteins | sample 1539591 | NCBI WGS metagenome assembly ODAK01 (sample SAMEA3539303, study PRJEB22396) | soil metagenome | biome: tundra; feature: field; material: soil | place: USA | collected 2010-05 | depth 0.15 m | reverse complement strand
GCGCCGGTGATGCGCTCGACGATGTCGTCCTGGCGCATCTGGTGCGCCGAGAGGTTGATCGCGACGCGCATGCGCAGGCCCTTGTCGCGCCATTGCCGGCTTTGCCGGCATGCGTCTTCGATCACCCAGTTACCGATCTGGCCGATCAGGCCGAAGCGCTCGGCGATCGGGATGAAGACGTTGGGCAGGAGCACGCCGCGGGTCGGATGCTTCCAGCGCAGCAGGGCCTCGACGGCCGTGACCTTGCCGCTCTTCGCGTCGATCTTCGGCTGGTAGAAAAGCTCGAACTCCTTGGCCGCGACGGCCTTGCGCAGATCGCGCAGCAGGGTGAACTGCGCTTCGGCGTCGGCGTCCATCGCCGGCGAATAGAAGCAGTGGTTGGAGCCGCCGGCGCGCTTGGAGGCATACATCGCCGCGTCGGCGCGGGCGATCAGCTTGGCGTGACTGCAGCCGTCGGGGTACATGGCGATGCCGACCGAGCACGAGATCATGACCTCGCGGCCGTCGACGCCGTACGGATGCGAGAGGCCCTGGATGAGGCGCGCGGCGACCTGCGCGACCGATTCGGTCGTCTGCACGTTCGTCAGCAGGAGCAGGAACTCGTCGCCGCCGACGCGGGCCACGACGTCCTTGCCGCGCGACATCGCCTTCAGCCGCTGCCCGACCTGCTCGAGGACGAGGTCGCCGATCGAGTGGCCGTAGGTGTCGTTGACCGGCTTGAAGCCGTCGAGGTCGACGAAGAGGAGGGCGAGCCGGCTGGCGTTGGCGTCCGCCTTGGTCGCCGCGGCGGCGAGGCGATCTTCGAAGTAGACGCGTGTCGGCAGTTGCGTCAGGCTGTCGACGGTCGGCGCCGCCGTCGCCAGCCGCCGCGCCGGTTCCTGGTCGCGCGTCGCCGGCTGGCCGATGGCTTCGAGCAGCACGAAGCCGATCGTGGCGAGCGCCGCGAGCAGCAGCGCCTCGGTCCACACGGGCACGACGGCCGCGTTCGGATCCGCCGGTGTCGCCGCGGCCAGCGTCAACAGCGCCGCGCCGAGCACGGCGCCGGCGGCGCGTGCGGCCTTCGCCTTGCGGCTCGGCTTGAACTCGAGGCTGATGGCGACGAGTGCCGTCGCCAGTATCAGGACCGCGAGGCCCGGCCCCCACGCTCCGGCGGCACCCGCGGCGCGGAAGAGCCCAGGCGTTGCGAAGACGGAGTGGGCGTAGGCGACGATCAGCGTCAGCATCGCGAGGCCGGTGAATGCGGGCAGCGTCTTGCGGGTTGTCGCCGTTGCCGTGATGCCGGCGAGGCCGGCGAGTGCGAGGGCAAGCAGGCCGGCGACGAGAGGAATGCCGGCGAGCGTGCCGCCGGCGCTTTCGGCGGGTTCGAGAAAGTGCCCGGGCCACCAGAGGCCGCAGCCGCCCAGGACGATCGCCGAAACCCTGAGCAGGCGTCCGACGCGCGGGCCGCGTGCGCGCGCGACCGCGAACACCTCCGAGCCGAGCCACAGCAGCGCCACGCTGATCAGGAACCCTGCGAGACAGGGCAACAGACGTTGGCTATCCAGGAGGTGCATGAAGGGCAGGCCTAGGACGATGCCGGGCAGCATCGAATGAAGGAGTCCCCCACGGGAACACCGAACCCCATTCATTTCGGTACGGCGGGCGATTCCTTGAGCGCCTTCGGGCGATTGCGCAAAGGCTCGGCGTAGGGAGTGCGGCAGCGTATCGGTTGGAGGCAGCTCGTGGTGCTGTCGCGGCGCTAGCCTATGCGCTGCGGTCGTTGAATACCGCACGCTTTTGGGCCGCCGCAAAACAAACGGGCCGCGCGAGCGAACCCGCGCAGCCCGGAAACCCTCGGCGCGAGACGCGCCGGTTTTCGGTTCAGTGATTCAGCTCAGCGAGCGCGATGGCCGATGATTTCGACTCGCGGCAGCATGATGATCTCGGCCGGCGCCGTCACGGCGACGTCCTGGCGCGCGGCGGCGACGCGCTGTTGCTGCGCTTCGGCGGCGAAGGTGAGGGTGGCCGCGGCGAGGATCGCGAAGAGGGCGGCTGAGGCGGTGAGGCGGCTGATCATGGTGGGCTCCTTGGGGTTCGGCATCGGGTTGCGATGGAGCGAACTCTAGGAACCGATCGCGGCGCGCGACAGCGCCTTGCGACGAAGCCGGCGATGGCGCGGACGAACTGCGTTGCCGAGCGACGAACGAGCTCGCGCTGGAGGCGCGGCGGGCCGAAAAGCTAGGAAAGCGGCGCCGTGCGCAAGCGCAGCCAGGCCAGCGCGTCGCCCGAGAGCATTGGTTCGAGGCGTTCGCGCACGGTGCGGTGGTAGGCGTCGAGCCAGGCGATCTCGTCGGCGCGCAGCAGTGAAGGCTCGAGGCAGCGCGCGTCGATCGGGCAGAGGGTCAGCGTTTCGAACTCGAGGAACTCGCCGAAGTCGCCCGACACGTGCGCCGCCGCGGCAACGGCGAGGACAAGGTTCTCGACCCGCACGCCCCACTGCCCCGGCCGATAGAGGCCGGGCTCGACGCTGGTGATCATGCCGGGTTGCATCGCCATGGTGGCGTCGGCAATGACGCGCGAGATCGTCTGCGGGCCTTCGTGCACGTTGAGAAAATAGCCGACGCCGTGGCCGGTGCCGTGACCGTAATCGAGGCCGTGCTCCCAGAGCGGCGCGCGCGCGATCGCATCGAGCATCGGCGAGAGCGTGCCGAGAGGAAAGCGCGTCCGCGAGAGCGCGATCGTGCCGCGCAGCACGAGCGTCACGTCGCGCTTTTGCGCCGCGGTGAGCCAGCCGATCGGCCACATCCGGGTGATGTCGGTCGTGCCGCCGAGATATTGCGCGCCGGAGTCGACGAGGAGCAGGCCATCGCCTTCGATGCTGGCATGCGATTCACGGGTGGCGCGGTAGTGCGGCATCGCGCCGTTGGCGTTGAACGCAGCGATCGTCGCGAAGCTCGGGCCGACGTAGCCGGGGCGCCTGGCCCGCGCCGCAGTGAGCTTCTCGTCGATCGTCAGCTCGGTGATCGGTTGACGCCGCGAGGTGTCGGCGAGCGCCGCTTCGAACCAGGCGTAGAACTCGCACATCGCCGCGCCGTCTTCGATCATGGCGCGGCGCACGTGTGCCGCCTCGGCGTCGCTCTTGCGGCTCTTTGCGAGCGTGCTCGGGTTGGTCGCTTCGACGACGCGGGCGCCGGCCCGTTCGCGGGCCCCGAGCGTCACGCGCTTCGGGTCGACGAGAAGCACGGCGTCGTTCGGCAGCTCTGCGAGCGCGCGTGCCGCCTGCTCGTACGAAGCGAGGCGGATGCCGTCTTGTTCCAGCGCCGCGCCCAGCTTTGCGTCGACCTTCGATTCGGCGACGAAGAGCGTTGCTGCATCGGCCGCGACGAGCAGGTGGGCGAGGAACACGGGGTTGTAGCTGACGTCGGCGCCGCGCAGATTGAGCAGCCAGGCAATGTCGTCGACGGTCGAGACGAAGTGGTGCGAGGCGCCGGCTTCGCGCATCGATGCGCGGACGCGCTGCAAACGGCTGGCGCGCGACTCTGTCGCTTCCGGGCCGGTGTGTTCGTAGATGGCGGCAACGGGTGTCGTCGGCCGGTCGTCCCAGGCCGACGCCAGCACATCGAGGTTGCTGCGCAGCGCGATGCCGCAGCGGCCGAGCTCGCCTTCGAGCTGCCTCGCGGCGGCAAGGCCGAGCACGTCGCCGTCGACGGCGACGGTCGCGCCGCGCGCGAGGTTCTTGCACAGCCACTCGATGTGCTGCGTCGCTGCCGGGGTCGGCACCTTGACGAGATCGATGCCGCTTCCGGCGAGTTCGCGCTCGGCCTGCACCCAGTAGCGGCTGTCGGCAAAGAGAGCGGCCCGGTCGAGCGTCACGGCGAGCGTCGCCACCGAGCCGGTGAAGCCGGAGGCCCATTGCCGGCCCTGCCAGCGTTCGGGCAGGTACTCGGAAAGGTGCGGGTCGCTCGACGGGATGAGCACGGCGGCGCAGCCCTCGGCCTTCAGTACCTCGCGGATGCGCTCGATATGCAGGCGCGCCGGTGAAGTTCTCGTGTCCATGGCGACGATTCTAGGAGTGCCGAGGCGCTGGCGGACGAGCCGGCTCGGCGACGACCCGCGCACTTCGCTCATAGGTGAAATAGGCCCAAGCCCATTCGACCATGACGATGATCCGGTTGCGAAAGCCGATCAGGAAATAGATGTGCGCAAAGAGCCAGAACAGCCAGGCGCCGAGGCCGCTGAAGCACAGCGCGCCGAGGCCGGGAAGGACAAGCTCGACGATCGCCGCCTTGCGCCCGACCGTCGCGAGATACTGGAACAGGTGGTGGTTGGTGCGGTCGATCAGCGTGATCTCGACCTCGGCTTTCGAGCGCGCGCGCACCGTCTCGATGCCGCCGAAGCCGCAGCCGATGACGAGAACGCGGGGCCGCGTCGTCACGGCTCGCGCTGAAAGTCGTCGCGCATGCCCCGCATTCTCCCTTGCCCCGGTGGCGACGCTATGCTCCTTCGGCTATGCGACTCCTTATCGTCGAAGACGACCGCATGATCGGCGAGAGCCTGCAGCGCGCCCTTCGCCTCGAAGGCTACGCCGTCGACTGGGTCCGCGACGCCGCCGCTGCCGATGGAACGCTGGCGAGCGAGCGCTTCGACCTCGTCCTCCTCGACCTCGGCTTGCCTTCGGGAGCCGGGGCCGGCGGCCGGGTGGCCGACGGCCTCGACGTCCTGCGCGCGGCGCGTGCCCGTCACGACGCGACGCCGGTCATCGTGCTGACGGCGCGCGACGCGCGCGGTGACCGCGTCGCCGGTCTCGACGCCGGCGCCGACGATTACCTTGTCAAGCCCTTCGAGCTCGACGAGCTGAACGCCCGCATCCGCGCCGTCGTGCGCCGTCACGCCGGCCGGGCCGAGCCCTTGCTCTCGGCGTCGGGCGTCACGCTCGATCCGGCGGCCCGCCGCGTCACCAGGAACGGCATCGCGGTGGCGCTTTCGGCGCGCGAGTTCGCGGTGCTCGAAGCCTTGATGGCCAAGCCCGGCGCCGTCCTCTCGCGGACTCAGCTCGAGGATCGTCTCTACGGCTGGGGCGAAGAGATCGAAAGCAACGCGATCTCGGTCTATATCCACCAGCTGCGCCGCAAGCTCGGCAGTGAGTTCATCCGCAACGCTCGCGGTGTCGGCTATTTCGTCGAGCCTTGACCTCGATCCGTGTCCGCCTGCTCGTTTCGCTGCTCGCGCTTCTGGCGCTCGCGGCGGCGGTGATGGGCGCTGTCACCTACGGCAACGTGCTCGACGAAACCGAGGCGCTCTTCGACTACCAGTTGCAGCAGATGGCGCTTTCGCTGCGCGACCAGGGTGAGATCGCGGCCGAGCAGGCCGACAACTTCGCCGACGCGCAACTCGATTTCGTCGTCCAGATCTGGACCGTCGACGGACGCAGCATCTATCAATCCCGGCCGCACGCGTCGCTGCCGGCACGGGCCCTGCTCGGCCTGGCGACGCTCAACGTCGAGGGTCGCGCCTGGCGCACTTACAGCGTGGCGACGGGCGATCGCGTCATCCAGATCGCGCAGCCGGTCGAAATCCGCCAGCGGCTCGCGGCGCGCGCCGCGTGGCGCAGCGTCCTGCCGCTGCTGTTGATGGCGCCGCTCGCAGCGATCGGCATCTGGTGGCTGGCGGCGCGCAATCTGGCGCCGCTCGACCGTCTCGCCGGCGAGGTGCGTTCGCGCGACGAGCAGTCGCTCGCGCCGCTCGCGGTCAGCGGCCTGCCCGACGAGGTCTCGCCCCTGGCGCGTGCCCTCAACGCCCTTCTCGAGCGACTGCGCCATTCGCTCGATACCCAGCGGGCCTTCGTCGCCGATGCGGCGCATGAACTGCGCTCGCCGCTCACTGCACTCAAGCTCCAGCTCGAGTTGCTGCGCCGGGCCGGCAACGACGCCGAACGCGAAGTGGCGCGCAATGCGATCGGCGCCGGCATCGACCGGGCGACTCGTCTCGTCGAGCAGTTGCTGGCGCTGGCGCGCAGCGAGCGGGGCGCGGCGCCGGTGGTGATGGAAAAGGTCGATCTGGCCGAGGTGGCGCGGCGCGCTGTTGCCGAGACGGTTCCTTTCGCGACATCGCGCGGCGTCGAGTTCGAGCTGGCTGCGCCGGCACCCGTCTTCGTCACGGGCGACGCCGTCTCGCTCGGCCTGCTGGTGCGCAACCTCGCCGACAACGCGACACGCTACTCGCCGCCGGGCTCGCGGGTCGAGGTCGGCGTCGCCGGCGCCCCCGGGGGAGCGCTGCTGCGCATCGACGATGCCGGCCCCGGCATTCCCGAAACGGAGCGGCAGCGCGTCTTCGACCGCTTCTACCGCCGTGCCGAAGGCGGTGAATCGGGCAGCGGCCTCGGCCTGGCCATCGTCAGGAGCGTCGCCGCTATGCACGCAGCGACCGTGGCGCTTGATCGATCGCCGGCGGGCGGCCTGCGTGTCGACGTTCACTTTGCGCCCGACCGCTCCTTAACCTCGGCCTAATGCTTCCCTAACGGTCGTCTAACCGGCGGCCCGTATCTTCGGTTGCGTGTGCGGAATCTTCCGCAGGCAAGCTTTGCAGCTGGAGAAACCATGAATCTGAAACCCCTGAGTGCTGCCCTCGTCGGTGCCGGTCTCGCCGTCGTCGGCACCGCTGGCGCGTTCGATCTTCCGCATTGGATAAACGGCGACACGCAGGTCGCCGCAGCCACGCCGCAGTCCTCGCCGGTCGCGGATCGCGTCGTTCCGCCGGAGCCGCTGATGTTGGCGCCCGGGCAGATGCCCAACTATCGCGCCATCGTCAAGCAATCGGCGCCGGCCGTCGTCGGCATCACCGTCGAAGGCACGCACAAGATGTCGGCCGAAGATCAGGGCATGCCCGACGGCATGGAGAACGATCCGTTCTTCAAGTTCTTCCGCGGCATGCCGGGCTTCTCGCAGCGCGGCGGCCAAGGCTCGCAGACGACACCCTTCAGGGGACTGGGCTCGGGCTTCATCATCAGCTCCAACGGCCTGATCCTGACCAACGCCCACGTCGTCCGCGAAGCGAAGGACGTGACGGTCAAGCTCTCCGATCGGCGCGAGTACCCGGCCAAGGTGCTCGGCATCGACACCACGACCGACATCGCCGTGCTGAAGATCGACGCCAAGGATCTGCCGGTGGTTCGTCTCGGCGATTCGAAGGGTCTCGAAGTCGGCGATCCGGTGCTCGCCATCGGCGCGCCCTACGGGCTCGAAGAGACGGCGACGCAGGGCATCGTCAGCGCCAAGGGTCGCTCGCTGCCCGGCGATGCGGTCGTTCCCTTCATCCAGACCGACGCGGCGGTCAACCCAGGCAACTCCGGTGGCCCGCTGTTCGACGGCAGCGGATCCGTGGTTGGCATCAATGCGCAGATCTATTCGCGCAGCGGCGGCTTCCAGGGCGTGTCCTTCGCGATCCCGATCGACGTCGCGCTGAAGGTGAAGGATCAGATCGTCGCTACCGGCAAGGCTACGCACGGCCGGCTCGGCGTCACGGTCCAGGACCTCAACCAGTCGCTCGCCGATTCCTTCGGCATCAAGCAGGTCGGCGGGGCGCTGATCTCGAACGTCGCGCCTGGCAGCGCCGCTTCCTCGGCAGGCCTCAAGTCGGGTGACGTGATCACCGAGGTCAATGGCGAGCCGGTGCTCGGCTCGGGCAGCCTGTCGAACCTGGTCGGCATGTCGGCGCCGGGAGAGCACGTCAAGCTCAAGGTCTGGCGCGACCATCAGGAGCGCACGATCGAAGCCAAGCTCGGCGGCGCCAGCGACGACGTGGAAAGCGTCGCCGATGCGAGCGCTTCCGGACAGGGCGGCTTGGGCCTTTCGCTGCGGCCCTTGACTCGCGACGAAAAGCGCGACGCCAAGCTCGACTCCGGCCTCGTGGTCGAGGACGTCGGCGGCGCCGCGGCGCGAGCCGGCATCCAGGCTGGCGACGTTTTGCTGGCGATCAACGGCCGAACCGTCGAATCGATCGACCAGATCAAGAGCGTGCTGGCCCGCAAGCCGAAGAGCGTGGCGCTGCTCGTCCAGCGCAACGGCGACAAGATCTTCGTGCCGGTGAAGGTCGGCTGAAGACGAGCTCGCGTCGCACATGAAAACGCCGGCTTCGTGCCGGCGTTTTCTCGAGCCACGGGCAATGGACGTCAGGGCTTGTGGTTGCCGTACGTCGCCGACAGGTAATCGACGATGGCCGGGATGTCGGCCTCGTCGAACGGCGCCTTGAAGACGGCCTTCATCCGCTTGGTCATCGCGTCCCAGTAGGGCCTCCCGGCGTTGGGTGGCTGCATGAACATGTACTCGGCCGAGTGGCAGACCACGCAGTCGGCCTGCGCCTTGGCGTAGCCGGGCAGGCTGCTCGGTTGCAGGACCGCTCCATCGGGTGGCAACGTGATGGTCTTGGGTGTCGCGATGGCGAAGGCGGTACCGAAAGCGAGCGCCGTTGCGATGGCGGCGAGGCGGATTGTTTTCTGCATGGTGGGGCTCCTCGACTCAGACCGCGGTGACCTTGACCGACTCGATCACGTTGCGCATGTAGCCGGCCGGCTGCCAGACCGCCGTGCTCGGCTGGCCGACGCCGTCGCGGCTCCAGGCGCAGGTGCGCACGTCGTAGACGCCGGCTTTCTCAGGCGTGAAGGCGAAGGTGAACTCGCGGAAAGAATAACGGCCGAGGTCCTCGCCGAGAAACGAGCTGCGCCACGTCTGGCCGCCGTCGATCGAGACACCGACCTCGCGAATGCCCTTGCCGCTGTCGAAGGCGATGCCGCGCACGACCGTGTTGCTGCCGGTGCGGATGCGCTGGCCGTCCTTCAGCGAGGTGACGAACGAGCGCACCGTGAATTTTCCGATCGGCCGCGTCGCCGTCGGTGCGGTGCCCGGCGCCACGCAGGCGCAATCGTTGTCGGGGACGCGGTAGGCCGGCCTCATCCAGAAGCCGTCGAACTCGCTGTCGATGACGTTGATCTGCGACAGATGCTTGACCCAGTATGTGCCGTAGTAGCCGGGAACGACGAGCCTGACCGGAAAGCCGTTGAGCATCGGCAGCTCGGCGCCGTTCATCTGCCAGGCGATCAGGACGTCGGGGTCCATGGCCTGATCGACGTTGAGCGCCTTGACGAAATCGCCACCGCCGAAGACGGCGGTGTCGAGCCCGTCGAAGGTGATCTGCCGCGCCGAGTTCTTCAGCTCGGCCCGGGCCAGCACATCCTTCAGCCGCACACCGAGCCAGCGCGCGTTGCCCATCGTGCCGTTGCCTGACTGGCCGCCGGTGACGCGCGGATCGAAGAAGGCGCGGCTGTTGCCCGAGCACTGGTTGACGGCCACCGTCTCAACCGGCTTGAACTGCGACTTCAGCTCGGCCAGACGCAACTCGAACGACTTGCCCGCGCCGCTGCCGCCAATCTTGATGACGTGGGTGTCCGGGTCGACCGAAGTCGGAATGCCGGCATTGTGATAGCGGACGAAGAAGGCGTCGTTCGGCGTCAGGAGCCCGTCATTGAAGACATCGAACGGTGTCTCGAGCTGCGGCGGGCGAGAGGTGATGACGATCAGCGGCCGCTTCTCCGGGAAGGCCACGATGCGCCGTTCGCCATTGGCGAATGGCTGCTCGAACATCGTCTGGGCCATCGCCGAGCGGCCGAAGGTGCCGAGGCCGGCAGCGGTACCGAGGCCGGCAGCGAGAAGGCGGCGGCGTGTCGACGATTGCGGGGGCAGGGTCATGGTCTCATCCTTCTTTCCTCTTGGATTTCCTGGACAGGGTCGACGGCGCGGCCGTGCGCATCGATTCACTTTCCGCTTACCGCCGACTATTTTGAACGCAAAGCCTGACGCCGGCATGAAGAGCGGGCACGCCGTACGCGCCACGGAGATGTCTTGATTGTTTCTCACGTCGGCCGGATCGGCCAGTTCGGTGATTCCCTCACCTTCGACGACACCGATGCCCGGGCGGAAACGGCTCGGCGCGTGTGGCGCGGCAGCCGAAGGCGTGAAGTAATTTCCGCTTGAGCGGCGTGTTTGCGAGCGGGAAGCCCGGCGCCGGGCTTAAGCTCTGCGAGTTTTCGGGAGCCGCCGCATGAAGCCACTGCCACCGTCCATGCTCGCCATTGTTCGCTTGCTCGCCAGCGTGGCGCTCGTCACCGTCGCGATGACGAATGCCCAGGCCGCCGCCGACGTTCGGGTGCTGCTCGGCATCGACCCTGCCGACACGGCCGGCGACGTGCTCTTGAGCGCGTCTCTCGCGCCTTCACAATCGCTGAGCAAGGCGACCGGCGCGCGCACGACGATCACGCAGACTTCGACGATGGCCGAGGTCATGCGTGCCAGCCGCACGATCGAGAACGAGATCATCATCGCGCCGGCGCACGTCACCGCTTCGGCCATCCTGCACGAGTACCAGCTGCTCGCAACGAGCGGGCAGGAGCAGGTTTACGTGCTGGTGGCGCGCAAGGGCATCGATTCGGTCGACAAGCTTCCCGGCAAGCGCCTCTACCTGCCGCAGCAGGACTCTTTGCGCAGCTATGTCGCCAAGGGGCTGCTCACCGACTCGGGCATCAAGCTCGGCCAGTTCTCCAAGGTCACGTATGGCAACACCAGCGGTGGCGGCCTGGTCGCCTTGTCGTTCGACATGGCCGACGTGACCGTCGCCGACGAAGCGCAGGCGAAGGAATGGTTGGCGGCGCATCCGGGACAGTTACACATCCTCAAGTCGACGCGGCCTGTCCCGGGCGGCATGAGCATGGTCGTGCGCAAGGACTTCTGCGTCACCGATTGCGCCCGGCTCGCCGACTGGGTCAATTCCTCCGATGGTTCGATACCCGGCGTCGGCCGCTTCCGCATGGCTTCGGCCGACGCGGCCAAGCAGTTCACCTATGTCGCCTCGCTCGGCATCGCGACGCCCGATGGCGTCAAGGGCGCGACTCGCGTCAGCGCCGAAGAAGTTGCCGAGCTCGCGAAGCAGGGCGTCACCATCGTCGACACGCGCACGAAGAAGGAATACGACAGCGAGCACGTCAGGGGCGCCATTCTCGCGCCCTATGTCGAGAGGAGCCTGAAGGAAATCGACTTCGACGGGTCCAAGGACGATTTCTCGGCGCTGAAAGCACTGCCCAAGGACAAGCCGATCGTCCTGATGTGCAATGGCACCGAGTGCTGGAAGTCGTACAAGGCGACGCGCACCGCCGTTTCCGACGGCTACAAGAAGGTCTACTGGTTCCGCGGCGGCATGCCCGAGTGGCGCGAGAAGCACCTGCCGGTCGACGGCAACGCCGGCGCCGCGATGGCGAAGATCCCAGCGCCGCAGAAGGCCGGCGGGCGGGCCGTCGTCGCCGCCAGCCACTGAACTGCCGGCGCTCCTTCGTCGGCCGGGTGACGATCCCGGCCGATCGTTCGGCGACGAGGTGTTCGCCGCAGGGCCGGCAAGGCGAGCCTCAGCTGCCGCGCTTCAGGTCGACGATGCGCTCGGCCTGCTCGCTGTTGAGCCAGAGCCGGCCGTGGATGCGTTGGTCGTCGGTGTCGACGGTGCCGCGAAGGGCGCCGCCGTCAATGGGCTCGCTTTCGCCGCCGGGCGCGAAGATGTGGATCGCCACGACGATGCGGCGCGCGGCCACCGCTTTCGGCGGCGAGGGCGCTCGAGCGGATGCCGAGGCCGCATCGTCGCTGTCGTCGTCTTCATCGTCGCCGAGGACCTTGCCTTCGCCGCGGTAGAAAACGCGGCGCAGCTCGGTGCCGTTGCGCTGCCGCCAGAAATCGCGGTAGTTCTGCCAATCCGGATCGCGTTCGATGTCGACGGCACTGCTCGCGAGCGTGAGCGTTCGGCCCAGCTGCTGCAGCGTCACGAGGACGAGTTCGCCGTCGCGCGAGCTTGGCGCGCCGCGCACACCGATGCGCGCGCTCCAGCGGCCTGAGAGGTTGGCCGCCCGCCGCTGTCGCCAGCGCCAGAAGCCCCAACCGCCGAGCCCGAGCAACGCGAGAGCGCCGGCACCGATCGCCAGGCGCCGATCGGCCGGGGCGTTCGCAGCTGCGCCGCGCCAGCTCGCCGTGCTTTCGGTCAGCGGCATCGGCGTCGTCGCCGGCTGCGTCGGCAACGAGCCGGGCACGCCGCTCGCCGGCGTGACGCCGAGCCGGCGCAGATCGTCGGCGAGGCGACCCAGGTCCTCGCGCCAGTCGAAGGCGCGCAGCCGCCCCCACTGCAATTCGCTCAGCACGTCGAAGGCTTGGGCAGGTCGGCGGCCGCGGGCGTGGCTGCGACGCCGTCGCAGAGCAAGGCAATGATGTGGGCCCTTGGCGGCGATGCCGGCTTCGAGCTCGTCGCGCGCCGGATCGTTCTCGCGCTCGATGCAGCGCTGTCCGCCGGCATCGACGGCGCCGAGGTAATGGGGCGTCATGAGCACGAGCAGGATCGGGCATTCGTGCAGCGCGTTCGTGATCGCGTCGCGCCAACGCGAGCCGGCCGGCAGATCTTCCTTGTCGAGAAAGACCTGGTCGTTGCCGAACCGGGCGTCGAGGTCGCGGGCCAGCGCGGTCGGTGATGAAAACGCGGGCAGTCATCCTGCGGCTCGTTGACGCAACCGAAGGCTGCGCCAAGTCTCACGCAGTCTTCGCTTCGAGACAAGCGGTTTGCCCCAATGAAGGCAAAGCGGGCTTGATGCACAGTCTCGAACTTGCGACGCGGCCAGCCCCACGAGGAGGGATCAGGTGAACGACAGGAAAGCGATTCTCGTCATCGGTGCCGGCGATTCGACCGGCGGCGCCATCGCCCGGCGCTTTGCCCGTGAAGGCTTCGTCGCCTGTGTGACGCGGCGGACCGCCGATAAGCTCGAGCCGCTCGTCGAGCAGATCCGCGCCGAGGGCGGCGAGGCGCACGGCTTCGCCTCGGACGCACGCAAGGAGGTCGACGTCGAGACGCTCGTCGCCCACATCGAGCGCGAGATCGCGCCGATCGAGGTCGCGGTCTACAACGTCGGCGCCAACGTCCGCTTCGGCGTCGTCGAGACGACCGAGCGGGTCTATCGCAAGGTCTGGGAGATGGGCGCGCTCGGCGGCTTCCTGATGGGCCGCGAGGTCGCCAAGGCGATGCTGCCGCGCGGCCACGGAACGATCATCTTCACCGGAGCGACGGCGAGCCTGCGCGGGTCGGCGGGCTTTTCCGCCTTCTCGGGCGCCAAGCATGCGCTGCGGGCACTGGCCCAAAGCATGGCGCGTGAAATCGGGCCCAGGGGCATCCACGTCGCCCACGTCGTCATCGACGGTGCGATCGACACGCCCTTCATCGCCGAGAACTTTCCCGAGCGCTATGCAAAGAAGGCCGATGCTGGCATCCTCGAGCCGGACGCGATCGCCGAGAATTACTGGAACCTGCACCGCCAGGCGAAAAGCGCGTGGACCCACGAGCTCGACCTGCGGCCGTGGATCGAGGCATGGTGAGCGTATGAGCGACAAAGACAGACGTGTCGAATACTTCTTCGACTTCGGCAGCCCGACCTCGTATCTAGCCTCGACCCAGCTGCCGAAGATCGCCGCCGCGGCCGGCGCCGAGATCGTCTGGCGGCCGATGCTGCTCGGCGGCGTCTTCAAGGCGACGGGCAATAACAGCCCCGTCACGGTCCCGGCGAAGGGCCGCTGGATGAACGAGGACATTGGCCGCTGGGCGGCACGCTATGGCGTGCCGTTCCGGCACAACCCGCACTTCCCGATCAACACGCTCAGCCTGATGCGCGGCGCCGCGGGGCTGCAGATGCGCCAGCCGCGGGATTTCGTGCGCTATCTCGACGCGATGCACCGCGCGATGTGGCAAGGCGAGAAGAACCTCGGCGATGCCGCCGTGCTCGCCGCGACCCTGACCGAAGCCGGCTTCGATGCCGAGGCGTTCGTCGCGCTCATTGCCGATCCCGAGGTCAAGGCGCGCCTCGTCGCCACGACGGAGGAAGCTGTCGCGCGCGGCGTCTTCGGCGCGCCAACCTTCTTTATCGGCGAGGCGATGTTCTTCGGCCAGGACCGGCTCGACTTCGTCCGCGAGGCGCTCGTTCGCGCCTGATCGTTCGAGCCGGGCGGCTACTTCGGCCGGCTTTCGACCGCCTTCAGCCGGCTCTCGAGAACCGCGAAACGCGAATCGTTGATGGCCTTGTCGACCTGCGCCTGGATCTTCGCGATCTGGGCCTCGGCCGCCTTCACCTGGGCCTCGGCCTCCTTCTTCTGCTTGTCGGCCATCGATTTGGCTTCGGCCTGCAGGCGCAACTCGAGCGCTTTGCCCGTCTTGTCGCGCTCGTTCGCGTCGAGCTGATTGGCCGTCGACAGGTCCTTCTTCAGCACCATCTGGACGCCGAGGCCCTTGACGAGCGTGTCGAGAGTGTCGACGCGCGTCTTCATCGTCTTCACGTCCTGCGGGAAGTTGCCGACGCTTTGTGCCTGGACGTCCTTGCGCAGCGTTTCGATCGCCCGCTCGATCGCATTGAGGCGCTTCTCGGCCGCCTTGAGCCGGAGTTAGGTTTTATCGACCATGCGGGGTTCCTTCGGCCAGGGAAATGTTGCGGAGTCGGACCTAACGGTGCGGTCTAGAGATCGGTCCGCAATTTCCAGATCTCGGGAAAGAGAACGACGTCCAACATCTTTCTCAGGTAGCTCACACCGCTGGTGCCACCGGTACCGCGCTTGAAGCCGATGATGCGTTCGACCGTCGTGACGTGGCGGAAGCGCCAGAGGCGAAACGTGTCCTCGAGATCGGTCAGCTCCTCGCCGAGCTGATAGAGATCCCAGTACGCCTCGGGATCGCGGTAGACGACGAGCCAGGCCTGCTCGACGCCTTCGCTTGCGACGTAGGGATCGGCCCACTGGCGCTCGACATGGCTCGCCGGCACCGGCAGGCCGCGGCGTGCGAGCAGGCGCAGCGCCTCGTCGTAGAGCGATGGTGCTTCGTGCGCGGCCGCGACCACTGCGAGGATGTCGGGCCGATGGGCGTGCGGCTTGAGCATCGCCGCGTTCTTGTTGCCGAGGCGGAACTCGATCATCCGGTACTGCCAGCTCTGGAAGCCGCTGCTCGATGCGAGCGAGGGCCGCATCTGCGAGTACTCGGGCGGCGTCATCGTCGCCAGCACGTCCCAGGCATGGACCAGCTGCTCCATGATCTTGCTGACGCGGGCGAGCATCTTGAAGGCGCGTTGCAGCTGGTCTTCGGCGACGGCTTGAATCGCGGCCTCAAGCTCGTGCAGCAACAGCTTCATCCACAGCTCGCTGACCTGGTGCTGGATGATGAAGAGCATCTCGTCGTGAGCGCCGGAGCGGCGCTGCTGCGCCCCGAGCACGACGTCGAGATGCAGGTAGTCGCCGTAGCTCATGTCGCGGCTGAAGTCGACTTTCGCGCCGCCGCCGGCTTCGCCGGGCTCGTTCGCCATCACGTCACCGCGGCGCGACGGCCAAAGCGCGGCTCGCGCCAGATGGCGCTCGCGAGCACGTCGGCGATGGCCTCGGCCGCATCCCAGGCGTCGACGAAGCGGGTGTAGAGCGGCGTGAAGCCGAAGCGCAGAAGATTGGCTTCGCCGCTTTCCGCATGGCCGGCGCGAAAGTCGCCGATGACACCGCGGGCGATGAGCGCCTGCATGATGGCGTAGCCGTCGGAATGCGCGAAGCTCACCTGGCTGCCGCGCTCGGCTCGCTCGCGAGGCGTCGCGAGCTCGAGACCGTGGCCAAGGCAGCGTTGCTCGACGCGCTCGATGAAAAGATCGGTGAGCGCTGTCGACTTGGCGCGCAAGGCCGTCATGCCGCCTTTGCCTTTTGCTTCGGAAAACACTTCGAGCCCGCATTGCAGGGCACGCATCGCGAGGATCGGAGGCGTACCGCAGACGAAGCGGCCGATGCCCGCGGCCGGCCGATAGCTCGGTGTGAAGTCGAACGGCGCCGCGTGACCAAGCCAGCCGGAGAGAGGCTGGCGCAGGCCTTCGTCATCCATCCGTTCGGTGTGGCGCGGATGGGCCCAGACGAAGGCCGGCGCGCCGGGGCCGCCGTTCAGGTACTTGTAGCCGCAGCCGACGGCGAAATCGGCGTCGACCCCGTGCACATCGACAGGCACGGCACCGGCAGAATGCGCCAGATCCCATACGACGAGGGCGCCGGCCGCATGCGCAATGCGCGTCGTCCCGGCCATGTCGTGCATGCGGCCGCTGCGGTAGTTGACGTGCGTGAGCATGAGCACGGCGACGTCCTTGTTGAGGTCATCGGGGAGGTTCTCGGCGTCGATGAGGCGCAGCTTCAGTCCAGCCGAAGCGGCGACGCTTTCGGCGATGTAGAGATCGGTCGGAAAGTTGCTTCGCTCGGAAACGATCGTCGTGCGGCCTGGCGCGTGGGACTTCTGCAGCGCCGCGGCTGCCGATAGCACCTTGAAGAGATTGACCGAGGTCGAGTCGCCGACGCTCACTTCGCCTGGCCCGGCGCCGACGAGTTCGGCGATGGCGTCGCCGATCCCGTGCGCGAGAGTGATCCAGCCGGCATCGTTCCAGCTGCGAATCAGGCCTTGCCCCCATTCCGCTTCGATCGTCTGCTGCACGCGCGCGGCGGTTCGCCTGGGCAGCGCGCCAAGCGAGTTGCCGTCGAGGTAGATCACGCCCTCGGGCAGGGCGAACTCGTCGCGCAGCGGGCCGAGGGCGTCGGCGGCGTCGAGGGCGAGGGCGGCGTCGCGCGTCGAGATCTTTGCCATCACAGCTCGCGCAGCACGGCACGCACCGGCGACGCGTCGGCGTTCATCAGCTTCAGGGGCAGGGCGATCAGCTCGTAGTCGCCGGGCTCGACCTCGTCGAGGACCAGGTTTTCGAGGACGCGCATGTCATGCGCAAGCAGCTGGTGATGGCTCGGCAGTTCCTTGCTTTCGGCCGGGTCGACCGACTGGCTGTCGATGCCGACGAGCTTGACACCGCGCGCCGCCAGCCAGCGAATTGTCTCCGGCGCGAAGGAGGCGAACTCGGTCGACCACGCCGTCGGTGCCTTCGCGCAGGTGCGGACGAGGACGCGCGGCGGCAGCGCCGGCTCGGCGTGGGCGAGGTCGGCCGGGGCGATCAGCGGGCCGCGGCCGATCGCATCGATGACGCGGCACGGCCCGAGGTAAGGATCGAGATCGAGCTCGCCGCTCGTCGCTGCGCCCGGGCCATAGTGCAATGGCGCATCGGCGTGCGCGCCGATATGCGGCGACATCGTGATCGCGCTCAGGTTGACCGGGCAGCCGGGCGCTATCGTTGCCGTCCACTCCTGCGAATAGGCGCGGTCGCCGGGAAACAGCGGCGACGTCGGCGACACTGGCGGGGAAATGTCCCAGAGCTTTTTCTTCTGCATGACGATGGTGACGGTAGCAAAGGATGGCGCCGCGTGGTGTCGGTTAAATCTCACACGGCACTGAGCGCGGGTCATTCGGGCACGCCGCTCGCAAAGAGGCTCGGCATCGCGGCCGGATTGCGCACCTGCCGGCAGCGCGTGCCGGGCGACTATCGCGAGCGGGTCACGGCCCGGCCGGAAGGCGCCGATCGCGCCGCGCGGGCCGATGTCGTCCATCTCTGCGTGTGCGAGCGCGCTGTGGTGCGCGGGCCGACGCGCCCGTGAGAGCCGCCCCCGACCACGTGCCGACGCCGCTGGCGAGGTCCGAGCGCTGGCTTCTCAGCGCCTATTTCGTCACCGTCTGGGGTGCCGGCTACGTGGCGACGCGCATCGCCCTGCAGTACGCGGCGCCGTTCACCTATATCGGCGTTCGCTACGCGATCGCCTTTGTCGTCGCGATGCTGGCGTTCGGCCTGCGCGCTTCGTGGCCGAAGACGCCTTCGCAATGGGGCCACATCGCCACGGCCGGCGTTCTCAGTCACGCCGGCTATCTGGGCGGCAGCCACTACGCGCAGCGCTGGGGCCTCTCAGCGGGGGTGACGGCGCTCATTCTCGCCCTGCAACCGCTGCTCACGGCGGTAGTCGTCTCACGCTGGCTGCACGTGCGGCTGTCGCGGCTGCAGATGCTCGGCGTCGCGATCGGTCTCGGCGGCGTCGTGCTCGTCGTCGCGCATCGGGTCGACGGCGGCGCGGTCACGGCGCGGAGCCTCGCGGCGGTCGCCTGGGCTCTCGCCTGCGTCACTGGCGGCACGCTCTACCAGCGCCAGTTCTGCGCCGCGGTCGATCTGCGCTCGGCGGTGTGCATCCATTTCGCGGCGACGGCGGCGGTCATGCTGCCGCTCGGCGCCGCGGTCGAAGGTTTTGCGATCATCTGGAACTGGCAGATCGCAGCGACGCTGCTGTATCACGTCGTGCTTTCCTCGATCGGCGCCTACACGATCCTGCACCTGCTGTTGCGCCGCGGTGAGGCCACCGGCGTGACAAGCATCCTCTACCTCACGCCGCCGGTGGCAGCACTGAGCGAATGGGCGATCTTCGGCACGCCGCCGACGCTGACGATGTGGCTAGGCATGGCGATCGCGTGCGTCGGCGTGGCAATGGTGACGACGAGCCGCGCCGCGCAGTCGAATACGACGATCATCGAAGAGCCATCGTGAATCCTCCGTGGGCGCCGGCCGTAGACGAAGCCAGCCGACAAGCCGTCGATCGGCGGGCTTATGCCGCGGCGCGCACGACCGTGACCGTGCAGTCGGACTCGGCCACCACACGCGCCGATACGCTGCCGAGGTAGCGACGCAGCCGGCCGCTGCTGCGCGCGCCCATCACGATGTGGTCGACCTGGTTCCTGCGTGCGTAGTCGACGATCGCCGCGGCCGCGTCGGGTGCTTCGATCACGTGGAAGGTGACCCGGCCGGCTGCCTCGTCCTTGCCAGGCGTCGCCAGCGCCTGGACCAGCGGCCGGGCCCAGTGCTTGAGCTGGACGAGAAGATTGAGGTGCCTGCTGCTGCCGTCGGCGTCGACGAGCTCGTCCATGCCGAGGCGATTGATCTTCATCACCGT
>ODAK010002624.1_pt1 | contig 18915 bp, 11 predicted proteins | sample 1539591 | NCBI WGS metagenome assembly ODAK01 (sample SAMEA3539303, study PRJEB22396) | soil metagenome | biome: tundra; feature: field; material: soil | place: USA | collected 2010-05 | depth 0.15 m | reverse complement strand
ACGACCGGGTCGCCACCGCTTGCGAGTATCCAGTCTGCGGCGTGATCGACAACCGGGTCGTGAGTGCTCGGGTCGACCGGACCTTCGTCGATTCAGACGGCACGCGCTGGATTATCGATTACAAGACCAGCTTCCATGAGGGCTCCGGCATCGATGCGTTCCTCGACAATGAACTGGCTCGGTATCGCGACCAGATGACTGCTTATACCAGGCTGTTTGCAATGATGGAGGACCGCCCCGTCCGGGCAGCGCTGTACTTTCCCCTCCTGGGCAGTTGGCGGGAATCGGAAAGGACTTTCGCACAAGGTTGATTCTGGATGGCCCTGACATGATCCCGATTTCAACAGGCGCGCGCGCCGATAAACGGAGCGTCAGCGCTGTTTTGGGCGATAAGCCAAAGCGCCCGAAACCTGGATTCACCGATTCACCCAGGACGGACAATTTCCGTGCATACTCTCAGCCAAGAAAGGCAAGGAGACAGTGGTACAGCGCCGTAAGCATCCTCCAACTGGAGTCTCGCCCCTAGATACCTATGGTAGGCCGTTGGCTCTCGAAAAGCGTTCGCTGCGGAGAGCTTCACTTTCCGCTCGGAGACTGCCTTTTCGAGTAAAGGTACAAAGTCAGCCGGAGTTCCAATCGGCAAGGAGGCTAATCCAGAAATACCATATGAGTCTGCCGTCAGAACCTGCGCATAGCCAAGTGCCACAAGTGACTCTTTCAGCAGATTATTGAAATCGCCGCCACCCCAAGTCGTCAGAATGCCTTGGCTGTATCGCCAGACATGAGGGTCAAACCCGTCCAATTCCGCCAAGGCCCAGACAAGTCGCCGTGGAAGCCCGCGGGGGCCTCGCCTTCCGGTGGGCAGGCTCGCGAGGGCCCCCTGCGCGTGCCTAGACGAGGCGAGGTAGAACCCACTCTCATCCGAAGCCTTGATTTCGCGCGCTCTGGTCCCGGTGAAAAGTCTGCCCGTGGCCTGGGAGTTGCGCTGAGCGGTGCCGACAGTCTCACCTGAGTGCAGGTCGATGATGGGAATACCCGCAGGGGCAGCCAATACGGTGTGAATTCGCCTTTGATTTCCCTCATCCATCCAGTGCTGGTTTGGGACCAGGGCACCGCCAATTTGTTGCAGGACCCCACTGGACACCATGTCGTCAACGCTCTCGGCGCGAACATGGTCGCCCAGGATTGCCATGAGATTTCCCCGTGTTAGGGGTCTGTCCCTTCGCGACCACTCCCAAGCGAAACTCATGGTTTGCTGGAATTCCACGGAGTGCCGTTGGTATTCATGGGCATCATCCAAGAAGCCACGAACGCCACAGTGGTGCAACGCTCTGTAAAGGCTTTGCTGTGTGGAGTTCTCGACGACCGCCCATACCTGACACTTGTCCGACGTCCGATTGCCTCGCCCAATCCGTTGGAGGAAGGCGTTAATCGTATTAGGCGGCTCAGCAAGCACAACGGCATCAACGTCGCCGATGTCGATACCGAGTTCAAGTGTCGAGGTCGCCACACACAAGGCGCGGCCGTCCCCTCGGATAGCGGCTTCGACCTGTTCTCTTTCTCCAGCGGCCATGATGCCGATGTGCAGGTATACCGCCCATCCTTCGTCCTGCAAGAGATTTGACAGGTCGCTGGCTAACGCGTGGGCACCGTTGCGCTTGTTGCTGAAGACCAAAATCTTCCGGCAATCGCTCTCTACGACGGCATTAGAGATGCTTCGCCCGACTCCGATTGTCTTGGCATCCAAGTATCTGAGCTCGATGTCCCTGGCACTGCCAACGCAGACCGCCGTCCCCTGGTCGCCCAGCCACAGTTGTGCAACACGGTCCGGATCATCCAGCGTAGCGGTTAGTCCCACTCGTTGAAAGGTATCGCGAGGATCGTTCGGACGTACCGCCCTCTGCTGGAGCCGGTGGATGACGGCGCGGGCCTGTTGACCCCGAGCAGTACCGTGAAGAAAATGAAGTTCGTCGATGATGATCGCCCGGACCCCAGCGAACAAATGGGGCCGGGTCAACTGGAGAGAATCCAATGCCTCCGGTGAACAGAGCAGAACGAATGCGCCATCGGCGGACTTGAATTCATGGCGATCACCGGTGTAGCGTTTAATCGCATGTTCACTGGCGTGCCCGAAGTAGTCCAGGAGTCGCCCCATCATGTCATTAACGAGCGCCTTCGTAGGCGCTATGTATACCACCGAAAGCCGCCGGCGGTCGAAACTGACGTGCCTTTGGTACAAGGGTGCAAAGCAGGCCTCCGTTTTCCCAGAGGCCGTCGGGCTGCAAAGTAGGATTGAATCGCCACGCAACAGTGGAGGTATGGCGGCTTGCTGAATCGGACGCAGTTCGCGGTTACGGAAGAAGACTCGCCACGCGTCAGGCATCTTCCCTTGGAGTTGACTCGGCAACTACTCCTCCCAGGGGAGTACTCTCCCCGCCACCTCGCGGGCCGCCTTCGCGGTCAGACTTCGAACATCTTCGATGTCTGCTGCGGTTCCCGAGAGGATTATGCATGGCACAAGACAGCCCAATTTGACCCATAGGCGCATTACACGCTCGCGTGGCTGCACGCGACCGAATTCATGTGCGAGGGTGTCGGCAAGCAGGCGGCGATTTTCTGGATCGGCCAATAGTTCCGAGGATCCATAATGCCTGTGCACCAGCTCAAAGAACTTACCTAGCCATTCCTTATAGTGGGCGGGTTCGGGTGGCTTCAAGAAGTCGGCATCATCTTCGGAATGCAGAAACGCACAGGCTTCTCGAACGGGAATGTCCGGATCCGAAAAGGTATTGCCCTCTGTCAGGCCCACCGCGAGAGCGAAATGAGGCCCTGTTGTCCAAAATGGAGGCAGCACGAAACCATGATCGTTCTGAATCGGCAGGGGATCACCGGCGACCGGCGGATGAGCACACCTGGACAGCAAATCGAAGAGGTTATTCGCCCGCTCTTGCCGTTTCGTGCTGTATCCACGAACATGCTCAGCTTCATCAAGGATCAAGAGCAGCCCCTTGTAACCCAAATGCTGGCACAGTTCATTGAGGACAACGAGATGGGAAACATATATGTCGCTGGTCTCCAAGGTGCGCGGCATTCTCGGCGGCATGTCCGCTCGCCGCCCAGTTCGGGATGCGAGCCTTTTCACGTCTGAAAGCTGAATCGGCTGTCCACCGAGCCATGCACAGGCCTTCCTATATTCCCAATCATCACCGTGTGGGAAGTTCCTCAACAGCGAGAATGTGTTCCAAAACCAAGGAGAAGCCCGGAAGTTCTTGCCTTGGGAAGTCTTTGACCAATGATCGCGGACCTCTTTGATAAAACCTTCAAAGCCGACAATCGCAGTACCATCGTCACGTGGCGGAAAGCGCAATCCTGCGGCGATTGCTCTGTATACTAAGTGCGGTTTTGCTGGATCAGCCTCTTTGGGGTCGAACTCAACGTAAGAGACGGCCCACCCATGCTTTCGGGCCAGGGCTTCCAAAGTGCGCAACTGGTGAGACTTTCCCGATCCGTAATCTCCGAAGAAGACTTTGCAGAGACCTTTCTCCTTGGCATCTCGGAGCCACCCTCCCATCTGCTTGACGCGATGGGAACCATTCATAGACAGCGTCAGGAGTTGGTCAGGATGGGGCGGAACGACGCCCAGATTGATCGCCTCGAGTGCCCTTCGAAACAAGATGCGCCCAATGTCGAGGGACGTATCGCTCCGAACTGGCGCAGGGTCCTCCTGATCGAGAGATCTCAGTTCGCCGAGGTCTAGGTGAACCCGTTCGCCATAGAACTCAACGGTCCCGTGACCGCCCAAGACCTCCTTCACCACACCTCGTCCGTGTTCAGGATGATCAACCCGCGTGCCAACCCGGATGGACATTAGACCGTCTCACTGTCCGGAATCTGGTTGTCCTCAAGGAACGCCAACAGATCTCCGGCTTGCAGGGCTCGCTGGCTTTGCCGTTGCTCTTCGAGCAGTCGGCAGCAGTGAAACACAAAGAATCGAGGCGGAACCGTCAGCATAAAGAGCCTCTTCTTTTGAGCTTCAATGAGCTTTGCCAAATTCTGCAGCTGGAGCTCTCGGTCCCAATCGACCGTAATCGCACGTTCAAATACGTCGAGCAGGCGGTCCCCAAGCTTCAGAAGGCTCTCTTCGCTGATGTGATCTTCCAGACGAATCAAGGGCGTCATGGGTCTGCCGGGAATGAACGCCACTGATCCGATTCGATCTTTCAGAGCGATGTAGGTCTTGATGATTTCAGCTCGGAAATCTGGGGTCGCCGCGTATAAGAACATGACCCCACCAAATTCGCCTTCTGCATTTTGGTTGATCATCGTCAGCATGTTCTCGATCGCTTGCCGTTGTTTCGTTGAGCCACGACGAAACGACATAATGCGAGTGCCCTCATCGAAGGCGATGAAGAAACCTCGAAAATTCATCCTCAACCGCAAGAACGTAATTGCAGTCTTTAAGCGAGGGAAGGCATTCTCTTCTCGTGCTGGCGTCCTCAACCCGTATGTATCACCGAGAGTCCGAGACGAGATCGATTCACCTCTCACCCAGGCGAGGAGTTCCTGGTCCGCGACCGTAGGCTGAGCGCCGCATTCCCAGGCTATGATTCGAAGCCCGAGTTGACACAGGCCGTTGGCCATCTGGGGGTCGGGAGCCTCTACGAAGATCTGCTTGAATGGACGTTCGAGGTAGTCTCGGACCGCATCTGGGACGGCATCTCCAGGCGTCACGCCGTTCTTCCTCAGATTGTCCCTGACCCAAGCGCGCAACAAAACGGCGATCCCTTTGTCCTGCGTTCCCGCTTCATCTTCGAAAAATGGTGGCATGAATGAGGCCATCACGTTACGGAAGATCGCCAGGGGAGAACTGAATGGGCATTCGACACCGATGCTCACTACCGAGGATACGACCTCGTTGCGGCGTGCCCGTTCTACCAGGCAGTTGATGAATTGGGTCTTGCCAGTCCCGTAGTCGCCTTCGAGGTATTTGAAACTAGATACTCCCTCGGAAAGTTCCTCTTTGAAGTACTGGTCCTCCAGAACGTCGAGGATTCTGTCAGTGCCAACGTTGATCAGGTAGGCAAGATGCCCTGGAGCAACAGGAGCGGCGATCAGCCTCGATTTCAGGAGTCTGGCTTGTTGGGGCGTCAAATCGATTGGCACGAGAATCACCTATGCTGACAGGCTGATGCCTAGCCAGCCTTCTTTCGGATATACACCATCGGTCGAACTTCAGTACCGGTCTTGTTCATTGGCAAGTAAAACACACGGGCGTCCTTCCCGCTGGCTTGATGGAGCGTCGCCGGCACAAACTCGAAAGCTGCAGTCATCTCGGCAGTCTTCATTCGCCAATTGATCAGATTGACAACGAAGTGCCCCTCAGGCCAATCCATGAAGAACTTCTTCTGTGGTGCCTGCCAGAAGCGATCATCTTGAGCGGCCACACGGAACATCTTCATGACGTCGAGCACCTTAACGTCGTCACTATCGCTGAAGTGGCGGGCGATACTCCAGGCCAGGGCCAGTTTCTCTTCAAACACCTGGTCTGGCAGGGTCATGTCGCGAATCTGACAGCGAGCTTGCTCGAAAGCCCGGAAGATGTACTCAGCATCAGGAGGAATACCGCTGATTACCGGATAATGCGGCGTAATAGACCACGACCACTCCATGGCGCCCTTGTTAAAGCTGAGGATCAGACGGTCCGCAAAGTAGTGGCCATCCATCATTCCTGAAAAACCAGGCTCCCCACCGATTCGCTGGATCGTGCCAACGGCCAGTCTTCGGACCCCCTCCTCGGTTCTTAGGTCTGCCTTCACTGCCTCGATATCACGCTTGGCTGCCGCGATTTCCTCCAGGACGTCGTCGGGGGCGTCGTAGCCCTGTGGGAATACGAAAGTCGCCAATTCTTGTTTCCGTTCAATCAGCGCAGGTGGCAGGTCGAGTCGGTCAGCTTTGCTTTTTCCCTGACCAAGAATTCGCGGAATTTTGGCTGACAGGTTCCCCTTCGCCTTGTCAACCAGTCCAGTGCTCTGGACGAACCTCGTGAAGCTGGGGAAGAGCCCTTCGATTACGCTTGTATCACTCATCTCTTTATACTGTTCCACTCTTTTGCTGCCGCCACAACCTAACGAAGCCGGTCCACATCCATCAGATCCTTCTGAACACTCTGGAGAAGTGCCGGATACTCCTCGCAGAGCATGAATAGGCGCTTCGTGGGCCGCGAAAGCGCGACGTAGGCCCGGTTCTTCCAGAAGTTGAGCGAGGAACGCTCGACATCGTCCAAGCCAAGTACGATGCAGGCGTCAAACTCAAGCCCTTTTGCGCGCTCAACCGTTGAAATCAATAGGGTTCCTGGCTCCAACCCTTTGCCATCCAGGATCATCGGAGAGAGGCCGACGGCCTGGAGTTCGTTCTTGGTGCGATCAACCTGGGCGCTATCCGCTTCGAGCAATAACAAGGCAATTGTTTGCACGGACTTGGACCGCGTTAGCTGCTTCATCATGTTGCTCACCTCCTTGAAGAGCTGACGGCGTGCCCCGATCACGAGCTGAGGTTTGAAGTTCTCGACGCGATCTCCGGCATCGAACGGTGGCATCTCGTTGAAGGTCCGCTGATAGAAATCCTTCAGGAACCTGCCAATTTCTCGGCTCTGCCGCAGGTTTTTCCTGAACGGGAACTGGACTGTCGAACCTGGGCCCCGAATCGAGCCTGCAAACTGAAGAGCTTCCGGACTGGTCATCCCGTGGACCGGGGAGACCACCTGGTGAAAATCGGCAGAAACGGTGAGGGCGCCGCGTGGATCTACGAGAGAGGAGAGCAACGATGCTTCGGCAACGGACAGATCCTGCGCTTCATCGATCACGACGTGCGTCCAGCGCGATTCGGTAGCGTGTGCAGCAACCGGCACCGGAGCGGGTAGTTCGCGAAACCTGTCCCCGGATCCGAGGGTTTCGGGCAACGCGAAGCGTAGGAGCCAGGCGATCCACGCCTCCATCTCCGGGCCGTACACGCGCTGTTTCCATTCCGCACGGAGGGCTTCGATCACTTCGCGCGCGGCGATAACCTCGGCGGTGCCCGCCTTGATCCGCTGCGTGCCAGGGCCTTCCTGGCCGGTGAAGTATTCAACAATGGCGGCGACTGGATCGTAGACCCAGAACAACCATTTTGAGAACCTCTCGTCAAAACTCTTCCGAGTTCGTTCAGGGAGCCGCCTGCGCACTTCTTCGTAAGACGACCTCGTGCGCTCGTAGAGATGCTCCATCCGAATTCTGGAGTCAATGGGGTTTGATGATTTGGGGGCACCCCGCAAGTCGAGCGACTGCGCTAGTGCTTCTGCTCCCTCGTCGGCCGACTTGCCGGCCTTCTCACAAACGTCTAGCCACTCAGCTTGCTCGAAGTCGTCAACCCGTTGCCGAACCTGATTCTCGAACGCTTTCCAGAGGCCGCTCAGATCGGAAACACGGCAGAGGTGGAAAAACGCTTCTCTGGCCCGGGCCTCGCGCTCGGTGATGCGCTTCTGGCGGGGGCGCCATTCCTGCTTGTGCTGCCAGACCGAATCAAGGTACTGATGAATGAAGTCAGGTACGTAACGCACAGTAGTTCCCGGAATCTCAAGTTCCTCATTCAGCAAAATCTTCGAATACTCGATCAGGTTTCGATTCGCGAGGAAGATCGCAGTGAGATCCGGATCATACGGTTTCAGTGTTGCATGCGACTCCCGAAGCTGCTGCTGGTCAAGAAGAAACCGAACGCGTTGAAAAGCGACCGTCGTCTTCCCGGTTCCAGGCGCGCCGAAGATCATCATGAAGCCGTCCATCTTGGAGATGAACGCCTGGACCTGCTCCTGGGTCATGTGGAGCTTGACCGCTTTCAACCTGGCCTTGCTGGGAGGTAAGCCAGGAGCCTCCTCGGTGTCGGCAAGGCCGCCAGGTTCATAGAGCCCGGAGACGTTCGGAATTACCGTCTTGAAGCGAGCGCGAGCCAATGGCCGCACACTCTTGAGCGTGTAGCCATAACTACGCACCTCGGCTACTTCGTTGAGTTCACCAGTAAGGGCAAGCTGAAAACCTGGGTGTGTCCAGCTCAAAACCCTGACAACATCGTTGTCGAAACTGAAATACTCGTTGGTGGTTGTCCGAGTGTTGGCGTACCACAACCTGAGACCTGAGTTGCCGGCCTTCACGTCTACTTCAACCATGGCCTGAAACGGCTCATTCCTGATCGCTTCCAAGGAACTGCGCCGCCGCAACGACTCACCGGTTATCCGAAGTTGGGCGGCCGGAGTCCCAGTGGGAAACGTCGAATTAGGCGTCCAGATTACATATTTCTTTAATTCCGCGTCCGCCTCCTGTTTGACGAGTTTGGCCTGCTCGGCATCTCTTCGCTTACGGTCCTCTAGTGTCATACGATATCCACCCCTGCCCGACCTCTAATCTGCTCCGATCAACCTCGCTCTAGCAAAAGCCTAGCGGTTTGAGCTTCTCCTTTGACCAACAAGCCAGGGCCATCACACCTTCAGGAAAATACTCACCTTACCCCAAGCGCTAATCATCGCCGACCGCTTCGCTCGCGTTAGCGCGACGTAGAGCAGGCTCCTCTCGCCGGTCTCGGCGTTGCGGCCTGCGATGGCGTCCTCGGTATTCTTCACGGCCTGGTCCAACGGCAAGATGCCCTCGTTGGCCGAAACGACAATCATGTGTTCGAACTCCAAACCCTTCACTCGGTGGATCGTCGCGACACGAAGGCCGGGACGGTCCCTCTGCTCGGCAGCATTCCTCTTGATCTCGTACGTTTCGAGTCCAAGGGTCTTCAGGTGAGCGGTGTAGTTTTCGAGGATCTTCTTCGTCCGGGCGACGATGCAGATGGACTCTATGGGGCTGCCTTCGCCCACCAACTGGTCGATGTGCTTCTTGAGGAAGGCCAGTTCGTCTGCCTGGTGGGCAAACGTCTTCACATCCGGGGGGCGTCCATGCGTCAAGGAGACGTACCCTTTCTGGTCGTCCTTGCCTCCATCCAGGTCGTCGATGGAACGCCCTTCAAGTAGAGCAACCGCGAAGCGCCGGATTTCATCCGTGGTCCTGTAGTTGATCTTCAGCTTCTTCCCGCGCCCACGAATGTTGATTCCACATTGCCCCAGCGATACGCGGTGGCGATAGATGCGCTGGTGGGCATCCCCAACAATAAAGATGTCATTGGGACTCTCCGGGACGATGGCGCGAATCAACCGGAAGGCCTCGGCACTCATGTCCTGGGCTTCATCGACAATCACGGCTCGGAAGGGGAGTGTGAGTTTCTTCGTTTCAATCAGGCCCCGCGCATCGCGGATCAGATCGATATATTCCTTGCTCCCTTGTTCATTGAGTTGTGCGCGGTACTCCTGGAAGACCGGCCAGACTTTGTTCTTCATCTCGCGCGAGAGTTTGGTTCCGCGGCCAATGCGTGAGGCCTTGAGGTACTGGTCGGCCCCCGTGACGTTCTGCGCCTGGACGATCTGCTCCCATTCCGAGCGATAAAAAGACTCCGGCAACCCGAGTTCCGGAGATGCAAGCGCAATAGCGTTGCTCCAGGCACTGTTTTCTTCCTCGTCGAATACTACTTGGTGCCGGTAGCCGTGGGACCGCAGAAAGTTGGAAACCCACGCGTCCAAGTTGATCACATCGATTCGCGAAAGCGCGTCCACGCCGCAGATCTTGCGAAGGTTCTCCTGAATGTCGGTGGCAAGGTTTCGTGTGAAGGTGGTGAAGAGGATTCGATCTTCCTTCTTGTTGAAAACCTCCTCCGCCAGAAACCTGGCCCGGTGCATGGCCACTACCGTCTTTCCAGTGCCGGCTCCGCCGAGGACTCGCACCGGCCCGTTCGCCGTCATGCCGACCAACCGACGCTGCTTCGGATGAAGGAAGACGCGCCATTGCTCCAAGGGCGCGTTGAGGATCTCGCCGAGGTCTTTGGCCTCGTCAATAACGTAGAAGCGCCGCTGCGAGTCTTCGTTCTTGAGTGCGGTGGCGACGTCCGCCGGATCGACCTTTGTCTCCTCGTCCTTCTTGCCCACCTCATCGAAGACTTCGTCCAGCGTGTACCCGGAAGCCAGCATGAAGAGGGCCTCACATGCCTCTTGGGGCAGCGACTTCTCTGCACGCTCCAAGTCCGTGTCGGATTCAATTTGCCGGACAATCGGGAGCAATTCTTCCGGGACACCCAAACGCAGCAGATGCTTGTCCTTGACGTCTTTGAAGAGACCGCCCTGGGCTGCGCTTGCTGCGGGCACGGGGGAGCTCGGAGGCTCCGGCAGCTCTGCGTTCAGGACCTGCAAGGCGCCGGTGAGGGGGTTCACCAGGAGCTTCTTCTTCTCTGCCCAGCGATAGGCCTCATCGTGGTGATCCACCCACGTCAAAACGTACACGCTCGACGCGGGTGGGTGAAAAACAATCGCCCGATACGCCTGATTGATACGAACCGAATACAGTCCCGATCCCTTAGCGGATTCGATGCGCTCGTAGTTGATCCCGGAGGAATCCGGCTTTTCTCGAAACTGCTCAATGAACTCGCGGACCTGTTTTTGCTGGCTCTTTTGAACGTTCGAGAACGCCAAAAGGAAATCGTTGGAGATCGCAATCGTCATGTTCGTTCCTCAGGCAGTAACGCAGCGAGCAATGGGCCGGAGTCGCTTGCCAATTCGGTAGCCAAGAAGACCGTCCAACCACGGGACTCGAATTGTTGCCGCTCGGCACTCTCACGTTCCAATAGAACTGCAACTCGCAACGCGGGCCATGCTAACTCGGCGGTGGCGACAATCTCGCCTTCATCCGTCGCAAGTTCGAAACCAGGCTCAGGCATCGGTGCCCCAGACTCTACCGCGATTACCAACAGCGGTCGCGCGGCGTCATCCACCAGTTCCAGCAAAGAGCCGAGGTGCTCAGGCATCGACTGTGTTTGTCCCAACAGAACAGACTCGTCAAGCAAACCGCCGTATGCTTGTTCCCGCAAACCGTTCGCGGAAACGAAGTCCACTCCGTCGGCGAACTGTAGAAGGTTCATCAGGCGGAGGAATTCCCTCCAGGTTCGCTTCCAAACCACCGGATCATCTTTCGCTGATGTGTCCTCAAGACGGAAACACGCAGCCATGCGGTCCATCCGACGGGCAGTGATCGACGCCGCTTCGAAACCGACGAATGCCCTGGCCAGGATTACACCCGCATCCGTCTTTCTTTCCAATCTGCCGACCAGCCAGGGCGATGATCCCATTGCTGTAGCATCCAATGCAGGAGGCCATTCCGCATGAATCTCTTCCTTCAGCAAGATGTCGCGGTGTGAGAAGGCGTCGCCTTTGCCACACCGGACATTCTCCAGCAAGCTCGCCAGATATGCGGCGGCGTATGTGCGCCAATTCCAACTTCGTGATTCGCCCAGCAGGAGCAATAGGAGACCAAAGGAGGAGCGGCCTGCAAGTTGCCGCCATCGTCCACCGTTGGCGGAATCGACAGCGGCCAATAACGCTGGCAACCTCGGGCTTGGGGGAAACAACTCGCCCGAAAATTCTGCCGGCCGGGCTCCAAAGTAGTCTTCTACGTCCTCCCAGGTCAATGACCAGACCCGGTACCGGGCAGATCGGATGATGGCAAGCCGCTGCGCGGTGTCGAGACCGGTTCGCAAGTTCGAGGCCGGGTCCGCGTGAAACTCGTATCCGTCCGTGAATATGGCGATCGGTAACTCACCGGAGATTGGCCGCTCTGGGTAGATCAGGAAGTCTGCCCGGCTCGGAATCTGGACGCCCTGGCGCGGCCCCAGCTCTACCTGCGGTTCTATTAAGTAGTTGGCGTGGACCGTTCGTAGGTAGAATCCCTCCTTGCCGTTTACAACTTGGCCCGTCAGGCTGCGCTGGGGCTCGCCATCTGCGGTTCGGCGCAGCGCTTCGACAAAGCGTCCCTCCAATTCGCTTTCGAGCAGGCGGTTCAGGCGAATCGCATCCAGCCGCTCGGTTGGCTTCAACTGATCCTTGTTGTCCAGGATCATGGATAGCAACTGGATCGCAGCTTGGCGCGAAGTACTCAGGTGATCGTGCCGTCCGCGATACGCGAGAAGGCACCGATAACAACCATCCTTGTCCGGGTCGTTCTGACAGGAACAATTCACAAGGACTTGGTAGGCGCGCTCGAAGACTTCGATCAGATTGCGCTGATCCCGCATCAGTTCTTTCAGGTAACCAGTGCCACCGGGAACGCCATCGTAGAGGACCAGGTACCGCTTGCGCACATCCGAACCCGGCACCGGCTCATCCATCAGGGTGGTCAGCAGATGCCCTGGATCTCCCCGGAACTTCTTCCGGAGGCCCAAGTCCAAGGCAGCAACAAATGAGTGGACGTTCCGTTCGACGTCGAAGCTGGCAACCGGCAGCAACATGCGGATGGCTTCGGAGTCGAACTCGCGGTAGATGTAGCAGGCCTCGATGATTCGCTCCTGCTGTTCGTTCCCCCAATACCGGCAGTACACCGCGTGCTCAAAGCGGGCGCCTTTGCGGATCTTCCCGCATCCGCGGCAGATCTCAAACGGCTTGTCGAAGAGATCGCGTCCCGCAATTCTTATCCTGCCTCCGGCCACAACCTTTTCGCCGAAGTTGATCTCGCGCAAGGTGATCTTCCGGAAGAACTCGAAACCGAATGGCACCTCTTCCTTGTCGATGAAGAAAGCTTGCGTGATGTCCGCGTCGTTCTTCTCGACGAACATGTTCTTCTGATAGAACTGCGGTTCACGGTCATCGCTCTCGTCGTATGACCGGCTCTCCTGCTCGGACATCGTCGAAACCACCTGCCGCATGCGGAGAATCGTACGGCGCTGCCCCTCGTCCGACCACATCGGACTGCCGCACTTGGGACACTGATCCCGTTCCTCCAGATTGGCATCCAGGGCCATGTGGGAGCAGGTATCGCAGAAGCGCCAGACCTCCAACTTGGAATGTTGAAGGCTGATCTGGTCGATCTCCAGTCGCCGGCCTTCCGCATAGAAGTGGTTGGCCGGGGCCAGTTCCAGAATCGCAGCCGCTGCCGGCCTCTCGTACTCGAAGATCTTGGTCTTGTACTTGTTCTCGTCACCCTGCGCATTCGGGTTGTAGCGGTAAATGACCGATCGCAGCTCCACGCCCGCTTCCGGGAACGCGTAATTCGGGAGCAACCCTTCGTCAGTGAAGAAGTTCAGGACTTTGCGCTCATTGAGGGCGCGCACCAGCTCCGCCAGCGCGGACCTCTCAAGCTGCATCTGCCGGATGGCATCCTCTGTCGTTTGGTCCTGAGCGGGGTCCTGCTGCAACTGTCTGATCCGCCTTCGCAGGCCCTCGATGCGATTCCGGAAGTTCTTCCTTTCCTCCGCTACTTCACGCAACCCGCGCCAAATCGATTCCTCCAAGCCGCGAATCTCGACGTCACCGCCACGGCTGAACGCGCGAATTCTGTCGCGCGTGTAGTCGGCCATTTCGTCGCCGAAGAGGTGGAGGAAGCCGTCCTCCAACGCGGCTTTCCTCTTTTCGAAGAAGCTCAACAGGTTAGCGGGAAAGCCATCCTGGAGGCGGTTTGCTTCAATTGCATCCAGAACTGGGCGCATCTCCTCGGGCAATTGGTCAGCGGCGATACCGCTCTCGACCCATCGGTCGAATACAAATGCCGGGAATTGCCTCTCCAGAACGGCGGAGGCGTTCAGAAAACATCCGGGAGGGGGAGCGATAGAATGCCTTTTTCCGCCATGCCGGAGTAGTGGAGCGCGAACCATTCATGCACCACGGGCTGACCCTTTTTGTTGGGGATTCGGCGCGACCTGCCCGTTGAAGGTAATTGCTCGGCCCTGCCCACGTTCCTTTGCAGCGAGTGCCTCGAAGTCCAACGCCAAACCGAGCCAGGTGAGTGTGGCAATTGTGGATCGAGTTTTGACCGGCTCATTCCCGTTTGGGTGCCCGAGACCAACCGCACTGTGGCGCACCAGAACGGACAGCAGCGCCGGGAGGGACTTCATGATTGTCCCAGTTGCGGCGGTCACAACAGCCTCATTTGAGCGTATCGATGGAGATGATGGACTTGTCGAAGTAGTGAAATGGGTTGGCGTTCGTCGGAATCCGCGAACGAATTCTGTCGAGGCCAACGGAATCCAGACGCACCAGGGGGATCGTAAAGCGCGACCACATCTCCTTCTGGAACTGGACCATCATGCTCTTGGTGGTCACCACCAGGATTCTTTTCCCTCTGCCGCGCTTGATCAATTCGCTCAGCAGCACGCCCATCTCGATGGTCTTGCCGAGACCGACGGCATCGGCGATCAGGATTCGCTGCCGGGGCTGCTCCAGCGCCTGTATCGCCGGATCGAGCTGATAGGGGAGATCGTCCACCGCGGCCCGATGGCCGATCCAGAGATCGGAGCCGGTTGGGGGCGACTGGCGCAACAAGCTCTCCAGGTACAGGCGACTGTTCCGAAACTGCGGGGAGGTATCGACGATCAGCTCGGTATCCGCCGGATCGAGGACCGTGATCCCTTTGCCCTCGATCTCGGTGAGGAAACGCGCCTCCCGGTGCCTGACGATCTCCGAGACCCCGACAACATGGAGCGAGTACCCGCCGGTTGACGTCCGGTCCTTTCGTTTGACGATCCACTCGGCGTCCCGGATCAGAACCCTTGCTCCGGGGGCGAGAGCCGCGGTGCCCAAGTTTCAGATCCTCCTCGCTCTAATACGGTAACAGAAGTCACGGAGTTTCAGAGCCTTAGCGCACAAAATGATCAACACCTCGCTACGCGGGAAGCTGAGTGTTCTCTGATGTTCCAACCATTGTGTAACGATTCGGATCAGCGCATCCAGATATAATTCAGGTCGAGAGGTCGCCGGCCTCCCTGCGGTTCGCTAAAGAGGCTGCCGGCGGATCAGGAGAATCTCAGGCCATGTCGACCAGGAAATATCCGCTGCGGCACATCTCGATTCGAGTGCCGTGGCACGACGACGGCTGGAGAGGCACGGTCTGCCAGCGACCTGACCTCAACGGAGCTTGCCGGAAGCTCAAGAGGATTGCATCGAAGAAGGATGATTCCGCCGAGCTGCGCGTTGCCGGGCGGTTGCTTTCCGATATCGCTGAAGGCTCTTGGCCCTGCTGCGTGGCCGAGCGCGCGACATTCATGGCTCCCTTCGAGTTCACTCACAACGCGGAGCATCCGTACTGCAAGACGTCTCCTGAAACACACGGCCACTTTGCCAAAACGCCAATCCGGCATCCAAGCTTTTCGGCTCCTGCACTGCCGTTCTTATGGATGATGAACGAGAACATGGCCGGTTTTGGCGAACAGTTCCAGCTTCCCGTGGACCCGACCATCGAGCCAGATCTGGGCTTCAAGACAACTTGGGTGCAGCACATCGACAATCAGCGCGCGCTGCTGGACGCGTTCTTCGCGAGCATTTACCCCCAGGAGTCGCTCTGTTTTTTCTACGCGAAGAAGGTACCGTTCGTGGAAGGCTCCGGGCGTGTCTTGATTGGCGTAGGGCGAGTGCTATGGGTCGGCAAAGGCACCGAATACAAGTACTCTGGACCAGGACCACTCAGGTCGATGATATGGGAACGGATGGTCCAGCACTCCATCCGGGATGACTGCAAGGACGGTTTCTTGCTCCCTTATCAGGCGGCGCTGAAGCACGCAGAGCAGAATCCGGGTTTTGATCCGGCATCGCTGGCGGCGTTGGCGCCGGATGATAGGTTCGGTGAGTTTTCCTATGCGTCCGAGCATGTGACCCACGATGCCGCAATATCTTCTTTGCTGGCGTGTGCAACCTCCTTGCGGAAAGCGAAAGAGGTTCTGCCAGGGCCGTGGGACAAGTGCCTCAAATGGATCGACGACCGCGTTGGCGAACTCTGGAAAGCCCGCGGCGCATTCCCTGGGTTGGCCGCCTCGCTGGCGGCGTTTGGAGTGGAGCACCCGGTTTTTCTTGCGCAGGAAGTTTCTGATAAGGCGGGGGACAACGCAAACCCGTGGGATTACGTCGATAAGGCGTTCCGTGATCCGAAACAGTATTTGAACCCGGAAAACGCCAAGCTACTCAGCAAGACGCTCCGTGATACCTGGACCACGCTGGTGCCGGACCGCCGCGCCCTCTTGAAGCTGATGAGCCGTTTTGAACTCGGCGCCGAACAGGCCAAGCTCCTCTACGTGAACGAGGAGCGAGAGGCCGCTGGAATCGAGATCACTGACCAGGAGATCCTTCAAAACCCGTATCTCATCTTCGAGCAGACTCGGCTCGGCGGTGGTCCGATCTCGGTTTGGACGGTTGACAAGGGCGTGTACCCCGATGCTGCCGTCCAAGCCAAATACCCTATTCCAGCGCCATCTGCCCTGGATGGGGCACTCGACTCTCGGAGGGTTCGGGCGCTGGCCATAAACGCGTTGGAGAAGGCCGCACTGGAAGGGCACACGCTGCTTCCCAGGAAGGAGGTCATCCGGCAGGTCCGAGACCTCGCAATCGTCCCTGCGTGCGAGCCTAATGCCGACGTTATGGCAACGATTGAGCCGGGCTTTGCAGGGGAGATTGAACTCACCGCGTTACAGGACGGGGGTACTGCATATCAGTTGATGCGGCTCTCCGAGGTCGGCGCGAAGATCCGAGACGGTGTACTTCGGAGGTTACAGGGCAAACGCTTACCCATACAGGCCGACTGGAAAGAGCTGCTCGACAAAAGACTGGGCCCGGCCGACCCGGCTGACGACGATGAACTGCGAGCGCGGACGGAGAAGGCCGCCGCCCTTGCCGAGTTGGCGGCATCACGATTCAGCGTTCTAATTGGACCGGCGGGATCGGGCAAGACTACGCTACTCTCGGTCCTGTGTTCACACCCTGGCATCGCCCAGGGTGGTGTGCTGCTTCTCGCTCCCACCGGAAAGGCACGAGTCAAGATGCAGGAGGCGGCAAAGAAGTTAAGCCTGCGCGGGTTTACCCTTGCTCAGTTCCTGTCCGACAGGGATCGTTATGATCCCTCAACGGGCAGTTACCACCTGTCGGACACACCCGCGCCACCAGCGGAACGAACGGTGATCGTCGATGAGGCATCGATGCTCACCGAAGAGATGCTGGGAGCTCTGATCGATGGGCTGAAAGCTGTGGATCGGCTCATCCTGATCGGCGATCCCCGGCAGCTACCGCCAATCGGGGCGGGGCGTCCATTCGTGGACATCATCAACGAAATCGCGCCGCCGCCAAGCAACGTGTTTCCAAGAACGTCGAAAGGATTTGCCGAGCTTCTGGTAGGCAGACGCCAAAGGGGATCGGAAAGAGTCGATCTCCGGCTAGCTCGCTGGTTTAGCGGCTTGCCTATCGAGCCGGCCGATGACGATGCGTTCGACATCGTCCTCAAGTCGGGCACGAGTAAGTACTTGAAGTTCCTCGGCTGGGACACTCCTGATGAACTTCGAAAGCGCCTCCTCGAAATCATCGTCACCGAGTGTGACCTAATCGGAGCCAGAGATCAGCGTAATTTCAATCTGTTCTTTGGGGGGAACGAATCCAACGGCTACATTTACTTCAATCCGGACGCGGCCAATCGTGCGGAGGCATTACAGATTCTGTCCCCAGTTCGCAACATGCCGCACGGGGTTACTGAGCTGAATCGCCTTGTTCACGACCAGTTCCGGGCGGATTACCTTGAGCTGGCGGGCCGCCCCAAGTATAGAAAGGTCGCCAAGCCGTTTGGTGAAGAGCGAATTGTGTACGGCGACAAAGTTATCAACGTTGAAAACAAGGGCCGCAAGAACTTCTATCCGAAAAACGCGGACGGGGGCTATGTCGCCAATGGCGAGATCGGAATGGTCACCGGGAAATTTCGCACCAAGAATATGACGTCACCCCCGTGGTCGATTGACGTCACGTTTTCTTCGCAACCCGGCATTCGTTATGACTACGACAAACGCGACTTCTCTGAAGAAGGGGCGGCTCGCCTGGAACTCGCATATGCGTTGACCGTCCACAAGGCGCAGGGCAGTGAGTTTGGTGTGGTAATTCTGGTCCTGCCTGAACCCTGCTTCTTGCTTTCGCGAGAGTTGCTTTACACCGCACTCACGCGCCAGCGGGAGAAGGTGATCGTGCTCTACCAGGGGGATCGAGCGAAGCTAAAACAGTACGCCTCCGACAAGTACTCCGAGACAGCACGGAGACTAACCAACCTCTTTAAGCCGCCGACCATCGTGCAGGTTGGCGACCGCTTCTTGGAAGATCGCCTCATCAATCGAACCTCGCGCGGTGAGTTGGTGCGCTCGAAGTCGGAAGTCGTTATCGCGAACCTGCTAAATGATCGGGGCATCAATTATGAATACGAGCAGCAGCTCACAATCAGCGAGGTGACGGTCTACCCGGACTTCACGATTGAGGATGATGAAACCGGGATCACATACTACTGGGAGCACTGCGGGATGCTTGGCAATAAGAGCTACCGCGAGCGCTGGGAACGAAAACTGCGTTGGTACCGGACCAACGACATCCTGCCCGACGAGGAGGGTGGCGGAAACCGGGGGACGCTGGTCGTGACCACCGACACAGCTGCCGGAGGTATCGACGCCGCGCAGATTCAGGAATTGATCACCCGACTGGGGCTTCGGTAGACGGTTGGCCCAGGGGAGTCATCGCGCATCTGACATCGGCCTAAACCTTGGAGCGGCGATAAGACGGAGCCCGATATAGTGCAAAGCGTGAGGGCTGCTGGGCTCGGCGCCGCGCCCAGAGAAACCTACATCATTCGTGTGCAGCACGCCACATGCGACAGCCATTCCCTGGTCGATTTCTGTTGACGCCGAATGCATTCATGCTCCTTGGGAACTGCGTCCTACGACGGTTATTCTTTCGGTTCGTCAGAAAAATCTGTGGGTGAGTTCCGGTTCGGGGAGCTTGCCAAGTGAGTGATAGAGCGCGAGTTC
>ODAK010002621.1_pt1 | contig 18941 bp, 15 predicted proteins | sample 1539591 | NCBI WGS metagenome assembly ODAK01 (sample SAMEA3539303, study PRJEB22396) | soil metagenome | biome: tundra; feature: field; material: soil | place: USA | collected 2010-05 | depth 0.15 m | reverse complement strand
CGCGCAACGCGGCGCGAAGCGGCACCCGATGATCTCTCTCGAGAGATTCGGCGGAAGTCCCGAAATCGAAGCGAGCTCGTGTTTCTCGGTGTTCTCCAAGTTTGGCATCGACGCCAACAACGCTTGGGTGTAGGGGTGGTGCATTGAATCAAAGAGTTCGAGCGTGGGTGCTTCTTCGGCCTTCTTGCCGGCGTACATCACGAAAACCCGGTCCGTTCGTCCGGCGATCACGCCCATGTCGTGGGTGATGAGCAAGAGACCCATATTGAGTTCCGAGCGAAGTTTGTCAATGATGTCCAAAATCTGGGCCTGAATCGTCACGTCGAGCGCGGTCGTGGGCTCGTCGGCGATCAGCAACTTGGGCTGACAGACCAGTCCCATCGCGATGATCACGCGTTGGCGAAGTCCGCCCGAGAGCTCGAAGGGATACTGATCCAGGCGCTCCGACGGTCGAGGCATCTCCACCATCTCGAGTACTTCGAGGGCGCGCTTACGCGCGACGGCATCGCTGACCCCGGAGTGAATGCGAAGTCCTTCGCCGATCTGGCGGCCAATTTTCGTCGTGGGGTTGAGCGAACTCATCGGGTCTTGGGGAATGAGGGCGACGGCCTGGCCGCGATAGTGACGCATCTCTTTTTCCGGCAGTGTCGCAAGGTCCACTCCGTCCAAGACGACGTTGCCCCCGGCGATCTTGCCGTTGCCGGGCAAGAGCCGCATGATGGCCAGTCCCGTCGTCGTTTTGCCGCAGCCCGATTCTCCGACGAGTCCCACGCTCTCTCCGGCGTTGATCGTTATGGAAAAATCGTCAACGGCGGTGGCGAACGTGTTTTTTGTCGCGAACTGAACCTTCAGATTGTTGACTGAGAGCAGCGACGACATAACTGCACAATCCTAGTCTTTGGGCCGGAATTCGCCGATTCACCGTCCCCGATCTTTCGCGCCTACGTCGCTCCGTGGGCCGGCGTGACTTTGGGCAGATTCCACGACTTTCGATGGTGCTCACTGGCGCCGCGCCGCCGCAGGGCTTCCAGGTGCTCGGGAGCTCCGTAGCCCTTGTTGCGGGCCCACTGGTACTCGTGGAACTCCTCGTGCAGGGAAACCATGAGTGCGTCGCGATGCACCTTCGCCAGTACCGACGCGGCGGCGATGGTGGCGCATCGCTGGTCGCCCTTCACGATGGTCGTCACCCGTAGCGCGCCATAGCAAAGCGGTGGTGGCGTACTGGCCCCGAAACGCACGTGCAAAGGGCTGCGAAGGAGATTGATCGACCCGTCGATGAGTGCGTGCGTTGGCGACGACGTGAGAGCGTTGAGTGCACGAGTCGCCGCCACCGCCAGCGCGAGGCGCAGTCCCCACTCGTCAATCTCAAAGGCACTCACGGAACCGAGCGACCACTCGAAGGCCCAACGTGAGAGCGGACCCACGAGTGACGTACGTTGCGCGGGCGTTAAGAGCTTGGAGTCGTTGAGCCCTTCTGGCGGCGCAAGCACTTCTCTTATCACGACGGCACCCACGGTCAGGGGTCCGGCGAGCGCTCCCCGTCCGACCTCATCGATGCCCACGACGACTTCGCCTCGATCGAGTAGCGCTCGTTCGTACTCGAGGAGATCGTGGGGTGGGGCCTTCACCTAACCAACGGTACTGAGGACCTCACCACGTAGCATGCATCTCTATGACTGAGGCCATCGTCGTTCCCCTCAAACGCTTTGACCGAGCTAAGGAACGACTTCGCCAGGGCACCGACCTCGACGTCGCGAAAATCGCCGAAGATCTCGCTCGAGGTGTTCTCATCAGTTCTCAGCCGCGCACCGTCATCGTCGCGAGTGAAGACCCCGACGTCACGCGCTTCGCCACGTCGATGGGCGCCGAAGTATGGACGTCCACGGCTTCGAACCTCAACGAAGCCGTTCAGGGCGCCTACGAGGGGCTGAGAGACCGCTTCGATCAACTCATCATCGTCCACGGCGACCTGCGTTTTCCCGAAGGACTCGGCACCTTCGCGCTCGAGCCGGGCATCACTCTCTTCGCCGATCACCACCAGGAAGGAACCAACGTCTTGGTCATCCCTACGGGACTCGACTTTCACTTCGCCTACGGGAGTGACTCCCTAGGACGTCACGTCGCAGAGGCGAAACGCATCGACGCCAGTTACCGCGTCGTCACCACGAGCCCCTGGCGCTTCGACGTCGACGAACCAAACGATCTCGACACCGCCTAGACAGCACTCGAGGGGGCCTTGCGGCCCCCTCGAGAACAGATTCTCCGTGGAGAATCGACTACTTCTTTGCGGCCCTCTTGGCTGGAGCACGCTTCTTCGCGGCCTTCTTCGCAGCAGGACGCTTCTTCGCGGCCTTCTTCGCAGCAGGACGCTTCTTCGCGGCCTTCTTCGCTGCAGGACGCTTCTTGGCTGGAGCCTTTTTGGCTGCAGCCCTCTTCTTCGCGGCTGGTGCCACATTCCCTCCTTGGGACTCAACGTTGATTCAAATTGGGACCTCGAGGCACCGTACTGGTGTACTCACTTCAGGCACCGCATTGATATCTCATGAACTCGGCCATGTACCACCCAACCTCCCGGCTGTGCGGCGACTGATCGCAGTGCACGGTCCTACGCGAAAGAGCGCTCTTCGAAACGTTGCAAGCAACGAAGTGAACAACGTGTACCTCCTCCGCAGAAGGACATTTAAAAGTCCAGTCGTTATTCACACCAATGTCAAGTATTTCGAGATTTATTTCGACCGATGGTACAACGTGCTATCTGACTCCGGCGTCTACTTAGGACGCGGTGCAAACGGCGACGCGATGAGTGGTCGCGAACGTTCCGCACTCGTGTTAGGTCCAACGCGAAGTGGAAAGACAACGTCAATCATTGTTCCAAATCTCCTGATGACATCCGATTCATGCGTCGTTACGTCGACGAAGAGTGACGTGCTCACACTCATGGCGCGAACACGTTACGACGGCGTGACACTTCTCTTTGATCCGTCGGGAACGGTCGTTACACCACCGGGAGTGCATCGCGTTGGATATTCACCTTTAAGACAATCCTTATCTTGGGACGGCGCAGTTTTGGCTTCTCGGAGCTTGCTGGACGTCGCGCGACGTGGTCGAGGTGATCGCAGCGACGACCACTGGAGCGAACGAGCGGGTGCTCTCGTCGCGCCGCTGATGCACGCGAGTGCTCTTCGTCACGAGTCGCTCGGCCAACTCGCCTCTCGTGTCGACGAACGAAAGTGTGACGATCTCCTTCACGAACTGAACGAACGTCACGGTGATCGTCATCCGTCTGTAACGTTGCTTCGAGGCGTTTTAGCCACCGAAGAGCGTGAACGATCGAGTATCTGGTCCACGACCGCCGGACTTTTCGCGGGCGTGCGCACCGAGGCCGCTCGCGCTTCGGCCCGAGAAGCGCCGCTCGACGTCGACGAGTTCTTAAGGGGCCCGCACCAACTGCACGTCGTGGCACCCAGTCGACATCAAGCCGTGACCATCCCGCTCGTGGTTGGTCTCGTGGAAGAGCTCGTGCACGCGACCTACGATCGCCACCACGAAGGGGCTCGGCTCTTGCTCGCCCTCGACGAACTCGCGAACGTCGCTCCGCTACCGCGTCTCGCGAGCATCGTGTCCGAGGGCGGGGGCCAGGGGGTCCTGACCCTCGCGTGTCTGCAAGACCTCAGCCAAGCCCGCAGTCGTTGGGGAGCTTCGGCGGAGGGCTTCCTCTCCCTCTTTCCAACGACCCTGGTTCTGCCCGGGATCGCCGACCGCACCACGCTCGAAATGCTCCGGCACCTCGCGGGGCGTGAGTTGACGTCTTCTCCTAGCGTGCAGCGCGACTCGAGGGGTCGAACCCTCGGGCATTCGACCAGCTGGGTGGAGCGAGATCGCGTCACGATGAGTGAACTGGCCCAGGGGCGAGAGGGACGCGCGTTGGGCCTCGACGCGCAGAACCATCTCAAATGGGTGGAGCTGACGCCCGTCTACCGTGACGCGCGGTTCCGCTCCTACCTCGAACGCCCCTCTCGGGAACGAACCACTTCTCGAGATCGTTGACGCCAGTCGTCAAACTGGCTTCGGTCGAGTGGACGCGGACCAATCGCGCGAACGGAACCGATCATGCGCGCTTCGGGCACGCCGATGGTGGGTTCGTACACTCCCCTCCTACCTTGGAGACCCGGGTAGAGCTCGTCGATCGCTCGAGATATGTTCCTCGGATCTTGTCCGAAGCTCGCCGCGTCGGCCCAGGCGGCGAGCAGGTGACGACGCGCGACGTCGTGACGTCCCTCGAGGGCGCCCGCGAATCGATGTTCGTCCAGGACGTGACGACAGTTCTCCGGCGCTTTGACGACGCCCAGGGATTCGTAGCGCGCGTGGTCACGAGACCACGACGAAAGGGTCTCGTCTCGACTCCACGAGAGTTTTTCGCCGCGGTCTCGCTGGTGACCACTCCAGAGTGCGCGATACCCTTCGTCGAGACCGACCACGTGTTCGACGCCTTCGAACGAGCGCCACGCCGACCACGGCGTGCGCTCGGCCAACTCGTGGCGCAACGACGCGCGGTAGAGGGCGTCGGCCGTGGACGCGTGCGCGTAGAGTGCGCGCGAATCGAGGACGTTGCGGTGACCCTCGGGTCTCGCGCCGACGAGTACGTGGTCGTGCAGGTGCGGCTCTCCGTGTCGGTTCAGTCCGTGCGTGAAGCTCACGACACTTTGCCACCGACCCGCCGAATCGCGTTCGACGCCACCGCCCCGCTCGCGAACGACCAGCGCGCGATCTTCCAAGTAGTCGATCGACGCCTGCACCGAGGCCCGGTGTGCCGCGACGACGCCCCTCGCGTGCTCGGGATCGACGGCGAGCAAGATGGAGATCGGTCGTGGCGCGGCGATAACCACGTCGTAGCCCCGCACAGTGGAGCGTTCGCTGGTCACCAAGACGCCCGACACGTCCGACGGTTCCCTCGAATCGCCGCCGCCGCGCAACCACCAGCCGGGTCCCCCTTCGCGAAGACCGTCGAGTTCGAGCGCGGGGTCGTTCGTGAAGTACGTGACGTCGTTCGAACGCCGGGGCATGAGACGAATCACGGGCACCTCTTTCGAAAGGCCCAACGGTCGCCTAGAGCTGCGCGGCGATCCTCTTGGCGAGTTCGTGACCCGCCTTGGCGTACTTGGGCGTCGCGACCACGGCACCCGGGCCGGCGCGCAACATGAGATAGTCGACGAAACGAGCGTCCGAGACCCGGAATTTGACGGCGTGGCGGCCGTCGCCGAGCACCAGCCACTGGGCGCCGGGTAGGGGCTCGAAGAGCCAACGATTGGGCGCCTCCACCACCACGACGATCTCGTCGCCCTCTTCGCCCACCTGGGTCAGCCAGTTCGACACCGTGTCGAGCGGGCGGGTCTCGGGGACGGGCGACGTCGCGAGGACCGCGTTGATGCGGTCCACGCGAAACGTCCGCCATCCTTCGCGCGTGGTGCAGTACGCGCGCACGTAGGTGTGACCGTTCAAGACCTTCATCTCTCGTGGCTCGATGGCGCGAGCGTGGGACTCGCCGCTCACGCCCGACGTGTACTCGATCTTGATCTGCGAATGACTTTCAATGGCGCTCTCGACTTGGGCGAGCAGCGCCTCGTTCATGGCCATTTCGATCTGCACCGGCGCCCTCGTGGCGTCCTCAATCTTTTCAATCGCCGAAAAGATGGCCTCGTCGGTGTAGATCCGTGACGCCTCACGAAGGGCGATATTCAGTTCAAAGAGGTCACGCCACATAAAGGGCGAGGGATCGTCGGCGCCCTCGGGAAGATCGGAGAAGTCCGCGCGATAGGTCGAGTCGTCGTTCGACTCGTCGTCCCAGTCGTCGCACTCCTTGATGACGTGGGCGGGAAACGTGTCGGTTCCGTCGGTCGACTCGGCCATGGGTTCGAGCGACACCAGCCGGTCCATGATGAGACGAACGTGTTCGGGCGTGAGAGAAAAACGCTTCGAAAGTTCACTTATCCGTAAGCCGTCTTCACTAACGTACACCGCGTGAAGTAGTTGCAGTGTCTGGCCCAGCACGTCGTTCGTGGGCACCACGTCGAACGACAGGGTCGTGACGTCGGGCGTCTTACCCCGGTTGACGTCCTTCAGCCACGCGGCGAGCTCGTTCTTCAGTGACTTGGGCGACTGGAGTCGCACGCGATCGGCGCAGTCGAGCAGTAGGCGAAGCGCCGCGCGCGGACTTTCAAAGGTAACGCCGACCTCGACGGTGCCGTTACTCTGCGTGGCGCTCAGCGCGTTCGGATACTGTCGCACCAAGAGATCGGCGTAGTTCTCGTTGGTCGAGACGACCACGTCGAGGGGCCGCGGCGCCTTCGCGTACTCGGGACGCCACGCGCGCGCGATGAACGCCGTGTCGCTATCGACCTCGAAGGTGTCGGGCAGCACGACGGGCATCGAGGTCATGCGCGTGAAGCGATAGCCCTTGATCTCGCTGGTGTCCTTGACCCGAGCCACGAGGTAACTGGCGCCGCCAAAGACATCGATGACGAGCGGCTCGACGAGACGCGGTTTGTTCGTGGCGGACAAGTACTCAAAGGCCAGCGCGCGACGCAGATTCAAGGCCCGCAGGACGGGGGTGTAGTAGTTCGACGCCTCGAGTCCCCCGTCACTGGCCGGAACGTCGTTAAAGACGCTGAAGGCGCCGGACTTGCCAAATCCACAGAACGACAACGCCAGTTTGACCACGCGTTCTTCTTCGGGGCTGAAGTAGATCTGGGGAGCGTAGCCACTTTTCGGGTCAATCTTGTACCCCACCGAGCCGTCGTCGTTGGGGAGGGTCTCAATCTCGAATCCGAGGTCTCGTATTCGAGCCTTGTCGCGCTCGAACTTCTGGCGAACGGTGCTCTCTAAGCCTTCGTAGGCGCGAATCTTTCGAGGACCCTTCGCCGCCACGGGGTACTCGTCGATCTTCAGATCGCGCAGTATCTCTTCTTGCGTGAGCGCCCCGTACTGCCACGCGCGCTGGAGGAGTAACACGAGGGCCACGAGTCGTTCACGACTCTGCTCGACTCCTCCTCGAATGGTGCTCATCAAACTCCCGTTCTTGCCTGACACGAGGGTAGCGGGCGGCGCCGATCTCCCCGAGCGAAACGGGTGACGCCACGTTACGCCTCTAGGGAGTCGTTTCCCGGCGGTTCCTCGCGACGCCACGAACCAGAGCGCCCGCCCGACTTCTCCCAGAGGGCCACGTGTTCGATCGTCATCGTTCGGTCACTCGACTTACACATGTCGTAGATCGTCAGGGCCGCGACCGTCACCGCGGTCAGCGCTTCCATCTCCACGCCCGTGCGATCAATGGTGTCGACACCGGCTTCGAGGTCGATATGAGTATCGGCGATCGTGAAGTTCACGTAGACGTTGCCCACGAGCACCGGGTGCGACGTGGGTAAGAGCGACGACGCCTGCTTCGCGGCTTGAATGCCCGCCACGCGAGCCGTCGCGAGCACGTCGCCCTTATTCAAGGTATTCGCCGCCACGGCGGCCGTCGTCGAGGCGAGCATCGTGACGCGACAGCGGGCCAGCGCGCGTCGCGCACTGACCTCCGTGGGCCCTACGTCACGGGGAAACGCTGCGCCAGCTGGCCCGCGTCGTAGTTGGTGGAAGTCGTCCACCGCGCCATGCTACGTCACGATCGACGATTCTTCCCTGCCCGGTACACTGCTCTAGTTACGTTGTCCAGCCGGAGTACTTCATGCCCACCTACGAATACGAGTGCGAGCAGTGCCACGAAAGGGTCGAGGCCGTTCAAAAGTTTACGGACCCGACGCTCAGCGTCTGCCCGCTGTGCGGTGGTGAACTCCGCAAAATCTTCTCCGCGGTCGGCATCGTCTTTAAGGGAAGCGGCTTCTACAAGAACGACAGTCGCGGGTCAAAGCCCAAGACGACCACGACGCCGAGTCCCAGTTCAGACACCGGCGCCCCTTCAACGCCGGCGCCGGCGTCCACCGTGACGCCGTCCACCAGTCCGAGCCCGAGCACTCCGGCTTCGTCGACGACCAGTTCGAACTAAGAGCCCGAAACCGCGATCCCGTCGATCGCGAGCGTTTGGCCGGCCGCGCTGCCGGGCAACCACTCCACGTCGTTGCCCACGTGACTGAGGTCGAGCAACATTCGTTGCAGCGTCGAAGCGACCGTGAGCTCGCGCACCGGCTCAGCCAACTGGCCGTCTCGGATCATGAGACCGGTCACGCCGACGGAAAAGTCTCCGGAGATGGGATTGACGCCCGAGTGCACGCCCATGATCGATTCGACGTACACGCCGTAGCCGACGTTCTTGAGAATCGTGGCTTGGTCCTCGCCCCCGGGCTCGAGCTGTAACGCGCGACATCCGGCCGACGGCGAGCCGGCGATACCCCCGCGAAGTGCACTCCCCGTGGAGGCGGTGCCGGCCCTTCGCGCGGAGTAGGTGTCGTAGACAAACCCTTGAAGTTGACCCTCGCTAATCAGGACGTTACGACGACAAGCCAGTCCCTCGCCGTCGTGCGAACTCGCGGCGAAGTGTCGGGGGTCGGTCGGATCGTCGAGCAGACTGAAGAGCGGCGACGCCACCATTTCGCCGACTCGATTCGCGAAGAAGGACCGGCCTCGAACGACCGCGTCACCGCTCAGCGCGCCGCCGATAATGGCGAGCAGCGTCGCCGCGGTACGGGGATCGAAGACCGCGGTGCACCTCATCGACGAGGGCTTTACGGCGCCGAGCATGCGCGTCGCGCGCGTGATGGCGTCGTTGGCCGCGAGCTCGAGGTCCAACTCACCCGGTGCTCGCCCGGCACTTAGTCCCCAACCGGTCTGGTCGCCGCCGCCGTCACTCGCGATGGCTTCGACCGAGAGGTACGCCCCCGACCGCGCGTAGGACGCTCGAATGCCCGTCGAGGACACGATCGCCGCTTCGGCGACGTAGTCCGAGTAGTTCGCGGAGTCGACTTGACGTATTCGCGCGTCGCCGTCACGGACCCGTCGCTCGAGTTCGATCGCCATGGCGATCTTTTCGTCGAGGGGGGTCGTCAGGACCGATTCGTCGCGCAGCGACAGCGCCACCGCGTCCACGCCGTCGGGACGAGCAAGGGCCACGAACTCATCCTCGGAGGCGAAGCGCACGTTGTCACGGGCTTCACGAAGGGCGCCACGCACGGCTTCGTCGTCGAGCGATCCGGCCCAGGCCGTGCCCACTTGGGCGCCACTCGCGCCGTCGACGAGGACACGAATACCAATACCCGAAGAGCTCGCGCTCGAGAGGTTTTCGATCTCACCTCGGTAGGCGCGAACCTCGGTCTCGACGCCACTGGAAACGTAGATCTCTATCTCTTCGGTGCCCTTGGCGGACTCGAGAAGTCGCTCGGCCTGATTGAGAAGGTCACTCACGCCGCTGCGCCGCCGATGGTGATCGCACTCAGGCGCATCGTGGCCTGACCACAGCCCACGGGCACCTGTTGGCCATCCTTGCCACACGTGCCGGGCATCATCGAAAAGTCCCGGCCCACGGCGTCGACGCGTTGAAGAATCTCGGGACCGTTGCCAATGAGGTTGCAGTCGCGAAGCGGCGCGGTGATCTTTCCGTCTTCGATCATGAACGCGGCCGTCATACCAAAGACGAAGTCACCGGTAGCGGTGTTGACCTGTCCACCGCCCAGTTGCGCGACGTACACGCCGTAGGGCGTCTGCGCCACGATTTCGTCAGCGTCAGATTCACCCTCTAAGAGATAGGTGTTGGTCATTCGAACCATTGGCAGATACTGGTAGCTCTCTCGACGACCGTTCGCGGACACGCGACGCCCCTCTTTTCGCGCGCGCAAGTAGTCCCACATGTAGTCGGTCAACACGCCGTTTTCGATCAACACGTTGCGCGAACTCTCGTGGCCCTCGTCGTCGATGGCGAGGTACCCCCACTCACCGGCCACCGTGCCGTCGTCGACCAGGGTGACCAGCGGACTCGCGACCTGTTGGCCCACCTTGCCGGCGTAGACCGAGGCCTGCTTCATGATGGCGTCGGCCTCGAGACCGTGTCCGCAGGCCTCGTGAAAGAGAATCCCTCCAGAACCACTCGCGAGTACGACAGGAAGGTCGCCCGAGGGGGCGGGGCGAGCTTCGAGTTTCGTGATGGCTTGGCGAGCGGCCCCGCGAGCGGCCTCTTCGATGACGTCGGGGTTTAAGAGTTCAAAGCCCCTCGTCGCCGCGATGGGGCGATAACCCGTCTGCATCCCCGTGTCGCCTGTGGCGATACAGGCCACGTTGAAACGGGTGCGTACTTGGTGATCGCTCGCGAACACGCCCTCGGAGTTCGCGACCACGAAGCGACGAGTGGAGTCGCCGAGCGCCACTTGGACCTGGGTGATGGACGACCCTTCGGAACGCGCCACGTCGTCGGCCTGGAGCAGCATCTCAATCTTCTTGGACTTTTCGACGTCGCTCGGTTCGATCTCGGCGGACGAGGGATAGTTGCGCAGTCGCTCGAGCGCCACTTCACGAACGCCGGCGCCGCCCTCTCGGGCCACGGCCGCGGCGGCGCGCGCGGCGCTAAGGAGACCCTTCTCACTGAGATCGGCGGTGTGCGCGAAGCCCGTCGTCTCGCCGATAACCACGCGAATTCCCGCCCCTCGGTCGCGACCGGAGCTCAACTGCTCGACGCGACGCTGATCGAGCATCGCCGACGACGTCGCGCGGTCTTCCACGAAGACTTCAGCGAACTCCCCACCACGGCTCAACGCCTCGTCGATCGTGCGCTGCAGCACGTCACTATCTACCAGTTGAGTAGTCATAAAACTCAGGCTATAGGCCGATCCTCGTGTCTCATTACGCACGACGCTCGCCAGTAGGCTAGATATCGTGATTCTACCGTCGATCGAAACGCCCGCCGACCTTCAACCTCTCTCTTACGAACAGCTACAAAGTCTCAGTCAAGAGATCCGCGATTTCATCATCGAGAGCGTCACGAAGACCGGCGGCCACCTCGGATCAAATCTCGGTGTCGTCGAACTGACGCTGGCTTTGCATCGCGTCTTCGAGTCGCCCAAGGACATCCTGCTCTGGGACACTGGACATCAGGCCTACGTGCACAAGTTGCTGACCGGACGACGCTACGGCTTTAAGAACCTTCGCCAACGCGGCGGCCTCTCGGGCTATCCCAATCGTTCCGAGAGCCAGCACGACTGGATTGAGTCGAGCCACGCCTCGACCGCCCTGTCGTACGCGCACGGCCTGAGCGTGGCGCTCGAACAGCGTAAGGAACTCATCGGTCGTGGCGGGAGACGACACGTGGTCGCGATCGTGGGTGACGGATCGTTGACCGGTGGCATGGCCTACGAAGCGCTGAATAACCTGGGTCACTCGAACTCTCGCGTCGTGATTGTCTTGAACGACAATGGGCGAAGCTACGCACCGACCATCTCCAAGCTTTCGGAGTCCCTGACGGCGTTGCGCCTTAATCGCACGTACCTCACTCTTCGCGAACGCGTTCGGCGATTGGTCCCTCATCTACCCCGCGTCGGTAAAGCCGCCTACCTGGGCATCGACGGTTTCACGTCGGTGGTCCGCGAGATGGTGACGCCTCACACCTTCTTTGAAAATCTCGGCGTTCGTTACGTGGGACCGATTGACGGTCACAACATCGAGGTGCTCGAGCGGGCGTTGAAGTCGGCCGCCGAGTGGGACGGTCCCATTGTCGTTCACGCACTCACCCAAAAGGGTCGAGGCTACGAGCCCGCCGTCAGCGACGACCTCAAGATGCACGACTACAAACTCCCGCGGCTCGTGAACGACGACGCGGTGACCTCGAACTCCTTCTCCCAGGCCTTCTCTGACTCACTCGTCGCGCTCGCGAACGACGATGAGCGCATTGTGGCGATCACTGCCGCGATGGCGGGCCCTACCGGGCTCTTGAACTTCCAGTCAAAGTTCCCCGATCGATTCTTTGACGTGGGAATTGCCGAGCAACACGCCGTCACGGCCGCGGCCGGCATGGCGATGGGTGGTCTGAAGCCCGTCGTCGCCGTGTACGCCACCTTCTTTTCTCGAGCGTTCGATCAGGCCCACCTCGACGTCGGCCTCTTGAATCTGCCAGTGGTCTTTGTCTTCGATCGCGCGGGGATCACCGGTGACGACGGACCGAGCCACCATGGGCTGCTCGACATAGCCCTCTGCTTGGCCATTCCCAACATGACCGTCTTCGCGCCCTCGTCGGCCGAAGAGGTTCCCGTCATGCTCGAGAGCGCGCTCAACATGTCGACACCGACCGCGCTGCGCTACCCCAAGACCCTCCCCAAACCCTTCGACGGTCAGGTCGGCGCGGGTCTCAACGCGCGTGAAGTCATTCGTGGCGACGGATCACTTTGTATCTTGGCCGTCGGCAAGATGGCGCCGTCCGCGTACCGAGCACTGGAACTGATGGGCGAAGAGGCCTCGCGCGTGACGCTCTACGACGTGCGCGTGCTGCCGCCCGACCCTCAGATGATCGACGACGCCCTCAGCCACGAACGAATCATCACCGTCGAAGACGGGACGCGCCACGGCGGTGCCGGCACCCTCATCGTCTCGGCGATTCGCTTCCGGGCTCAAGAGCTCGAACGCCCCTTTCCCACGACGCGCATCTTGGGCGTGCCGCGCGTCTACCTCGAGCACCACCACCCCGATGAACTACTGGGCGAACTCGGACTTGACCCCGAGGGACTCGCCCAGGCCTTCACTCGACTACTCGCTGGCCAATCCGAGTCTCCCCGAGTATTGCCCGAAGCGCCTCGCCCCAACTACTTCTGAGCGATCGCCCTAAGAGCGCACGTCGGTAAAATGGCGTCGTGCCCTACGAGATCGAACAGACCGATGCCGAGTGGAAAGACGAACTCTCCCCCGATCGGTACGCGGTACTGCGAAGGGCCGCGACCGAGGCGCCCTTCACGGGGTCCCTGCTGCACGTCGACGCCGACGGCGTCTTTAGTTGCGGGGGCTGTGGTCAGACACTCTTTACCAGCGCCCAAAAGTTTGACTCGGGTTGCGGCTGGCCGAGTTTTGACGCCTGCGAGCCCGGTACCGTCATCGAAAAACGGGACCGCTCACTCTTTCGCGAACGAACCGAGATTCTCTGTTCGAAGTGCGGCGGCCACTTGGGACACGTCTTTAACGACGGACCAACGCCGAGTGGACTTCGCTACTGCGTGAACTCCCTCGCCATTGACTTCGACGAGTCGAAGAGCTAAACGTCGAGGAATCGGCGAATGGCGATCGCCGAGCCGACCGATCCAATCACCACGCCGACGACCAAGACGACCGCGTTCGTGCCCAGCAGTGCCGACGTATTGAGTTGGAATTCGTTGTGCAACGGGTACCAGATGTGCAACGCGGTCACCGCCACGATGGCGACCGCCGCGCCCAAGAGGCCCTGAACGAAACCTTCGATGATGTAGGGAATGCGAATAAACCAGTTCGTCGCGCCGACCAACTTCATCACCGAGACTTCACGTCGCCTCGCGAAGATCGCCATTCGAATGGTGTTGAGAATCAGTACCGACGCCGACAGCAGCAGCACCGCCGCGAGCGCCAAGAAGACGATCTGCAAAACGCGAATCACCTTATTCATCTCACGGATCTGTTGTCCGGGCGCCGTGACCTGATAGACCCCCGGCAGATTTTCGAACGTATTGATGACGACGAACGCGTCCGACGGGACCGTAGGCACGCAACCGAACGACGAGGGCATCGTCTTAACGGTGAGTACGCTCCACTCGTTCGGGGACAGCAACTGCTTCGCTTCATTGAGATTTTGGGCCTGGGTGTAGTAGGCGCAGTTCTTCACGATCGGCAGATCCGCGAGCTGGCTGCGCACGCCACTGATCTCACTCGTGGAGGCCGTGGGCTGCATCCAGACCGTCACCCGCGTTCCCTGCTGCCACACGACGGACGCCTGCGCGGCACTCTGTTTCAGGAGCAGCGCCGAGCCGACCAGGGACAACGAGACAGCGACAGTAAGTACGGCCGCGATCGTCATCATGCGATTGCGCCAGAGGTTACTGATGGTTTCCTTCAAGGCGTAACGAATGTACACGCGCATTAGATGGCGACTCCCTCGTCAATGCCGTACACCCCGCGCACCTGGTCGCGGATCATCTCACCGCGATCGAGTTCCACCACGCGACGGCGCATCCGGTCCACCAGGACCTTGTCGTGCGTGGCCATGACGACCGTCGTGCCGGTGCGATTGATTCGTTCGAGTAGCGCCATGATGGACTCGGAGTTCGACGGGTCGAGGTTGCCCGTGGGTTCGTCGGCCAAGAGAATGAGCGGGCGATTCACGAAGGCTCGCGCCACCGCCACGCGCTGCTGCTCGCCACCAGAAAGTTCGTGGGGCAGGTTCTTCGACTTATCCGTAAGACCCACCAACTCCAATATTTGAGGAACTTGGGACTCAACCGTCGAGCGGGGCCGGCCAATCACCTCGAGGGCGAAGGCCACGTTTTCAAAGACGCTCTTATTGGGCAGCAGTCGAAAGTCCTGGAAGACGCAGCCAATATTGCGTCGCAGGTAAGGCACACGCCACTTGGGCAGATCGCCAATGTCGCGGCCCGCTTCGAGGATTCGACCCTGGTCGGGATGCTCCTCGCGAAGCAGCAGTCGTAAGAAGGTCGTCTTGCCCGATCCCGAGGCGCCCACCAAGAAGACGAATTCGCCCTTTTCAATATCGAGCGAGATGTTCTTGAGGGCCGCCGTGCCGTTCTTATAAGTCTTGGAGACATTCTCGAATCGAATCACGGCAACACCCCCCTCGGGATTACTGGTAGTTGTGCGACACACGGGCGCAGTGCCACGTCCATTCTAGTTAGACCACCACGCGTCGCCGGACCACGAAAGTCAAGCATTTGTCGCATAACGAGATTTTTATGAAGTGGAACGTTGACGGCGCAGCTCGGCCTCCATGAAGCCGTCGAGGTCTCCGTCCAAGACGGCTTCGACGTTGCCCGTCTCGAAGTCACTGCGGTGATCCTTCACGAGTTGATAGGGCGCCTGCACGTAGCTACGAATCTGCGAACCCCAGGCGTTGTCACCGCGATTGCCACTGAGCGCGTCCATTTCGGCCTGTCGTTGCTTGCGCGCGAGTTCGGCCAACTTCGCTTCGAGGATCTGCATCGCGCGCGCACGGTTCTGGTGCTGCGAGCGTTCGTTCTGACAGCTCACCACGACGCCCGTGGGTAAGTGCGTCAGGCGAATCGCCGAGTCCGTTTTGTTGACGTGCTGTCCCCCGGCCCCCGACGAGCGATAGGTGTCGACGCGTAAGTCCTTCTCGTCGATCTCCACCTCGGCCGCGCTGTCTTCGAGCAGTGGCGTCACGTCCAAACTGGCGAAGCTCGTTTGTCGTCGCGCTTGTGAGTCGAAGGGGCTCATGCGCACCAGTCGGTGCACGCCACGTTCCACCGAGAGCCAACCGTAGGCGAAGCGACCCTTCACGATGAACGTGGCCGAGAGGAGGCCGGCCTCTTGACCCTCGGTGGCTTCATCGATCTCCACGCCGAACCCTCGACGCTCCGCCCAACGCGAGTACATGCGAAGCAGCATCTCGGTCCAGTCCTGCGCGTCAGTGCCGCCGGCGCCGGCGTGCAGTTCCACGATCGCGTCGTTCTCGTCGTAGGGACCACTGAAGAGACTTTGCGTTTCGAGGGCGGCGATGGCGTGACCGAGTGCCTCTACACTGCTCGCGAGTTCGTCAAAGAGCGACCAGTCGGCGTCACCGGCACTCAGCGACTCGCGGGCGAACTCGGCTAGCACCACGACGTCGTCGAGCAAGCGGCGAAGGGCGTCAAAGGATTCAAGATCGTTCGTCAGCCGACCCAACTCGGTCGTGACTTTGCGCGCGTTCTCCTGGTCGTCCCAGAGATTAGGGTCGGCCGCGAGATCTCTCAACACGGCGTGGCGGGCCCGACTGGCGTCGATCTTTAGGTAGTCACGCGCCGCGTCCCACCTGGTCTCGAGCTCTTCGATCGTGACCAGGGCGTTACGAAGTGCGTTCTCCGCTTTAGGGTCGGCCATGGCACTGCTTGAACTTGCGTTTCGAGCCACACCAGCAGGGATCGTTTCGACCGATCTTTTCCGTGTGCTTGGCGCCGGCTTTGGGCGCGGCCTTGGGCGCGGCTTCCTGCGCGGGCAGTTCGGTCGCGCCGGGCGCCACGGCGTCGGCGTTCGTTAGAGCGCCCTCGAGCCCCTCGTCCTCGTCACCGGCCGCGGCCGGCTCGATCGCGGCCTCGACGTGGGTGATGTAGCGAACGTAGTCAACATCGACGGCGTCGAGCAGGTGCTCGAACATCAAGTACCCCTCTTTTTGCCACGCGTTCAAGGGGTCTTGTTGGGCGACCTGGCGAAGGTGGATACCGTCTCGCAGATAGTCCATGTCCGAGAGATGATCACGCCAACGCTGGTCCAGAATTTGGAGCATGACGTCACGCTCTATCTCCTTGGCGGTGTCGAGACCTCCGGGAAAGTTCTCCGACTTCTTTTCGTACTGACCGACGGCTTCGTCGACCACGAGGGCCACGACGTCGTCGACGTCGCTGTAGGCGCGCAGCGACTCGACGGTTTGTTCGGTCGGATAGAGCGACTGAAGATCCAAGACCAGGGAGTTCAGATCCCACTCTTCGACGAAGCCGTTGCCGAGTTGAGCGTCAACGACCTCGGTGAGCTTTTCTTCGAGCATCTCGACGGTCGCGTCGTGAATATCCTCACCGTCGATAACCTGCTGACGACGGCCGTAGATGACCTTGCGCTGTTCGTTCATGACTTCGTCGTACTTAAGGACGTCCTTACGAATTTCGGCGTTGCGCGCTTCGACGGTGTTCTGCGCGCGCTCAATCGCCTTCGACACCATTTTTGCCTCAATCGCCTCGTCCTCGGGCATGGCGCGATCCATGACCCACGACACCGCGCCGGTCGCGAACACTCGCAAGAGTTCGTCTTCGAGCGAGAGGTAGAAGCGACTTTCGCCGGGGTCGCCCTGGCGCCCCGAACGACCCCGTAACTGATTGTCAATGCGTCGCGAGTCGTGCCGCTCCGTGCCGAGCACGTACAGTCCCCCGAGGGCCCGCACCTGATCCCCGTCGCTTTGCGTGACCGGCTTCCACTTGGCGCACGCCTTTTGATAGGCCGCCTCGTACTCCTCACTTCCGGGCGCAAAGCCTTGACCGGCGGCGTCACGCACCGCGAGTCCTTCGAAGTTGCCCCCGAGAATCACGTCGACGCCTCGACCGGCCATGTTCGTCGCCACCGTGACGGCGCCCTTGCGACCGGCTTGGGCGACAATCTCGGCCTCGCGAAAGTGTTGCTTCGCGTTCAAGACCTCGTGCGTGATGCCGGCCTTGGAAAGTTCGCGACTCAACAACTCGGACTTCTCGACCGACGCGGTACCGAGCAGAATGGGTTGTCCCAAGTCGGAACGCTCGCGCACGTCGTCCACGATGGCCGAGAACTTCGCGGCCTCGGTCTTGTAGATGAGATCGGCCTTGTCATCGCGAATCGCCGGTTCATTGGTGGGAATCGGCACGACCGAGAGTTTGTACGTGTTACCAAACTCGGCGGCTTCCGTTTCGGCGGTACCCGTCATGCCGGCGAGCTTCTCGTAGAGACGGAAGTAGTTCTGCAGGGTGACCGTCGCCCACGTGTGATTCTCCTCTTGGATACGCACGCGCTCCTTGGCCTCTACGGCCTGGTGCAGACCGTCGCTCCAGCGACGGCCCTCGAGGGTGCGCCCGGTGAACTCGTCGACGATCTTCACCTCGCCGGCGTCGACCAGGTAGTCCTTGTCGCGGTGGAAGAGTTCCTTGGCCCGCAGCGCCTGGCCGAGTTGGTGCACGTAGTTCGTCGCCACCGCGTCGTAGAGATTGGTCACGCCGAGTTGACGCTCCACCTTCTCAATACCGGCTTCGGTGGGCATGACCGTCTTCTTCTCTTCGTCCACCTCGTAGTCAGTGTCGCGGTTGAGCGAGCGAGCGATGGACGCGAACTGGTAGTAGAGCTTGGTGACGTCAGCGGCCGGACCCGAGATGATGAGTGGCGTTCGCGCCTCGTCGATCAAAATCGAGTCGACCTCGTCGACAATGGCGTAGTGGTGTCCGCGCTGGACCATGTGCTCGGCGCGTCGGGCCATGTTGTCGCGAAGGTAGTCGAAGCCGAACTCGGTGTTCGTGCCGTAGGTCACGTCCGCGGCGTAGGCCTCGCGCTTTTCGTCGAACTCTTGGAGGTCCGGTCCCACGCGACCGACCGTGAGGCCCAGGAACCGGTGGAGTTCGCCCATCCAGTTCGCGTCGCGCGTGGCGAGGTAGTCGTTCACCGTCACGACGTGGACACCGTTACCGGCGAGCGCGTTCAAGTAGACCGGCAACGTCGACACGAGGGTCTTTCCCTCACCGGTCTTCATTTCAGCGATCCAGCCAAAGTGCAACGCCATCCCGCCCATGAGTTGCACGTCGTAGGGGCGCTGACCGAGCACGCGCGTCGCGGCCTCTCGGACCACGGCAAAGGCCTCGATCAACAGGTCGTCGAGGGTTTCGCCTTCGATGAGACGCTCACGAAAGACGTCGGTCTTCGCGCGCAGTTCGGCGTCCGTTAAGGCCGCCATCTCGCCGGCGAGCTCGTTAATTGGCGGGACTAACTCCGCGAGTTGGCGAACTCGCTTGCCCTCGCCAACCTTCAAAATCTTCTGTAATACGCTCATATCGTGCTTTACCCTACCGGTCGAACGGGGACATCAAGAGGGCTACGAGTGCTGACCTGGTCTTTGACCCCACACCTGCCTGCGGCGGTGTCCGTGCGTACCCTGGGCAGCTTGCGCTCTCCCAGGGTGTTCTCGCACACTTCACCGGCTCCCTCGACGACCACGATGATCGCCCCGGGGCAGGACTTACTTCTAAACCGCGCCATGCTCAGCGTCAACAAGACGCCTT
>ODAK010002620.1_pt1 | contig 18944 bp, 17 predicted proteins | sample 1539591 | NCBI WGS metagenome assembly ODAK01 (sample SAMEA3539303, study PRJEB22396) | soil metagenome | biome: tundra; feature: field; material: soil | place: USA | collected 2010-05 | depth 0.15 m | reverse complement strand
CCGCAGCCGCGTCAGCAGTTCGTCGAGGAGCAGGTCGGGGTGAGCGCAGAGCGCCAGGTCGGCGGGGGCGAGCGCGAAGTGGTCCTTGCTCCATCCGTTGTGCAGCGAGAAGTCGTTGCTGACCGAGATGATCTGGGCCGATGTGTCCCGCTCGCCGTGGGCCTGCGCGAGCGTGCCTCCGAGGTCGACCCAGTCCAGTGCGAGCACGACGTCGGCCTGGCGCAGCAGCTCGCCGCCGTCGGCCGGCAGGAAGGTGCCGGGAGCCACCGGGTGCAGGCGGTGTGCGGTCGGGAAGGCCGCCCCGACCTTCAGGTCGGTCAACACGCCGGCGCCGAGACGCTCGGCGAGCTCGACGCGGGCGTCCCAGGCGCCCGCGTCGCGGCCGACGCGGCCCAGCAGGATCAGCGGCCTCGCGGCCCGCTCGAGGATCAGGGCGATCTCGTCCACGACGGCGGCCCCGGGGGCCGGCGCGGGGACGGGCCGGTGACGGGCGAGGTCCGGAAAGGCCGGTGCCTCGCCGACAGGCTCCTCCTGGAGCGCGGCGTCGAGGCACACGTAGACGGGCGCGCAGGGGTAGCTGCGCGTCAGCGCGTCGGCACGGACGAGCGCCTCGACCGACGCCGGCACCGACGCCGGCTGGTCGTCCCATTTGATGTAGCTGCGGATCAGGGCTCCCTGATCGGCTGCCGTATGGATCCAGTCGATCCACGGTCGCCGGCGCGCGGCGTCGACGGGACCGGTGGCTCCCAGCACGACCATCGGCACGCGGTCGCAGAAGGCGTTGTACAGGGCCATCGTCGCGTGCATCAGACCGACGTTGCTGTGCAACGCGACCGCCATCGGCCGCTCGGCGACCTTGGCGTAGCCATGCGCGAGTGCCACCGCGTGCTCCTCGTGCAGGCACAGGATGATCTCCGGCCGCTCGTTGCCCAGGTAGTTGACCAGGCTGTCGTGCAACCCGCGGTAGCTCGCGCCGGGGTTGAGGCTCACGTACGGCAGATCGAGCCTGCTCAGCAGCTCCGCGATCACATCGCTCGCCCAGCCGATCGGCGGGCGCCCCGCAGGAGGGACCGTCGGCTTCTCGGCGCCCAGCGTCACCGCGGCGGACCGTCCGGCGCCGTGATCGAATTGCGAATAACCATTAGGTCGAAAAGTCTATGCAAGCAGTCGGCCTGCGCGTGATCCGCGCGGCCGGCTCGAGGGCGGACGTCTCGGCGGCGGGCTTCGAAGTGGCCGGCGGGCGAGCGATCACCGCTCGAGGGAAGCCGGCGCGGACCAGCTCACGACGAGCTCGTCGTTGCTGCCGAACCGTTCGAGATGCCCGCCGATCACGCGCTGCAGCGTCTCGAGGCTCTCCTGGTCGGCCGCGGTTGCGATCAGCGCGAGCTGCGCCGGCGCGCTCGCGTCGAGTGAGCAGACCCCGCTTGGAAGCCGGATCTCACCGCTTCGATCGTCGAATGAGACCTCGTTGCGATGACCGAAATGACGGCACAGCTGCTTGAGATAGGGGCCCGGCTTGACGGTCGCGACGCGTGCGCTCGAGCTGAGCATCACTCGCTCGCCGTGCTGGTCGAGCTCGGAGCCGCCTGTTCGGCTGCCGCGACGGCGGCCGCGTTCGCCGAGGAGTCGATCTCGCGGATTCCCGGCAGCTGACCGTGCGCGGTGTAGTAGTGCTCGCGGCCGGCGATCATCAGATCCTCGGCCGGGAAGCGCGTGATCACGTCGCAGCCGTTCGCGGTGACGACCAGCTGCTCTTCGATGCGAGCTGCGGACCAGCCGTCGGTGGCGGGCCAGAACGTCTCGAGCGCGAACACCATGCCCTCCTCGATGACCTCCGGGTGCTCGAGTGAGACCAGGCGCGAGATGATCGGCTTCTCCCAGATCGACAGCCCGACGCCGTGCCCGAATTGCAGCGCGAACGCGGCCTCCTCGTTGGGGAACCCGAAGTCCTGCGCCTTCGGCCAGACCGACACGACCTCGTCGGTGGTGACGCCGGGGCGGATCTTCGCGATCGCCGCATCCAGGATGTGGCGACAGCGCTTGTACGCGTCGACCAGCGCCGGCGAGGCGCTGCCGACGGCGAACGTGCGGTAGTAGCAGGTGCGGTAGCCCATGTAGGAGTGCAGGATGTCGAAGTAGGCCGGGTCGCCGGGGCGCAGGACACGGTCCGAATAGACGTGCGGATGCGGCGAGCAGCGTTCGCCGGAGATCGCGTTGACACCCTCGACGTGCTCGGAGCCAAGGTCGTAGAGAACCTTGTTGACCAGACCGACACATTCGTTCTCGCGCATGCCCGGGCGCAGCTGGCGGTAGAGCTCCTCGTACGCCGCGTCGACCATCATGCACGCCGTGTCGAGCAGGACGATCTCGTCCTGCGACTTGATGACCCGTGCGCGTTGCATCAACTGCTGTCCGTCGACGACCTCGATGCCCTCGCGCTGGAGCGCGAACAGCACCGCCGGCTCGACGACGTCGACACCGACCGGCTCGCCGAGCAGGCCACGCTCCTCCAGCGACCGGCGGATCTTTCCGGCGACGTCCTCGGCGCGACCGGACTCCGGCGACATCGCGCCGCGCATCGTCGAGATGCCGGCCGGTGTCCGTCCCTCGAGCCACGGGCAGTAGATCTCGTGATGGCGCGCCGCCGAGCCGAAATCCCAGACCACCGGATCGTCGCGCTGTGGCAGCAGGCAGAAGCGGGCGAGCTTGTCCATCGCCCAGGTCCCGATGTGGGTTGCGGTGATGTAGCGAATGTTGCTCATGTCGAAGCACAGCAGGGCGCCGATGTCGGACTCCGCGAGCAGCCCCTTGATGCGCGCCAGCCGTTCGCGACGCAGGCGGTCGATGTCGACGCGCTGCTCCCAGTCGACGGTGATCAGTCCGAATGTCTTGCCCATGTCTGGATTCCTCTGCTCGCTGCGATCGGTGACGAATTGGTCTCGCGGGGTGATCGACAGCCGTGGTCGCTCGGCGACGGGGCCGGGCTCCCGCGCGGCTGCCGCGCGGGTCGTGTGTGACACACAGCTTCGCAGCGTTCACCCATGCCGTGTCGGGCGCTGGCCCCAAAGGTCGCCGAACGCCGGGTCGAGGGGGCCGCGCCGGGCGCGGCGAATCGCGACGCGCGTGTCGGCTAGGCTCACGCCGGATGAGCGGCGACGATCGGATGCTGGCAGCGCAATACGACACCTCGGGGCCGGCGCTCGGCGAGCTCCGGCTGGTGGAGCTGCCGCGGCCGCAAGCCGCCGCCGGGGAGGTCCTCGTGCGGCTGCGCGTCAGTGGCGTCAACCCCACGGACGTGCGGGCGCGAAGCGGACGCACCTTCGATCCCGGTCACGCGCAGGTCGTGCCGGGCCACGACGGCGCCGGCGAGATCGTCGCGGTCGGCGAGGGCGTGCCGGCGTCGCGGGTCGGCGAGCGGGTGTGGCTCTATCTCGCGCAGTGGCGGCGAGCACAGGGAACAGCCGCGCAATGGATCGCGCTGCCAAGCGAACAGGCGGTGGCGCTGCCCGACGAGCTGCTGCTGGACCTGGGCGCGGGCCTCGGGATTCCGGCGCTGACGGCGCACCGCTGCCTGTTTGCCGCGGGCTCGATCGAGGGTGCGCGGGTGCTCGTCGCGGGCGGTGCGGGAGCGGTCGGGCACGCTGCGATCGAGCTCGCCCGCTGGGCTGGAGCCCACGTGGCGACCACGGTGAGCTCCGACGAGAAGGCCCGCCTGGCCCGGGAGGCCGGTGCCGAGCTGGTCGTCAACTACCGGACCGAGGACGCGGCCGGCGCGATCCGCGCGTGGGCCCCCGACGGCGTGCAGCGGATCGTCGAGGTGGCCATCGCTCACAACCTCGAACTCGACGCCGAGGTCCTCGAGGCGCACCACGAGATCTCGTCCTACGGAGCTCCCGACAAGCCGATCGAGCTGCCGCGCGCAATGATCGCCAAGAACGCCGTGATCCGCTTCGTGCTCGTCTACACGATGCCCGACTCGTCCAAGCGCCAGGCGGTCGAGGATGTCATCGCAGCGCTGAGCGGCGGCGCCCTGAGCGCGCTGCCGGCCGTGCGCTTCCCGCTCGAGCAGATCGCCGCGGCGCACGAGGCCGTGCGCGAGCACGCCGTCGGCAAGGTGCTCGTCGACATCCCCTGAGCACTGCGGCTCGCGCGGTGCTCGCCGAGCGCCGGCAACAAATCCGCGCCGAGGCCGCCGCTCCGGGTATGTTGTGGCGGCCGCGCTCGACGCCGGTGTGACCGGCGCGCGCTGAACGATGATCAGCGATCGGCCACGGGCGGCCGGGGAGGATGCAACGTGAAGGTTCTGTACATGGGGCAGGCGCCCTACCGGTACCTGCCGCAGGACTTCGCCGAGCACTACTCCTCGGTGGTCACCACGCCCTACCACGAGCTGGTCGAGCCGCAGAAGATGCACGAGTCGGTCCACTCCTATGTCGAGGAGCTGCTGTACGCCGCTCGCTGCGGCTTCGACGGGGTTGCGGTCAGCGAGCACAGCCAGTCTTCCTACGACATCTCGCCGAACCCGAACATGGCGGCCGCGATCGTCGCCCACACGACGGCGGTCGAGGGCCTGGACACGGCGATCAACGTGCTCGGACGATCGCTGGGCAAGGCGCGGGAACCGCTGAAGGTCGCCGAGGAGTACGCGCTGCTCGACACCCTCAGCGGTGGCCGCCTGATCGCCGGGATGCCGGTCGGTCTGAGCTACGACGCGAACCAGAACGGCGGCATCCCGCCGATCGAGACGCGTTTTCGCGCCAGGGAGGGCAGGGCACTGCTCGAGAAGGCCTGGTCGGCGACCGAGCCCTTCGCGTGGAACGGGAAGTACTCGCGCTATCCGTTCGTCAACATCTGGCCGCGCCCGGTTCAGCAGCCGCGCCCGCCGTTCTGGGTGCCGGGCGGCGGCACGCCGAGCACGCTCGCCGAGGTGCTCGACCGCGAGGACGTCTTCACCTACCTCAGCTGGTTCGGCCCCACGCTGACCGGGCGCCGGATCTTCGACCGCTTCTGGGGTATCGCCGATGAGAAGGGGCGCGATCACAATCCCTACCGGCTGGCATTCCTGCAGACCGTGTGCGTCGCCGACACCGACACGGAGGCGGAGCGGCTGTACGGGGAGCACCTGCAGACGCACTTCCGCAACGGGCTTGGGGCGATCCCGCCGCCGGCCTTCGCGCTGCCTGGGTACATCGACATCCGCGGGGTCGAGGCGATCGTCCGCGATCCCGGCGACCTCGGGATCGCTCCGAAGCTGCGCACGATCACCTTCCGCGAGTTGGCGGACACGCGTGCGGCGATCGTCGGCAGCGTGAGCACGGTCGTCGATCAGATCACCGAGTTCGTCAAGGAGTGCCGGATCGGCAACCTGCTCGTGATGCTGCACGTCGGCTCGATGCCGCACGAACTGGCGCGCCACAACATCAGCCTGTTCGCCTCGGACGTGCTTCCCCGCCTGCGCGGCATCTGGGAGGACGAGGGGTGGGAGCACCGCTGGTGGCCCACCGGAATCGGCACCCGAACGAGCGGCGATGCGCTCGCCGGGGTGTAGAACGGCGCGCTTCGTGCGGGCAGAGCGGGAGGAATCGACATGCACGTAGAGGCATCGGGCGCCGCGCTCCGCGAGGAGGTGATCAGCGTCTGGAACGATCAGCTGGAGATCCACGTCAAGATCGCCGGTAGCGGGCCGCCACTGCTGTACCTGCACGCCGCGGGCGGCCTGCGCTGGGGTCCCTTTCTCGACCGTCTGAGCGCCGGGTTCACGATCTACGCGCCCGAGCTTCCCGGGACGAGTCCGGCCGATCCGCACGCGATCCACAAGGTCGAGAGCTTCGCCGACCTCCTGCTGATGTACGAGGAACTGGTGCACGGCCTGGGCATCGCCGGCGCCGCCGCGCTCGGCGAGTCGCTGGGCGGGATGATGGCCGCGGACCTCGCGGCCCATTTCCCGTCGCTGCTCTCCAAGCTCGTGCTGCTCGCGCCCGCCGGCCTGTGGCGTGACGACCATCCATCCCGCGCGATCGAGATGATCAGCGGCCTGCCCGAGCTCGCGCCCTCATATCTGTTCTTTGATCCAGAGAGCGAGCTGGCAACCGCGTTCTTTGCGCCTCCCGACGATCCCGAGCTGATCCCGTCGGTCATCGCCGCCGTGGTCTGGGCACAGGGCTGTGCCTCGAAGTTCCTGTGGCCGATTCCCGAACACGGGCTGGCGAAACGCCTGCACCGCGTGATCGCGCCGACGCTGATCATCTTCGGCAGGGAGGACCGCGTCATCCCGTCGATCTACGGCCAGGAGTTCGCCGAGCGGATCGCCGGCAGCCGACTCGAGATCATCGAACGCTGCGGCCATATCCCGGCCGTCGAGCAACTCGAGCCGACGTTGGAGCTGGTCACCGAGTTCCTGCGCTGATCCACGCGCACGCGGTCGCGCGTGAGCTCGGCTGGTGTCGTGCCGCACCCCTATGTACGATGGTGCCGCGATGGTGCGCGCCGCGGATCGACCGTCGGGCAACGGTCCAATGACCCTTCGTGATGTCGCCAGACGCGTCGGGATCCATCCCGCGACGGCCTCGCGGGCGCTCAACGAGAGCACGCGTCACCTGGTGAGCGCCGCGACCGCGACGCGCGTCACCGAGGCCGCGCGCGAGATGGGCTACACGCCCAACTCGATTGCCCGCAGCCTGAAGACGAGCCGCTCGCTCACTGTTGGCGTGATCCTGCCGGACCTGACCAACCCGTTGTTCCCGCCGATGGTGCGAGGGATCGAGGATGCGCTGGCGCCCGCCGGCTTCACCGCGCTGATCGCCAATACCGACAACGACCAGGTGCGCGCGCGATCGGTGGTCCAGGCGCTGCGGTTGCGGCAGGTCGACGGCTGGATCTCTGCCGTCGCCACGCTGCACGACCACCTGTTCACCGACGCCGGGCCACCGCTGGTGCTGCTCAACCGCCAGGACGAGGAGGGGACGCCGGCGGTCGTCGGGGATGACCGCGGCGGGATCGAGCAGACGGTCGACCACCTGGTCGAGCTGGGTCATCGGCGGATCGCCTACGCGGCGGGCCCGCAGGCGATCTCCACCGGCTCCGCCCGCTACGCCGCCTACGTGGCCGTGATGACCGCGCGCGGGCTTTCCCTCGACCCCGAGCTCGTCCGCTTCGGCGCGTCCTTCAGCGAGCGCCAGGGCGCCCGGGCACTGGCCGAGTTGCTGGACGCCGGCGGGGATTTCACCGCCGTCATGGCCGGCAACGACCTGATGGCGCTGGGCTGCTACGAGACGCTCGCCGAGCGCGGACTGCGTTGTCCGGAGGACATCTCGGTGGTCGGCTTCAACGACATGCATTTCGCCGACAAGTTCGCTCCGCCGCTGACCACCGTGCGCATCCCGCATCACGAGATGGGGCTCCGCGCCGCACAGCAGCTGCTCGCCCAGATCGAGGGCGCCACGAGCGGCGTGAACCCGATCGTGCTGCCGGCGCAGCTGGTCGTCCGCAGCTCCACCGCCGCGCCCTCACGGCGAGGCGGCCGCCGCCACTGAACGTCAATCGCGCCGCGAGACGACGAAGGCCTCGTCGTTGAACCACAGCCCGCCGTGTTCATGCAGGGCTTGTTGGGTGGCTTCGAGGTAGGCGCCGCTCGAGACGACCTCGTCGAGGCGTTCGTCTTCGATCTGGTTGACGTAGATCACGGCGTTCCAGGCCGCGAACAGCGTCGAGGTCCCGATCCGGTCTGAGATCTCCGACGGCAGCGTGTGCATCTCGTAGCGGAAGATCGCGCCGTCGCCGGGCGGATCGACCATGTCGAACTCGTCGGCCTGCTCGCCCAGCTCTGCTCGCAATGCCTCGATCAGCGCGTGGCGCCCGACCGGGAAGGGGTCCTCGCCGGGCCACAGCCGGCGCACGACCTCGGCTCCCGGATCGTGGCCGCAGGACTGGACGACCAGCAGCCGTCCGTGCGGATTCAGCGCGCGCGCGAGCGGCGCGAGGATCTTCTGCGCCTTGAACGTGGCGCTCGTGCGGGCACGCCACGGCTGCGAGGCGAGCACGAAGTCGTAGCCGCCGGGGTTGGCGCCCTCGCGCGGAATCACCGAGTCGAGCACGAACTCGTGGTCGCCACGGTAGACGACGAGCACCGACGGACGGACGTAGGTCGGATTGCCGGTCTGCGGGCTCGGCCGGGTCTCCCAGCCGTGCGCCAGTGCCGGCTCGAGCGCCTCGATCTGGTTGCCGAACTCGTTCGCCGAGGTTCCCTCGAGCTTCACGACCTGCCAGTTGACCGGGCCCGACGCCGGATCGGCAAGCGCCAGCGACGGCGCGTTGGCATAGCTCATGTTGGTGATCACGAGCACGGTGTTGCCGTGCTCATAGAAACGATCCGGCATCTTCTCGAGCCCCAGCCGGACGTCCTCGAGGCTGATCTCCTTGGCCACCGCGAGCAGCGGCACGGTCGGGAACAGCTGGTGCGTCGTGCGCATCATCCGCGAAAGCACCGTCGCATCACCCATCCCGGCGTCGAAGATCCGTAGCGACGGCGGCGTCGGACGCAGCTGGGAGAGCTCGAGCGCGGATCGCTTGACCACGACCGCCTTCTCGTTGCAGGTGTTGACGAACGTCAGGTACTTCTGGCGGTTGTCATAGAAACGAAACGGGGGCGACTGCGCGGTCGCGGCCGGCGAGGGGGTCGTGTCGCTCGACCCGCTCATCGCGTGCCCTCCGGCACACCGGCGCCGCCGCCAGAACCGGCGCCTCGCGCCTCGCCGTCCGTGACGCTCAGGCCCACATTCATCAACAGCAGCGCTGCTCGCATTGGCTCCCTTTCCGGATCTTCCGTGCAAAGGCCCCGCAGGACCGTCGTCCGGAACCGTATTGCTTCGCGCGCGCCGGGGAGTCCGCACGCGCGAAGCGGCCGGTCCGCCGCCGCGTCGCGCGGGCGGGGCTCAGCGGGCGCAGAACCCGCCGTCGACGACCAGGTTCGTGCCGGTCACCCAGCTGCTCTCGTCGGAGGCCAGGAACAGCGCCGCCGTCGCAACGTCCTCGGCCGTGCCGATGCGCTGGAGCATCAGGCTCGCGAGATGGTCCTCGCGGAAGCGGTCCTCGGCGAGGGCCTCGGCCGTCGCCGGAGTGTCGATGATCCCCGGACTGATGCTGTTGGCGCGAATCCCGTGGGGGCCCCCTTCGAGCGCCAGCTCCCGTGTCAGCGCGATCACGGCCCCCTTGGTTGCCGCGTGCGCGATGCTGCCGGGCGTCGGCGGGAGCGAGCTGACGCCGCAGATCGAGCCCGTGTTGACGATCGAGCCGCCGCCTCGCGCGATCAGGTGGGGCCAGGCGGCGCTGCAGCAGTAGAAGATCAGGTCCAGCTCGTTGCGGACCGTGAAATGCCACTGCTCGTCGGTCATTTCCGCGATCGAGGCGAAGCGGGGTGCGGATGCGTTGTTGTAGAGGACGTCGAAGCCGCCGTGGCGGGCGGACGCCTCGGCGATCCACGACCGCGCCGCGGCCGAGTCGCCGAGGTCGACCGGCTCGCTCGAGGTCATCGAGCCGCCGAGCTCCCCGACCATCGCCACCGTCTCGCGCGCCGCCGCCTCCTTGACATCGCAGCCGACGATCGTCGCGCCCTCGCGTGCGAACAGCAGCGCGGCAGCGCGGCCCTGGCCGCCCGCGGTGCCGCTGATCAGAACCACCTTCCCGGCCAGTCGCCCAGCCATCCGGTCTCCTTCGCTCTAGCGGGTTGATCGCGACGCCGAGCGGCGACGCGCGTAGTAGGCGTCCCAGAACGCGAGGTGCCCGGCGCGCGGGATCGGCCCGCAGCGCACCGCGTCGCCGAAGTGCATCGCCACCGGCGCCTCGGCGCCGAAGCGTGGCCACGGCTCGGCACCCGCGCCGTTCGGATCGCCCGCGGCGGCGAACCTCGTCCAGTAGCCCGAGATCACCTCCGACAGCTCGTGGTCGTAGGGCGTCCAGGGCCAATCGCGGGCCGCGAGATGGCGGAACACATAGGGGATCTCGGCGCCGTGGAAGGCTCCGAGGCTCTGCTCGGCGACGACCGCGTCAGATGGCAGCGGCGGCGCGTGGCTGAAGTGGTAGTAGTAGGTCGGCGGGCCGTTGCGCCCGCCGTGCAGGCGAGCCCAGGTCCAGTTCTGCCAGACGAACACCCGGTCGCCGTTGGCGGCCGCGCTCGAGACCCGCGCCTGCTCGTCGTCGGTGGCCGGGTAGAGCGCCAGGAATGCCGCGGCATCCTCGCCGTACTCCGCTCGGGAGTCCGCGACGAATCGCGCTGCGTCGGCCATGTACGGCATCCCGCTGCCCTCTCCGGCGACCGAGCCGGTGATCAGCGGCACCGGGGCCTGGCGGCGGTCGCGGAAGATCGCGAACGCGCTCTGCGGCAGCAGATGGCCGTCGACGATCGGGAAGCTCGAGTCCAGGCCGCCGCGACTGAAGGGGGCGTCGACGGCGTCGAACGTCCAGCGATCGTCCCCCGTCGGGACCGGCGCCAGCATCAGCGCCTGCGCCGGCAGCCGGCGCAGCTCCTCGACCGTGCGGACGCCGAGGCTCTTCGCGAGCGCAAGACCGGTCTGCTCGGCATGCGGCAGATCCTGCATCGAGTCGGTGATGCCGCAGCTGGCTCCGACGGGACCCAGCGACGCCCCGCTCTGCCCGATCGCGCGATGGAACAGGCCGCGCGCGAGCGGCGAGGCCATCAGCATGCTGACGCTCATCGATCCCGCCGAGAGCCCGAAGATCGTCACGCGGTCCGGGTCCCCGCCGAACGCCGCGACGTTCTCGGCGAGCCAGCGGAGCGCCTGAATCAGGTCGTGGATGCCGTAGTTGCCCGATGTCTGATGCGCGGACTCGGCGCTCAGCTCGGGGTGCGCGAGGAAGCCGAGCCGGCCCAGGCGGTGGTTGACGGTGACCACGACCACGCCGGCGCGTGCGAGCTGCTCCCCGTCGTAGAGCGGCACCGAGGCGCCGCCGAACTGGAAGGCGCCGAGATGGAACCAGACCATCACCGGGCGACGCTCGTCGATCGTCTCGGCCGCCGTCCAGACGTTCAGCGACAGGCAGTCCTCGCTTTGGCGTTCGTGGCCGCCGGCGTAGAGCGAATTGGCGCGGACCGGGAATTGCGGACACCTCGCTCCGAAGCTCGCGGCGGGCCGCACGCCGTCCCACCGCAGCGGTGGCTGCGGCGGCTGCCAGCGCCTCGCTCCCACGGGCGGGCGCGCGTAGGGGATGCCCTTGAACGCGCGAACGCGGCCATCGGCGCTCGCCACACCGGCGAGCAGTCCCTCGCCGACACGCAGCGTCGTGCTCGGCGCGGTCACGGCCGGGCGCCAGCGCCGCCATGGGCGGTCGCCCCGCCCGCGGGCAGTCGGTCGGTGCGCCGTCGCAGCAGGGCCACCGCGATCAGCAGCGGCCGCGGCCGGATTGCGTCGCGGGCTCGAGCGCCGGGAGCGTGCTCTGCGCGCCGAGATAGCCCGCCAGGCGCGCCGCGGCCTCCTCCGAGATCCGCGTGCCGTCGGCGTGGACCGCGGTCACGCCGGCGATCTCGGACAGCGCCGGGAGGACCGTTCCGCGCATCGTCAGCGGCCGCAGCGTGCAGCCCACGCACATGCCGGTGAAGCGCACGCGCACGGCCCCGCCCGCGGAGACGTCGATCAGCTCGATCGCTCCGGCGTGAGCGCTCATCAGTCGGCAGACCTCGTCGATCCGGCGCTCGAGCGCCGCTCGGTCGATCGGCGGCGCGGCGGCGAGCAGCGCCGTCACGGCGCTGCCGGCGTGAGCTCGGCGCGCTTGGCGTCCAGGTCGATCCCCATCAGCTCGGCGAAGTTGCGCCCGAGGATCCGCTCCTTGTCCTCGCGCGTGACCTGCGGATAGCCGTAGCCGCTGCGCAGGTCCTCGGGGATCTCGAGATCCATGAAGGCGCGCAGGTACGGCGCCGGGCCGCCGGCCAGCGCGGCCTCCGAGCCCCACAGGAGCTTGTCCACGCCGACCTGCATCAGCAGCCGCCCGAGCCGCTCCTGCACCAGCCGCGGCGCGATCGGCGCGAGGTTCAGGTTGCCCGACAGCGCGAGGTAGACGTTCGGGAAGCGGCTGGCGAGCGAGATCGCCTCCTCGAAGAACGGCTCGGCGAGGTGGTGGACGATGAAGGTCATGTCCGGGAAGTCGCGCGCCGGACGCTCGAGATCGAGCGGCGAGAGTGGCGCCAGCGGCTGCAGGCCGAACGGCAGCCCCTTGTGAAACTGCACGACGTTCACGCCGAGCTCGCGGCAGCGCTCGTACATCGGATAGGCGAGCTGCTCGTCGTCGCAGCGCCACGAGCGATCGGTGTGGCCGTTGTAGAACTTCATCGAGCAGGCGCCGAGGTCGCGAACCTGGTGGTCGATCTGGTGCAGCGCCTCGGCCAGGCCGCGGTACACCGGATCGGCGCCGCCACAGAACAGAACCCGGTCCGGGTAGCGCTGGGCCATCGCATGCTGCGCGGCGACCGGGGCGAAGAAGTCCTCGAACCAGTCGAAGATCGGCACGACCTGGGCCATCGCCATGTCCGTCGGCGCCTTGACGAAGACCATGTCGTAGATCTCCTCGACCGTCCAGCGCTTGTCGAACCGCTGTCCGTCCTCGTGGTAGCCGGGCCAGCGCAGCGAGCCGCCGATCGCGAGCATCGACTGCCGTCCCGCCTCTGCCTCGGGCCGCGGAATCGTGTTCTCCGCGGAGAGGTCGTACACGTGGATCACGCAGTCGAAGATGAAGATGTCGTCGATCATCGGCGGAGTCGGCGGCGACCCTATGTCGTGCGCGATCGTAGTACACGCCGATTTGCATGTCGAGCCGAGCCCGGGCGGTGTCTGAACTCGCTGTTGGCGTTTGCGCCGCGGGTCCCTCGGCGCTCGGAGCAGGGGCGGGCGTTTCCGCCCGGTGCGCCGCGTTCGCACTGCGGGCCGCTGCGCGCTCAGCGGCCGAGCAGCGCGCGGACCCCCGCGGCGATCTGCGCCGGACCGGGCACGATCTGGTCCACGAGCGCGGGCGCGAACGGGGCGGGGGCGTCGAGCGTACACAGCAGCCGTGCTGCGACCCCGGGACGCGCCTGCACGACTCTCGCCATCATGTGGCTCGCCGGGCTGCCCGCGGCCCGCGACTCGTCCACGAACAGCACCGCGTCGTGTTGCTCGGTCGCAGCGACCAGCTCCGCGTGCGGCAGCGGCGCCAGCTGGGCCACGTCGAGCACCGCCGCTGCGATCCCGTCGGTGGCGAGCAGCCCTGCCGCGAGCAGCGCCTGCTGGACCATCAGCGAGTAGCTGACGATCAGCGCGTCACTCCCGTCGCGCAGCAGCGTCGGCAGGCGGATGTCTGCGGGCGAGGAGCCGACCGGGCCCTCGAACTCGGCGAGCCGGACGTTGTCGACGATGATCGTCGGGTCATCCCCGGTCAGCGCGCTGTGAACGGCGCCGTCGACATCCGCGGGCGTTCCGGGCGCGAGCACTCGGAGCCCGGGCACGTTGTGCAGCATCGCCTGGGGCGTGTGCTCGTGCTGCGCCGCGCCGCCCCGGCGAGATCCCGCCATGACGTGAAAGGTGACCGGGGCCGACGCCGCGCCTCCGGACAGGTAGCGGACGTTGGGGGCCTCGTTGACGATCGGCGCCCAGCCGTAGAACATGAAGCTCGACGTGGAGATCGGCACCAGCGTCCGCAGGCCCGCCATCGCGGCGCCGATCGCCGCGGCGGCGGTGGCGAACTCGCTGATCGGTGGCCACAGGATCCGCTCGGCGTAGCGTTCGAGCAGGCCGTCGTCGGGGTTGAACGGCAGCGCGACGGCGCCGCCGAGCAGCAGCAGCGACGGGTTGGCGTCGAGCTCCCGGAACAGCGCGCGGGACCGTGCCTCGTGGTAGCGCAGGACGAGCGTCACGGCGCCGACCACACCCCGGACGTCGCGACCGAGTCCGGTGCGCATGGCGCCGCAGCGGCGCTCGCGAACGCCCGCTGCACCGTGGCCAGGACCGATCGGTCGAGCTCGAGGAGGTCGGCGAGCGCCACTCCGTCACCCAGCAGCGCGCGCGCCTCGGCCAGGACCGGGTCCGCGCCGGACCAACCGCCGGCGTCGCCCGGTTGCTCGGCGTCACGCAGGTCGAGCTCTCCTGTGACCAGTCGCGGAAGGAACGTGGCGTTTCCCGGCCACGGCGGCAGGCGAGCCTCGATGAAGCGCGGCCCGCCCCCGGCACGGACGGCCGCCACGGCGTCGTCCATCGTCGCGGCCACCGCCTGCGGGTCACCGCCGTCGACGGCGGTCGCCGGGATCTGGTGGACGTCGGCCAGCGCGGTCAGCGTCCGCGCGGCCTGGAGGGCGTTCGCGCGGCCGCCGTCACGATCGGCCGACGCATTGCTCTCGCAGACGAACAGGAGCGGCAGCTTCCACAGCGCCGCCAGGTTCAGGCTCTCGTACATCGCGCCCTCACCCATCGCGCCGTCACCGAAGAAGGCAAAGACGATGCCCTCGCGCCCGAGGCGCTGCTTCGCCAGCGCCATCCCCACGGCAAGCGCCACCCCGCCGGCAACCATCGCGCTGGTGTAGGGAACGCCGTTGGCGACGTCCGCGAGGTGCAGCGAGCCTGCGCGACCACGCTGCGGCCCGCCGTCGCGTCCGAGTATCTCCCGATAGGACACCTCGAGGTCCGTCCCGATTGCCGCCAGCGCGCCGTGGTTTCGGTGGTTGAGCATGATCAGGTCCGAGGCGGTGCGGGCGCCGGCGAGCGCCGCCGCGACGGCCTCATGGCCGATCGAGACATGGAACACCCCGCTGACCAGCTCGGCGTTGGCGATCAGGGTCTCGTCGAACCGCCGCGCGCGGAGCATCGCCGCGAGGCGGGTCAGCCGGTCGGGCCCGCTCACCGCGCCGGCTCGGTCCCGGGCGCCGCCGCCCGCCGGAGGTCGCGATCGGGGGTCTGCCGCGGCGTACGTGGAGGCGTCATGCGGTCAGCTCCCTCAGTGCACGCGCCAGGCCGCACGGTGGCGCGCGGCCATCGCGCGGATGGTGGCGGAGGGGTGCGATTGTATTACGATCCTCTGCATCTGCGGCGGCGCCGTCAGGCCCGGCCGAAGGCCCACGCCGGCGCGGGCGACCGCCAGGGGAGAGGCGCACAACGATGCCGGACACGCTTGTCGAAACACCTCGTGCCGATGATGATCTCGACGGCCTCGTCGCGATCGTCACCGGCGCGGCGGGCGGGCTGGGCCGCGAGATCGTGCGGCGCCTGCGCAGGGGCGGCGCGCGAGTCGTCGCTGAGGACATCGCGCCGGCGGTGGCGGAACTCGAGACCAACGATCCCGACGTTGCCGCGCTGTGCGGCGACGTCGCGGTCGCGAGCACGGCCGAAGCAGCGGTCGCGCTCGCCCTCGAGCGCTTCGGGCGGCTCGACGTGCTGATCAACAACGCCGGACGCGTGATGTTCAAGCCGCTGCTCGCCACCAGCGACGAGGATTGGGACGCCTTGATGGCGACCAACGCGCGCGGCCCGTTCGTGCACTGCCGGGCGGTGCTGGGGCACCTCGAGCGCAGCTCGGCCGGCGCGATCGTCAACGTGGCGTCGATCTCGGGCGTGGTGGGTCTCGCCGACCAGGCGGCATACTGCGCGACCAAGGGCGCCGTCATTGCGCTGACGCGAGCACTGGCGGTCGAATGCGCCGGCCGCGGGGTGCGCGTCAACGCGGTCGCGCCCGGGGCGATCAGCACGCCGCTGCTGCTCGATGCGCTGCGTGCCACGGGTGATCTCGAGGCCGGCCTGCGGGCGGTCGCCAGCCACCATCCGCTCGGACGCATCGCCGGCCCGGCTGAGATCGCGGAGGTGGTGGCATTCCTGGCCTCGCCGAGAGCGAGCTTCGTGACCGGCTCGGTGGTCCTCGCCGACGGCGGCTACACGGCGGCCTGAAACGCACCCCGAGCTCGTGCTTGGATGACCGAATGGACGACGGGTTGCTGACCGATGTGCGTACCGAGGGCGTCGGCAGCCTGCTGCGCGATCCGGCGCTGCTGGCCGCTCGGCGCCGTCACGAGGCCGGCGAGTGCAGCCACGCCGAGTTCAAACGGATCGAGGACCGTGCAGTCTCGGCGGCGATCGGTCTGCAGGAGGAGGTCGGTCTCGGCGTGGTCAGCGACGGCGAGCTGCGGCGGCGCGGCTGGATGTCGCACTTCTTCGAGTCGGTCGACGGCTTCCGCCCGGGCGTGGGCCCGAGCCTGCCGTGGCGAGGCGTCGAGGGCGAGTTGCCGCCGGAGCTGCGTGGCTCGATGCGCCCGGTGGTGGTCGAGCGGATGCGCTGGCGCCACAGCGCGTGCGCCGAGGAGTGGACCTTCCTGCGCGGGCACACCGACCGTCCGGCGAAGGTCACGCTGATCAGCGCGGAGATGGCGGCCGCGATGTATGAGCCCGAGCGCTCCGCCGCCTCATACCCGACCCGCGAGGCCTACTTCTCGGACATCGTCGCGCTGCTGCGCCAGGAGGTGGCCGAGGTCGTTCGGCTCGGCTGTCGCTACGTGCAGCTCGACGCCCCGCAGTACGGCGCGCTGCTCGACCCGAGCACGCGCGAGGTGTTCCGCCAGCGAGGCAGCGACCCGGACGAGATGATCGACGCGGGAATCGAGATGGACAACGCGATCATCGCCGGCTTTCCCGGCGTGACGTTCGGCCTGCACATCTGTCGCGGCAACAACCAGAGCCGGTTCTACGCCGAGGGCGACTACAGCCCGATCGGGCGGCTGTTCGAGCGCAGCGCGTTCGATCGCTTCCTGCTCGAGTACGACGACGAGCGCTCCGGCGGTTTCGAGCCGCTCGCCCGCGTGCCCGAGGACCGCACCGTGGTGCTGGGGCTCGTGACGACCAAGCGTCCGGCGATGGAGAGCGCCGAGGAGCTCAAGCGGCGCATCGAGCAGGCCGCTGCCCATGTCCCGCTCGAGCGGCTGGCGCTGAGCCCCCAGTGCGGGTTTGCCTCGATGATGGAGGGCAACGCGATCAGCGAGGCCGACCAGCGTGCCAAGCTCGAGCTGGTCGTCTCGGTTGCCCGCTCGGTGTGGGGCTGAGCGTCGCGGTGGACAATCAACAACGCAGAGGAGGCATCCCTTGAGCCCACGTATGAGCCCGCCGTTTCGCGCCGACCACGTCGGCAGCCTGCTGCGCCCGCCGGAGGTGAAGGCGGCGCGCGAGAGCTTCCGGGCCGGCACGATCACGGCGCAGCGGCTCCGTGAGGTCGAGGACGACGCGATCCGCTCGAACGTGGCGATGCAGCAGGAGGTCGGGCTGCAGGCGGTGACCGACGGCGAGATCCGTCGCCAGTCCTGGCACATGGACTTCATCTATCAGCTCGGCGGGGTCAGTCGGGTCGCCAAGGGCCAGACCGTCGAGTTCCACACGCTGGGCGGCGAGACGATCGTCTCGGCGCAGGGGGCGCTGCACGTCGACGGCAAGGTGTCGCTCGAGCACACGATCTTCGGCGAGGACTTCACAACGCTCGCGTCGATGGCCGGCTCGGCGATGCCGAAGCTGACGATCCCGTCGGTGAACATGATCTACTCGCGGGGCGGCCGGGCGGCGATCGACGAGGCCTCCTACCCCGACCTCGACGAGTTCTGGAGCGACCTCGTCGCCGCCTATGGCGAGGAGCTGCAGCGGCTCGGCGAACTGGGTTGCCGCTACCTGCAGTTCGATGACACCAGTCTCGCGATGATCAACGATCCCACGATGCGCGAGCAGATCGCGGCACGCGGCGATGACGCCGAGCACATGCACCTGGTGTTCATCCGCCGGCTGAATGACGTGATCGCACTGAAGCCGGCGGGGATGGCGATCACCACCCACATGTGCCGCGGCAACTACCGCTCGTCGTACTCGTCGCAGGGCAGCTACGACTTCGTCGCCGAGGCGCTGTTCAGCGAGCTGGCCGTCGACGGGTTCTTCGTCGAGTACGACGACGAGCGCTCAGGCGGCTTCGAGCCGCTGCGGTTCGTGCCGAAGGGCAAGATGGTGGTGCTCGGCCTGGTCACGACCAAGCGCGGCGAGCTGGAGGCCAAGGACGAGCTGAAGCGACGGATCGAGCAGGCGAGCGCCTTCGTCCCGATCGAGCAGATCTGCCTCTCGCCGCAGTGCGGCTTCGCCTCGACGCTCGAGGGCAACGATCTCAGCTACGAGCAGCAGGTCGACAAGCTGCGCCTGGTCGTCGAGACGGCGCACGAGGTGTGGGGCTGAGCGCCGCCGCCGCGCGACGCGCTCAGCGCGCGTCGCCGTCCGCTGCGGCGGCGACCTTCAGCAGCATCCAGCCGTCGTACTCGGCGCGCGAGAAGCGCGTCGAGAAGCCGCTCTGGGCGCTCAGCCGCTCCACGTAGTCGGCGACCTCGGTCGCCCGCGGGTCATCGGCGCGCAGCGGCTCGGTGCTGCCGTCGGCCACCATGTGCGCCGGGATGAAGCCGGTCTCGATCGTGCCGTCGCCAGCCAGCTCGAGCACCGCGATGCCGGTCTTTCGCGCGTCGACGCGAAACGGGAACAGCGGGAACTCCTCGTCCTCGGAGAACGATGAACGCCCGCCGAAGCGAGCCTGCCGGGCTGCGCGGTCGGCCGCGCTGATCCTGATCGACGTGAAGTGGTGGATCAGCGTACCGAGGCCGTAGAAGATCGGTTTGCCGCGGTGAATCTCGATGCCGCGCAGGCTGTGGTGGTGGCAGCACATCACCGCGTCGGCGCCGTGATCGACGGCGTCGCGGGCCAGCTCGAGCTCATAGTCCTGCAGCACCTCCATCCAGCTCGAGTAGCCCCAGTGGGGGGCGACGACGACGAAGTCGGCGTCGCGGCGGGCCGCGGCGATCGTTTCGCGGAAGCGCTCGAGGTCGTCGGCGAACGGCACGGTGGCGATGATCGGATCGATCCCGGGCTCCCAGAAGTTGGGGTCGGGATCGCCGTAGTAGGTGCGCACCCGCA
>ODAK010002619.1_pt1 | contig 18951 bp, 18 predicted proteins | sample 1539591 | NCBI WGS metagenome assembly ODAK01 (sample SAMEA3539303, study PRJEB22396) | soil metagenome | biome: tundra; feature: field; material: soil | place: USA | collected 2010-05 | depth 0.15 m | reverse complement strand
ACAAAAACATCCCAAGAATGGGAATTATTTGGAAAAGAAAAAGATGTATGTAACTATGGTATAAATATTTTGTAGGATGTATAAACTTATTCGGTAAATTTAACAAGCCTTATAATAGATATAAGCAATACAGCGAAGGGCGGAATAAATGAAATTGATTGTGTTTAGCGGAATGTTGGTGGCAATTGTTAAATTTTTATCATTCTGCAATTAATAAAATTCAATTGGAAACATGGAATTAATTTTTGTATTTAGGAATATTTCGACAAATAATTTTTTAGAATTTACAGATCCAAAAGAAAATATTCGTGATTTTATTTTGACAAAGAAAGGGGAATATCCATTCGAAGAGAATTACTTTTTAGGAAAAATAGAACATTTTAAAGACACGTTGCCTGATTTCGAAAACGAAATATTGCAGACGATTAACACAACTGACCAAGCAACTATTGATACTTATTTTGCTCAATTAATTGATCATGTTAATTATATTAGAACAAAAGTTTCATTAGAGGAAATTAAAAGAAGTGTGCAAGAGTGGAACAAGGAATCACTAAAGTCTTTTGAAGAATTAGTTGAAAAAGAAACAGCAAATTATTTTAATAGCGACGAAAGAAAAAGAAAACATCTCGAAGAGTTTGAAGCAACAGATTTCGGGTTTTCAGCATTTGGTCTTGGACAAACAAAAACTTCAAAAAAAATAAAAAAAATAAACCACAATTATTATTGCATTGAAAAACAACCAGAATTAATTGACGAAACATATTGTAAGGATTACTACAACTTTATTGTGGAGCTTGGTAATAAGTATTTAGAAATTGCAAATCGATACGGGAAAGCGCATCAAAAAGGTGAGATTGTATCCAAAGTTGGACAAATTATTTTTAACAAACCAGTCGTTTTTGTTGAAGGAGAGTACGATATTATGTATATTAATAAAGCAGCTGAGCTACTAAATAAAAAGGAATTATTAAATAAAATTGAACTAAGACAAAGAGGTGGTTTTGGCAATTTGGATAAGATTTGGGATGTTTATAAAGAAAATAACTGGGAAACAGTTTCTCAAAAGAAATTATTGCTCTATGATTGTGACATAAAAAAAGCAGATGATCAAAGGGGGAATGTTTATAAGCGTGTAATTACAATATTTCCTGAAAATATTATTTCGAAAGGAATTGAGAATCTATTTCCAAATACAATAATTGAAAAGGCTATAAGTCAAAAAAAATCATTTGTAGACATTACAAAAGTGGATAGAATAAAAAGAGGAGTAATTTCAAATGAGACCACTCATATAGTTAACGAAGAGGAAAAGAAAAATTTATGTTTATGGATTTGTGAGAATGGAACTGCAGAAGATTTTTCAAATTTCGGAATGGTGTTTAATTTAATATCTATTGTAACATAAAATACAATAGCCACCAACATTCGCTAAAAAAAAGCGGAGCGATTGCAAGTTGCAAACGCAATTTTTCAACGGTAGAAAATGTGTTGGCGTTTGCCATTTACTGCGGAATTATTTATAAATTGTATCAGTTAAGAAAGTTTAGTGCTATTTAGTCCGCACATTTTATAGCTTCATCGTTATGCCCCGCTAAGCTTTATTCAGTTAATACCCCTTAGCTCTGCTATGGGGTTAAAAAATGTTCGCTTTTTGCGAACGCTATTTTTGTAAGTATAACGTTTTAGTTGTGCGATACCCCGAAGCTCTGCTTCGGGGTCATTCATTTAACGAAACTTAAAAGCAGTGCAGAAAAAGCGTTTGAGTAAATCAAAAACATTGTACATTAGCAGAGAAATATTTAATATTACAATTCGCTCAATCAAAACTAAAAACAATGAAAAAAATTGCTTTCATTTTATTCGTAGCTCTTTTAACTTCTTGTGTACAAGTGAAACTAATCGGAAAAGTTAATATGATTTCTAATCACAATATTGACCCGAACTCAAAATACACTATCCTCAAAACATATTCGGGTGGTAGCGATTCGGAACTAAAAAAGTCGGAGGCAAGAACAATAGAGGATGCTGTTGACGCAACAGTAAAAAAAGTTCCCGGAGGAGAATTTTTGACGAATGTAAAAATTTATAGTATTTATTTTGGAAGTAGCGGTCAATTTTTCGCAGTTGAAGGCGATGTTTGGGGTGGCGCTACACATCAGGGTTCTAGAGGATTTAAAGTTGGTGACAGGGTAACTTGGAAACAAAAAGGAGATTTTTCCAAAGGGACAATAACTGCTCTCAAGGATGATAAATCTTGTTTCATAGAAGACGACATCAGCGACACAACCATTGAACAATTATATGATGATATCACCAAAATCAAATAACGATACGACAAGCAAAAAAACAGGCATTGTTAATTTAGTATAGTTCTTTATGTTCTTTGTGAAATGGAGTGCAACCAATTTTCTATTCAACGCCTCTTTGCAAAAATTGATGACTACCAAATAAAAATATCAGCAATAGTATGTGGGCGCAAATGCTCTCTCCAACTGAAATCTTTTAATTTTAATTCTTTCACATCTATTTGATTAAGCGGATAGAGAGTGGCTTCCGGCTTGGTGATAAAGTTAATACGGTCAATTTTTTTATCCTTCAAATAAATATTCAAATCGCTACAGTCGGCACGGTTAACGGCTTTCACATCTTCTTTCTCTTTCACGTAATAAATTGTTTGCCCGTTGCCTTCTACTTTAATCAAATATAAATCATTTTTCTTAAAAAATCCTTTCATATATTTTCCGCGTATTTGGTTATAGTGTATGCTGTCTTCTTGAGACACTATAAATGCGCGACCTTTTAAATCAATTGATTTCAAAGACTTTTCGCCGGTAATTAATTGTACGCTATCAGCAGTCAATTGATTTTCGTTCGACCAAATTGTTGGAGCGCCAAATAATTTCATGGTAGAATCAGATAAGATATATATTAACGAATCGCATTTTCCTTGTAAATCATTTTTAAAAAATTTCACTTTGTGATAAGCAAACAATTCTTGATTTCGGATTGTTGAATCTTGAGTCTTGAGTCTTGAATCTCGAGTCTTAGTTCTTCCCGTACCCAAAGCTTTCAACGTGTCAGCATGCAAATACAAAGTATCTTTTCCGGTTATTTGAATGAGTAGCGCCTTTCCTGTAACTACTGATAAATCTCGCAGTTCGTAATGAATAGCGTAATCTCCTTTAATAGTCATGTGTTGAGCGGTATCAATAATTTGAACATTTTTAATTGCTCTGCCAATGCCCTTTGTACGGTCGTAATAGAGGCTGTCGCCAAACATTTTTTGTTCTTCGGTAAGTATGTAAGAATGTTTGCTGAAACGTGATAAATCTTTTTTTGTATCATACCATCCATCTTCACAATAAATTAAATTGGTTTTACTCTTGATGGTTGTAGGTCCTATAAAAGAAGTAATTTTTGATGCGGTATTGTAATTCATCGTATCGCAATTAATTACAAATTGCGGACTTGTTTGTCCAATTTTTTGATTGGTAAGCACTACATTTTTTTTAAAATTCAGTTCATTTGATTTAGCAAAAAAATATCCCTGATTACTTACGAGTTCATTTTCTTTATTGATGATTCGTGCAGTGGTAGTGTAATATCCAACACTTGTTGACATATCATAATTCAAGACATCAGTTGTAAGTTGCATATCGCCTTTGTTTACAATAACATTTTTTGAGATGACAGCTTTTTTTGTATTACCGCTGTACTTTAAAAAATCACCATAGAGGTGAATGCTATCGTGTTGTTGGATATGGATATGTCCGAACGCATCTAATGAATTATCTGAATAAAAATAAGCGCTGTCGCAGAACATTAATACATCATCATGTTTGAATTGAACATCGCCAATCAATCGCTTTGCGCCATTACCAAGTGTTTCGTCAAATTTTAAGGAACCGGCATGTATAATTTCTAATTTTTTTTGGGAATAGGATAGTAGGGGAGTAAAAAATAAAAAATAAAAAAAGCCTCTCCCTAACCCTCTCCAAAGGAGAGGGAAACGGAATGTAATACTATGCAATAAAAAAAATTTTTGTAATTTCAATTTCTGTTTTCTGGTTTTTCTCCTTCCCCTTAGGGGAAGGCTGGGATGGGGCTTCCTTTACGAATCAATGTTTGTGTTCGGTCAGGACCAACAGAAACAATACTTATAGGAACTCCGGTTTCGCGTTCAATAAATGCAATATACTTATTTAACGCTTCCGGCATTTGTTCAGGATTATGCAGTCCTGTTAAATCTTTATTCCAACCTTTTAAATCAGTATAAAATGGTGATAATAATTCAGGAGAATAATTGTATGGTAAATAATCAATTTTTTTACCTTGATAAATATAATGTGTACATACTTTTATCGTTTCAAAAACGCTTAACACATCCGCTTTCATCATCATTAATTCGGTTACACCGTTAATCATCACAGCATATTTAAGTGCAGGTAAATCCAACCATCCGGTGCGTCTTGGGCGACCTGTTGTGGATCCAAATTCATTCCCCGTTTTGCGAATTTGTTCACCCACTTCATCATTTAATTCTGTAGGAAATGGACCACTTCCAACACGTGTGCAGTATGCTTTAAAGATACCAATTACATTTCCAATTTTATTTGGCGCAATTCCTAAACCTGTGCAAGCGCCTGCACATATAGTGTTTGATGATGTTACAAACGGATAAGAGCCAAAATCAATATCTAATAATGAACCTTGTGCGCCTTCAGCTAAAATTGCTTTTTTGTTTTTTAATGCGTCATTAATGTAATGTTCACTTTCAATACGTTTTAAACTTTTCAAAACTTCAATGCCTTCAAACCAAGCAGGTTCAAGCTCTGCAAGGTTATATTGATAATTATAAAAATGTAAAATTTGTTTATGTTTTTCAACTAAAGCATTGTATTTAGTTTTAAAATCAGGACTGTCAATATCGCCAATGCGCAAACCATTCCGACCGGTTTTATCCATATACGTTGGACCAATACCTTTAAGCGTAGAACCTATTTTTTCAGTTCCTTTGGATGCCTCAGATGCTGCATCCAACAGGCGATGTGTTGGTAATATTAAATGCGCTCTTTTTGATAAAAACAGTTTCGATTTTACATCAACACCTAATGTTACTAAAGCATCTATTTCTTTTTTAAAAATAACAGGGTCAATCACCACACCATTGCCTACAATGTTTATTTTTTTGTCGTGAAAAATACCGGATGGGATAGTATGCAAAACGTGTTTTATTCCGTTAAATTCCAATGTATGACCGGCATTGGGTCCTCCCTGAAAGCGACCGATGATGTCGTACTTGGGTGTTAATACATCAACAATTTTTCCTTTCCCTTCGTCTCCCCACTGAAGACCTAATAATACATCTACTTTCATATTTTTTTAATTGAAAAATTAAAGATTGGAAGACTGAAAAATTCCCTTTTCCCTATTAACTATTGCCTGTTTTTTTTAATTTAATTTAGTAAAAGCATCAGCCTCATCGGTACTCACATTAAAAATACTATCCAGTTTTGTAATTGCCAATAATTCAGAAATTTTTTTATTTACGCAACAGATAGCCACATCTCCGCCAGCTTTGCGAGCTTTTGTCAAAATATTAATAAGTACGTTTAGCCCACTACTGTTCGCATATTTTAACTCCTGAAGGTTGAGTAAAAATTTATTTTTTCCATTAGCAATGTCCGTTTCAATTTCTGAAAGCAATGCTACCGCTTGATTTCTATCAATCAATTCGCCTGTTAGCTGAAATGTTTTGATGTTTTCTTTCGTACTTGTCTTGTAATTGAATACCATATTTTCAATTTTCAATTTTGTTTTGTTTATACTCGCACATTCCTTTATTAGCAAGTTTGTTACACTTGCCAAATAAATTAAGTGAGTGATGATCAATATCAAATCCTAACATCTCCCCTGCTGTTTTTTGTATTTGTTGTATTCGTGGATCACAAAACTCAAACACTTTTTCACAATCCTGACAAATTAAATGGTCGTGTTGTTTGAACTCGTGAGATTTTTCAAATTGTGCTAAATTTTTTCCGAACTGATGTTTTGTTACCAAGTTGCAAGCGAGCAGCAGTTCAATGGTATTATAAAGAGTAGCGCGGCTTACACGATACTTTTTGTTTTTCATTTGTATGTACAGCGATTCAATATCAAAATGCCCGCTTTGCGAATAAATTTCGTTTAATATGGCAAACCGTTCGGGTGTTTTGCGGTGTCCTTGTTTAGCAAGGAATTCCGACAAAATTTGTTTTACGGTTTCTTTGGTATCAATAACTAACATCTGCTACAAAAATTAAGATATAAAAATAGTAAAAAATAGTTATAAGTTATGAGTTATGAGTTATTAGTTGCTTGGTTAGGTTGAAAAATTTAAAAACGAATGAAAAATAATCAGTAAAAAATTAAACTCATAACTCATAACTCATAACTTATAACTTATAACTAACAACTAAATTATTTCCCATCCATGCGTGTAACAGAAAGCACACCGTTTACTTTTTTGAGTTTTTTCATTAAATCTGTTAAGTGATTGGTGTCGTGAACAAACACCATAACGGTTCCTTCAAAAGTGCCGTCATTACTGTCAAAGCTGATGGAACGCATATTTACATTCAGTTCGTTGGAAATAATTTTTGTGATATTATTTACCAAGCCTACTTCATCAATTCCGGTAATTTTTATTCCGGCAAGAAATGAAATTAATTCCTGATTAGTCCACTTTGCTTTAACAACGCGGTATGCGTAGTTGGATAATAATTGAATTGCGTTTGGACAGTTTACTCGATGAATTTTTATTCCTTCATTAATAGTGACGAAACCAAACACATCATCGCCCGGAATAGGATTGCAGCAAGGCGAAAGTTTATAATCAAACTTTTGAAGATTTTCTCCAATCACCAGCATATCCGATTTACCACGTGCCGCAACCACCATTTGTTCAAGCGATTTAACAGGTTCGGTTTTTTTTATGACGCCTGATTTATGCGCAATTTTTCCTTTCTCCTGATGGAAATCTTTTAAATGTTTTAAGTTAATATTACCAACAGCTATGCGATAAAACAACTCCTGACTGCTCGGCAATTTAAAATAATTCGCAAGGTCGGCAATATTAGAAACCGTAAAATCAATTTTTAAATGACTGAATTTACGCTCCAACATTTCTTTGCCATCATCAGCAATTTTGCGTCTTTCCTCTTTCAGCGCATTTTTAATTTTCGACTTTGCATTCGCTGATACTACATAAGTCAACCAATCTTCTTTTGGTGTTTGTTTGGTTGAAGTAAGCACCTCTACTTGGTCACCGCTTTTAAGTTTATAACTTAATGGTACGAGCTTATGATTTACTTTTGCTCCAATACATTTTTCACCTACCTGAGTATGAATTTCAAAAGCAAAGTCAAGTGCTGTAGAATTTACAGGCAGCGTTTTTAATTCACCTTTTGGTGTGAAAACAAAAATTTCTTCAGCGAATAAATTGAGTTTAAAATCGTCTAAAAACTCCATCGCATTTTCTTCAGGATTTTCAAGTATTGAACGAATCTTTTTAATCCAATCATCTAATTGACTTTCATTGGTGCTGTCTTTATATTTCCAATGCGCCGCGTATCCCTTTTCAGCTAACTCATCCATTCGAGTAGTACGTATTTGCACTTCCACCCACTTGCCTTCCGGTCCCATCACAGTGGCGTGCAAACTCTCATAACCATTTGCTTTCGGACTGGATATCCAATCGCGCAAGCGCTCCGGATTGGGATGATAAAAATCTGTTACCATCGAATATACCCGCCAGCAGTCGGACTTCTCATTCTCCGGCTTTGATTCAATTATTATTCGAATAGCAAACAGGTCAAATATTTCATCAAACGTAACACCTTTGGTTTTTATCTTGTTATGAATGGAATAGATAGATTTTGGTCTTCCGATAATTGTAAATTTCATTCCTTCTTCTTCCAATAGTTCTTTTATCGGAAGAAGAAACTTCGCAATAAATTTTTTGCGTTCGGGTTCTGTTTCTTTTAATCGTTGTTGTATTTCATAATAAATTGTCGGCTCAGTATATTTTAATCCCAAATCTTCCAGTTCGGTTTTAATGGCGTTTAAACCCAAACGATGCGCTAAAGGAGCGTATAAATAAAGTGTTTCAGAAGCAATTTTTAATTGCTTATCGCGATCCATACTATCCAACGTACGCATGTTGTGCAACCTATCGGCAAGTTTGATTAAAATTACTCTAACATCATCCGACAACGTAAGTAACATTTTACGAAAGTTCTCCGCTTGACGCGATGAACCCTGATCAAATACACCGGATATTTTTGTAAGTCCGTCAATTATTTTCGCTTCTTTTTCACCGAATAAACGTTGGATGTCATCAATGGTAAGTTCTGTATCTTCTACCACATCGTGCAGCAAGGCGCATACAACGGAGGTAGTACCTAAGCCTATTTCTTCAGCGCAAATTTGGGCAACCGCAATAGGATGATAAATATAGGGTTCGCCAGATTTCCGCCGCATATTTTTATGCGCTTCCAAAGAAATATCAAATGCTTTACGGATAAGTAATTTATCGCCTTTTTCAAGCGTTCTGCGGCAAGCATGAAGGAGCGAGCGATAACGCTTTAGTATTTCTTTTTTTTCTGCTTCAATATCAATTACGGGTTGTTCTTGCATAAATATTTTTTCTTAATTATTTTCTTTGGATTGTTGTAACTGCCATTTCCACGCTGTTTCCATCATTTCATCCAAACTGAATTTTGTTTTCCATCCCAATTCTTTTTCAGATAATTGTGTGTCTGAATAAATGGCTTCAACATCTCCTTCTCGTTTTGGACCGATAACATAATTTAATTTTTGATTAGTAACATTTTCAAATGATTTAATTGCTTCTAACACACTCACTCCGGTGCCGGTTCCTAAATTGAAGATGGAAAAATTACTTTTTTGTTTTTTATTGATAATATATTCTAACGCTTTGATGTGGGCTATCGCGATGTCTGTAACATGTATGTAATCGCGAATACAAGAGCCATCACGAGTGGCGTAATCAGTGCCATGCACAACCATTTGTTTTATTTTTCCGATAGCAGTTAGTGTAATTACAGGCACCAAACTGGTTGGCATGTTTATCGGGTCTTCTCCAATTAAGCCTGAAACGTGCGCTCCTACCGGATTAAAATAACGTAAAGCGATGCTTTGAATATTAGAATAAGCTTTTGAATAATCCTTTATTATTGTTTCTCCAACTTGTTTTGTATATCCATAAGGCGATTCGGATTTACCTAAAGGAGTATCTTCTTTCACCGGCAACTGGCTGATATTGCCATAAACCGAACAAGACGACGAAAAAATAAAATTTTCGACATTGAATTTCAAACAACATTCTAAAATGTTAAGCAGGGAGTTGATATTGTTGAAATAGTATTTGTGGGGATTAATAACTGATTCAGGAACTGATTTAAATGCTGCAAAATGAATGATGCCAATTATATCTTTTTCAATTTCGAATATTTTTGTTAATTCAGTTTTGTTGCAAATATCAACTTCATAATTGTGTACTTTTTTGCCTGTTATTTTTTCAATTCTCTTAAATGTTTTAGCCGACGAGTTGGAATAATTATCAACAGAAATAACATTAAAATTTGTATTTTCTAAAAGTTCAATAATAGTGTGAGAGCCAATGTATCCGGCTCCTCCTGTTATTAATATGGTGTTTTTTGAATCCATAAATTAATTTTTTATAGAACGTATATTTTTATGATTGTTAAGATTTAAAAGATTTTTTTTTATTGTTTAAAAACTACTTTACATTTTTCTATATCAATTTATACTTTGTTTGTTAAACCTCGCCCTCGGCTCCTCTCCAAAGGAGAGGGGCAGATAAGATGTTAGTTATATTTTATAAACAAATTTAATCTCATCAATTCAAATAATAAAAGCTACTATGGGACTTAAATATTTTATGAACACAAATATATATCTTTGATTTCAACTTAATGCTGTCAAATTAAAAAACAGTTGGTTCAAATGATTATTAAATCCCTCTCCTTTGGAAAGGGGATTAAGGGGTGAGGCTTATGATTTATTTCAAAAAATATTTAAAAGTAAAATTGTTGATTGAAAATGTCTCTAAATATGAATTAATGGGCATTTACAGACCTCAGGTATATTTGAGTGATGTAAAAAATTATTGCACCGAGTGTCAAATCGAACTCTATAAAAAACCAATAGAGCCGGGCGAAAGTGCTGTTTTAAATGCTGTACTTTTTGCTCCTCATGGATTTGGTGAACATTTAAAACAAGGAAGTTTGTTAACTTTACAAAACGGTTTGGAGGTTGAAGCGAAAGCAATAGTATTGGAAATTGTGGGATATAAAAATTGAAATTTGAAAAAACAGAAATGCATATTATTTTTTTTCGCACTTGTATTCATACACTTGCATATCATGGCGCAACCAAGCACCGATGAGCAATTGGCGTTACAATTTTATCAAAACAAAGAATTTGATAAAGCGCTTGATTACTATGAAAAGCTATATAATAAAAAATCCACTCAGCTTTTTTACACTCCCTATTTGAATTGTTTGCTACAAACAAAAGATTTTAAAAAAGCAGAGAAAATTGTAAAAAAACAAATCAAACAAAATCCCGACAAGCCCGATTATTTAGTTGACCTTGGTGCTGTTTATGATTATGGCAACGATCCTGAAAAAGCTCAAGCTGCGTGGGATCAGGCTGTAAAAACAATTAAATTGGATGAACAGGTATTCGCAGTTGCTAATTCTTTTTTAGCCATACGTCGGTACGATTATGCTATCAAAACTTATTTGCGTGGCAGAAAAATTTCGCAAAATGCCTATCCGTATAGTTTTGAATTGGCTGATGTGTACAATACAAAAGGTGATAAACTGGCAATGATTAATGAATATTTGGATGTATTGGAAACTCAGGATTCTTATATTCAGCAAGTTCAAAATGCCTTGCAAACAAGTTTTGGAAATGAAGCGGACTCACAGCAAAATCAAATTTTAAAAACAGAATTATTAAAACGAATTGCTAAACATCCTGATAAAACAATACTTTCAGAACTTTTGATATGGATGCAAATTCAACAAAAAGATTTTGAAGGAGCGTTCATTCAAGCGAAAGCGTTGGATAAACGTAAAAAAGAAGAAGGATCAAGAATGATGAGTCTTGCACAACTTTTCGCGCAAAATGAAAGTTATGACTTAGCTGAAAAAGCTTATCAATACGTGATTACAAAAGGCGCTGGAAATAATTTATATATTTCCGCGAGAATGGAATTATTAAATGTTTCGTATCAGAAAATAGTTTCAAAAGGAAATTATACTGCACTTGATTTAACTGAACTCGAAAAAAATTATCAGACTACTATCTCCGAGTTGGGCAAATCTGCAAGCACTGCAGCACTTTTAAAAAACCTTGCTCATTTGCAGGCTTTCTATTTAAATAAGCCGAAAGATGCGATTGTATTGTTGGAAGAAGCAATAAATTTTCCTCAATTAGACCTTCACACACAAGCGGATTTAAAGTTGGAGTTAGCCGATATTTTATTAATGACAGGGGATATTTGGGAAGCATCATTGCGATATTCGCAGGTGGAAAAAACCTTTAAACATGATGCTATCGGACAAGAAGCTAAATTTCGAAACGCGAAAATTTCGTATTACACCGGAGATTTTGGATGGGCGCAAATACAGTTGAATGTGTTAAAAGGCGCGACAGCAAAATTGATTGCCAACGATGCAATGGATTTATCTTTGCTCATCAGTGATGCGCTTGCAATTGACACCAATGTGGCGCCACTAATGATGTTCGCTCGTGCTGATTTGCTCGCATTTCAAAATAAAGATGACAAAGCAGTGTTAACACTTGACTCTATCAACACGTTATTTCCTAATCACGCTTTAGCGGATGATATTCTTTATAAAAAAGCGCAGATAGAATTGAAACACGCTAAATATACTGAAGCAGCGGCTCTTTACGAAGCTATCGTAAAAAATTATGGTGATGATGTTTTAGGTGATGATGCACTTTTTAAACTTGCAGAATTAAACGAAATTCAATTTAAAAATATTGAAAAGGCAAAAGAATTATATCAACAGCTAATGGAAAAATATCCCGGAAGTTTATATGTGGTGGAAGCAAGAAAAAGATTTCGAAAACTAAGAGGTGATATTATAAACTAATTTCGTTACTCGCAATGACGACAAAAAAATAAATTATGATAATTTATAATGTAACAATAAATATCGAAAATGATGTAAAAGAAGAATGGCTTGAATGGATGAAAACTGTTCATGTTCCGGAAGTTATGCGAACAGGATATTTCATTGAAAATATGATCTGTAAAGTATTGGTGGATGAAGAACAAGGCTCAACATATTCAGTTCAATATACCTGTAACTCATTAAGTGATTATGGGCAATACAAAAAGTTTCAGGCTTCGCATTTTCAAAAACAGCTTGCAGATAAATATGGTAATAAATTAGTAGCTTTTAGAACGCTGTTGGAAATAGTTTGAGGTTTTTAAAAATCGTGATGATAAAAAAAATTCGTTTATTTCTATTCAACTATAGATTTATTTTTTTTAAACGAATTATTGGTAATAATTTATTTGAAACACTTCCGAATATTCTTCAAACGAATAATAAAGTTGCGGTTCTTTGGACTGGAGGGAAAGATTGCAATTTAGCATTTTACGAATCTCAATTATTAGGCTTTGAAGTTGTTTGTTTAATTGGATTTTTCAATAAACAAAAAACAATCACAATTGAATCTCTTGAATTAATGGAAAGACAAGCCGAGGCATTAAACATTCCATTCATAAATATTGAAGTTTCTAAATTCTCTCAATCAGATTATGTAAATGTCATTTTAAATATCAAATCAAAATATCAAATATCAACAGTTGTTACAGGCATTATTTCTAATTTGAATGGAAATATATATTGGTTAAAAAAAATATGTAAAGCTTCAGACATTAATTTGTTTTGTCCATTATGGAATAAAAACAGAAAAGAACTTTTAAACAAATTTATTGCATATAATTTTAGTATAATATTTATTGCAGTAAAGGAGCAATGGTTCACAGATATTTGGCTTGGTCGAAGCCTATCTTTAGAAACGATTGCTGAATTAGAAAAAACAAAAAAATATAACTGTTTGGATTTGTGTGGAGAAAAAAACGAATATGATACGATTGTTTTGGATGGTCCGATTTATAAAAACAAACTTGATGTAGTTAAGTTCACTCAGAAAAAATATCAGGATTTAATGTATTTAGAAATTGATAAATGTGTACTGATAAAAAACAACGAACACATTTATTAAAAATAGTTTGATGTTGAAATGTCATTCATTTGCTAATGACGAATAATACTGTAGTTAACGGCTTCGCTTTTTACTTATTATTATAAGCGGTCATAGTGCGTTGCAAGCCGATGGTGGCAAAAGCTTGAATCATTTCTGTTGCAATTTTAATGCGAGGTTGTAGTAATTTTTCTTCTTCCGGATTCCATTTCCCAAGTACAAAATCTACTTGTTTGCCTTTTGAAAATTCATTTCCAACTCCAAATCTTAAACGAGCATATTCTGTTTTGTTTAGCGTCTCCTGAATATTTTTTAATCCGTTATGTCCACCATCACTCCCTTTCCCTTTAAGTCGTAAAGTTCCTAATGGTAAGGCAATGTCATCTGTAACTACTAATAGATTTTCAAGCGGTATTTTTTCTGCTTGCAGCCAATAGTTTACAGCTTTTCCACTTAAATTCATATAAGTAGAAGGTTTTATTAAAACGAACAATGTGCTTTTAAATTTGAAATTAGCAACAGAGGCAAGTCGATCAGGAGCAAAATGAAAGTTGTTCTCTTTAGCAAACGTATCGAGTATGGTAAATCCAATATTGTGACGAGTGTTGGTATATTCATCACCAATATTTCCTAACCCGACAATTAAAAATTTGCTCATTGTAAGCAGGTTTGATTTAAAAATAAAAATTTGGTGAAACCCGAAAGTTTCACCAAATAAAGAGTTTATGTATAATATACTGAAACAAATTCTAAATCCGAATTTCTAAACTCTAAACAACCACCTGCCTGCATGGAGCCGTTTCGGCAAAGGCAGGTTAGAATTTAGGATTTTCGCAAAGCTATGTTCGTTTGGTATAAACACTTATTTTTTATCTGAAGTTTTAGCTGCTACTTTGGCTGTAGTTGCTGCTGGCGCACCTTTGGCTGGCACCGATGTTGCGCCTGCAGCCGGAGTTGCAACTGCGCCTGCTGTTACAGGTGCAACTGTTTTAGCTTCTTCAATAACAGCACGCATTGTTTCTACACTAATAACAGAAGTTTTTGCTGCATTCAAAAATGTTAATCCATCTATTTTAATATCTTCTATACGAACGGAATGCCCTATTTCCATTGTATCAATAGCGATAGTAATTTCGTCAGGCATTTTTTCAACTAAGCCTTTCGCCCTTATTGATTTTAATTTTTTTACTAATCTGCCACCATTTCTAACTCCAGGTGATGTTCCTGTTGTTCTCACCGGAATATTCATTGTAACAGGCTTTCCCGGCTTGAGTTCTAAAAAATCAACATGAATTAAGTTGTCAGAAATTTTGTGAAATTGCGCTTCTTGTAAAATAGCGTTGTATTTATTCCCTGCAATTTCTAAATCCACCGTATGCACATTGGGTGTATAGATTAAGTTTTTAAATTCTGTTTCAAGAACAGAAAAGTGTATTTGTTCTTTACCTCCGTAAAGTACACATGGTACTTGCTTAGCACTTCTCAATGCCTTTGCATCTGTTTTCCCTACGTTCGCACGTGGCGAACCGCTAATAGATACTGATTTCATTTTTTTATTTTTTTTATTTTGATTGCTGCGTCCTTCAATCAAATTTTTACAACTATGTTTGACGCAATATTTTAAAATATTCTATGTTCCTGCCCTAAAAGGGGATAATCATTAATACACAAAATGAGAACTGATAGATTCAAAAGTGTGTACGCTGTGTAATACTTTAGCAAATAAATCGGCAACCGTCAGCACTTTTATTTTACTGCTTTTCTTTTTTAAAGGAACAGTGTCGGTAACAATAAGTTCTGTAATACCTGAATTTTCGATAGTTTCATACGCTTTGCCCGATAAAATTGCGTGTGTGCATATTGCTCTTACGCTTTTAGCTCCACGTTCCATCATCATATCTGCGGCTTTTGCGAGGGTTCCACCGGTATCAATTAAATCATCTACCAACATAATATCGCGTCCTTCTATTTCACCCATTAACGTCATACTGTCAACTACATTGGCTTTAGAGCGTTGTTTATAGCAAATAACAATTTCTGTTTTTAAATATTTAGCATACGCATTTGCTCGTTTTGTTCCTCCCATATCCGGAGCCGCAATTATTAAGTTGGGCAAATTAAGACTTTGAATGTATGGTAAAAATATAGATGATGCATAGAGATGGTCAACCGGAAAATCAAAAAATCCTTGAATTTGATCGGCATGTAAATCCATAGTAATAATGCGGGTTGCGCCAGCGGCAGACAGTAAATTAGCTACCAATTTTGCCCCAATCGCTACACGTGGCTTGTCTTTTCTGTCTTGACGGGCATACCCAAAATAGGGCATCACAGCAATAATCTGACTTGCCGATGCGCGTTTTGCCGCATCAATCATCAATAAAAGTTCGAATAAATTATCAGATGGAGGAAAAGTAGATTGAACAATAACCACATCACTTCCGCGAACAGTTTCTTCATAAGAAGGCTGAAATTCACCGTCGCTAAAGCGATACAACGAAGCTTTGCCTAAATCTTGCCCGTAACTTTTTGCAATTTTTTCTGCTAAGTAACGAGATGAAGTGCCTGAAAATATTTTTACCTGATTGCTCATTGCCTTTTTTTAAGGGAGACAAATGTAATTAAAAATGCAGTACAGGCAAAAAGAATTTCAGCGTTTGAGGCATTTATTTTTTGTCTAATCAAAACAAATGAATAGTTTTGCAACCCAATTCAAAAATAGATTTTATTATTATTATGCCCGGATGGCGGAATTGGTAGACGCGCTGGTCTCAAACACCTGTGTCTTCACTGACATGCCGGTTCGACTCCGGCTCCGGGTACACTAAAATAAAGCCTTTCAGAGATGAGAGGCTTTATTGTTTCCTTTAATATTTCTCAAGGTGTGCGGTTTTGGTGTGCGATAATGTGTGAATCATGTAACTTATTCCAAAATTTTTATAATATTTATTGCAATTAAGCTATTCATCTTTGTCCTGTTATGAAAATAAATTTACACCCCTCATAAACTGGAAGTTTTAAAATTTGGATGGCATGAAAAAAAGTAATTCTTAAAATAAAAATTATATGTAGTATGCCTCCTGAAGTTATTGCCTTTATTGCTAATTACGGATACCTCGCAATTTTCATTGTCATATTTGCTCAGGAGATAGGCATTCCAAATCCGATTCCAAATGAATTAGTGCTTATGTTCTCTGGTTACCTTTCACTCAAAGGAGTGCTGATTTTTCCTGTTATTATTTTGATAGCTGTATTAGCTGATATTCTTGGAACTGCTATACTCTACAGTGTATTTTATTTTTCGGGGGCTTATATACTTAAGAATAAACCACGCTGGTTGCCTATACCTGAAAATGCAATTAATAAACTTAGCGGGAGAATATCAAAAGGCGGGAAATGGAAAATTTATATTTTCCGCCTCACTCCTTTTATTCGTGGATATACTTCAATAGGAGTAGGATTACTTCAAATCAAACCTAAAGTGTTTTTGCCAATAGCACTTATTTCAGGGATAACATGGAGTGCAGTATGTGTTACAACAGGCAGAATTCTTGGTCCGTATTGGAATTCTGCAGGAAACAAATTGGGAGATTTGAAATTTATGCTCTTCGTAGTACTAATAATTATTTCTATAATAACCGTTATTCGATATTTCCTGAAACGCTCAACTGAAAAAAAATCGGCTCATTCTTCTCCACCTAAATCAAATCTCAAAAAATAAAGATACCAACCTTGACTACTAATTTAAGTAAGTTGAATGTAATTATATTTAACCGGCAAGACGGCTTGCAATATAAAGAAGCAAGGCAAATACTGTTTCACCTCAGTTTGGGTATGCTGCCTACAAAAAGTTTATTTTTAGTGAACTTTAAAAAAATATTACTCCGAAACCATAATAACGAAGGCAGCCTCAAAGGCATTACCCGATTGTCAGTTAAATAAATAATCTTCTCCAAAACATTTTTTTGTAAATTAGCGTTCCGTATTTTTTAATACAAGTTCACGCTATTTTGATACACAAGGAAGACATAGATAAAATTTTTGAAGCAGCCAAAGTGGAAGAAGTGGTTGCAGATTACGTTACGCTTAAAAAACGCGGAGCCAATCTTATCGGTCTTTGTCCTTTTCACGATGAAAAAACTCCTTCATTTTATGTTTCTCCTGTAAAAGGAATTTATAAATGTTTCGGTTGTGGCAAAGGCGGACACGCAATAAATTTTGTAATGGAGAAGGAGCAAATGTCGTATCCCGATGCGTTGCGCCATCTTGCAAAAAAATATAATATAAAAATTGTTGAAGAGGAGCAATCGCCTGAAGAACAGCAAGAACAGCGTCAATTACAGGACTACCGCGAAAGTTTATTTGTGGTTTCTTCTTTCGCGCAAAAAACTTTTACCGAAAATTTATACAATACAGACGAAGGCAAATCCGTTGGTTTGGGCTATTTCAAAGAGCGTGGATTCAGAGATGATATTATTCAAAAATTTCAATTAGGATATAGCATTAACAACCGAACAGTATTTACTGACAATGCTCTTGCAAATGGATATAAGTTTGAATACCTTGTAAAATCAGGGCTTACCATTGATTTTAATAAAGACGAAGAAAAAACTTCGGAAGAACGGGAAGCGACGAAAACAGCAAAAAAATATCTTGACAGATTTTTTGCACGAGTGATGTTTCCTATTCATAATATCAGCGGTCGAGTGATTGCCTTTGGCGGCAGGACTTTGCTGACGGATAAAAAAGTCGCAAAATATATCAACTCTCCCGAATCGGAAATTTATCACAAGAGTGATGTGTTGTACGGAATTTATTTTGCAAAAAATGAGATAATTAAACAAGATAATTGTTTATTAGTAGAGGGTTATACAGATGTAATATCAATGCATCAGGCTGGAGTAGAAAATGTTGTAGCATCAGCAGGGACTTCACTTACTGTTGAACAAATTCTTCTTATTAAACGATATACAAATAATATAACTATATTATATGACGGTGATGCTGCTGGAATAAAAGCATCAATGAGAGGGATTAATCTTATTTTGGAAAAAGGATTGAATGTTAAGGTCGTTTTATTTCCTGATGGAGAAGACCCTGATTCTTATTCAAAGAAAGTTAGCAGTAGCGAACTAAGAGATTTTATACTACAACATACAAAAGATTTTATTCTTTTTAAAGCTGATTTTCTAACTGACGAAACAATAAATGACCCTATTAAAAGAAAAGAAGCTATAGGAGATATGGCTGATTCTATAGTGAGAATTTCTGACGCAATTCTGCGTTCCGACTATATTAAAAAAGTTAGTGTGAAGATGGGTGTGGATGAAGAAAACATTTTAATACCTGCAATAACTAGGGCACGTGGAGATTATACTGAAATTAGAAGAAAAGAGCTGGGTTTTGAAGAGACTAGAAAATTATTAGAAAAAGATATACTATTTGAACAGAAAAAAACAACAGTTTCAGATGCCGAATATCAGGAGCGTGATATTATTCGCATTTTAATTAATTATGGAAATATAAATGTATTCATTGATACAGATGAAAAAGCGAATAATATCAAGATCGGAAGAGCACACGTCTGAACTCTAGTCACTGACCAATCTCGTA
>ODAK010002618.1_pt1 | contig 18954 bp, 20 predicted proteins | sample 1539591 | NCBI WGS metagenome assembly ODAK01 (sample SAMEA3539303, study PRJEB22396) | soil metagenome | biome: tundra; feature: field; material: soil | place: USA | collected 2010-05 | depth 0.15 m | reverse complement strand
ACGAGCGCCGGCTGACCGATCAGCGCTGCCGCACCAGTGCGCAGCGTCGGCGCGGCCCGCCGGCGCACAGCGAGCGGGCGAAGGAGCAGCAGGAAAAGAATCGCCGCCGCCGCAAAGGAGACCACCGCCACCAGCCCGCCGGCCCCGATCGCGGCCAGCACGGCCGCGATCGCACCACCAACCGCGAACGGCGCGAGGTAGAACGAGTTCGTGTGCAACTCGCCGAGCGTGAACGCAGCGGCGACGATCGTCCAGACTACCCACGAACCCATCCACCGATTATGGCGCGTCCGCGCAACGGTGGGCCGAAAAGCGGAGCACTGCAGAAAAGCCTTACGCACCCAACGGGCGAGAGTGGGCTCGTGGCGGCCGGGTACAAGCGACGCGCAGGATGGAAAATCGGTCGTGCCGTTCCTGCTCGCCAGCGACGCGGCGCTGCAACTGCGCCGCTTCATGGGCGCCAACCGCGACGTCGACGTCACGATCGGCAGATACGGCTAGCCGAACGACGGCGGCGGCTTGAGGGCGGCGGCGACGACCGCGACCATCGTCCGCAGGCTCTCGGCAGTGACGTTCCCTGCAAAGCCGAGTGTGTTGCGTTCCAATGGATCGAGCGCACCGAGGCTGATGCTGTCGGGCTTCTCCTGCTTCGCGGCAGCCAACAAGGCGTTGTAGACCTTGCCGATTTCCCACGGCACGCGGCCGGTCCTCGGCAGAGCGTCCTGCAGGGCGATCGCCTCGGAATACGCGGACATGATCCGAACCATAACGCACTGCCTCCGACCGACAGATGGGGGCTCCTGAGGCCACTCGCGCCCTGCGGACCACCATTTTGCCCGCGTGCTCAGCTCATGCGGGATTGGCTGCCGGAGGATTGAGCCGGACGCTCCGAATGGCGCCTCATCACCGCCACCCACAACCTCCGAGAGCTCTATTCCCACCAACAACAACCCGCCGACGCCTAACTCGGTCAGGCGGGAAGCCTGCCGCCCCGCCACCGCCGCCAACTCGCGCCGGTGGCCCCGCCTTCACGCAACAGCCTCGCGTGAAGCAACACGCTCGTCTCCGGCGGATTCGCTACCGGAGCGGACGCAAGCCACGATGATCTGTCCCCAGCCGGCCGACGTGCCAGCCGCCCCAGCCTTGTCGCGAGCGGCCGTGCCCACCACCTCCGACGACGCGGCTGGCGCTGCTCGGGCGCCATGGTTTCCGTAGTTTCCGCCTGCGAACGGGGCAAGGACCCCGATGTGCCGCAGGTCATCGCGGATGTAGCCTGCCGATACGGCGAGGAATTAGTGCCGCGGGTCCGTCCGTCGACGGACTGGGACACGGAGGCGTGATCATGAGCACGACGCTGGTTGAGCACGACGCTTGTGCCCCAGCGACTGCGAGGTGGGGCGCACGGTCGGCCGGTTGCCCAGCAGCGCGGCCGCACATCAGACCGAGCGCCGATCACGTGAGGTCTGGGGCGTCTGGTTCCCCGGCTCGGGATCGCGGGGCCGACGACGACGCGGAGGGACGCGTACTGAGCGCTATGCGGAGGAGGCCCCCATGAGCGTCAGCGATGCGATCGCGGATGGCACCATCCGGTCGTTCCCCGACTTCGCGACGTTGCAGCGTGCGATCACCACCAACGCGACGATCAGCGTCGTCATCCCGACGCTCAACGAGGCCGCGAACCTGCCGCACGTGCTGGAGCACCTGCCGGCGTTCGTCGACGAGGTCGTGATCGTCGACGGCCATTCGATCGACGACACGATCGCCGTGGCGCGCGAGCTCCGCCCGGACGTCCGCGTGGTGCTCCAGGATTCGCGCGGCAAGGGCAACGCGCTCGCCTGCGGCTTCGCGGCGGCCGCCGGCGACATCATCGTGGTGCTCGATGCCGACGGCTCCAACGACCCGGCGGAGATCCCCCTGTTCGTCGCCGCGCTGCTGGCGGGAAACGACTTCGCCAAGGGATCGCGCTTCGCGCCGGGCGGTCGCAGCAACGACATCACACCGCTGCGACGGGCTGGCAATCGCGCGCTGACCCGCCTCGTGAACATCCTGTTCGGCACGCGCTATTCGGACCTCTGCTACGGCTACAACGCGTTCTGGCGCCACTGCCTGCCACACATGCAGGTGACCTGCGCCGGCTTCGAAGTCGAAACGCTGATCAACGTGCGCGTCGCCCGCGCCGGCCTCAGCGTGGCCGAGGTGCCGTCGGCGGAGCACGAGCGCCTACACGGTCAGGGCAACCTCAACGTGGTACGGGACGGCTTGCGGGTTCTGCGCACGATCCTCACTGAGCGTCTACGCGAGGACGTTCCGGCGGCCAATCCCGACGCCTGGCGTCCGGCGTTCTGCGAGCTCTGCGCTGCGCTTGACGGCGAGGATCGCCCGGCCGCCCAGACGCTGGCGGCTGCTGGGGCGCGCCAAAGCACTCCGTAGTTCCCCGGCAGCGAACGACGCCTACGAGACCCTGCTTCGGACGGTGGGTGTCTCGGCCCCCGCCATCGACGCGCTCGCTACGGGCGATGTTGAGCGGCGCATGGCCGCGGTGTCGCTACTCGAGGGACTCCACGTCGATGGTCGCGCGGGGCGCGGGCTCTCGCCCGGTTTGTTCGGTGAACCTCGCGCGCCCTGTCACGGCGGCGTCGGCTTCTGTTTCGGCTTCGAGCACGTAGCGAAAGGCCTCCGGGTGGGTTGCCTCGTCGATGTTCGTCTCGGTGATCACTACGCGGTATCTCATCCGGCGAGACTATCCAACCGCCGTCCGTCGAGCGCGCCGAGCCGGGGCTTCGTCGCGGCCCTCGAACAGGCGTCGTCGACTTCGTAGCTGGCGCGACCGGCCCCGTGCCCACGTTGTCCGTTGTGCGTGCGCTGCTCGACGTGGGATCCGGGCGCGACCGCAGCCGCGACTCCGACGCGCGCGACGGCCGCACCTGCGGAGCTCGGGCGAGCGGCTCACAGGTCGATGCGTTCGCCGATCGTGACGGTGCGATCGTCGGGGAGCCTGAAGTACACGGCTGGGTTGGCGGCGTTGTGGGCCATTGCGAGGAACAGCTTCTTGCGCCAAGTGCTCATGCCTGGGGTGTCGGTCGGCACGATCGTGAGCTGCGACAGGAAGTAGGAAGCGTGGTCCACGTCGAGCGTGCCTTCGAGCAGGTTCTGCTCCGCGGCCAAGCGAAGCGTCGCGGGCACGTCTGGCTCCTCCTGAAAGCCGAAGCGGGCGGTGAGGACGGTGATCCCGTCGGCGGGGTGACCGAGATGATCAGCCCGGAGCCGCTTTGCGTCGGCGACGTGGGGGACCCGCGCGGTCTCGATCGAAACGATGATCACCCTTTCGTGCAGCACATGGTTGTGCTCCACGTTCGCGCGCAGGGCGAGTGGCGTGGTCTGCGGGTGGCTACTGAGGAACACGGCTGTACCAGGCACGCGTTGAACCGGACTATCGGCCGCGTCGAGTTGCTTTATAAAGTCACGCAGCGGTCCTTCCTCTCTGCGGCGGTTGACGGTCACCCTCTCCTGCCCCTTGCGCCAGGTCATCAGGACGGTGAAGACCGTGAACGCGATCGCCAGCGGCAACCAACCTCCGTGCACGACTTTGGTGAGATTGGCCGCAAAGAACGAGACCTCGACAGTGAGGAACACCGCGGCGCCGAGCGCGATCAGCCGCCAGGGCTTGTGCCAAAGCAGCCGGGCGACCGCAAGAAACAGAACCGTGTTCAGAATGAAGGTGCCGGTGACCGCCACGCCATAGGCGGACGCAAGCGCAGTCGAGGAGCCAAACCCGACGACGATCGCGACCACCGTCACGAACATGCTCACGTTGATCGCCGGAGCGTAGATCTGCCCGATCTCGCGTGAGGTGTGGCGGATTGTGAGCCGCGGCAGAAAGCCGAGCTGCACCGCTTGCTGGGTCACGCTGAACGCACCCGAGATCACCGACTGCGAAGCGATCACCGTCGCCACGGTGGCGAGGAGCACCATTGGTATCTGCGCCCACGTGGGCAGCAGGAGAAAGAACGGGCTCTCCACTGCCTTGGGGGAGCGCAGGATTAGTGACCCCTGCGCCAGGTAGTTGAGCGTCAGCGCAGGAAAGACGAGAAAGAACCACGCGCGCCGAATCGGAGCGCGGCCGAAGTGGCCCATGTCCGCGTACAGCGCCTCGGCTCCGGTCACCGCCAGCACCACCGAGGCAAGCGCAACGAACGCCACGCCCCCATGGTCTCGGAAGAACTGCGCCCCGTAAGTCGGTGAAAGGGCCCGCACGACGTCAGGATGCTGAGCAATCTCCACGACGCCGATGAGCGCCAGGACGGCGAACCAGATGGCCATGACCGGCCCAAAGAGATTGCCGACCAGTTTCGTGCCGAAATGCTGGATCGCGAAAAGCATGCTCAGCACCGCCACGGTGATCGGCAGGACCAGCGAGCCAAGACTCGGCACAGCGACCTTGAGCCCCGCGACCGCCGAGAGCACGGAGATCGCCGGGGTAATCACCCCGTCCCCATAGAACAGCGAGGCACCCAGAATCCCCAGTGTGATCAGCGTCACCGTCACGGCGCGGCGCTTGACCCTCGCGCCCTGCAGTAGCGCGGTGAGCGCCATGATCCCGCCCTCGCCCCCGTTATCCGCACGCATGATGAAGCTCACGTACTTGACGGAGACGATCATCGTGATCGACCAGAAGACGAGCGAGATCACGCCGTACACCTCCGCCGGGGTCGCATGCACCGCGTGGTTGTCGGCGGTGAAGACGGTCTGTAGCGCATAGAGCGGGCTCGTCCCGATATCGCCAAAGACCACCCCGAGCGCGCCCAGCGTGAGCGCCGCCATCCCCGTGTTGGCAGCGACTCTGCGTCGAGGGCTCGGCTCGGGCTCGGTCTCCTCGGACGCCGGTAGGGCCACAGCGGGCACCGACAGACGTTATCGCCCGACGAGCGCCCCACGAACGCCCACACCTGCCCTCGCCGGATTTCCACTCTGCGACGACACCGGCCGGCAGCGACACCGCAACGTCATCCGAACCACACTTGTGCTCAGCCCTGCAAGCGAGCCCTCCCACGACGCCGTCGATCACGCTCGCAGCCGGGAATCTCGGAATCCAGCCCTCAGCCCTTCGTCGCTCCTCCTTCTGGACGAAGCAGCAGTGACCGTGCTCTCCGCCGACATTGATGCTTGGTGTGTGTCGTCGCCGGAATCTGTTCTGCTTTGGTGCAGTTCTCGCCGTCGTCGAAGCGATCAGCGGTCGGCCGCGGACCTGCGCTGCGTATTCGCGATCACAGGCGCTCTGCCGCGGGGTCGCCCATCTGTGCAGGTGAACCACCACCGCTCGTGGAGGCCTCGGCGAGGCGGCGGTGGAGCCGTTCGCGCAGCTCGTCGGGGTCGTAGTCCCGTGGCGCACGGCGCTTGCGAGCGATAACGACGCCGGTCGCCGCCACACTCGCGATACCCGCGAGACCGATGATCTTCCACGGCGGGCGCATCGGTCGCGTAGGTTACCGCGAGGTGAACCACCCGACCCTGACGCTCGACGAAGCCGTCGCGATCGCCTCTACCGGCGACATCTGGCTGTTTCGCGGCAGATCGGCCGCAGACTTCGCGATCCGAGCCGTTACGAACAGCCCGGTCAACCATGTTGGCATGGTCGTCGCCATCGACGACCTGCCTCCGCTTCTGTGGCACGCCGAGCTCGGTCGCTCGCTTCCGGACGTGTGGACCGGGCAGCGTCAACGAGGCGTTCAGCTACACCACCTTCCCGAAGCCGTCACGACATGGAACGAGCGCTACAGCCAACGGGCCTGGGTCCGCCAGCTCGAGGGCACGATCGAACGTCACCACGAGGACCGGCTCATGGAAGTCATCGACCGTTTCGATGGCCGGGCCTTTCCCACGATCCCCGGACTCATCAGGCAGTGGGCCAAGGGCCGATTGCGTCGCACGACGTCACTGCAGACGATCTACTGCGCGGAGCTCGTCGCCACCACCTACCAGCACATGGGCCTGCTCCCGAGTCGTCGACCTGCGAGCTGGTACGACCCGGGGCGTTTTTGGAGCGGCGACGGCCTGGAGCTGGTCCCGCCGTTCGCTCTGGCCGGTGAGATCACGGTGCTCTGAGTGGCACCGTTCTCTCCATCCCCGAGTAGCCGATGTTCGTTGTCCCGCGCGACGCCCGCTGCTCGCGTTGAGAGGGTTCGAATTCAGATTACGGGCAATCTGCGGTGGACTGGCGGGGGTTCCCTAACTCGTGAGGTTGGGGGTCCTCTTGTCGCGGGCTCGCCACCGCCTGAGCGCGTACGCGGCGCCCTCAATGCACCTGGAGGTCGATCGTTGCGCTGTGGCCGTTCCAGCTGAGCGTGAGCGCCCAGCAGCCCGGCTTCGGGAGGTCGACGTAGGATGGGTAGATCTCGCCGGGCGACGCGTTGGCCGGCCACTGCGACCGCACGATCACCGATGGTCTGGCGCTCCAGCGGGCCGCGATGTGCAGCGGGCGGCCGTTGCGCGGGGAGCCGACCACCCACAGGATCTTGTTTGCCGGGTTCGAGGGGTGGCCCGTCCGTAGCGAGGGCGCGAAGAAGAATGCGGCCGCGGTGCCGCCCGACGCGAGCGCGTAGGGGATCTTGAGGCCGGGCGACGAGCTCGACCAGGCGGCGGCGGTCCAGGTAGGCGGGGCTCCGTGGTGGATCGGAGCGGGAGCGCACGCGCTGATCGCCGTCGTGGTGGTGGGTGTGGCGGGTCGGCGTTGCGCCGAGGTGGTTGAGGCGAATGCCGTGAGGCCGACCAGCGTGAGCGCCGCGGCCCCTGTCGTCATCCGACGTAGAGATATCTTTGCCATATCGCCTTTACACCTGGCGGGCCCGGTCGGTTCCCGGTCCCCCGGGCTGCGGCGGCGGGAACCGATCGGCCCGCGGCGGTGTAGAGATCCGATGAAGGAGCGGATCGCCTCCGGTGCAGCGGCGGACGAGCCCTCGCGCGTGAGGCGCTGAGTCGACGACGTGCGGTAGCGCGCTATGGTCGTGACAAGCTCAGTTGTGAAGCCCGTGGCTTCACAACTCGACAGGACGGCGAGCGCCGAGCCCGACGAGTCGCAGCTCGTCGCGGCAGCGAAAGGCGGAGACACGCTCGCGTACGCGCAGCTCCTGCGGCGACACCAGGCGGTCGCGTTCCGGGCCGCGTCGCTCATCGCCGGCTCCGCCGCCGAGGCTGAGGATGCGACCCAGGAGGCGTGCGTCAAGGCGTGGCTGGCGCTCGAGCGCTTTCGCCCGACCGCGCCGTTTCGTCCGTGGCTGGTTCAGATCGCGATCAACGAGGCCCGCAACGGGCGCCGCGCGGCCGGACGCCGCGCGGGCCTGGCGCCGCGGGTCGGCGACGACCCCGCCGGATCGCTCGCGGCGCCGTCGGCGGAGGCCGAGACGCTCGCGAGCGAGGAGCGGGCCCGTCTCGCGGCCGCGGTGGAGGAGCTGGGCGAGGACGACCAGCTCGTGATCGCCGCGCGCTACTTCATCGGCCTCTCGGAGGCCGAAACGGCAACCGCCCTGGGGCTGCGCCGCGGAACCGTGAAGTCGCGGCTCTCGAGAGCGCTTGGCAGGCTGCGGACGAAGCTGGAGGTGATGGGATGACCAGCGACCGGCTCGAAGAGCGCCTGTTCGACCTCGGTGCGGCCCTGTGGACTCCCACCGCGCCCGACCTCGTGCCCGCCGTGATGGCGCGGCTGCCGGAGCCCCGTGCGGTCCGTGCTCGCCGTGCCGGCCTCCGGTTCCACCGCCCCCGCCGGGCGCTCGCGCTCTCGCTCGGCACGGCGCTGCTTCTCAGCGGCACCGCGATGGCCGTACCGCCGTCGCGCGACGCGATCCTGAGCGTCCTGGGGCTGCGGGGCGTGCGCATCGAGCGGGTGTCGCGCCCGCCGGCGCTTCCCGCGGGCGCCGGAACGCGGCTCGGGCTGGGCCTGCGCATCCCGCTCGACCGGGCCCGTCACGCGGCGGGCTTCGCCGCGCTCCTGCCTTCGTACGCGACCGCGGCCTATCTGGCGCATGACGTGCCGGGCGGGCGCATCTCGTTCATCGCCGGGCCCGCGCTCGTGATCGAGCTCCGCGCAACGGTCACCCCATTCTTCGTCAAGTTCATCGGCCCGGGAACGCGCATTCGGCGCGTGCGTGTCAACGGCGGTCCCGGCGCCTATCTCTCCGGCGCACCCCACGACGTGCTCTTTCAGGCGTCGGGGACGGTGCAGACCGACCGGGTGCGCATCGCCGGCAACGTGCTGATCTGGCAGCAGGGGCCGCTGACGCTGCGGATCGAGGGCGCGCGCACACTCGTGGCGGCCCTTGCACTCGCGCGTTCACTGCGCTGAGCGCGCACGCCTCGTCACCGAGCCGGCTCACCGTCCGGCCGCCATTCTGCACCGCGGTGGTTGGAGTTTCGTGTGGCGCCGGGGGTGAGCGCCGCGGTGACGCCGGCGAGGCGACGCGCCTCCGCGAATGCTTGCGCACGCGACGTCACGTCGCCCGCCGTCTCGGCGCGCCTCAGGACACGCCAGTAGCGCGCGTCGAGGATGCCCAGAGAGCAGGGAGCGCGGACTGGTTCGTTGTTGCGGCGTTCCGAGGGCGGCTTCCTCGTGCCCGCGCCCGGCGGGAGCGCGTGCGAATCACGTGGTGCGGGCATCAAAGGGCGCTCAGGAAGTCGTCGAGCGGGATCGCGGCACATGAGTGGTAGCGGGCTGTGCCTCGGGAGCCGAGTTCCACTGCCAGGCGCGCCATCGTGCGATCGTCGGGCGCTTCGACAACGCTGACGAAGTCAAACTCGCCGAGCGTCGCCCACTGCTCTCGGACGTGCACGCCTAGTTCCTCGACCTCGCGATTGACCTCGCGGATGCGTTCAGGGTTGTGCTTGAGCGTGCGCACCCCCTCGGGTGTGAGCGTCGCGAACATGAGGTAGGTCGGCATCGGCAGACGCTCAGTGCACGGTCGGCGCCGGCGCCGCCCGCCGACGCGGCCGGTCCGCGGATATCTTCGGCGGCAGCCGCTGTGCCGCGGCGCTGCTCCTTGCGACCGGCGGCGTCGGCACCGGGGGGCCACAGCTTCCGTTGAGCGGCGCGACCGCCACGAGCTCGCAGTGGCTGCGCTCCCGTCCGGCTCCCGTGCGACCGCTCGCACGCCACATCGGAGCACGTGGGTTCGCGACGGTGGCGTTGGTCATCGATGCTCCTCAGTACCGGCCTCGGGACCCAACATCTTACCGGCTTATAAGCCTTGAAGCAAAGTGAGGCGATCGGCCCCGCCACTCCGGGTGTCGGCACGCGGGCGACGCCGTGTGCGTATCGCGACACTCGCTGATGACGGTTGCCGACCATCTGGCCGGCCGGGCCGACATGGTCGGGTGGAGCGAGATCGACTGAGCGCCGGGCTCGAGATCGATCGAGGCAAGCTGCAATGGGCACACCACCCTCAGCCCAAGAACTCACTCTCTTATAAGCAGAGCAGCTACTACGACGTGGCGGCGCCTCGGGCGGTGCCCTGGCTCTGGCTTGGCGCCGTGGGGGCGCCGCCGCGGAGCTCGTCGAGTGCCGCGATCAGGGCCGCGGCGATGGCGGCTGGGGTTGGAGGGCACCCCCCGATTCGCAGATCGACGGTGACGATGTTCTCGAGCGGGCCGGCGAGCTCGTCAGGCGCGCCGAGCAAGTTGCGTCCGAGGGCGCAGTCGCCGAGCGCGGCGACGAGTCGTGGCTCGGGCATCGCCTGGTAGGCAGCCTGCAGTGCCGGCACCATCCGTGTCGTGATGGCTCCGGTGACGAGGAGGACGTCGGCGTGACGCGGCGAGGCGACGATGCCCAACCCGAATTGAGCCAGGTCATAGAACGGGTTGGCGGCAGCGGTGAGTTCGTGCTCGCAGCCATTGCACGAGCCGGCGTCGACGTGGCGCAGTGCGAGCGAGCCACGCCAGTCCGGTCGTGGCGAGGCGATCTCCCGTCGCACGCGCCGCAGGTGGTTGAGGAGCACGAACATTGCTCAGCGGTCCACGCAGGCGTAGCAGAGCTCGAAGCTCTTGTTGATGAGCGGGAACTCGGGGAGCAGGTTTCCTGCGGCGGCGTGCGCGAGTGCCGGCCAGTTGGCGTAGGAGCCGGTCCGCAGGTGCATCGCGCGAAGGCGTCCGTCCGCCCGCTCAATCATGCAGATGCTGGCGCCGCGCGGACTCTCGACCCGTCCGACGCCGATGTTGGCTGGATCCGAAGCCGCGCCGGTGCGTCCGGGCGCGACAGGGTCGGCCAGCAGTTCGTTAAGCAGCGCGAAGGACTGCTCCAGCTCAAGCGCGCGCTGCGCGGTGCGGCTCGCGACATCGCCGATCGCCGCGGGCGCGGCAACGGGATGGAACGCGTCGTACCACAGCCGCGGGCTCTCACTGCGCAGGTCGCGGCGCACTCCCGCGGCGCGCGCGGCGGGGCCCACGGTGCCGAGGCGTTCGGCGTCCTCGCGGCCGAGCACGCCGACGTCGCTCAGGCGCGCCTGCAGCGAGGCAGCGAACTGAAGCTGTCGCCAAGTGCTCGCGTGCTCGTCACCGATCTCGCGCAACTCGCCACGCGCACGGTCGACCGCCGCAGCGTCGAGTACCTGGTCGCTGGCTCCAACGCGCACGGTGTGAAACAGGAATCGATGCCCTGTGAGTCGCTCATTGATGCGCTGTGCGCGTTCCTTGAGCGTGGCGTAGGCCATCGTGCCGGGGGCGAAGCCGACACCGGCGCAGATCGCCGAGATGTCGTGGAGGTGGTTGTAGACGCGCTCGAGCTCGAGCAGCAGCGTCCGGGTGCGCCGCGTTTCACGGTCGGGTTCCAGGCCGAGCGCGCTCTCGCAGGCCTGGGCGTAGGCGACCGTGTTGGTGACTGCACACGCGGCACAGGCCCGCTGTGCGTAGGCGACCGCCGTTGCGAGCGGCCGTCCGGCGGCGGCTGCCTCGAGCCCGCGCCGCTTGTAGAACAGGCGTAGGTCGAGGTGCAGGATGCGCTCGCCGACGACGTGGAAGCGAAAGTGCCCCGACTCGATCACGCCGGCATGCACCGGGCCGACTGCAACCTCGTGGGTGTCATGGCCAACGGTGGGCACAGTCCATGCGGCAAGCGGTGCGTCGTGGTCAAGCAGGGGCCGCAGCGGCTCGTGACCGATGAAGTCCAGATCGTGCAGGTCGTGGGCTTCGCGCTCGTCCCAGGCCGCGGCGGGAATCGCGTCAACGATGCTTTCGACGCTGCGGTTGGGGACCTCGCAGACGGTCACGCGCGTACTGGCGGGCGAGCTGAAGACCGCGCGAAGCTCTACCGCGCCCGCGTCCCGCTCAGTGGCGAACAGTCCTTCGAAGCGTTCGCCATTGTCCTGCGCTTCCAGGCAGGCCGTGCGCCAGCCTGCGGGTGCGACGCGGGTGACGGCGGGCGAGCCACCGGTGCCGAGCGGGGCGTGGCGGGCCGTCATCTCACACCGCGCATCAGCATCTGCACCACGCCTGATCCGGGCAGGAGATAGGCGGTGGCGGACAGCGCGATCAAGCCCAGGCCGATCGCCACGGTGAGCCGTTCGGCCAAGCGGACGTTGCGCCCGCGGAGCCATCGGCCCTGGTGCTCGCCGCCGGCCAACCCTTCGATCAGCGCGTGCGCAAGCCCGAGGAAGCCGAGTCCGAGCAGGGCTGCTGCGATCAGTGTCACGGCGAGCTGACCGGCGGCGATGCCGCCGAGCAGTATGAGCACCTCGCTGAAGAACAGTGGCGAGGGCGGCAGGCCGCTGAGTGATCCAAGGCTCACGCCGATCGCAGCTGCCGTCCCAACGCTCGCGCGCGCCACGCCGCGCGGTGGGTGCTCCGCGGCATCAGGCTGGTGGCGCAGCAGCGGCATCGCCGCGTAGAACCCGAGCGCCTTGGCCAGCGCGTGGCCCGCGAAGTGCAGCAATACGCCGGCGGTCGCGAGCGGGGTTGCGAAGCCGATGCCGAGCGCGAGGACGCCCATGTGCTCGAGGCTCGAGTATGCGAGCAGCCGCTTCCAAGCCTGCGGCCGCCACAGGAACGGCACCGCGATCGCAAGCGACGCAAGCCCGAACGCGAGGAACGTCGCCTTCGCGACCCCGCCGTGCAGCGTGGGTCCGAGCGTCTCGAGTAGGCGCCAGGCGATCAGGATCACGACGGGCAGCAGTGCGGCCGACAGCAGCGCGCTGACCGGCGGCGGGGCCTCGCTGTGCGCGTCGGGAAGCCAGTTGTGCACCGGCGCCCAGCCGATCTTCGTGGCGAGCCCGCCGATGATCAAAAGGAACGCGAGCAGCGCGCTCTGCCCGCGCAGTGAGTGCGCGTGGCGGGCGATCTGCTGCCAGTCCAGCGTGCTGAGCACACCGCCGTGCGGTGCGAGGCCGACGTAGAGGACGAGGATGCCGACGAGCGCAATCGTCAGCCCGAAGGTCGTGAGCACGAGGTATTTCCAGCCCGCCTCGAGCGCGTTGCGCCGGCCGCTGTAAGCGACCAGCAGCGCCGAGGCGCCGGTGGTCGCCTCGACGAGTAGCCAGGCAACGCCGAGGTTGTCGATCAGCGGCAGCGCGAGCAGTGCGGCCCAGAACAGGTAGAAGCCAAGGTAGTACCACGCGCGCGAGCGCGTGGCGCGGAAGAACCCGTGTCCAGCACCCGCGAGGTATGCGGGCGAGACAAGCGCGCTCATCAGTCCAATGACGGCGACCACGGCAAGGAACACGCCAGTCGCCCCGTCCACCAGGTACCACGATCCGTGGCTCGGCGTGGCGGCGCGCACGAGGGCAACGGTCGCGAGGGTCAGCGCTACCGCGGCGGTTGCGAGCGCGCCCGCGACGTTGATCCTGTCTGCTGTCTTCGGGGTCCGCGCGAGCTGAACCAGCAGGCCGCAGGCGATCGGCAGCACGGGGACGGCAATCACGAGTCCCTCAGTCACGCAGGCCTCCGAGCAGCGAGGTATCGCCGGTCCCGAGTTGCTCGTGGATCTTGGCGCTGAACACTCCCGCGACCGACACGATGACGACGAGATCGAACACCAAGCCGAGCTCGATAAACGCCGGCAGTCCACCCGGCGCGGAGAGCGCTGCGAGATACAGGCCGTTCTCGGCGATCAGAAAGCCGAGTGCCTGGAAGATCGCGCCGCGCCGCACGACGGCCGTGGTGATTCCCAACGCCACGAGACCGACCGCCGCGCGCTCGGTGCCGGGATGCAGGAGGCCAAAGCGCGGCACAAGCGCCGCGATCGGCAGCGCGACCGCGAGCGCGAGCGTCAGCCTGGTGAGCGGGTGGCGCTCGCCGGCGATCCACCGCGCCTCACGCGTGCGAAGCACAACGAACGCCAGTCCGAGCGGCAGCAGCACGGCCTTCGCGAGCAGGACAGCGCCGGCGACCAGCAGCGCGGTCGACTGGCCGCTCGCGTCGTTGATCGCGTGCACGCCAAGCCACACCGACTGCAACGCGACGAGCGCGAGCGCAACAGACCGCCGACGGACCACCACCACGCCGAGCGCGCTGATCACAAGGGCCCAGGTCAGCGCCCCGGTCACGACCCACCGCCCGCAAACCAACTCGCCAAACCCAGAACGCACACCGCACCACCGGCACCCAGGAACAGCGGCACACGCAGGATGCGCATCTTCGCCTGCGTCGTCTCACACAAGGCCAGCAGCGCGCACCACACCGGTAGCGACCCCGCCAGCACGGCAACCTGCGCGACAAACGGACCGGGATGGGGGATGAACAGATCCGTCGCGAGCACCAGCACGATCCAGTGGCGTGCCGCGGCCGCCCACTGCAGATATGCGAGCTCGCGCCCGGCATACTCCAGCAGCGGACCCTCATGGACCATCGTCAGCTCGAGATGCGTATCGGGGTTATCGACCGGCTGGCGCCCGGTCTCCGCCAGCACCACCAGCCCAAACGCGAGCGCCGCCGCCCAATGCGCGGGCTCACGCCACACAGCGGGGCGTGTCGCCTGGGCGCTGAGCGCGAGCAGGTCGGTGCTCCCACCCGGAAGGGTGACGAGCACGAGCACGAGCAACAACACCGCTTCGACGGCGACCGCGAACGTCAGCTCGCGGCTCGCCCCCATCAGCCCGAAGCCACCGGCGGTGTCCCACGCGGCGAGCGTGATCGCGAAGCGCCCGAGCGCGAGCAATCCGACGAGCACTAGCGCGTCGTTGCCGACCGGCCACCCGGGCGATCGACCGCCGATCGGCAGGAGCACCAACGCGATCAGCAGCGAGCCCGCGACCGTCGCCGGTGCCAGCTCGTAGACGATCGTGCGCGGACTTGGCGCGACGCCGCTCTTGCGCCACAGGCGGCGCAGCTCACGGTAGGGCTGAAGCGGGGAAGGTCCCGGCCGGCCCTGCAGCCGCGCCTTGAGATTCTGCACGGTCCCCGGAATCAGCGGCGCCACCGCGACGCCGCCAACCAGTTGCACCACGCCCGCGACGGCGGTGGCGGCGCTCATGACAGCACCCCGAGCCGCACGAGCACCAACAGCAGCGCCAGCAGCCCGAGCAGGTAGAGGAGGTAGGTGCGCAGGCTTCCCGACTGCAGGCGGCGCACGACCGCGGCGCCGCGCAGCGCCGCGTGGGTTACCGGCTCATAGATGAGCGTGTCGAAGAGGTGTGGGACCTCGGCGTCGTAGGCGACCTCCTGGAGCACACCGTGCTCGACGCGTACCGTCAGCTCGCGGCTGGGGCGCAGCACAGCCTCCAAGAACAGCCGCAGCGGCTTGGTGAAGCCCGCCGACGTCCACGCCAACGCGGGCTCGACGAGCTGGCCGCACGCCCATGCCGGGCTCGGCGCCGCGCGCCGGCCGCGGGCCGCGCGCCACAGGCCGCCGACCACCAGCACAAGCGCTAACGCCAACGCCAAGGCCGGTAACCCGCCGGTTCCCGGCAGCGACACGCTCGCGCCGCGCGAGAGCGCGACAGCGCCCGGACCCAGCCGGGCAAGCGTCGGGACCAGTAACCCGGGAACGACGCCAAGCAGCACGCACAGACCCGCCAGGAAAACGAGCGGTCCGCGCATTCCCACAGGCGTTTCCCGCGCGCTCGCGGTCTCGGGCCGCCGCGGAGCACCGAGCAGCACCAGTCCGATCACCTTCACGAAGCAGAACACCGCAAGCGCCGCCGTTGCGGCCAGCGCAGCTGTCGCGATCGCCCCGGCGAGCGACACGCCAAACGGCCCGTACACGGCGACGTGCAACAGCGACTGCAGCGTCATCCACTCCGACGCGAACCCGTTGAGCGGCGGCAGTCCGGCGATTGCCATCGCGCCGATCGCAAACGCGCCGCCCGTCCACGGCATGCGGCGCAACAGCCCACCGAGGCGATCGAGCTCAAGCGCACCGACGGCACCCGAAAACGAGCCCGCCCCAAGGAACAGCAGCGCCTTGAAGACGGCGTGGTTGAGCGTGTGCAGCAGCGCCGCCGCGAACGCGATCGCGCTCCACTGCCACCGGCCAAGCGAAGCGAACACCAACGACGCGCCGAGGCCGAGCACGATGATGCCGACGTTCTCGATCGAGTGAAACGCCAACAACCGTTTGAGCTCGTGCTGAAAGAGCGCGTAGAGCACGCCGCCGACCGCCGAGAGCGCGCCGAGCGCCAGCAGCGTCAGCCCGACCCACAGCGGGACGGGTGCCGCCCACGTGAACAGGACGCGGATCAGCCCGTACAGCGCGAGCTTGATCATCCCGCCCGACATCAGCGCCGACACGTTCGCCGGCGCCAACGGATGCGCGCGAGGAAGCCACGAATGCAACGGCATCGCTCCCGCCTTCGTGCCGAAGCCGATGATCGCGGCGACGGCGACCAGCGCGCGCAGTCCCCCGCTGTGCAGCGGCACGCCGGCAAGCGCGCCGTGGGCGCTCAACACAAGCATGCTGGCCCACACCCCGATGCCGCCCAGGTGGGTGATCGCGAGATACGCGAACACATCCCGCCGGGCTTGCTCGTCCTGGCGCACGACGAGGATCACGCTCGCCGGCAGCAGCGTCATCAGCTCCCAGAACGCGAGGAACGTCGTCACGTCCCGCGCCACCACCAGCCCCACCAGCGCCAGACAGAACACGCCGCTCAACCCGACGACCGCACACGCATGACGCACGTCTCGCAAGGCGTCGCGCGCGTACACAGCTGCCGGCACTGCGATCAGCGCGAGCACCACAAGAAAGAAGCCGCTCAACCGATCCACCCCGAACGCCGGAGCAAAACCGCTGCGAAACCGCGCGCCGACAATGGGCGCGCCGAACAGCACCGCCGCGCCGGCAGCACCGACGGCGCTCATCCCCACCGCCTGCGCCGCGAGCGCCAGCCGCCATACGCGCGCGGTACGCGCGACCAACACCAGCAGGGCGCCGAAGGCCAGCACCGCGACACCCGCCGCGCACACGATCCCCGCGCCGCTCATCGCGCCGCGCTCCGTCCGTGGGGGATCGTCACGCCTGCCCGCGCTTCGAGCGCCCGCGCCGGTCTGTCGTCTCGGCGTCCAGCTCGCTCAGTAGCACACGGGAATCCTCGAGATTGGCCATCAACAACTCGCGCGTGATCGCAAGCAGCGTCAACGCGCGCGGGTCCTTGACCCGGCAGCGAACGCTCGTCCCCACCTTGCGACTCTCGAGCAACCCCTGCCGCCGCAACAGCGTCAGATGCTGCGAAACGCCGCTCGAGTCAAGCTCGAGCGCCTCCTGCAACTCCCCCACACTGCGCTCGCCCGTCCCCAACACCTCGAGCATCCGGATGCGCGTGGGGTGACCGAGTGTGCGAAACAACTCTGCCTTCAACCGATAGACCGGATCGCCGCGCACATCCGCAGCCGCCCGAGCCCCCCCGCGATCGCCACTCACAGCACGGCCAAACCGTGGCGCGACAGCAGACACCGAAACGTTAGACTCGTCACCGCGCGGGAGAGTACCCGATCTGAAGCATCGGGATCCTCAAACTTCAAAGTCTCTGAGCGATGAGCAACTACCAACGTGTATCGGCGTTGGCGCTCGACCCACGCCAGCACGCACGGACGAAGTGCCGGAGCGTCGTCTACGCTTCTAAGATCATGACCTCGCGCCGCAGCTCCGCCGCAGCCGTACCACCGCCAGCCGACGCCAGCGCAACACACGTGCGCTCCGATCCCGTCTACGTCGTCAAAGCGCAGCTCTTCAGGGTGCTCGGCCATCCGGTGCGGATCCGCATGCTCGAACTCCTCAGCGACGGCGAACGAACCGTCGGAGACCTCCAAGCCGAGCTCGACCTCGACTCCAGCGGCACCTCCCAACACCTCGCCGCCCTCCGCCAACAAGGCGTCCTTGAGAGCCGCCGCGCCGGCACAAGCGTCTACTACCGCATCAGGGACCCACGCGTCTCACAACTCCTCGCCGTGGCCAAACAGATCCTCACCTCCGCCCTATCAGACTCCCACGCGCTGCTCAGCGACCTCGCCGACGACGCACCGCCGCAGTCGCGGCGCCGGTAACCGCTCGTTCGTCGCGTACGCGTAGAGCACCAACGCGACCATCATCGACGGCTCATACGCCGCGCGGCCGTCGGTTCGAGCCCGACTAGCTCCATCTTTCGAAACCTAATCGTCCTTACGGACTCGACAAAGCCCAGGAGTACGTCGGCTCAACCGGGCACTGATGCTTTGCACTGGGATACCAGGTGCGCACCAGTCGTTGGCCGCTTCTCGGCATGCGCTCATCGAGGGCCGGTGGCAAGCTCCTCCGGCAGCTCATCGCCGCGCTTCTCCCCGTAGAGCTCGTCCTCGGCCGCATCGATCGCCTTGGCCTCCTCGAGAATCTCCCGAGCGATCCACGTAGCGGCGCAGTGCTCACGATCCCTCAGAACGCGACGCTCGCACCTTGGCGGCGCGCGGCTACGGTGGCCGCCGTGGCCACGGCGATCACGCTCGCGGAAGGACCAGCGCCGGACGGCGACCGCTGGCGTTCGCCCCCGCGGCCGCCTCTGAGCACCCGTGCGTCACCGCCGCCCGTTAAGTGATCTCACGAGTGATCCGGGAGAGATCGCGGAAAGGGCGGCGGATCGTTTGTGCTTTAGCTCGACAGGAACACCACGTCGACAGCGAAGGGCGCACCACCCTTAGGCGTAGCGATGAGGGACATAATCGCCAAGTGACTGTTGGCGGCCAGGTACTTCGTGCCGGCGCTGTCAAGTGTGAGCTTAACAGTCTTCTTGGCGTGGGCCGCCAACTTGACGGTAATGGCGTTGCTGTAGAGGATGCTCTTGGTTGCCCCCGGGGAGGCAGGGCTCACTAGCTTGACCGTGCCCTTGAAGGTACTGCCGGCCTTGAGGGTGATGGGGACTACGCCACCTGTGACTTTGATGTGCTTGCCGACGAGGGTAAGCGAAGGCGAGGGTGAGTTCGCCGACGCTACCGGGGTCTGCAGCGAGGCGAACGGGAAGCTGCCTGAGGAGGTGGCGAACAGCGCGAAGATGAGGCCAACCAAGCCCGCCGCTAGGGCAGTTACGCGGTAGTGGACACCTCTACGTCTTGAGGGGAATGACTGATACATGACAGCCTCACAATCTGAACGCGTGTCGGCAAGAGCCACCACCATGCCACGCTCCAGAATCAAGGACAACGGTGATAGCCCACGTGCGGGCTGCCTCAAAATGCGGACCGGTTTGGGTATGGGTGAAGAATCTCCCTAATGACGCGCAGCCGATCTCGCTGTGTCGCCTTGCGCGACGTGCAACAGCACGGCGCTGCTGCGACACGCGCACCAGACCCTTGCTTGGCCGCCAGCACGCGACGCCAGCCGCCGTGGCGCCGTTCCCGGACGAATGCGAGCCCGTGTAGCCCGTCGCGGGAACGCCCGCTTGCCGTCCAACGTCGGCGGGTCAATTCGAGTACGGTGCCAGCCGGCGAGGCATCGTCTCGTGCTGTCACGGATCGAGCGGAGAGGAGTCAAGCATGTCGCACATGGGCAAGGCGCACCTCATCATCATGTTCACGGTC
>ODAK010002617.1_pt1 | contig 18965 bp, 18 predicted proteins | sample 1539591 | NCBI WGS metagenome assembly ODAK01 (sample SAMEA3539303, study PRJEB22396) | soil metagenome | biome: tundra; feature: field; material: soil | place: USA | collected 2010-05 | depth 0.15 m | reverse complement strand
CGATGGCGACGAGCGCCGAAGGCCGGATTTCGAGTTCGACGCCGTCCATCGCGAAGAGCTTCTGGTACTGCTTGACGAGCGCGTTCTTCGGCTCGGTGAGGATGCGTACGAGCGCGTCCTCGGTCAGCTCGCCGAGAGTGGCGACGACGGGCAGGCGCCCGACCAGCTCGGGGATGAGGCCGAACTTGATGAGGTCTTCCGGCTCGACTTCGCGGAAGATCTCCGAGACCCGCTTTTCGGACTTCGTGTGAACCGTGGCGCCGAATCCGATGCCCGACTTCTCTGACCGGTTCTGAATCACCTTCTCCAGCCCGTCGAAGGCGCCGCCGCAGATGAAGAGGATGTTGGTCGTGTCGATCTGCAGGAAATCCTGATTCGGGTGCTTGCGGCCGCCCTGCGGCGGCACCGACGCCATCGTCCCCTCGACGAGCTTCAGCAAGGCCTGCTGCACGCCTTCGCCCGAGACGTCGCGCGTGATCGACGGGTTGTCCGCCTTGCGGCTGATCTTGTCGATCTCGTCGATGTAGACAATCCCGCGCTGCGCCTTCTCGACATCGTAGCCGCAGTTCTGCAGCAGCTTCTGGATGATGTTCTCGACGTCCTCGCCGACGTAGCCGGCCTCCGTCAGCGTCGTCGCATCGGCAATGACGAAGGGGACGTTGAGGAGCCGCGCCAGGGTCTGCGCGAGCAGCGTCTTGCCCGACCCCGTCGGGCCGATGAGGAGGATGTTGCTCTTCGACAGCTCGATTTCGTCTTTCGTCCGGCTCATGTGCTTGAGCCGCTTGTAGTGGTTGTAGACGGCGACCGAGAGCGTCCGCTTGGCGACCTCCTGTCCGATTACGTACTGATCGAGGCTCGCCTTAATCTCGCTCGGGATCGGCAGATCGGATTTTGCGGACTTCGGGTCGGCGGCATCGGCCGGGACCTCGTCGCGGATGATGTCGTTGCACAGCTCGATGCACTCGTCGCAGATGAAGACTGAAGGGCCGGCGATGAGCTTCTTCACCTCGTGCTGGCTCTTGCCGCAGAACGAGCAGTAGAGAACCTTTTCGCTCGATGAACCTTTTTTCTCGGCCATGAAGACTCGTGGGAAGGCGGCGGCGAGATGGCAACGCGCAATCAATGATAGTGGAAAAGAAAACCGGGCCTTCGCTTCGAAAAGGGCCCCGTTCGCGGCGTTGTTGCCGGCCCACGCCGGCGTGAAATGACGCCTCCATGCCCACTGCGCTCGCTGCCCCCGAGGGCCCGCGGCCGGGCTCGTGAGCCGCCCGGCACCCGCCGGTCAGCGGGCCACCGTGGGCGCGCCGCGCTCGCTCAGTATCTGATCGATGAGGCCGTAGGCCTTCGATTCCTCGGCATCCATGAAGAAATCACGCTCCATGTCGGCACGGATCTTCTCTATCGGTTGCCCGGTCCGCTCGGCATAGATCTTGTTCAGCTGCTCGCGCGTCTTCAGGATCTCGCGGGCGTGGATCTCGATATCGGTGGCCTGGCCCTGGGTGCCGCCCGAGGGCTGGTGCACCATGACCCGCGAGTTCGGCAGCGCCAGGCGCTTGCCCTTGGCGCCGGCCATCAGCAGGAACGAGCCCATGCTGGCGGCGATTCCCATACACATTGTCGAGACGTCGGGCTTCACGAACTGCATCGTGTCGAAGATGGACAGGCCCGCGCTCACCGATCCGCCCGGTGAATTGATATAGAGGTGGATGTCCTTGTCGGGATTCTCGCTCTCGAGAAAGAGCATCTGCGCGACCACGAGGTTGGCAGTCTGATCGGTGACCGGGCCGACCATGAAGATGATCCGCTCGCGCAGAAGGCGACTGTAGATGTCGTAGGCACGTTCGCCACGCCCCGACGTTTCGATGACGATGGGCACCAAGCCCAACCCACTGGTTTCGAGCGCGCTCATTGCATTCCCTTGTTGCTGGCCATGGCCGACATATCGGGGCCGATTATGTGGCGGCAAGGCAGCATGCGAAGCCGCCGCGCCTGCCCGATCGGCGAGGCGGCGGCCGGGCGCGCGATCAAGTGGCCATCAGCTCGTCGAAAGACACGGCCTTCGGTGTCACTTTGGCCCGCTCGAGCACGTGGCTGGCGACGTTGTTCTCGACGACGACCGCCTCCACCTCCTGCATCCGCTGCCGGTCACTCAGGTACCAGCGCATCACTTCGCTCGGCTTCTCGTAGCTCTGCGACAGCTCTTCGATGTGCGCCTGCAACTGGTCGGGCCTGGCCTGCAGGTTCTGGCTGCGCACCAGCTCGCCGACGACGAGGCCGAGCCGGACTCGGCGCTCGGCCTGCGCCTGGAACATCTCGCGCGGAATCGGCGCCGACTCGGCATCCTTGACGCCGCGCTTCTTCAAGTCGGCACGCATCTGCTCGACCATGCGCTCGACTTCGCCGGCGACGAGCGCTTTCGGCACCTCGAGCTCGGCCGCCTTGACGAGAGCGTCCATGACGCTGGCCTTGTTCCTCGTCTGGAGGCGGAACTTCACTTCGCGCTCGAGGTTCTTGCGAACGTCGGCGCGCAGCGCCTCGACCGTTCCGCCGGAGATGCCGAGCGCCTTGGCGAAGGATTCGTCAACCGCAGGCAGATGCTGCGCCTCGACCTTCTTCAGGGTCACCATGAAGTCGGCTTCCTTGCCGGCGACGTCCTTGCCCTGATAGTCGGCGGGAAACTGCAGCGCAAAGGTCTTCGAGTCGCCGGATTTCATGCCACGTACAGCGGCGTCGAATTGCTCGAGCATCTGCCCTTCGCCGATGATGAACTGGAAGCCTTCGGCCTTGCCGCCTTCGAACGGAACGCCGTCGACGGTGCCGGAAAAATCGATGGTGACGCGGTCGGTCGCGGCGGCCGGCTCCGCCGCCGGGCGCTGCTGAAAGATGCGCCGCTGCTTCCTCAGGATCTCGATCGTCTTGTCGACCGCTTCGTCGGTGACTTCGGTCGAAACTCGCTCGACTTCGGCGGCGCTCAGATCGCCGATCTTCACTTCGGGATAGACCTCGAAGGTCGCATCGAAGGCGACCTCGCCTTCCGGCGCCCCTTCCTTTTCGGTGATGCGCGGGCTGCCGGCGACGCGCAGCTTGGCCTCGTTGACGGCCTCGTTGAAGACCTGTCCGACCTTGTCGTTCAGCACTTCGCTGTGCACGGAATAGCCATAGCGCTGCGAGACGACACTCATCGGCACCTTGCCCGGCCGAAAGCCATCGGCACGGACGGTGCGCGAAAGGCGCCGCAGGCGCGACTCGACTTCGGACGCGATCGTCGCTGCCGGGAGCGACAGGGTGATGCGGCGCTCGAGTTTGTCGAGCGTTTCAACTTGGACGGCCATGATGCTTCGATGTCAGAAGGTTGCTGGTGCGCGGGGCGGGACTCGAACCCGCACGCCGATGAAGGCGTCAGGACCTAAACCTGGTGCGTCTGCCAATTTCGCCACCCGCGCGTTACGTTGGAAGGACAGCGGGGTCGCGATGCGACCCCTTTCAAGGGGGATGATGGCGTTGGTTAACCAATGATTTTAGCGGTTCGGCCCCGGCGGTGGGCCATGCGGCGCTATCGCTCGCCGCTCCGGCAGCATGACCGCCGGCCCATGGCGCCGCGGCCGGCCATGGACAATCGCCTGGTGCCCGTCGATCACTACGAGAACTTTCCGGTCGCGTCGTTGCTCTGCCCGCCGCGATTGCGGCCCGCGATCGAAGCGATCTACGCCTTCGCGCGAACTGCGGACGACATCGCCGACGAAGGCGATGCGTCGCCGGCAGATCGACTGGCAAGCCTCGCTGCGTATCGGGACGATCTCTCGGCCGTCGCTTCGAGGCGGCCCGCGTCCGGGTGCTGGCCCGACGTGTTCGTGCCGCTCGCCGCGGTGATCGAGCGCCAGCGCTTGCCGATCGAACTGCTTGCCGCCCTGCTCGACGCTTTCAAGCAAGACGTGACGACGACGCGCTACGCCGACCGCGCCTCGCTGCTCGACTACTGCCGTCGCTCCGCCAACCCGGTCGGTCGCCTTCTTCTTCATCTCTACGGCATCGGGTCGGCTGACTCGCTCGCCCGTTCCGACGCGATCTGCACCGCGCTGCAGCTCGCCAACTTCTGGCAGGACCTCGGCCGCGATACGTCGCGCGGCCGCCTCTATGTGCCCGAGGCCGACTGCCGGCGCCACGCCGTCGAGCCCGCCGATCTGCTGGCCGGTCGCGACGGAGCCAACGTTCGCGCGCTCGTCGGCGACGTCGTCGGCTGGTCGCGCGGGCTAATGCGTTTCGGCGCGCCGCTGGTGCACACGATCCCGGGCCGCGCCGGCTGGGAATTGCGATTCGTCGTCCAGGGTGGCCTTCGTATTCTCGATCGCATCGACCGGATGAACGGCGCCACCTTGCACGAGCGCCCGAAGCTCGGCTGGGCCGACGCGGCCCCGATCATCTGGCGAGCGCTTCGCATGAGCCGGTCCGGCGTCGGCACCGGACGCCCAGAGCGCCTCGCCTGAGCCGGTCCGAAGGCCCCAGCATACGCCACGATGACTCCCGAACAATACGTCCAGGACAAGGCAGCGGCGAGCGGCTCGAGCTTCTACTACGCCTTCTTGTTCCTGCCGCCGCCGCGGCGCGCCGCGATCACGGCGTTCTACGCTTTCTGCCGCGAAGTCGACGACATCGCCGACGAGGTTTCCGACACCGGCGTCGCAGCAGCCAAGCTCGCCTGGTGGCGAAGCGAGGTCGCGGCGAGCTTCGCCGGAACACCGACCCACCCCGTGACGCGGGCGCTGATGCCGCTCGCTTCGGCCTACGGCATCGAGGCGCGTCACCTCCTCGCCGTGATCGAGGGCTGCCAGATGGACCTGGACCAGTCGCGCTACCTCGATTTCGCCGGCCTCGCGCGCTATTGCGACCTCGTCGCCGGCGTCGTCGGCGAGGTTGCCGCGAACATCTTCGGCCGCAGCCGCGAGTCGACGCTCGCCTATGCGCACCGGCTCGGCCTCGCCATGCAACTCACGAACATCATCCGCGACGTCGGCGACGATGCGCGGCGCGGCCGCATCTACCTGCCGACGGACGAGCTGAAGCGCTTCGACGTCAAGGCTGGCGAATTGCTCGAACGCAAGTACAGCGATCGCTTCTGTGCCCTGATGGCATTCCAGGCCGAGCGCGCCCACCGCTGCTACGACGAGGCCCTGGCCCAGCTCGAGGCGGCCGATCGCGCCGCACAGAAGCCCGGGCTCATGATGGCCAACATCTATCGCAGCCTGCTCCGCGAGATCGAGGCCGACGGCTTTCATGTGCTGCACCAGCGCATCTCGCTGACGCCGATCCGCAAGCTCTGGATCGCGATGCGGACCAATTGGCGCGGGCGCTAGTGTCTGCCCCCGGGGAAGTCGCAGTCATCGGTGCGGGCTGGTCAGGGCTTGCCGCCGCCGTCGAATGCGCCGCGGGCGGTTCGCGCGTGACACTCTTCGAAATGGCCCCGATCGCCGGCGGCCGCGCCCGCGACGCCGGTGCAGCCGGCGAAGGCCTGGACAACGGCCAGCACATTTGCATCGGCGCTTACCGCGAAACGCTGCGCCTGATGGCGCGCCTCGGGGTCGCCGAAGCCGACGCATTCGTGCGCTTGCCGCTTCGCCTCGTCGACGCCGAAGGCATCGGCCTGCGTCTGCCGCCCGGGCCGCCCGGGCTCGCTTTCGCGCGCGGCGTGCTCCGTCATCGTCGCTGGACGTGGCGCGATCGGTTCGCGCTGCTGCGAACGGCGCTCGGCTGGCAGCGGAGCGGCTTTCGCTGCGACGCACGATCGACCGTCGCCGAACTCTGCGCATCTCTGCCGGAGCCGGTTCGCCACGAGCTCGTCGAGCCGCTCTGCGTTGCCGCATTGAATACTCCGGCCGAATCGGCGAGCGCAACCGTCTTCCTGCGCGTGTTGCGCGATGCGCTCAGGTCCGGGCGCGGTTCCTCCGACCTGCTTTTGCCACGCCGCGGCTTGAGCGCCCTGCTGCCGACACCGGCGCTGGCATCGCTCGCAAAAATGGGTGCCGCGATCCGCTTGGCGCACCGCGTCGATCGCATCGAAGCCGACGGCTCAGCCTGGCGCCTCGATGGCGACCCTTTCGGTGCCGTCATCGTCGCGACGAGCGCCATCGAGGCGGCGCGGCTGGTGGCGCCGCACGACCGAGCCTGGAGCGAACGCGCCGCCGCGCTTCGCTACGAGCCGATCGTGACCGTCTACGCGACGAGCGCCGGCGCGCGCCTGCCTGAGCCGATGCTGGCGCTGCACGCCGATGCGGAACGCCCGGCCCAGTTCGTCTTCGACCGCGGCCGGCTCGGCGGCGCGCCGGGTCTGCTCGCGTTCGTCGTCAGCGGCGCGGCCGACTGGCTCGAGCGCGGCGCGGCCGAAGCCGAGCGGGCCGTGCTGGCGCAAGCGCGAGAGGCTCTCGGCGCCTTCCTGCGCGAGCCGCTCTGCCCCGTGCGCACGATCGTCGAGAAGCGGGCGACGTTTCGCTGCACGCCGCTCCTTGAACGGCCACCGATGACGATCTCACCTGGACTTTTCGCAGCCGGCGACCACGTCGACGGGCCGTATCCGGCGACGCTCGAAGGCGCGGTGCGAAGCGGCGTCGCCGCCGCTCGCGCCACGATCGGCTGAGCCTCGGCGAGAATCGCGTCATGCGGAAGACCGAAGATCGCGCCATCACCATCCAGGTGCTCGAGCGTGCATTCTCCTTGCTCGACCTGCTCGCGTCGCACCAGGAACCGGCGTCGCTCAAGATCATCAGCGAGCAGAGCGGCCTGCATCCTTCGACGGCGCACCGTATCCTGAACGACCTGACCATCGGCCGCTTCGTCGATCGCCCCGAGCCCGGTACGTACCGGCTCGGCATGCGCCTGCTCGAGCTCGGCAACCTCGTCAAGGCGCGGCTCGATGTACGCGACGCGGCGCTCGCGCCGATGCGCGAGCTGCACAAGCTGACGCACCAGCCCGTCAACCTGTCGATGCGCCAGGGCGACGAGATCGTCTACGTCGAGCGAACCTACAGCGAGCGGTCAGGGATGCAGGTAGTCCGCGCCGTCGGCGGCCGGGCGCCCTTGCACCTCACGTCGGTCGGCAAGCTCTTTCTGGCCCAGGACGATGCGCAGCGCGTTCGGGCCTATGCGACGCGAACCGGGCTAGCCGGCCACACGCGCAACAGCATCACCGACCTGCCGACGCTGGAACGTGAACTTTCGAAGGTGAGCCAGTACGGAACGGCGCGTGACGACGAGGAGCTCGAACTCGGCGTGCGCTGCATGGCTGCCGGCATCCTCGACGACCAAGGCCAGCTTGTCGCGGGCCTGTCGATCTCCGCCCCGGCGGACCGGCTCGAAGAGAGCTGGCTCGAACGCCTGCGTTCAACGGCGGCGCAGATCTCGGCTTCACTCGGGCACCACCGCTAGCTACTTTCCGGCGCAAAAATGCCGTTTTCAGATTCAGGGCGTCGAGGGATGAGAACGGCAGACAGGCGCACAGGCCGTCGTTGATGAACGGCGGCCCTTGGTCTGAGTACTTCGGGACGAGGGGGATTGGCTTCAGCGCTTGGCTGTAGCTAGCCGCCGCGCCACGCGGCGACGCTCAGATCTTGGGCTTGGACGTGCCGAGAACAGGCAATGCCGCCGTCGATTCGGTCAACCAGCGGCGGACACGCTCGGCGTCGCCGATCCGCGAATACTTGCCGGCCGAGTCGAGAAACACCAAGATGAGCTGACGGCCGGCCAGCTTGGCCTGCATGACGAGGCACCGGCCCGCTTCCGAGATGTAGCCCGTCTTCTGCAAGCTGATGTCCCACGACGGGTTCTTGACGAGCCCGTTCGTGTTGCGAAACTCAACCTGCCGATTGCCGACTTCGACCTGGTATTGCGGCGACGTCGAGAGCTCGCGGATGATCTGGAATTCATGTGCCGTCTTGACCAGCATCGCCAGATCGCGTGCGCTCGACTGGTTCTGGCTCGACAGGCCCGTCGGTTCGACATAGTGTGTGTCGTTCATGCCGAGCTCGCGAGCCTTGCGGTTCATCGCCGCGACGAACGCAGCCAAGCCGCCCGGGTAGGTGCGGCCGAGAGCATGCGCGGCGCGGTTTTCGGAAGACATCAACGCCAAGTGCAGCATCTCTTCGCGGCGCAGCTGCGTCCCGACCCTGAGGCGCGAGCGGCTGAACTTCTCGGTGTCGACGTCGTCTTCGGTGATCGTGATCGGCTCGTCGAGCGGCAGATTAGCCTCGGTAACGACGACCGCCGTCATCAGCTTGGTCAGCGAGGCGATCGGCAGCACGGCCTGCGAGTTCTTGCTGAAGAGCACTTCGTCGGTTTCCCGGTCGAGCACCAGCGCGACGCCGGACTTCAGATCGAGCGAGTCGGACGCGCTGTGCAGCCCGTAAATCTCCCCGAACGAAGGGTGAGCCGGCTCGAAGCGAACGACGGCGGCAACGTGGTGAGCGCTGCCGTGCCGGCTCGAGCGAACGACGAGCACTTGCCGGAGACGGGCTTTGGCGGCGACCTTCGCCGTCGGTTTCGCCTTGGAGGCGAGGCGTTTCGCCGCAGCCGCACCGTCCGTCGAGGTGGTGGAGGAAGCTGCGGCGGCAGCAGCGGAGATGAAGATCAAAAAGGCCGTGGTAACCAGCTTGTGGATCGTCGACACATTCATTCCCTGGGAGGCCGCTGCGGGCGCGAGTCTATGTGAGGCCATAAAAACGCGCAAGATCAAAAACTTGCGCGTTGTTTCTAAAGTGAGACTACAGACACGCAATCGGACGTTTTCCCCGGTTCTTTCAGCCTCAGCCTTGGGCGGCGACTCGTTCGGTCTTGCTGTGCAGCTTGTTCAACGCGGCAAGGTACGCTTTCGCCGACGCGACCACGATGTCGGGATCGGCGCCGACGCCGTTGACGACGCGGCCGCCATGCTGCAGCCGCACCGTCACCTCTCCCTGCGATTCTGTGCTGCCGCTGGTGATGGCATTGACCGAATAGAGCAGCATTTCCGCCCCACTCGCCACTTTCGATTCGATCGCCTTCAGGCTCGCGTCGACCGGGCCATTGCCTTCGCTCGTCGCGCGGTGCTCGACCTCGCCGGCCGCAAAAGCGACGCTTGCCTGCGGGCGCGCACCCGTTTCGGAGTGCTGGGCCAGCGAGATGAACCGATAGTGCTCGTGCTCGGCCAGCACGGCTTCGTCCATCACGAGAGCGAGAATGTCTTCATCGAAGATGTCGCTCTTGCGATCGGCGAGTTCCTTGAACCTCGCGAAAGCGGCATTGATGTCGGCCTCCGACTGCATCTCGATGCCAAGTTCCTTCAGGCGTTGCTTGAACGCGTTTCGCCCCGAAAGCTTGCCCAGAACGATCCTGTTGGTCGACCAGCCGACGTCTTCGGCGCGCATGATCTCGTAGGTATCGCGCGCCTTCAGCACACCGTCCTGATGAATGCCCGAGGCGTGCGCGAAGGCATTGGCGCCGACGACGGCCTTGTTCGGCTGGACGACGAATCCGGTCGTCTGAGAGACGAGACGCGAGGCCGGGACGATCTGCGTCGCATCAACACCGACCTCGAGGCCGAAGTAGTCCTTTCGCGTCTTCACGGCCATCACGACCTCCTCGAGCGAGCAGTTGCCGGCACGCTCGCCGAGGCCGTTGATCGTGCATTCGATCTGTCGCGCACCGCCGATCTTCACGCCGGCGAGCGAATTGGCGACCGCCATGCCGAGATCGTTGTGGCAGTGCACCGACCAGACCGCCTTGTCGGAGTTCGGGATGCGTTGGCGCAGGTCGAGCAAGAATTCTCCGTACAGCTCGGGAACGGCGTAGCCCACCGTATCGGGAATGTTGATCGTCGTCGCGCCCTCGGCGATCACGGCCTCCAGTACGCGATAGAGGAATTCCGGGTCGGAGCGATAGCCATCCTCGGGCGAGAACTCGATGTCGCTTGTCAGGTTGCGGGCGAAGCGCACCGAGAGCCTGGCCTGCTCGAAAACCTGTTCACGCGTCATGCGCAACTTCTTCTCCATGTGCAGATCGCTCGTCGCCAGGAAGATGTGGATGCGCGTCGATTCGCCGCCCTTGAGCGCATCTGCGGCGCGCGAGATGTCTCGGTCGTTGGCCCGGGCGAGCGAGCAAACGGTGGCGCCCTTGATGGCGTGCGCGATCGCGCGAACCGCCTCGAAATCGCCGTTCGACGAGGCAGCGAAACCGGCCTCGATCACGTCGACCTTCAGCCGCTCGAGCTGGCGGGCGATGCGAAGCTTCTCGTCCTTCGTCATCGAAGCGCCGGGCGATTGCTCGCCGTCGCGCAAGGTGGTGTCGAAGATGAACAGACGATCGGTCACGGCAGGCCTCCGGAAAACAAAAAGCCCGCTGCGTTTGCTAGCGGGCCGGTCGGACGAAATGTTGGTGCGAGATCGTTCAGCGAGCCCTGGGTGGTCGAAGCAGAAGGAGCAGCACCGAGGAAATTCGCAACGTCATCAAGTCAATATAGCACGAGCGATCAATGGTGCAAGCCTTGCTCGTCGGGTTCGTCGGTCGATGTTGCAATCACGCTGACGGGCTTGCCCTTGAGCTTCTTCCAGCCGTAGACCGCGTAACCCGAGACACCGTAGACCATGAAGAGACCAACGAGAACGAACGGCGGGTGCAGGTTGATGACGGCGATGCCGAGGGCGATCAGGACGATGACGACGAAAGGCACCGAGCGCTTCAGGCTCAGATCCTTGAAGCTGTAGAAAGGAACGTTGGTCACCATCGTGAGGCCGGCATAGAGCGTGAAGCCGAAGGTCGTCCAGCCGAGCCAGGGCCCTTCCTCGATGCCGGTGAAACCCTGGTTGTCCATCAGCCAGATGAATCCCATGACGAGCGCCGCTGCCGCCGGGCTCGGCAGACCCTGGAAGAAGCGCTTGTCGACGACGCCGAGGTTGGTGTTGAAACGGGCGAGACGAAGCGCCGTGCACGAGCAGTAGACAAAAGCCGCGATCCAGCCCGGCTTGCCGAGCCCGCGCAGCGACCACTCGTAGGCGATGAGGGCCGGCGCCGCCCCGAACGAGACCATGTCCGAGAGCGAGTCCATGTGCTCACCGAAGACGCTTTGCGTTTTCGTCATGCGCGCGATGCGGCCGTCGAGACTGTCGAGCACCATGGCGCTGAAGACGCCGTAGGCCGATTGCTCGAAGCGCCCGTTCATCGCCATGACAACGGCGTAGAAGCCGCCGAACAAGGCGCCCAGCGTGAACAGGTTGGGCAGGATGTAGATGCCCTTCCTGCGCGGGCGCTGCGGTGGCCCGGCGGGAGGATCGCTTGCGGGCGTCATAGAGCGCAGCCGCTGTGCGGACAAGGCCTCAATTTCGCGACTGGTCCACCAGCCGGTTCTTCTTGATCCACGGCATCATGGCGCGCAGCTGCTCGCCGACGACCTCGATCGGGTGCTCGGCCATGAGGCGGCGGCGCGACAGCAGGGTCGGCGCCCCGGCGCGATTTTCGAGGATGAAGCTCTTCGCGTACTCGCCGGTCTGGATGTCCTTGAGCGTCTTGCGCATCACCTCGCGAACATGCTCGCCCACGATTTTCGGCCCGGTCACGTACTCGCCGTATTCGGCGTTGTTCGAGATCGAGTAGTTCATGTTGGCGATGCCGCCCTCGTAGATGAGGTCGACGATGAGCTTGAGCTCGTGCAGACATTCGAAATACGCCATCTCGGGTGCGTAGCCGGCCTCGGTCAGCGTTTCGAACCCGGCCTTGATCAGCTCGACCGCACCGCCGCAGAGCACCGCCTGCTCGCCGAACAGGTCGGTTTCGGTCTCCTCGCGGAAATTGGTCTCGATGACACCGGCCTTGCCGCCGCCGTTGGCCGCCGCGTAACTGAGCGCGAGGTCGCGCGCCTTGCCCGACTTGTCGGCGTGCACGGCGATGAGGTGCGGAACGCCGCCGCCTTGCGAATAGGTCGAGCGAACGGTGTGGCCCGGCGCCTTGGGCGCGACCATCCAGACGTCGAGGTCGACTCGCGGCACGACCTGGCCGTAGTGAACGTTGAAGCCATGCGCAAAGGCCAGCGAGGCGCCCTGCTTGATGTTCGGCTCGACGTCGGCCTTGTAGACGGCGGCGATCTGCTCGTCGGGCAACAGCATCATGACGATGTCGGCCGCTTTCACCGCCTCGCCCACCTCGGCGACCTTGAGCTTGGCCGCTTCCGCCTTGGCCCACGATGCGCCTCCTTTGCGCAGTCCGACAGTGACGCGAACGCCGCTGTCCGAGAGGTTCTGCGCGTGCGCGTGGCCCTGCGAGCCGTAGCCGATGATCGTGACGCTCTTGCCCTTAATGAGGCTGAGATCGGCGTCCTTGTCGTAGTAGACCTTCATTTATCTCGTTCCCTGGTTCGATGAATAAAAAGCGCGCCGGCGCTCCGGCGTCAGAGGCGAAGAATGCGTTCGCCGCGGCCGATTCCGCTGGAGCCCGTGCGCACGGTTTCGAGAATGACGCTCTTGTCGATGGCCTCGAGAAAGGCGTCGAGCTTGCCGGCCGCGCCGGTCAGCTCGACGGTGTAGCTCTTCTCGGTAACGTCGATGATGCGGCCGCGGAAGATCTCGGCCATGCGCTTCATCTCGTCGCGCTCCTTGCCGACGGCGCGAACCTTGATGAGCATCAGCTCGCGTTCGGTGTAAGCGCCCTCGGTCAGGTCGACGACCTTCACCACCTCGATCAGCCGGTTCAGGTGCTTGGTGATCTGCTCGATCACCTCGTCGGAGCCGGTCGTGACGATCGTCATGCGCGAAAGCGAAGGGTCCTCGGTCGGCGCGACCGTGAGCGTCTCGATGTTGTAGCCGCGCGCCGAGAACAGCGCAACGACGCGCGATAGCGCGCCAGGCTCGTTTTCGAGAAGCACGGCGATGATGTGCTTCATAGATCTTCCGATCCGAGCAGCATCTCGCTAATGCCCTTGCCCGCTCTCACCATCGGCCAGACGTTCTCGGTCGGATCCGTGCGGACGTCGAGAAACACGGTCCGGTCCTTCAAGCGGATCGCCTCTCTCAACGCCGGCTCGACCTCGCCGGGCTTGTCGATGCGAATGCCGACGTGGCCGTAGGCCTCGGCGAGCTTCACGAAGTCGGGCAGCGCGTCCATGTAGCTATGCGAATAGCGGCCGCCGTAGTCGATCTGCTGCCACTGCCGCACCATGCCGAGATAGCGGTTGTTGAGCGACACGATCTTGACCGGCGTCTTGTACTGCAGGCAGGTCGAGAGCTCCTGGATGCACATCTGGATCGAGCCTTCACCGGTGATGCAGAAGACTTCCGCATCGGGCTTCGCGAGCTTGATGCCCATCGCGTACGGCAGGCCGACGCCCATCGTGCCGAGGCCGCCTGAATTGATCCAGCGCCGCGGTTCCTCGAAGCGGTAGTACTGCGCCGCCCACATCTGGTGCTGGCCAACGTCGGACGTGATGTAGGTCTCGCGGTCCTTCGTCAGCTGCCACAGCGTGTCGACCACGTGCTGGGGCTTGATGACGTCGCCGCCTTTCGGGTAGGCGAGGCAATCGCGCTTGCGCCATTCGTTGATCTGCGACCACCAGGGCGAGAGCGCCTTGACGTCGGGCTTGGACGCCGATTCGCGGAGCAGCGCCGTCAGCTCCTGCAAGACGTCGCGCACGTCGCCAACGATCGGAATGTCGACCTTCACCCGCTTCGAGATCGACGACGGATCGATGTCGATGTGGATGATCTTGCGCTCGACCGACGCAAAGTGCTTGGGATTGCCGATGACGCGATCGTCGAAGCGGGCGCCGACGGCGAGCAGCACGTCGCAGTGCTGCATCGTCATGTTCGCCTCGTAGGTGCCGTGCATGCCCAGCATGCCGAGGAATTTCGGGTCGCTGGCCGGGTAGGCACCGAGCCCCATCAACGTGTTCGTGCACGGGAAGCCCAGCAGGTCGACGAGCGCACGCAACTCGGCCGAAGCGTTGCCGAGAACGACGCCGCCGCCCGTGTAGATGTAGGGCCGCTTGGCACCGTGCAAAAGCTGCGCTGCCTTGCGAATCTGGCCAGCGTGACCTTTCTTCACCGGGTTGTAAGAGCGCATCTCGACCGTCGGCGGATAGTGGAACGGCGCGGTTGCCATCGACACGTCCTTCGGCACGTCGACGACGACCGGACCGGGCCGGCCGGTGCGCGCGATGTGGAAGGCCTTCTTCATCGTCATGGCTAGGTCGCGCACGTCCTTCACGAGGAAGTTGTGCTTGACGATGGGCCGGGTGATACCGACGGTGTCGCACTCCTGGAAGGCGTCGAGGCCGATCGCCGGCGTCGGCACCTGGCCGGTAACGATCACCATCGGAATCGAGTCCATATACGCGGTGGCGATGCCCGTCACTGCGTTGGTGACGCCGGGGCCCGAGGTGACGAGCGCGACGCCGACCTCGCCGGTCGCCCGCGCATAGCCGTCTGCGGCATGGACGGCCGCCTGCTCATGGCGCACGAGCACGTGCTCGATCGTCTGTTGCTTGTAAAGCGCGTCGTAGATGTAAAGCACGGCACCGCCCGGGTAACCCCAGAGGTAGCGGACGTTTTCGGCCTGCAGGCAGCGGACCAGGATTTCGGAGCCGTTCGGCTCCGCGGCGGGCGAAGGTCGCGGCGAAGGCGCGGGCGCGCGCTTCAGGTCGGGCGCTGATGTTTCCATGATTTTCTGAAACCTCTGTGAATTTCTCTGACGAAAAACCATCGGTGCACCTTCCCTCGCCCTCGTGAGGCGGGTGTGGTGCCTGGGTCGACTGCCCGGCGCTGCCGCGGATTCGGACGGCGCTGTCGATCGAAACTGTCGTGCAACAAAGAATTATCGCATCCGACCGCGCAGATTCGTTGCTTCGCAAAGCGTAGCAAAGGGCGATGAGATAATCGCCACGCTTCGATCTGCGGCCCCTGCTGCTTGCGTTCCTTGGCGACCGACAAAGAACTTTCCGACTTTCTGAAAAGCGTCGAGAAGCGTGCCTGGAAACGCGCCGTGTACGCCGTCCGGGACGAAGACGCAGCACTCGACATCGTCCAGGACGCGATGATCCGCCTCTCGGAAAAGTACGTCGATCGGCCCCCCGCCGAGCTGCCGCTGCTCTTCCAGCGCATCGTCTCGAACGCCACGATGGACTGGTTCCGGCGCCAGAAGGTCCGCAACCAGGTCGTCCGCAACTTCTCCGACTTCGAGGTCGCCGGGAACGATGGCGACTTCGACATACTCGAAACGCTCGAGGCGCTCGGCAGCTCGCTCGAGTCGGAGAGTGCCGCCGAGTCGGTTTCACGGGCGCAGATCTTGCAAATCATCGATGACGAGGTCGCTCAGCTGCCGGCGCGTCAACGCGAGGCTTTTCTCCTGCGTTACTGGGAGGAACTCAATGTCGCCGAGACCGCTGTCACGATGGGCTGCTCCGAAGGGAGTGTAAAGACGCATTGCTCGCGGGCCGTGCACGCGTTGGCGAAAGCGCTCAAGGCGAAGGGAATCGCACCATGAACACGCTTGAAAACAGCTATCACGCAGCCGCCCACGAAGCGATCGAAGCGCGCTTCGCGCGCGGGATCGTCGCGCGCCTGAGCGAGCGCGCGGACAACGTCGGCCCCGATGTCGCGCAACGGCTGCGCTTCGCCCGCCAACAAGCCATCGAAGCGGCGCGCCGTGCCCGCGCCGCGGGCGCAGTCGAAGGCATCGGCCTCGCGAGCCAGGGCGTAGCCATCGCCGGGTTCAACCGTTCCCGCTGGTGGTTGCGCATCGCCTCCGCGTTGCCGCTTGCAGCACTGGTTGCGGGACTCGTCCTGATCCAGGATTGGCAGAACCGGTCGCAAATCTCGGTAGCGGCGGAAGTCGACGCCGCGCTGCTGGGCGACGATCTGCCGCTCAACGCCTATCGCGATGCCGGTTTCGTCGAATACCTGAAAGCCCCGCCGGGCGAATGAGGCGGGCGACCATGACGCCTCGACCGGTTCGAAGCGCGATCGCCCTGTCCGTCGCGGCCCTGGCCGCGCTTGTGTGCAGTACTGCGCGACCGGCGCAGGCGCAGGCGCAGGCGCTGCACGCGCCAGCGCCGGTCGCGAGTCAGCGCGCCGAAGAAGGTGTTCGCTGGCAGAACCTGACCCCCGTACAACGCGAGGCGCTCGCTCCGCTCGAGCGGCAGTGGCCGACGATCGACCCCTCGCGCAAGCAGAAATGGCTTGTCATCGCCGGGCGATTCAAGACACTGCCTCCCCTGGAGCGGGCACGCATCTCGGATCGCATGACCGAATGGGCACGCCTGACTCCGGTCGAACGCGGCGAGGTGCGGCTGCGCTATCAGGAGGCGCGGCAGGTTCCGGCGCCGGATCGGTCGGCCCGCTGGGAGGCCTACCAGAAGCTGCCACCCGGCGAAAGGCAGCAGTTCGCGGCGCGTGCCGCTTCATCGACGGCGGTGCCCGCCCCGCCCTCGAGGCGGGAGGCCAGCGGGCACGAATCGACGCAGGCCAAATCGAACGTCGTCACGAATCCGGCGCTGGCACAGCCCGCTCGGCCGGTCACGCCAACCGTCGTGCAGGCGTCGCGAGGGGCGACGACGCATCTCATCACGCGACCCACGTCGCCGCCGCCGCATCAGCAGACGGGGATGCCGAAGATCGCAGCGACGCCCGAATTCGTGAATCGTTCGACCTTGCTGCCGCGGCGCGGCCCGCAGGCAGCGGCCGTGACACCGGTGAGCGCGTCGACGCGGCCGGACACGCCGAGCCCGCCCCGCCCGGCGGCTCCCGTAGCCCCGGCGAAGGCCGCCGAGCCAACGCCGTCTCGATGACTCCGGATCGCGGCGCTGCCGCGCCGCCGGAGGCCGGCGCGATGCCTGCACCGTCGCTGGCGCGACGCATGGCGTGCTTCGTCTATGAATCGATGCTGCTCTTCGGCGTCAGCCTCGTCCCGGGCGTCCTCGGTGCCCTCTTCTTCGCCCAGACCGGCCAGCAGCATCCCATGCAAGGCGAGACGGCGCTTCGTCTCTTCGCATGGGTGCTGTACGGTATGTACTTCGTCTGGTTCTGGTCGGCGCGCGGGCAGACGCTGGCCATGCAGACCTGGCACATCCGCATCGTCTCGACCACCGGCGAGCCGCTGACGCAGCCTCGAGCACTCGCGCGCTATGTCGCCTGCTGTGGCGCCTGGTTCGCACCGGCGACGATCACCGCCGCGGCCTTGCACTTGCAGCCGTGGCCCAGCCTCGGGCTCACCGCCGCGTGGATTGCCGCCTACGCCCTGCTCGCCCTTGCCGAGCCCGGCCGCCAGTTCTGGCACGACCGGCTGTGCGGCACGCGCCTGGTCGACACGCGCCGCAACGCCGAGCCGGGCTGGCTCACACCGCGTCCTCGTTGACCTCACCGGTGCGAATGCGAACAACGCTCTCGATCGACGTGACGAAGATCTTGCCGTCGCCGATCTTGCCGGTCTTGGCGGCCTTGACGATGGCTTCGATGCAGCGATCGGCGTCGCTGTCCTTGACGACAACCTCGACCTTCACCTTGGGCAGGAAATCAACGACGTACTCGGCGCCGCGATACAGCTCGGTGTGACCCTTCTGCCGGCCGAAGCCCTTCACTTCGGTAACGGTGAGGCCCGAGACGCCGATCTCGGCGAGTGCCTCGCGCACCTCCTCGAGCTTGAACGGCTTGACGATGGCGGTGATCTGTTTCATGGCCGGCTCCGGGTGCCCATTCGATCGCTCTAGTTTAGGCGAAGGCCCTAACATTCGCCGCTGAACCGAACCATGCAGATGCACGACGCAGACGAGACGGGAGCACCCGAACCGAACGAGTGGACCCTGCGCGTCTGCAACGATCCGGGCGCGATCGACGCCGAGGCGTGGGACGCACTGCTCGCCTTTCAGGCGGCGTCGACGCCCTTCGTGAAACTCGCGTACCTGCGCGCCCTCCACGCATCGGGCAGTGCCGTCGCCGAGACAGGTTGGGCGCCGCACTTTCTTCTCCTCGAGCGCGAAGAAGAGCTCGTGGCCGCGTGCCCTCTCTACCTCAAGGATCATTCGTACGGCGAATACGTCTTTGACTGGGCCTGGGCCGACGCCTATCGCCGGCATGGCCTGCCCTATTACCCGAAGCTGCTCGGCGCCATCCCGTTCACGCCGGTGCCGGGCCCGCGCCTTCTTGCGCGAACGCACGAGCACCGGCTGCTCCTCCTGCAAGGCATCGAGCAGCTCGCTCGCTCGGCCAAACTCTCGTCTGCACACCTGCTTTTTCTCGACGAGTCCGACCAGGCCGCGGCGCGCGACGCCGGCTGGTCGATGCGCAGCACGGTCCAGTTCCATTGGCACAACCGCGCGCCCGAGCCTTACGCCGATTTCGCCGATTTCCTGGCGAGCCTGCAGCGCGAGAAGCGCAAGAAGATCCAGCAGGAGCGCCGCCGCGTCACCGAGGCCGGAGTCACCTTTGCCACATCGGTCGGCAAGGAGATCGCAGCCGCCGACTGGGATTTCTTCTATCGCTGCTATACCCTCACCTACCGCGCCCATCACTCGACGCCCTACCTCACCCGCGACTTCTTTGCCCGCGCGGCGCGAACCTTGCCCGAGCACTGGCTGCTCTTCACGGCGTGGCGTGGCGGCAGGCGCATCGCCTGCTCACTCATCGTCATCGACCCGCAGCAGAAGACGGCCTTCGGCCGCTACTGGGGCGCCGTCGAGCACGTGCATTGCCTGCACTTCGACGCCTGCTACTACGAGCCGCTCGCCTGGTGCATCGCCAACGGCTACCGGCGCTTCGAAGGCGGGGCCCAGGGCGAGCACAAGATGGCCCGAGGCCTGCTGCCGGTCCGGACCTGGTCGGCCCACTGGCTCGCGCACCCGCAGTTCGCCCGCGCGATCGACGAGTTCCTGTCCCGTGAGGGAGCCGGTGTCGCCGACTACATGAGCGAGCTGAACGACCGGCTGCCGTTCAAGACGGCTACGCCCGCGGACTAGCCTCAGGCGCTAG
>ODAK010002611.1_pt1 | contig 18990 bp, 16 predicted proteins | sample 1539591 | NCBI WGS metagenome assembly ODAK01 (sample SAMEA3539303, study PRJEB22396) | soil metagenome | biome: tundra; feature: field; material: soil | place: USA | collected 2010-05 | depth 0.15 m | reverse complement strand
GGCGCCGGCAGCTTCGGACTGTCCATCCAGCACTGGTCACCGCAGCGATGAATACGCCACCACGCCGCGGCGCATAGCCTCGATGGCGGCCCTCGCGGTACCGGCCACCGGGGCTGGCCCGGCTGCTCCGGCGATCTGATCCAGCAGGTCGATCAGCTGCTTGACGGCGCGGACGAAGTCACCGGGGGTCAGCTCTGGCGACAGCAGCTTCTCCAGCCGCTGGCCCCGCGCCCAGGCGTGCGCCGCCCAGGCGAAGCCGAGGTCGGGCTCGCGCAGGAACGACAGCTGATGATCTTTCTCGGCGGCGTCGAGCTCGCCCCAGACGCGCACCATCCCCGCCAGCACCTCCCGGCTGCGGCCAGACGGCAACCGGGGCGGCCCGGCATCGTCGGGCTTGCGCGACTCGAACGTGAGCGCCGAGACGCAGGCTGCGAGCTCCGCAGGCGCCAGGCCGTCCCACAGCCCCCTGCGCAGGGATTCCGCGGTCAGCAAGTCAAGCTCGGTGTAGAGCCCGGCGAGCATCCTGCCTTGGGTCGTGGCCTTGTCCCCGTCCAGGTACCCGAGCTGTGCCAGCAGCGCGCAGACGCGGTCGAAGGTTCGCGCGATCACATGGGAGCGCCCGGCGACCCTGCGGTCAAGCGCATCGGCCTCGCGCTCCAGCCGCAGCTGTTTCTCCGCCTGCCGGGCGTGCTGCTCGCGATCAGGGCAGCCATGGCAGGGATGGCGGCGCAGCCGGCGGCGCAGCTGGGCGATGTCGTCGTCCTCGCCGCCAGGCCGTCCGGGCCGGCCAGCCCGCGCTGGCTTGCCCAGATCGCGGTCGGCCAGCTTGTTGCGCACCGTCGCGGCGAGGTCCTTGCGGTGCTTGGCCGAGCGGATGCTGAACGAGTTAGGTATCCGGATCCGGTCGATCGGCGTCACCGGCACCGGGAAATCAGTGATGGCTAGCCGCTTGACCTGGTTCTTTTCGGTCAGCACCAGCGGCAGAGGGAGATCATCGCCGGTCGCTCCCTGGTCCAGCACGAGCGCGATCCCGGCCCGCCTGCCGCCGGGGACGCGGATGATGTCACCTCGCTTGAGCTGTTCCAGCGACCGCAGCGCCTCGGCCCGCCTGCTCGCCGAGCGCTGCCGCGACTGATCAGCCTCGAGCTGTGACAGTTCGCGGCGCAGGGCCGCGTACTCGGTGAAATCGCCAAGCTCGCACTGGGGCATCAGGTCGTCCAGCGCCTCCCGCGTCCGGCGGGCCTGACGGGCGATGCCGACGACCGCGCGGTCGGCCTGGAACTGGGCGAAGGACGACTCGAGCAGCGCGGCGGCCCGCTGCCGGCCAGCCCAGCCGACCAGGTTGACCGCCATGTTGTACGACGGCCGGAAGCTCGAGGAGAGCGGGTAGGTCCGGGTCCCAGCTAGCCCGGCGACAGCGCCCGGATCCATCCCGGGCTGCCACAGGACGACCGCGTGTCCTTCGACGTCAATGCCGCGCCGTCCCGCGCGCCCGGTCAGCTGCGTATACTCGCCGGGCGTCAGGTCGGCGTGCGTCTCCCCGTTCCACTTGTCCAGCCGCTCGATGACGACCGTCCGGGCAGGCATGTTGATGCCGAGCGCAAGCGTCTCAGTGGCGAACACCGCGCGAACGAGCCCGGCCGCGAACAGCTCCTCCACCACCTCCTTGAACGTCGGCAGCATGCCCGCGTGATGGGCGGCGATCCCGCGCTGCAGCCCGGCCAGCCAGTCACCGTAGCCGAGCACGCCCAGGTCGTCACCGGGGATGTCGGCGGTCCGCTCCCCGACCAGCTGGGTGATCTCCGCAGCTTCCTCAGGCGTGGTGAGCCGCAGCCCCGCGGTCAGGCACTGGAGCACCGCCGCGTCACAGCCGGCCCGGCTGAAGATGAACGTGATAGCCGGCAGCAGTCCCGCAGCGTCGAGACGGCCGATCACCTGCGGGCGGCTGGGAGCACGGTACCTGGGCGGGCCGCGGCGCGCGCCATGGCCCGGTCCGCCACGGCCCGGCCGGCCTGCCGCCCTGCCCCGTGACCAGCCGTCCCGCTGCGCGATCCGGGTCAGCTCCGGATTGACGACCGCGCGGCCGCCATGCGCGGGCGCCGCAGTACGGCCGTTGCCGTTGCTGGCCGCGGTGAAGAGGTCATACAGCCGGGAGCCCGCCAGCATGTGCTGCCAGAGCGGTACCGGGCGGTGGTCATCGACGATGACCGTGGTCCCGCCGCGGACCTGGGACAGCCAGTCGCCGAACTCCTCGGCGTTGCTCACCGTCGCGGACAGCGCGACCAGCCGTACTGACTCGGGCAGGTGGATGATCACCTCTTCCCACACTGCCCCGCGGAACCGGTCAGCGAGGAAGTGCACCTCGTCGAGGACCACATAGCTGAGGCCGGCCAGCGTCGGTGAGGCCGCGTAGAGCATGTTGCGCAGCACCTCAGTGGTCATCACCACGATCGGTGCCTCGCCGTTGACGCTGTTGTCGCCGGTGAGCAGGCCCACCTTGGCGGCCGAATACCGCCGGACCAGGTCGGAGTACTTCTGGTTGGACAGCGCCTTGATCGGGGTGGTGTAGAAGCATTTCCGGCCCTCGGCGAGAGCCAGGTGCACGGCGAACTCTCCGACCACCGTCTTGCCTGAGCCGGTCGGCGCGGCGAGAAGCACCCCGTGACCTGCGTTCAGAGCCTGGCAGGCCCGCACCTGGAAGTCGTCGAACTGAAAATCGTACAGCTGCTGGAAGGCCGTGAGCTCCGGCCCGTCCCGCGAAATGCGCCTGCGGACGGCGGCGTAGCGTTCAGCGGGGCTGGCCGGGCCGACCGGGGTGCTCATGGAATCAAGCGTAAGCGGCGCGCTCGGCGCGGCTTACTAGCCGTCCCGCTGACGAGGACGGCAGCCTATCCGGGGCGGCCTGGCCTGCCGACGTCGACGCCGTCGCGAGAGCCGTAGCCCATGTCGAGCGGCGACATCTCGTCAGGCGACAGGCCTGCGTACGTGGACGGGCGCCGCGCGCGGTGGCGGTCGTTGAGCCAGGCGAACACCTCGGCCAGCTCGACCAGGATGACGCAGGGCACCGCGAGCAGCAGCATCGTGATGGGATCGGGGCTCGGCGTCGCGATCGCCGCGAAGGCGAAGACGCCGAAGATGATCAGCCGCCGCGACTTGGCGAACCGCTCATGCGTCAGGATGCCCGCTACGTTGAGCAGCACCACAACCAGCGGCAGCTCAAAGGCGAGCCCGAAAATGAACAGCATCGCCGTCGCGTAGCTCAGGTAAGTGTTGATCGTGATCAGCGGTATCACGTGGTTCGGCACCAGGCCGAGCAGGAACCGCAGCCCCTTGGTCATCGCGAAGTAGGCGAGCGCTGCCCCGAAGACGAACAGCGGAACCGCGGCACCGACGAAGAAGTAGGCCCAGCGCCGCTCCCGTGCGTACAGGCCAGGCGCGATGAAGGCCCAGAACTGGTAGAGCCAGACCGGCGAGGAGATGATAATGCCCGCGACGAACGCGATCTTCAGCCGCAGGAAGAAGGCGTCGAATATCCCGGTGACGTACAGCGCGCAGGAGTGGCCAGCGCCGGCGAGGGGCTCGTTAGCGAAGTGGATCTTGCAGTACGGCGCCTGGATGAAGTGCCAGACATAGGGGTAGACGAACCAGCCGATAATCATCGCGGCGGCCAGCCCTAGCGCGGCCTTGAAGATGCGGTTCCGCAGCTCCCTGATGTGCTCGATGAGCGGCATCCGGCCCTCGGGGTTGGCTGGCCTGGGCGCGCGCCGCAGCCGCCGGTCCCTGGTGCCTGCCGGACCGGTCGCCGCAGGCCCCGTCTGGTCGGCCGGCGTCGTCATCTCGTGGGCTGGCTCAGAACGGCTGGTGGCCGGGCTGGGCCTCAGACAGCGGCATGCCATTCACGGTCGTGCCGTCACCGGCCGGCTGCTTCTGCAGTTCCTGGAGCTGCCGCTGCAGGTCCTGGATCTGCTGTTGGGTGGCGTCCGGCTGCGCCGTGGCCTGCTGCGCCGTGGCCGGCTGGGCCGCAGCCGGGAATGCAGTGCCGGAAGACCGCGCGGGCAGCGCCTCGCTGCCGTCCTCGTCGGTATGCAGGCCCTTGGTCTCGGCCTTGAAGATGCGCATGGCCTGGCCGAGCGACCGGGCCGAATCAGGCAGTTTGCGGGCTCCGAACAGCACGATGAAAACCACGGCCAGGATGATGATGTGCCAGGGAGCAAAAGCATCGCCCATGTCTGTCCCCATTCAGCGGGAGAAGCGTCCCGGCGGCGCTACGGTTGCTTGCAGCCGAAAGTCTACACCGCGGCCTGCCGGGCGTGCCTGTCCTGTCGGCCGGGCCTTGGGTACTGCCCGGACCGCCTCGCGGGTGCTAGTGGTACTCGGCGAGTGCCGCCGCCGCGTCGTCCCGGACGCCGCCGGCGAGTTCCGCCGGGGAGATCACCCGGCCATCCTCCCCCAGCCGTAGCGCGAGCCGCCGGACCCACCGGGTGTCCGGTGTCAGCAGGCTGACCCGGAGCCTGCCGCCGCCGAGCTCGGTGACGGCCTGGCACGGGTAGTACTCCGCGACCCAGCGGCCCGGCGGGGACAGCTCGAGCACCACCTCGACGTCGTCGGGTGACGGCCGGAACAGCCCCTGATCCACGTCCACATGCTGGGCGTGCCGCGGCACTGACGCGGGCTGGTCCAGGACGGTCAGCGCAAGCACCCGGTCAAGGCGGAACAGCCGGACGGCCTCGGCCCGCAGGCACCAGCCCTCCAGGTACGTCCTGCCCTCCACGACGAGCAGCCGCATCGGGTCCACGTCGCGCTCGGTGGCCTCATCCCGGCCGGGCACGTAATACGACAGGTGCACCCGGTGGCCGCGAGCCAGCGCGTCGCGCAGCCGGGTCGCCGCGCTGCCGGCGGCACTGTCGTCCACCTGCACGGCGACCTGCGCGCTGGCCGCTCCGGCGGCGCCTGCCGCCACCTCCAGCTTGGCGATCGTCCGGCTGAGCGCCGAGCGGTCCTCCAGGGACGGCACCTCGGCCAGCATCCGCAGCGCGATCAGCAGCGCGCTCGCCTCGTCCACGCCGAGGCGCAGCGGCCGGTCAATGGATTCCGCCTGGCTGACCACGATCTCGCCGCCTTCATACGACAGGTCGATCGGGCAGTACGGGTCAGGCGAGCGGAGCTCGACGCACCACAGCATGTTCAGGTCATCGACGAGCTGGCGCTCGCTCACGCCGAACGCGGCCGCCGTCTCTGCGAGCCCGACGACGTTCCTGCTGACTACGTACGGCACCAGCGCGAGCAGGCGCTGCAGCCGGTCGGTAGCGGTACCGGCCCGGGACGGCAGGTCGCCGGCCGCGGCCTTAGTGCCCGTGCCTGGCGCGGCCTTGGTGCCCGCTCCGGCCGCGGCCTTGGTACCCGCGCCTGGTGCGGCAGCCGCAGTCATGCCATCGCCCCCTTCAGCCGCCCGATGACCGCCTCCCGCAGGTCTGCGGGCTCGATCGCGACCACGCTCGCGCCGAACGAGGCGATGTGGTCACCGAACCAGCCGACATCCGAGAACGGCACCTCGGCGAGATCCCAGCCCGGATGCTGCGGGTCCGGCGCCTCGGCGGTCGCGTGCTGCCGGAGCCAGAACCCGGCACCCCCGCGTACCCGGAGCACAGCAGTGCGCCGCACATCCGGCTGGGTGTCCCAGGCCCGGACGGTCTGCCTGACGTCGGTCCCCTCCGGCACTGTCACGGTCCCTGCGGGCCCGCTGAAACTGACCGGCCCTTCGATGCGGCTCAGCCGGAACACCCGCACCTCCCCCCGGTCGCTGTCGTTGCCTGCCACGTACCACCGGCCGTGCCTGTTGACCACGCCCCACGGCTCCAGATGACGCTGCTGCGCCGCGCTCCGGCCCGCCGCGCGGTAGGCGAAACTGACCGGCCGCCCGTCCCTGACGGCCTCCCACAGCGGCCCGAACGCGGGCTCGCCGGCCTGCAGCCTCGGCTCGATGCCCCGCTGCGTGCTCTCTTCGGCGTCGACGCCGGCCGCCCGCAGCTTGAGCAGCCCCCCCGCTGCCGCCCGGGCAAGCTCGGCGCGCTGCCAGACCCGGGCGGCAAGCCCGAGGATCGCCGCCTCGTCCGGCTCAAGCCTGATTTCCGGCAGCCCGTACGCCTGGCGCGGGATCCGGTAGCCGGGTTCCTCGTCCAGCGCGGAGCTGGTGCCGGTCTCCAGCGGGATGCCGAGTTCCCTCAGCTCGTCCTTGTCCCGCTCGAACATCCGTTTGAATGCGTCGAACGAGTCGGGGTAGCCTGGAACCGCCTCGCGGATCTGGCCGGCAGTGAGGTACCGCCTTGCGGACAGCAGGCACACGACGAGGCTCAGCAGCCGTTCAGTCTTCCGCCTGGACATCGTCATCCCTTTCCCGGACTGACGCTACCCTGCCGGAGTGATCAGGTGGCGTAATGGCGTGGTTTCCGGTCTGCGGCAGGAGTGGCCGGGCGCTGTCGAGATCGACGTGCGCCTGGCCGACGGGCAGGTGCTCGCGCTCGCCTACCCCGAACTGACCGGCCGCCCGCGCCCCGGCGACCGGGTACTGCTCAACACCAGCGCGCTCGACCTCGGCCTGGGCACTGGCGGCTATGCGCTGGTCGTCGCGCTCCCGGACCGGCTGCCACCCGATCCGGACGGCCCGGGCCATTTGGTCAAGGCACGGTACACGCCGCTGCAGACATGCGTGCTCGGCGCGGACGAGCAGGGCTCGGAGTTTCACGATCTGCTCGCCGAGGCTGATGATCTGGACGGGATGCCCGTAGTGGTGGCCGACCTGCACTCGGCGCTGCCCGCAGTGCTTGCCGCCTTTCATGCCGAACGGATGTCCCTCCCCAGTGCCGGCGCTCAGGTTGCCCGGGTGGCGTACGTGATGCTGGACGGGGGCGCGCTGCCCGCCTGGTTCTCCCGTACCTGCGCCGCGCTGCGCGAGGCGGGCTGGCTGGCAGCGACCGTGACGGTGGGCCAGGCATTCGGGGGGGACCTCGAGGCAGTCACGCTGCACAGCGGCCTGCTGGCGGCCCGGCATGTGCTGGGCGCCGAACTCGCCGTCGTGTCGCAAGGACCTGGGAACCTGGGCACCGGCACGAAGTGGGGCTTTTCGGGTGTGGCCTCCGGTGAGGCGGTCAACGCCGCGGCGGTCCTGAATGGCAGGCCGGTGGCCTCGCTGCGGATCAGCGAGGCGGACCCGCGCGAGCGGCACCGGGGCATCTCGCACCACAGCCTGACCGCCTATGGGCGGGTGGCACTGGCCCGGGCCGACGTCGTGCTGCCTGACCTGCCGGGCGACTTCGGCGCGCGGCTGCGGCGCGCGGCGTCCCCCCTGGCGGCCAGGCACGACGTTGTCCTGGTGAGCGTGGCCGGGCTGGCCGAGGTACTCCGGGAATGCCCGGTACCGCTGTCCACGATGGGCCGGGGGCTGGATCAGGACCTGGCCTATTTCCTCGCCGCCGCGGCGGCGGGCCGGCACGCGGCGGTGCTGTCTAACCGCGCCAGCGGTGCAGTCAGCCAATAGCGGGCGAACCATTCCGTGAGCTGAGAAAGTCGCTATAGCTGCGTAACGCTACTTCATGCTGGCCCGTTATATCGGATAGTGGTCTCCGGCCGGTCCAGGCGGCCGTTATCACCCGGGGCAACAACGCGCTCGCGGAGCCGGCCGAGGTCGTCTGCGGCGATGACTACCTGTGCCTGGCCAAGAAGGGGTACGACGCTCCTGCCGGCATTGGCACGCCAGACGGGATCGGCGCGTTCTGATCCGCGACCTCCCCCGGCCGGCGCCGGCGGTTGCCGATCGGCGATGCTTGCCGGGGAGGTCGCGCATGCATGAGTTCCGCTACGACCTGGAACGATCTGCGGTCCGGGTGGTCCTTGCCGATGCTGGCCAGCGGATCCTGCTCTTTCACGCGAGGACGCCCGACTCGGGAGACTGGTGGGAGCTGCCCGGCGGCGGGATCGAAGCTGGCGAGTCCTACCTGGACGCGGCCGTGCGGGAGATCCGCGAGGAGACCGGCCTTGTCCTGGATCCCGGCGACGTCGGGCCGCCCGCCTGGCGGCGGGATGCCACCTGGCACTCCCGCGGCGTGCGGCGTATCCAGCACGAGGTGGTGGTACTCGCCCGGGTCGCCGCCGACCAGCCCGATATCATCGATGGCGGACGGACACCGACGGAGCTTGAGGACTACGTCGGGTTCCGGTGGTGGCAGGCTGGCGACATCCTCGCCAGCACCGAACGGTTCTACCCGGGCCGCCTCGCCGAGTTTCTCACGGCGTTCCTCGCCGGGCAGGTCATCGATGAGCCGTTCGAGCGATGGAACTGAAGGACCGTCCTGAGCTGGATCACTAGGGCAGACGACCAGGAGACTGCGATGAATGCGAAAGGTCAGGATTGCTCATGAGGATCGCCGCGAAGGCCAGAAGAAGCCCGGGGCGCCTGGCCACAGGGGCATTCATTCTCAATTCCGGCATGGGCAAGTGGTCCGCTGACGAGGAGACGGCCGCACGGCTGCACGGCATGGCCGTCGGGGCGTATCCGTTCCTCGCGAAGATCAAGCCGAAAGGCCTCGCGCGGCTGCTCTCAGCCGGTGAGATCGCGCTCGGCTCTGCCCTGCTGCTCCCGGTGGTCCCGGCTGCCCTGGCCGGAGCGGCTTTGACCGGCTTCTCCGCCAGCCTGCTCGGCGTGTACCTGCGTACGCCGGGGCTGCGCACCGACGGCAGCCTCCGGCCGAGCCAGCAGGGCGTCCCGCTGGCCAAGGATGTGTGGATGCTCGCCATCGGGCTCGGCCTGATCGTGGACGCGATCACCGACCGGCAAGCCTCAGCTTGATCCTGGGTGATTGCCAGTGCCGGAGGGTGTCATGGCAAATCCGGGAAACCCTGCCGGGTGAGGTCGCGACCCGCCGCCCGTTCCCGATCGCGAGCTCGACCAATGGCGGGCAGCTGTTCCTAATCGGATGGACAGCCCGGCTCTGACCCGCCAGCGCTGCCAGCACGCGGCGGTGCCGCAGCCACGAGGGCCGCAGCGCTGCGGGCGGCCCAAGGATCCAGGGCCGCCCCGCAGCTAACGCGATACTCAGGCCGCGGAGTTGCTGGCTGTGCCGAGGATGTCCACCACGAAGACCAGGGTGTCGGTGCTCTTGATGCCCGCCGAGGAGTTGCCGGTCTTGCCGTATCCCTCGGCAGGCGGGATCACCAGCAGGACCCTGCTGCCAACGGGGACGCCGATCAGGCCCTTGTCCCAGCCGGGAATGATCTGGGCTGGCGTCGCGCCCAGCTGGAACCCGAACGGTGCACCGCGGGTCCACGACGAGTCGAAGGTCTTGCCGGTCCGCCACAGGACGCCGACGTACTGCGTCACGACCTCCTGGCCCTTGACCAGCGGCGGCCCGGATCCCTTGATCAGGGTCTTCACCACCAGCTTGCTGGGCGGGCTGTTAGCGGGGATCTTCACCGCCGGTGCGGTACCAGTGGTCGCGGTGACCGTAGGCAGGCCGTTGCCGCCGTTCGAGACCTGGCTGCCGGACGCCGATGCCGTCGCCGAGAAGTCCTTGATCATATCGACGACGAAGACCAGAGTGTCGGTTGCGGTCACGCCGACCTGTGTATTGCCCGTACTGCCGTAGGCGAACTTCGGTGGCAGCACGGCAAGGACCCTGCTGCCCATCTTCTTGCCGCGCAGCGCGGTCTCCAGCCCGGGTAGCAGCGTGCCCGATAGCACCTGTGGCGCCGCTGTGTAAGTGCTCAGCTTCAGCGTGTGCGTGGCGCCGCTCCAGAGATAGACGACGTAATTGCCAACGAAGGCATCAGACTTGCCCAGAGCGGGACCGCTGCCCTGAATTTCGGTCTTGACGGCTAGGTTGCTGCCCGCCTTCTTGGCCGGGATTGAGACAGTGGGTGCCTTTCCGAACGCCCCCGAGACCGAGACGGCCGTGTTCGGGCTTGCGCTGGCCGAGGGCGCGGATGAGCCGCAGCCTGCCAGGACGGCCACGGTAATGAGCGGAACAAAAAGCGCAGCAGCGATGCGTCGCATGGAAAACCTCGTTGTCGGGATCATGAGCGACGCTAGCCTACCCGCTCAAGTTAGGCGCAGGGCCGGCGAAGCCGCCTATCGCCAGGTACTCCGTGGCCCACCGCAGGTCAGCCGGCAGGTTCTTATTCCAGACGAGAACCAGATACGGCCCAGTGCGGTAGATCTGGGCGGGCGGCCCGCGGGCGGCCGGCCCATCGGTGCGGCATCCGGGCGGCGGCTTAGAGTGAGATCCTGATCTCACATGCCTGCGATCAGCTTCTCCACGCGCTCATCAACCGACCGGAATGGGTCCTTGCACAGGACCGTCCGCTGTGCCTGGTCGTTCAGCTTGAGGTGGACCCAGTCGACGGTGAAGTCCCGTCGCCGCTCCTGGGCGCGCCTGATGAACTCACCGCGCAGCCGCGCCCGGGTGGTCTGGGGCGGTACCGATTTCGCCTCGAAGATATCCAGGTCCCTGCACACCCGCTGCACGGCGCCGCGGCGCTGCAGCAGGTAATACAAGCCCCTGCCCCGGTGCACATCGTGATAAGCGAGGTCAAGCTGGGCCACCCGGGGCGAGGACAGCGGCAGGTCGTGCTTGGCCCGGTAGCGCTCGATCAGCTGGTATTTCGTCACCCAGTCGATCTCCCTGGCGACCAGGCCGAGGTCGCCGGTCTGCACCGCGTGCAGGGCGCGTTCCCACATGGTGAGCACCCGTTCGGTGATCGGGTCCGTGCCCTTCCGGTCGGTGAAGTCCCGTGCCTTGGACAGGTACTCCTGCTGGATGTCCAGGGCGCTCACCTCGCGGCCGTTGGCCAGCCGGATCTTCCGCCTGCCGGTCATGTCGTGGCTGACGTCCCTGATCGCCCGGATCGGGTTCTCCAGCGTGAGATCGCGCATCACCGTGCCGGCCTCGACCATCCGCAGCACCAGGTCGGTCGCGCCCACCTTGAGCAGCGTCGTCGTCTCGCTCATGTTCGAGTCGCCGACGATCACGTGCAGCCGGCGGAACCGCTCCGCATCGGCATGCGGCTCGTCGCGGGTATTGATGATCGGCCGTGATCTCGTGGTGGCCGATGACACGCCCTCCCAGATGTGCTCAGCGCGCTGGCTGACGCAGTACACCGCGCCCCGCGGCGTCTGCAGCACTTTCCCCGCGCCACAGATCATCTGGCGGGTGACCAGGAAGGGGATCAGGATGTCGGCTAGCCTGCCGAACTCCCCGTGCCTGCCCACCAGGTAGTTCTCGTGGCACCCGTAGGAGTTGCCCGCCGAGTCCGTGTTGTTCTTGAACAGGTAGATGTCGCCGGCGATGCCTTCTTCCCGCAGCCGCCGGTCCGCGTCGACCAGCAGGCCCTCCAGGATGCGCTCGCCAGCCTTGTCGTGCACGACGAGATCGATCAGGCTGTCGCACTCCGGGGTCGCGTACTCGGGGTGGCTGCCCACGTCCAGGTAGAGCCTGGCGCCGTTACGCAGGAAGACATTGCTGCTCCGGCCCCACGACACCACCCTGCGGAACAGGTACCTGGCCACCTCATCGGGTGACAGCCGCCGCTGGCCCCGGAACGTGCAGGTGACCCCGTACTCGTTCTCCAGCCCGAATATCCGCCTGTCCATATGCGCCCGGGTTACCAGTCCACGGCGATGTACTTGGTTTCCGTGAACTCCAGCAGCCCGTCGTGCGCGCCTTCCCGGCCGAGCCCGGACTGCTTGACCCCGCCGAACGGCGCGGCCGGGTCGGAAACCACGCCGCGGTTGATGCCGACCATTCCTGACTCGAGTGCCTCGGCGCTGCGCAGCGCCCGGCGCAGGTCCCTGGTGTACAGATACGAGACCAGCCCGTACTCGGTGTTGTTCGCGAGGGTGATCGCCTCGTCGTCGTCGCTGAAGCGGACAACGGGCGCCACCGGGCCGAAGATCTCCTCGCGCAGGATGCCCGCATCCTGCGGTACCTGGTCGATGACCGTGGGCAGGTAGAAGTAACCGCGACGGTCGGGGGCGCTGCCGCCGGTCAGCACCTGCGCGCCCTCGTTGACCGCGCCCGCCACCAGCTTGGCCACCTTGGATCTGGTGTCCTCATTCACCAGCGGCCCCAGGTCGGTACGGCTGTCCAGACCCGGCCCGGTGACCAGGCCGCCCAGTCGTTCCGAGAGCGCTTCAGTGAAGTCGTCGGCGACTGCCTCGTGCACGTAGAACCTGTTCGCGGCGGTGCACGCCTCGCCACCGTTACGCATCTTGGCGATGTACGCGCCGTCCACGGCCGCATCGATGTCCGCATCGCCGAAAACGATAAACGGGGCGTTCCCGCCGAGCTCCATGGAGCACTTGGTCACCGTCTGCGCCGCGGTGCGGAGCAGCACCCTGCCGACCTCGGTCGAGCCGGTAAAGGACAGCTTGCGTACCCGCGGGTCACCGAGCATCGCGGACACCACGGGGCCGGCGGTGGCGGTCGGTACCACGTTGACAACGCCGTCAGGGACGCCGGCCTCGCTGAGCAGCCACGCGATGGCGAGCGCGGACAGCGGAGTCTCCTTGGCCGGCTTGAGCACGACGCTGCAGCCGGCGGCAAGGGCGGGCCCGATCTTGCGGGTCGCCATCGCGGCAGGGAAGTTCCATGGCGTGACCAGCACGCTGACGCCGACCGGCTGGCGGGTGACCATGATCCGGTTCGCGCCCGATGGCGCGGTCATCAGCGAGCCCTCGTTCCGGACCGCTTCCTCCGCATACCAGCGGAAGAATTCCGCCGCGTAGCTGACCTCGCCGCGCGCGTCGCGCAGTGCCTTCCCGTTCTCCATGACCATGAGCCTGGCGAGCGCGTCGACCCGGTCGGTCATGAGCTGGTAGGCGCGGCGCAGGCATTCGCCCCGTTCCCTGGGCGGCGTGGCGGCCCATTTCGGCTGGGCCGCGGCGGCGGCGGCAACCGCTTCCAGCGCGTCCTGCGGGCTCGCGCTGGCAACCTCGGCGATCGGCTCCTCGGTCGCCGGGTCGATCACCGGGATCACCCCGGCACTCCCAGCGCGCCACTGCCCCCCGACCAGCATCCCGGTGGGCGGGTGGATCCCGGTGAGCGCCTCCAGGTCGGTCGTCATGTCTGCTCCGGTGTGCTGCCCGGCCCCGAGGTGCTGCCCGGCTCCGGCTTACTGCCCCGGTCGGGCGGGCCGGCCGGCCGCGCGGTGCTGCCCGGCTTGGCTTCCCCGGCCGGCTTGCCGGACTGCTCAGCTGGCGTAGCCGCGCCGCCGCCAGTTGCCCCGCGCGGCTTCGCCGCCGTCCTGGCCTCAGCGAGCAGCGCGTCGAGGCGGGCGCCGGTGAGCCGCCGGAAGGTGCGGTGCGCGCGGCTGCGGTCGAGCACCGCGACTTCAAGCTGGGCAGCGGTGATCTCGGGGCGCTCGTCGTTGCCCTGCCCAGAAAGCGCGGCGGCGGCCGCGCCCATGGCCTCGACCAGCGTCATCCCCTCCGAGAACCGTTCCTTGACCACCGTGGCGACCTGGTCGGCATGCCCGCCCATCACGACGAAGCCGTGCTCGTCGGCGACCGAGCCATCGAAGGTGATCCGGTAGATCTGGTCGCGGTCCGGGGTTTCCCCCACCTCGGCGACGACGATCTCGACCTCGAATGGCTTATTGCTCTCGGTGAAAATGGTGCCGAGGAGCTGTGCGTACCAGTTGGCCAGCCCGCGGGCCGTAACATCCTGGCGGTCGTACTGGAAGCCGGTCATGTCGGCGTAGCGGACCCCGGCCTTCCGCAGGTTCTCGAACTCGTTGTACCTGCCCACCGCGGCGAACGCGATCCGGTCGTAAATCTCGCTGAACTTGTGCAGGGCACGGGACGGGTTCGGCGCGATGAACAGGATGCCGCCGTCGTATTCGATCACGACGCCACTGCGGCCGCGCGTGATCGCCTTGCTCGCGTAGTCCGCCTTGTCCTTCATGGCCTGTTCAGGCGAGACATAGAACGGCATCGACACCGGTCGCGTTCCCTTACTCGTGTGGTCGGCTGGGAGGGTGCTGGTCGGGATGGGGCTGGCGGGGTGTGGTCACGATCTGTACTGGTCAGGTCTGGCGCAGTGGCGCGGAAGGCCCGTCGGGCGACTGCATCCGGCCCTCGATGACCGTCTGGGCATAGGCTCCTGCCTCGGCGTCGGTCAGCCGCTGGTAGCCCTCAGCAGTGACCGTGGCGACCACCGGGAAGATCCGCCTGGTCAGGTCCGGTCCGCCAGTGGCCGAGTCGTCATCGGCGGCGTCGTAGAGCGCCTGCATGCAGGCGAGGACCGTGTCCGGCAGCGCCATGCCGTCCCGGTAGAGCTTCTTCAGCGAGCCGCGGGCGAAGACCGAGCCGGAGCCGATCGCGTGGAACCGGTGCTCCTCGTACCGGCCGCCGGCCACGTCATAGCTGAAGATCCGCCCGGTGCCGGAGTCCTCGTCGTAGCCGGCGAACAGCGGCACCACGATGAGGCCCTGCATGGCGATGCCCAGATTGCTCTTGACCAGGCCGGCCAGCCGGTTGGCCTTGCCCTCCATGGACAGCGTGCGGCCTTCGATCTTCTCGTAGTGCTCAAGCTCGACCTGATAGATCCTGACCAGGTCGATCCCGATACCGGCGACCCCGGCGATCCCGATGCAGGAATAGTCGTCGCTGCGGAACACCTTCTCGATGTCCCGCTGCGAGATCATGTTGCCCGCCGTGGCCCTGCGATCGCCGGCCATCACCACGCCACCGTCACACGCTGCGGCGACGATGGTCGTCCCGTGCGGCAGGTCAAGCGCCATCGAGCCGCCTCCGGCGGCACGTGCCCCCGGCAGGAGACCGGGGGCGGCCACGGCGAGGAAGTCAGCGAACGACGAGTTCCCGGCGCTCAGGTACGGCGCGGGGAGCCGCGGTCCGTTGGAATCAGGGCCCACTCGGATCCTTCCGCTAGTGCGCATCTCGTACCTGACTGACCCTACTGCGGCGGCCGTGCCCGCTGGCTGGCGGGCCGCTGCCTACTGGCCGCCCTTCTGGACGTATGAGCGCACGAATTCCTCGGCGTTCTCCTCGAGGACCTCATCGATCTCGTCGAGGATCGCGTCCACGTCGTCAGTGAGCTTGTCCTGCCGCTCCTTGACATCTTCTCCGGTCTGGGCCGCGCTCTCCTGCTCATCTTCGCTGCGCCGGGGAGCCTGCCGCTGGCCGCCGGTGTCCTTTGTCGTCATGCGATACCTCCGTGATCCGCGGTGCTGCCCGCAGCCTCAACGCTATCCTCGCCAGCGGGCAGCCTGCCCAATCCTGGAAACCGGGACCTGTATCGGCCGCCGGGGCCTGCCATGGCCTGATTCAGTCCTGGCCAGTCAGCGCGGCCACCAGCTCGCCGGCGGTCTCGCACCGGTCCAGGAGGTCGCCTACGTGCGCCCGGGTGCCGCGCAGCGGCTCCATGGTGGGTACCCGCTGCAGGGATTCCCGGCCAGGAATATCGAAAATCACCGAGTCCCAGGACGCTGCGGCAACCGCCTCCGGGTACTGCCGCAGGCACCGGCCCCGGAAGTAGGCCCTGGTGTCCTCAGGCGGATACTCCACGGCCCTGGCCACCGCGGCCTCGCTCGCCAGACGGGTCATCCGCCCTCTGGCCGCCAGCCGGTTGTACAGGCCGCGATCGGCCCGCACATCGGAGTACTGCAGGTCGACAAGCTGCAATCGCGGATGACCCCAGCCAATCCCGTCCCTGGCCCGGTACCCGTTCATCAGCTCCAGCTTGGCCACCCAGTCGAGCTCCCTGGAGGTCAGCATCGGGTCCTCAGCGAGCCTGGTCAGCACCGACTCCCAGCGGTCCAGGACGTCGGCCGTCGCGGCATCCACATCGGCGCCGTACCTGTCCTCGGTGTACTTCCTGGCCAGCTCCAGGTATTCCATCTGCAGCTGGATGGCCGTCATCTTCCTGCCGTCACGCAAGGTCACCAGATGCCGGCAAGCCGGGTCATGCGAGACCGCCCGGAGCTCGGCGACGGGTGCCTCAACCGACAGGTCGGCGGCGAGGAACCGGTCCTCGATCATCGCCAGCACCAGCGCCGTGGTCCCGAGCTTGAGATAACTGGATATCTCGCTCATGTTCGCGTCGCCGATGATGACGTGCAGCCTGCGGTATTTCTCCGGGTCGGCGTGCGGCTCGTCGCGGGTATTGATGATGGGGCGCTTGAGCGTGGTCTCCAGGCCTACCTCGACCTCGAAGAAGTCCGCGCGCTGGCTGATCTGGAAGCCCTCGTCCCGGCCATCCGCCCCGCGGCCCACCCGCCCCGCACCGCAGATGACCTGCCGGGAAACGAAAAACGGAGTCAGGTGCCTGACGATATCGGCGAACGGCGTCGCCCGGTTCATCAGGTAGTTCTCGTGGCAGCCGTACGATGCGCCCTTATTGTCGGTGTTGTTCTTGTAGAGCTGGATCGTGGTACCGCCCGGCGTGGCACTGGCCCGCGCCGCGGCCTCGGCCATGACGCGCTCTCCGGCCTTGTCCCAGATCACCGCCGACAACGGGTCGGCACACTCCGGCGCCGAGTACTCCGGATGGGCGTGGTCCACGTAGAGCCGCGCGCCGTTGGTGAGGATCACATTGGCCAGGCCGAGATCCTCGTCGGTCAGCTGGGTGGCGTCCGACGCCTCCCTGGCCAGGTCAAAGCCGCGGGCATCGCGTAGCGGGTTTTCCTCCTCGAAATCCCAGCGGGCCCGCCGTACCCGCGCCGAGGAGGCCGCCTGGTAGGCATTGACGATCTGCGAGGAGGTCACCATGGCATTTGCGCCCGGCTGACCGGGCACGGCAATGCCGTATTCGGTCTCCATGCCCATGACCCGCCGCACGCTCATGCTTGAAAGCCTAATGCCGGCCGGCCCGCGGACGTGACGACCCGCGCTCCCGGCCGGGCGTGTCGGTGCCACGCAGCCGATCCCGCGGGCCCCGTCCGGCCTGGCCACCAGCGGCGGCCAGGCCGGAAAGCCCGGCCGGGGACCCGGCTACAGATACTGGCCAGTGTTGGCCACGGTGTCGATAGAGCGGCCTGCCTCGGTGCCGTGCTTGCCCGAGACCAGCGTCCTGATGTAGACGATCCGCTCGCCCTTCTTGCCGGAGATCCTGGCCCAGTCATCCGGGTTGGTGGTGTTGGGCAGATCCTCGTTCTCGCTGAACTCGTCGACGCAGGCGGCCAGCAGGTGCGCTACGCGCAGCCCCTTCTGGCCGGTCTCAAGGAACTCCTTGATGGCCATCTTCTTCGCCCGGTCCACGATGTTCTGGATCATCGCGCCGGAGTTGAAGTCCTTGAAGTACAGGACCTCCTTGTCCCCGTTGGCGTAGGTGACCTCCAGGAACCTGTTCTCCTCCGTCTCGGAGTACATCCGCTCGACGACCCGCTGCATCATCTCGTCGACCGTCGCATCAGCCGATCCGCCATGCTCGGTCAGGTCGTCTGGGTGCAGTGGCAGGCTCGTGAGCAAGTACTTGGAGAAAATGTCCTTGGCCGCCTCCGCGTCAGGCCGTTCGATCTTGATCTTGACGTCCAGCCTGCCTGGCCGCAGGATCGCAGGGTCGATCATGTCTTCCCTGTTCGAGGCGCCGATCACGATCACGTTCTCCAGGCCCTCGACGCCATCGATCTCGCTGAGCAACTGCGGCACGATCGTGTTCTCGACATCACTGGAAACGCCTGATCCGCGGGTGCGGAAGATCGAGTCCATCTCATCGAAAAAGACGATGACCGGCATCCCCTCGCTGGCCTTCTCCCTGGCCCGCTGGAAGACCAGCCTGATGTGCCGTTCGGTCTCGCCGACGTACTTGTTCAGCAGCTCGGGACCCTTGATGTTCAGGAAGAAGCTCTTGCCCTCCCTGGCGGGCCCGGCCGGGCCCGCCGAGGCGCCGTTGGTCCCGTTCTGCCTGGCCAGCTCCGCCGTCCTCGCTGCCACCTGCTTGGCCAGCGAGTTCGCCACCGCCTTGGCGATCAGTGTCTTGCCGCAGCCAGGCGGGCCGTAGAGCAGCACGCCCTTGGGCGGCCGGAGCTGATGCTCCTTGAACAGGTCAGCATGCAGATACGGCAGCTCGATCGCGTCCCTGATCTGCTCGATCTGCGACGCGAGGCCGCCGATCTCTGAGTAGGTGATGTCGGGGACTTCCTCAAGGATGAGTTCCTCGACCTCCGCCTTGGGAATGCGCTCGTAGACATAACCGGAGCGCGGCTCGAGCAGCAGCGAGTCACCGGCCCGCAGGGTCGCGCTCAGCAGCGGCTCGGCCAGCCGGGCGACCCGCTCCTCATCAGCGTGCGAGATCACCAGGGCCCGGTCGCCGCCGTCAAGGATCTCCTTCAGCATGACGACCTCGCCGATCGTCTCGTAACCCTGGGCGATGACGACGTTGAGTGCCTCGTTGAGCACGACCTCCTGGCCGGGCCTGAGCTCGTCGAGCTCGATCCCGGGGCTGACGCTCACCCGCATCTTCCGGCCGCCGGTGAAAACGTCCGCAGCGCCATCTTCGGTGGCCGCAAGGAAGATGCCGAAGCCTGATGGCGGCTGCGCGAGCCGGTCCACCTCTTCCTTCAGGGCCACGATCTGGTCACGTGCTTCACGCAGCGTTCCGGCTAGCCGTTCATTCTGCCCGGTGACGCCCGCGAGGCTCGCCTCCGTGTCACGCAGCCGCTCCTCAACCAGCCTTGACTGCCTTGGCGAGTCCGCGAGCCTTCGGCGCAACGCCGCGACCTCCTCTTCGAGGAAGGAGATCTGCGTGGTCAGGACCTTGACCTCGTCGTCATATCGTCCGGCGCGTGCGCCGTCGTCACCAGAAGCCACGCCCCTCACCCCCTCCCGAGATCCGACTTACCTAGACCCTACCTATCCAGGACCCTTCCGTAACCTTACGGCAGCCCCTGACACAGCTTTCTCGCGTTACGATCCGGGAACAGCCGGCGGGCGTTTACGGGCACTGCGGCGTATTCGCCGCTGGCTGGCCCGGATCCGCCGCC
>ODAK010002608.1_pt1 | contig 18995 bp, 7 predicted proteins | sample 1539591 | NCBI WGS metagenome assembly ODAK01 (sample SAMEA3539303, study PRJEB22396) | soil metagenome | biome: tundra; feature: field; material: soil | place: USA | collected 2010-05 | depth 0.15 m | reverse complement strand
GGCAGTCGAACAAGCCTGGCGCGCCGGTATCGTGGTAGTTGTCGCGGCCGGCAACGAAGGGCGCGATAACTCCGTCGGTGAAAATGGCTACGGAACCATTAACTCCCCGGGCAACGATCCTTACGTCATCACGGTGGGCGCAATGAAGACGATGGGGACCACCACCCGGACCGACGACCTGATCGCCAGCTACAGTTCCAAAGGCCCCACGCTGTTCGATCACTACGCCAAACCCGACCTCGTCGCTCCCGGCAACCTGATTGTCTCTACGCTGCCCCCGGGACTCACCCTCTCCAACACGTATCCGAAGAATACCGTCACCGGGAACTACTTCATGTTGAGCGGCACCAGCATGGCGACCCCCGTGGTGAGCGGCGCGGCCGCCCTGCTATTGCAAAAGAATCCTCGCTGGACTCCCGACCAGGTGAAGGCTCGCCTGATGGCGACGGCCAGCAAGAGTTTCCCGGCGTCGAGCATCGCCGTCGACGCTGCCACCGGGGTGTCCTACGTCAGCTACTACGATACCTTCACGGTGGGCGCAGGATACCTGGATATCACGGCAGCGCTGGCCGGCACGCAGGTAGCGAGCGGTTCGGCCGTATCGCCATATATTAACTACAACTCGAAGACGGGTGCGCTCGCCGTCAGCAACGTCGCGGGCGCCAATGTGATCTGGGGATCGAATGTGATCTGGGGATCGAATGTGATCTGGGGATCGAACGTGATCTGGGGATCGAACGTGATTTGGGGCTCGAATGTGATTTGGGGCTCGAACGTGATCTGGGGATCTTCGATGGCTTCCCCCGACCTGGTACATGATGCCGAGAACTAGGCCTTGCGGTAGAACTGCACTCAAGGACGTCGGTACTGAACGTTCGATACTTTTCACAGGGAGCTACGTAAATGACAAAATTCACACTCACTTACGCGTGGACAATTATTGCGATAGGGATTGCCATCCTGGTCAGCGGGGTATGGCAATGGCAATCGGCGAACGGGACGGCCTTTGGCGTGTGCCTCGCCCTGGCCGTCTTCGCATCCACTCTGAAGCTGAAACTGACGGGACTCGAGGAAACCATCTCGCCGGGATTCGTGTTTGTTTTGATTTCGGTGGCCATGTTGAGCTGGACGGAAACAGTAGTCATCGCGGTGGCCTCGGGACTGGTGCAATGTCTATGGAGGGCCAAGACGCCGCCAAGCCCGCTGCAGATCGGTTTTGCCGCAGGCACGATGGCCATGGCAGGCGGTCTGACTCACGGCGTGACCTGGGGCCTGGCCGCCGGGATGCGGGGCACGGACGATATGGCGGTCATTCTGGGTGTGGCCGGGGTGGTGCTGCTGGTTAGCAACACGCTGATCGTCTCCACTATTGTCTGCCTGATCAAGGAAGGGCCATTCGAAATGGTGTGGCGAAGCGTGCAGTGCCGGGCCGTACCCTATTACCTGGCCGGCGGATTGATCGCCGACGTCTGGGTGCGGGCCAAACTCACGGGGCCTACGAGTATCGCGTTGCTGGCGGCGATCAGCGTGTATTTGCTTAGCATGTGCTTCCGCGAACTGGAGCGTTTGGCGTGGCAGCCACAAGCGGTAAGGTTACGGGCGGGGTGAAAGACATTTGATTAGTTGATTATAGGTGCGGGATAAATCCGGTTCTTGGTTTTCTATTCATTCCACTACTATGGGAGAAGCCACCGCCTTCGAAGGCGGTGGCTTTGGTGTTTTGGTAGCCTCCCTAAAGACGGGGTGAGAAGTGCTCTGTCTGCAGCTCGCTGCTGCGCCAAGCGGCTTACGCAGCCGGGCAGACCACAGACAACGATGGTCTGCCCTACGGAGCTATGGAGCATCCAGTAGCCCACCCAGTACTCACATGACCAGTTCCGCTCGAACTCACGGTATCTATTCTCATGGGTACTACTCGAAAATTCGATCTCGCCTTACGCTCGAATTTGGACACAATGTCCCGGCAATGCGCCCACGACGGCATCGCGGTGATTCTTCAGATGTTGCCCGCGTTGTCCTTTTTTGAAGGGACAGATTGTCCCTTTTGCGGAGCCTCTCGGCGTCGTAGTGAAATATAGAGTAATCAATGACATACATGGAGTTTCAGAGTGGAAGGTCGAGTGTATTTGGAGGAGTCATGAAAAAGAATCGCGGTCAGTTTTGGTTGAATCGGAAAGTAGCGGTTTTCAGTATCCTGCTGCTCTGTGGGCTCCAGGCGTTTGGCGCCGCCGCGGCGAGAATTAAGCGGCCCAAGGCCGGCGAGACAGTTGAGGTCCTGGTGCAATATGCGACCCAGCCGACGGAAGAGCACCATCGAAGAGTTACTAATTTCAACGGCCGCGTACGAGCCACCTTCGAAAACATTCCGGTGGCTCACTACGATGTAACTCCGGAGGCGCTCGCGGACCTCGAAGCTAACCCCGATGTGATATCGATCAATCCGAACCTGCCCGTGGGAGCGTTTGTCGACCGTGCAACGAACTCGGCGGACTTCTGGCCTCTCTCGGATCACTACGTGGCCATCAATCGCGGCAAGGCAGAGGGGATCGGCGTGGCGATTCTGGACAGCGGCATCGACGCGGCGCATCCGAACTTCAATTGTTGGGCGTGCACCGCGACGCGCATCGTTTACAGCCAGAGTTTCGTTGGAGGCGACACCAACGATGGGTTCGGCCACGGCACGCACGTGGCGGGCATCGCCGTCGGAGTCGACAACGTTACGGGACACAGTGCAAACAGTACCCGGGACTTTTACGGGGTGGCGATGGATGCCAATATCATCAACCTGAAAGTTCTGAACTCAACCGGCAGCGGAACCGATGCTTCGGTCATCGCCGGCATCAACCGCGCCATCGCACTTAAGAGCACTTACAATATCCGGGTGATCAACCTGTCGCTGGGCCGGCCGATCGCTCAATCCTATAAGACCGATCCTCTTTGCCAGGCGGTGGAATCCGCCTGGAAGGCAGGAATTGTGGTGGTGGTCGCGGCGGGCAACAACGGGCGCGATAATTCGCTGGCCACAGGCGGCTACGGCACCATCACCGCGCCGGGTAACGACCCCTACGTCATTACCGTGGGCGCAAGCAACGACAACGGAGACTACAACCGCGCGAACGATATCATGACGACCTACAGTTCGAAGGGACCTACCGCCATCGACCACATCGTGAAGCCGGATCTAGTGGCGCCCGGAAATCGGATTGTGTCAGCCCAATCGCCGGGGTCCACACTGGTCACACAGTATCCCACGAATCAGATTGCGACCGACATTTATAATCCAACGGGTTCGTCGGCCTACTCTCCCTACTTCTTCACCTTGTCGGGAACCAGCATGGCGACGCCGATCGTCAGCGGCGCGGCGGCGATGTTGATCGATCAGAATTCGGCCATCACGCCGGATCAGGTGAAGGCCAAGCTGATGCGGACCGCGTGGCGCGGCTTCCCGTACACGATGAAGATCCCGTTCACCGATCCTACGACCGGCGTCACGACCAATTACGTGGAGAATGCCGATCTCTTCACCATCGGCGCGGGGTTGGTGGATATCTGGGCGGCTTATAACGATACGACGATGCCTGCCGGGTCGGCCACGTCACCCTCGGTGTCAGTTAACCGTTACGGGACCGTCCAAATGACGTTGAATTCCACCAGCGCGACCAACGTGATCTGGGGAAGCACCTCGCCTTTCGCTACCAACGTGATCTGGGGATCGAATGTCAGCGGCACGAACGTGATCTGGGGATCGAATGTGATTTGGGGCTCGAATGTAATCTGGGGGTCGAATGTGATCTGGGGATCGAACGTGATCTGGGGAAGCACTTCTCTATGGGCTGCCTCGACACCGGGCGCCGAACTCCTTACCGTCGCGATCAACGGAGATATGTAAAGTAAAACATGGGCCACGGATGAACACGGATTGAAAACGAAGGTTTGTCTGTGGCCCAACAGACTGAAGTCTGTGTTACGCGCAGCCGAACCAGGTCTGTCACACAAGGCGTTACGTATTCAGAAATTCTACGAGGGCGGAATGGAAGAAGAGCGAGCCGTAGGTGGGGTTCACGGGGTGAATGATCAGGGCGTCCACGGCATTGGCGACCGTTCTGCAGGGCTCGCGGAGCGCCATGAAATACGGACATACAAAGCTTGCGCCCAGATCGCGATGGTACTTCAAGGCCCGGAGGAAAACATCCTTGCTCATATACTTTCCCATGCGTGGGTGAAGCTCCGGCACCGCATACCTCCGGCCTTGGGTGAAATTGGATAGTCCCCGGTAAATCGCGGTGCCGCCGTAGAGGTCCACTCCGGGCGCGAAGAGCTCCTGCGGAGGAAGGTCGGCGGTGACGGCGAAAGCTACCCGATTCCAGCACCCTTCAAATTGCGCCATCATCTGGTGCGAATAGAGTTTTTGGGGATCTACGCCGGCTTCCAGGGCGAGCTTCGCGAACTTCAGCAGGAGTGCGTTGACTTGATACTCCCTGAACATCTGCCACTCGGCTGCAAAGGGGTTGAACAACAGATGCAGGCCCTGCGGCGGATGATCCAGACAGACAACCTTGCCCCTGGGGTCGGCGAGTTCCGGCAGATCGTCCAAACCGCGGAAGCTGTTTTCGGGGGGCGGCGGAGCAGCGCGCTCGCCCATGATGACGAACCGGCGCCCCACCAGGAAACGGCGGCCATCGCATTGAGCCACTACATGGATGACGTGGGGACCGGCGGCGAGGCCGCGATAATCGAGGTCGAAGCGAAACCCGATGTCGCTGTCCCGCAACCACGGGATGGCTTCGTAAACATCCAGGCGATTCAACCCGTACTCAGCCTCGCCTACAGGTACGCCGTTGAGATACACGTCCAGGACGCCGTCAGCCAGTGCCGCAGCCCAGCCGAAAATGGGAAGCATGCCGTTCGAATAGGAATCCATGTGCTGCCAGCGCGGCGCGTCGGGGTCGGTTCTCCGGTCGCAGCGGGGAGGCTCGACTTCTTCCCAGGTCTGGAACGGAGTTCCCAAGCGGTCATTCAGTTGGGCCAAGCCGGCGTACCTGGGTTTCAACCACTCCCTGAAATCGCGCACGGACGCGGGGGAATAATCGGTCATGCGGGCGCCCTCAAATCGCCCGGCTGCCATGGGGTCGGCGAGTTCGGAAAGGAAGTGATGGAGTTCTCCGGCCAGGGTGATGGCCTGAATAATGCCCGGATGCCGGCGGTCGAAGGCGACGAGCATCTGCATGGCCTGCCGGAAGCCGCCGAAGCGGTAATGGTTCAACGGGATACTGTCGTCGAGCGAAAAGGTGGGGGCGAATACCGCGTTCTCGTAATAAACCTCCTGGACTCGAGAACCATCGTTCAAGCAGGCAAAGGAGCTTTCATGGGTCATCAATTCGTCTACCAGGGGGCCTTCGCCGACGAAATGGTTGGCGCGAAGGTTGATCACCACGGGCCGGCCGACCTCGAGGAAAAGGTCGGTAAAGAAGTTCATCCGGGAAGGGTCGAAGGTCCATCGTCCCGAAGAGTTTTTGGCGAACAGATCGTAGACATTGATGGCCAGCGTGTAGCCGAGGCGGATAGGCCCGCGGGCGTTGCGCGGCTGGAGCGAATCCAAGTGATTCTGCAGCAGCAGACCTGGGGTGAGGCCGTTTTTCTGGAGAAGAGTAAGAGCGTATGAACCGCGGTACCGTTGGTTGAGGCTCCCCACCTCAATCCAGGGCGCCACTAGAAAAGACGAATCCCGATCGGGCATCAAATTCAAGTTTCGCACGCCGGCAATCGGCGTTGGCTGCTGAGCAGCAATCCAGAGGGCGCCCCGGACGGCGAAAAACGAATCGGTGGCGCCCTGCCGTAAGAGCGCGGTCGACGTGGCGCTCTCAAAAACATAAGGAGCAGGGATGAACGCGGATCAACGCAGATAAGACCAGCAGACTGAAGAAAAATAAGTTGTGGCCTCCCACATGGGGCGCGACGTAACGCAGATCAACAGGATTCTTATCTGCGTTGATCTGCGTTCATCCCTGCTATCTCTCCTTGCTTGAGCAGAGTCTGTGTTACGTTCACATATAAATGGATCAGAGGATCGTTAGCCTGGGTGGCAATTGCATGGTCACCATGGAGGTGCGGAAGTTTTTCGGCATCAAGGCGGCCAACCTGTTCGACTGGTGGATTACACCAGGCGATGCACTGGTGCGGCTGATTGAAAATGATTTCGCCGAACTGTTTTCGCGGGAGAACCTCAAGATGGTCGGTGACCGGCGATCGGTCGCCAACCTGCGCTACGGCATTCTGCATCACCATGATTTTCCCAGGAACGACGAAGAAGATCGCGTAATAGCTATTGAGGAGCAGGCTATACAGAGCAATCTGGGCAAGTTCGCCTACCTGAAAAAAAGATGGGACGATCTGGCCGATAGCCAAGGCCCGGTGCTGTTCGTGCGTTTTGGATGGAGCATGAACGAGGGCTTACTCGCCGGCATTCCCGTGGATCCCATCGGCGCAGACCCGGTCAGACTCATCGCCGCCCTGGACCGCAAATTTCCGCTCCTGGACTACCAGATCCTGTTGATCGATGCTCCCGAGGTCATGCTGGAGCACCAGAAAGTCATATACCGGAACAGCCACGCTTTTACCGAGGCGGGGGAGTGCCTGAATGCCGCAAACCTGGTATGGAAAGACAATAGCGCGATCTTCTCGCGGGTTTTCTCGAGTGTCGGTCTGCGGTAGCGGCGACAACGCTGAAGGTTATAATTGTGATTCTACGCGTCGCTCCAGCTATGTCCATATCTATCCGCTCTAACAGCGTTCTGGCCATTACCGTACTTGCCTCCCTCTCCTGCGGCACAAAGAACGTTGAACGTACTCCTCCGCCCGCCGCCTGGGCTGCGGGAGTCAGCCAGAATCTGGCACGCAGCGCAGCGGCGGCTACAGTGGCTTCATGTGTTCTCGACAACATCGGCCAGGTGAGTAATCCGGCGGCGCAAAAGTCCGTTCAGGTACCGGGAGATACTGCATTCGGCATGACCGGCTGGGCGATCGACGAGGTCAACAAAAGTACGGCAGGAGGAGTCGACGAAGTCATCGATGGGGCGCCGTACAGCGCACGCTATGGTACCGAGCGCGCAGACGTGGCTGCGCACTTTAACCAACCGAATTACCGCAATTCAGGCTTTGAGTTGATGGTGGCGCCGGGACAGTTGACCAAAGGACCACACTCTGTTTCTATCCGCGTAATTTCCAGCGATAAGAAATCCTACTACCAGGGTCCGGTGGTTCAGTTTTCGGTGAACTAGCTGGACAGACTAAAGTCTGTCCCACAAGAACAATTTGAGTATATTAGCGCAAGTGTTGACGTTTCCCGGCGTAATTCTGCCTGCCTTTGTGGGGTTGGCGTTGCTGTTGGCGGTGTTGCGCCCGAACTTGTCCTGGCGTTATCGCGACATCCTAGTGGTTGTCTGCGTTGTCCTGGCGGCTTATTGCGCGTTGCCGAGGCCGCGGGGGGAAGCGGCGGCCAAGTCCGAACCCGCGATTGAAGTGGACATGCTGGTCAGCGGCGGGAATATGGTCGAGCTATGGGTTAATGACTGGCAGCATCCTTCGGAGCAATTGCCGGTAATGGCGGGGGAACGGCATGTTTACCGGTTCAAAAAGGTCCCTGGCGACATTACTCTGTTGCGGCTCGACCCCACCGAGCAACCGGGCGCCCGGGGGGTGATCTACAGTCTGGCGGTGAAGGCCGGCGATCGAATCCTGCAGCAATTCGGGCCGGCCGAGCTGAGGAATTGGACGCTGGTCAATCTTGCGGCGCCGAAAGAGGAGAACGGCGGCCTCGAGCTCGCCGATACCAACGACGATCCTATTCTTTGGACCTCACTGAGGACCCCGCTGCATTTACCCGAAGACCGATCGCCGGCGCCGGCGTGGCTGCGGTGGCTGGGCATCTACTGGCCCTTTCTGGCGTTACTGGCCGGAGGGCTGGCGCTTCTGCTGGCGCGCCGTTCTCCTCTGCTTAGCCGCCCCTGTCCGGATTGGGGCGGGTGGGCAGGCCGGAGACCCGCCCTCCTGCTGGCGGCATTACTGGCCGCAGGCGTCGTCGTCTATGTGCATAGTCAAAACGCCGGCTTGGAGACCAGTATTGAGGTGGACATGCTGGTCAGCCGCGGGAATGCGGTCGAGCTATATTTCAATGACTGGCATCAACCGCCTGTCAGGCTGCCGGTGATTGCGGGCCAGAGGCATGTTTACCGGTTCGATAATCTTCCCCAGCAAATTACCCGGATACGGTTGGATCCGACGGACCTGCCGGATGCCAGAGTCATAATCTACAGCCTGACCGTGAAGATGCCGAATCAGGTATTGCGGCAATTCGGACCGGAGGAGCTGAAACACTGGACGCTCGTCAATCTTTCCACACCGAAAGAGGAGGACGGGGGGCTGGCACTCGACGATACGAACAACGACCCCCTGCTGTGGACCCCGTTGGAATTACCAGTACCGGGCAGCCGGTTGCAGGTGATGGCCGCCGCCTTGATTGAGACGCCCGACGCACCCTTTCTGCTCGCCATAACTGCGTTCCTGCTGGTGCTGCTGGGGCGCATGTTCACCCGTACAGGCCGGATGCAGGCGCTGCTGATTGCGGTGGCCATTGGCATGGCATTTCCCGTCGTGCTGCCGGTGATGAAACTCCGCCTGCCGCTGCTTCCGGTTACGGCGACGGTCGGATATGCCAATTACATCGGCTATCCCAAGGCTCACGACTACCTTGCAGCACTTACGCTGATGCTCCTGTGTATGGGCCTGAGCTATGTCTTCGCCAGATTGGCAGGAGACGGCCAGGAGGAACCGGAAGAGACGGTCGCCGCCAGCCGGCAGTCGAAAGTCCGGATTACCATTGCGGCGGTGTTCGGAATGGTGTTCGTGTATTATCTGCCGAGCCTGACCGGAGCGCTCCAGGACCTGCGCCAGACGGTGTATCAGAAGCATCTCTGGGATGACACGAACTGGCTGCTGTGGGCCTTTATGGTGAACGCAGGGCTACGCCCCTTGCGGGATTTCTGGTTTCCATACAGCGGGTCCTACCTGTCATTGCTGCCTGGCCCGGCGGGATGGCTGGCAGGGGTGGCTCACTGCACGCTTGTGCTGGGGGTCCTGTTTCTGGCTTTGTTAAAGGCCACCGGGCGGAAACTCGCGCACGCCCTGGCAATCTTCGGCTTAATTGCGATACCTGTGTTGCTGGACATGCTGCCCGGGTGGAACCGCTATTTGCTGGCCGTGGATGTCGCGCTTCTCTGTGTCGTGGTGGGCGATAGCGCCCGCCTGGAATGGAAGAAGCATGCGCCCTTTGCGGTGTTCGTGGGCTATGTGTTCTTTTACGAGCCGACTCAATTGGTTTATTCCGGCGCAGGAATCGGACTGCACATCATGGCGATGGCGCTCAACCGCTTTCACGGGCGTTCGGTCCGGGAGCGCCTGGCGGCAAGCGCCCAAGTGCTGAAGCAACGTTTGGTTTGCGTGGGGATTCCGATGCTGGCGGGGGTCGCCGCCGGTTCACTGGTTTTCGCGATGAACGGAATGCTGCCGGGCTTGTGGGATTTCGAAATGAGTCTCGGCGACCAGGGAAATTACGCTGCTGTTCCGGCCGATGTAGGCAGATGGGTGCTGCCGGTATTGCAGCCGGAAACGGTGTTTCTGTTGATGTTCCTGCTCGCGAGCTACACGGTTTACCGGTGGGTCCGGATGAAGGGCCGGCCCGATCCATTGGGAGCCATCCTGGTGGCGCTCTCCGGCACGGCGTTTATGGCCATGCAGAAGCAACTGTTGCGGCCGCATGTGATGACGCAGTTGCGAGTCTATCCCTACGTGGCGCTACTCATTTTCGGACTGATCGCCTGGCGCGAGCGCAAGCCGGTATCCCGCGTCATCATCGCGGCATTCCTGGGCTGCATCCTGGGGATCGCGGTGAGCCGGGGCGCGGTGTGGGCGATATACACGCAGGGCGTGGAGACCGCTCCCGCGAAGGTCGCGAGCTCGATCGACGCACTCCTGCACCATGCGAAAGAATTCGAGCAAGTCGACTCGACGCTGTATTCCCGGTTCCGTTTCCAAGGCTTCGACGCACAGAACGCGGTGGTGGACAACCTCATCCAAAATTGCGGCCTGCGCGATGAAGAAAGCGTATACGTGCTGGGCGATGAGTCCATCTTCTATATTTTGCTGAACAAGTACCCGCCTTACATCAGCAATTCGTATAACGATTCGCCCATCTACGAACAGCAAAAAGTTCTGGACTGGTTTGAGCGGAAGCGGCCGCGTTTTGTCATCTGGGCGCCCGGCGATGCAATCTATGACGCCGTGCCGCACGTGGTGCGCCTGCCGTTGATTTATACCTATGTGATCGGGCATTACGAGTTGTTGCGCGAGATGGGTCCATATCAAATTCTCGCGGAGAGGCCGCCCAACCGGCCGCCGGACCTGGGATACTGGCGGCGCATGCTGGGGGACCGGGTGGATCTCGGACATATACCCGGCCGTGCGCGCCTCGCGGAGTATGCGGCGTGCGACGGAGAGGTAGCCCGTTGCGACGCGGTCCTGGTGGTGAGGTATCCGCCATCGAGCCCGGTAGCAAAGGGTAAATTGACCGTCGATATCGAAGCGCCGGGCGGACTTTTCCGGGCCCAGTTCGACGTGGCGCCGGAGGAACGGGAATATGTGGTCAATCTGAACCGGTTGTGGTTCTGGAGGCTGCTGGCGGATTCGGGGGCGCCGCGGATTACCGCCGAAGATGCCGCTGCGGAGGCGGCGATGGATTATCGGAGGGAGCGGAGTCCGGTGTTGTACTAAACTCGGCCTAGCTTAGCTCCGTTTGGAGACTTGTAGCGGGGCGTCTCCGTTTGCGTGGCACTACAAAAAGAGTTACATTCGGGGTTGAGATACGAATGGGATAAAGCGAAGAATCCGCAGCAACTTCGTCAAGCATGGTTTGAAGTTTGAGGACGCCCTACGGGTATTTTCGAGGCAAAGTCTGTCACACAGGGACAGGTTAGTGTTGCAGCGCGTGAGGCCAGCCCAGGGCCAGCCATTGTCCCCAGCCTGAACCTTTATCCTCCGCGAAGACTTCGACGGTGATCTCCCGGCCTGGAGGCAGATCGGGATGCCAGGCCCACCAGGCGGTACGGGTGGGCGGCGGATTTATCTGCGCCAATACCTCTTTGGTTACGGCATCGCGGACGACTACCGACAAGTTGTGAGTGTCGGGACCTGTAACCATCGGGATCGCAATCCCGGTACGGCTGTCGAGATGGAATGGCCCCAGGCGTATCGATCCCGTGCCGGCATCGGGGAAGGATCCAAAGACCCGGCCATCGACCGGTGAGGCGCCGGGGCCACCCAGTCCTTTGTAATAGCCGTCCGGAACCCAGGCGCCGGTGATTTCGGGGGGGGAATCAGGTAAACGGGGCCCCAATTCCTTGAAGGTTACTTCCGTACCCGCGGGGTGTAAGTCCCGGGTTCCAAGGGCGCACAACGATCGTTCATCGGCCTCTACTGCATAGGCTGTGATGCGTCTGGGCTGACCGTTGACGTAGCCCTTCCAGGTCGACGCCACGTACCGCTCGGAGGGAAATCCGGCTAAGGCGATGCCCGCAATCAGGCCTGCATCATCGGCGAGGACGATATAACGAGGCGACTCGCCAGCGTGGTTGTCCCAAGCCCAACCGGTGGTGCGCCAACCTGGCCGCAAGGGCGAGGGTACCGGCAGGGCCTCCTCAAACACGCCCTGGCACGCGCCCGGAGTGCGATCGATGGTGAAACGGCGGTTCAGCGGAATACCAGGCCAGTGGCTCCATTCCTCGGTAAAGATGGTGAGGCGTTCTTTTTTCAGGTAATCGATCGCGTCCAGGGCAATGCGGGGTGTGTGATAGAGCCAGTACCACGCTTCAGGATCGGTAACATTGTCTACTACCGCAGCCTCGCCGAGGTGCTCCATATACACCCGCTCATGGAGGGCAATCAACATGGCTCGCTGGTGGATCGCTATGCCCACCAGCATGGCGGCACACAGCGCGCCATACAGCGGGACGCGAGGCGCACGGCGGAGAAGCGGCCAGGCCGCGAGCAGCATCGACACCCAAAACAGATAGGACGGTGTGAGATACCTCGGCGCGTAAATCTCCAACAGAGTTCCACCCGAGCGGCCATAGGCGATCATAGCGGAGGAGGCGGCCAGAAAAAGGCAATAAAACACCAGCATGGCTTGGGCGCTGTTATATTGCTCACGACGTCGCCAGAGCAACACGAATCCCGCCAGCAGCGCGACCAGCAGCAACGCGCCTGGGATGGCTGCACAGGCGATGCGGAAGGTCTCGCTGTCGCGCAAGAGCGCGAGCGCGATCACCGGCGAACCCAGATGACCGAACCAGAACACCAACGCCCGCGGTAATCGCTCCGATGCGGACATGGGACCGGGTACGACGAACTCATGCCAGTTGTAAAAGTAGGAAACTGCGATGAACAGCCCGCTTGCGGCAATGGCCAGGACCCAGCGCCTGGGCATCCGCAACCAGACCGCGGCGAGCAGCATTACGGGCCATATCAAAATGCCGTTGGCCATCGAATAAGTGGCCAAGGTTGCCAGGGCGATGCTTCCCGTAAGCCAGGAGGCGGCCGGGAGGTCGCTTGCGGACGAGGGCGTCCGCCCCACAGCACTTGAAATGGTGATGCTTTTGGAGAGCGCGAACAGGGCTGCGGCGGCGAAGCAGTACACCAGGGGGAACTGAACCTGGAAGGGGAAAACAAAATTCATCCACTGCTGTATGGAAAAGATACAGGATGCGATCACCGCGGCGAGGAGTATGCGCTCCGCGCGATCCTGACGGTACGCGCTCCCGGAAAGCCGCCACAATAAGAACCCCGTCAGCGCCTGGAGACCGAAGGCGCAAACCAGCAGGAACCATCCCCGGGCGTGAAAGACCAGGTGATCGACGGCGAACAGCACTTTGGCTACGACGAGGCGATGGTCGACGTGCTCGCGGAAGAACCAGGACGGACTATAGTGGTCGGTGACATAGGTAATCCAGCGATCCCAATCGTCGCCGACGGGGATTGCAACCCAGCCGAAACGGACAATATTGATGGTGCTCAGCAATATCCAGAGGGCCAGCGCAACCGCTAAGACTGTCAACAGTGTGGCCGGCCTGAAGGCGCGCACCCGAGGGAGGGGTGAATGCGGCATGAAGCGAAAGTCCAGCATGCGATGAAAAGACAACGGGAGCTCCGGAACCTGCAGAGGTTGGCCTGAAAGCGCCGCTGCGGGGGTCCGGGCCGGCCGGAGGGCGAAGCCGGCGAGGAGTGCACAGATGGCGATAGCCGAGATCAGGCAGAGCGCGCCTAGAACGGAATTCACAGGGCCCAGGTCCGAGCCGGCGCCGGGTGGCGGCGGGATGGGTGTAAGCCAGACGAACAAAGCGGTGTTCCACACAACCTGCACGGTGGTGGCAGCGACCGCGAGCCAGGGACGAACAGCCCAGAATGCGAGGCACGAGCCCGCTAACGCCAGGATTTCCGTCAGGTACGTGCCCTGATGCGGGAAAGTAGCACCCGGTCCGAACATGAGCAGGCACCAGAGAGCCAGCGTCAGCCCGGTCAACAGCCAGATCCGGGAGGCCGCTATGAATTCGGCGCTATTGGGCCGCCATCGGCGGGACAGGCTCAGCAGCAGTAGCGCCAAGGGTCCCAAAATGGCGAGACCGATACTCGGAATCCAATAGAGGATCGTGGCTCGCCGGAGAAAGCCAGCGGCATCGGGGCTGAGAGTTGAGCTGAACACGCCGATCTCCCGCAGGTATTGCGGTATGTTTCCCCCGACAAGTTTGAAGTTACTGGCTTTAAGCTGGATCAGCTCGCCGGATGTCAGCTTGCCGTAATTGCCGAACAGGAGGTGACTGAAAGTTTCATGCGGGCCGGGATGTTCGGTTCCAGCCAGGTGCCATTTCAAAAGACGGTCTCCGGGCGGCTCATAGAGCTTCTGATAGAGCGTCCAGGGAAGGTACAAGAGCACCGCGGTAACGGCCATGCCGGTCAGGAACCTGCGGCTGGGAAAACGGCGCATGAGCAGCATGCAGGCAGCTATACCGAGTATTGCGAACATGCTGCCGCCGTGGCACAACATGGCGAACGCGGCGATGGCTCCCAGCATGGCACCGATGGCTGTCCGATCGCGAACCGGTTGATAACGGCCTGTCAGAAGATAGGCAGCCAGGATCAGGAGGAAGGCAACGGGAAAGAGTTTCGGCCAGGTGAAAAACCCATTGACCAGCGTAAAGCCGGAGAGGAAGCAGGCCGCGAGAGCCAGGGCCAGGGGCCGGCGATCGATTTTGCAGGCTATCAGGAAGCTCCAGAGCGCCGCTAAAAATGAGCACTGGAGGATCACGGACAACGCCAGATAGGAGAGATTGCGATTGCCGGAAGTCCAGGGATAGGTCCAGATCGTGTTGCCGGCTTGCAGCGGCGGACGGTCGCTCGAAAGCCAGTCGGCCATTATGGGCTTGGGAATCTTGCCGGCATAGAGACCGTCGGCGAAAAGTTTCGGGATCTCGTTATCGCCGGCCAGTACAGGCGGGCCGAACCGGCCGGCGGCCAGGGAGAGCGGCGAAGCTTCTCCTCCATGCAGCAAACCGAGCGACAGGATGAAAATGCCGGCGAGGACTACCAGCGCACCTGGCGCGATTAACTGCCGGAGCGGCCAGAGTCTCGAGCGTCGGCCCGGCGAGAGTGAAACATATACGATAAAGCCGCAACACGCGAGCCAACCGGCATAACTGAATAGCATACCGAGCACGCTGCTACAGAAGTAGATCCAGAAAGCCGCGTATCCCGTAAAGCCGATAGCGAGGAAGGCCGTGGCAGTGAGGTCCAGTAAATCTTCCACGCCATAGAGCGCCGCCAGCGTGCAGGCGGCTACCGAAGGGATCAGGAGGAGCAACGCGAGGAAGAGAACCAGGCCGAGGAGTTTCACCGCACTGGAGGCTTCCGCTTTCAAGTCCGCGGGAACGGGCTCGCTGAAGCCGATCCAGCCACCGGGTCCGGAGGCCTGGTCTCCGGCCAGAATCCGGATGCTCTGCCCTTTCCATTCAGCCGGCAAACGGAAATGATATAACTGCCACATTTCCCGCGGCGAGGCTGGGGCGGCAAGGAGAACCTGGAGCCCCGATTGCACGTTTTCGACCGCCAGGCGGATACCCGGGGTGCCAGGGTAGCCCGCGATGTAGACATGGATGTACGAGCCGGCTATGACTGGCCGGGATGCCGCCCAACCCATATCCGCATCGCCGTTCTTACAGAATGACCCCCATGTGGCGATGCCTGGAGGCCGGCCATTGGCCGGCCATTGGGTGGTGGAATATACGCCATTGGGGCAAAACCCGGTGTGCGGCGCATGGGTATCGATGAGCGGCAAAAGCGACGGCGCGGGAAGCAGCGGCAGGCTGAAACCGAACCAGCCGGAGGGTCCGGTGGCGCGATCCTCGGCGATCAAGCGGACGGGTTTGCCAATCCATTCAGGGGGTAGAGGCAGATTATTCGGCTGCCATTCTTCCGCGGGCGTGGCGTGGGGACGAAGGTCGGTTTCCTCTCCGGATTGCAGGTTCTTCAGAATCAGACGGCGGCCCGGCAGACCGGGATAACCCGCCAGATACAGATTGAGAGCGGAAGGCGCCAGAAATTCCTGCGATTCCAAGCGGCCCACATCATCGTTGCCGTTGCTGCAGAAAGACCCCCAGGTGCTCAAGCCATCGGGGCGCCGGCCTCCCGGCCAGCGCGTGTCACCGTAGACGCCGTTGGAGCAGAACCCATGGTTGACAGCCAGGCCAGGGGAAAGCAGCGTGGAATCGGACCGCACTGCTGGGGGAATAAGCGCGGGAATAGGCGCGGGAGCCAGCGCAGATGAGGTGTCCAGGGAACGTGGTAACCCGATCGCCAGCCATTCTCCAAGACCGGAACCGGAGTCCTCCGCCACAATTTCAATGGTTGCATCCGGCTCTGGAGGCATCGCCACTTTCCACGCCCACCAGTCGTTGCGCAGCGGTGGCGGATCCAGGTAACCGATCAGTTTGCCGGTTTTGGCGTTCAGGACCTTCACCGAGAGGCCGGCATTGCCTGCAGGGTTTCTTCCCGTCACAAGGGGAATGGCAATGGAAGTCTGTTGCCCGATGTGAAACGGGCCGAGGCGGAGACTTCCGGCATGGGCATCGCTTCCGCTCCAGGTGCCATAGATCGTACCGTCCACAAGCGGCCGTCCGGCATCCGGAGCATATCCGTCCCTGGTCCAGGAGCCTTGAATCGCGACCGGGCCGCCGGTCAGTTCAGCGCCCACCTGGTAGACGACCGAATGGGGTACTCCGATTGCCAGCCATTGCCCCCAAGCCGAGCCGGCGTCCTCTGCCACAATCTCGATGCCGGCCTCCGGCTCCGGGGGCAACGCCACATTCCACGACCACCATTTGTCATGCCGTGGAAGGGGGCTCAAAGAGGCAATCGGTTTGCCCGTCTTAGTATTCAGAACCTGCACGGAAAGGCCGCCGCTATCGGGTCCAGTCACCAGGGGGATGGCGATGGCAGCCGGTTGCCTGATCCGATAAGGCCCGAGACGCAGGCTTCCGACATTGGCGTCGCTACCACTCCACGAGCCGTAAACGGCGCCATCCACGGGAGCGCGGCCGGCGTCCGGATGATATCCATCGGGGGTCCAGGCGCCCTTAATCGCAACGGCGCCTCCGGTCAAAGCAGGTCCAGGACGCGTGAAGGCGACTTCGGCGATTTCGTCGCCGCGGGGCCGCTTCTTGAAAAGATAAAAACACAGGTCGACATTCGCTTCGAAGTGGAAGATTCCGGGGGTATGTTGAGGGTCGGATTGAAAGACCTTGGCGAGCTGGTAGGAGGTCTCCATGAAGTTCGCGTTCATCGGCAGGCTGCCATAAAAACCCTCCCATTCGTTCCGCCTCAACACGATCCAATCCGGTTTGAAGGCCTCCAGGATGCGATCTAATGAGCCGGGATGCGCCTTCAGAAGGTCGGTAACTTCACTACTCGCCAACCCGGGGTAGTCGTATACGGGCAATCTGGAATAGTAGGCAACATAGCCCAGCGACTCGGAGCCCACGGTCTCGCCCGATTTCTTATGGGCAAAGATGTATTGTCCGATGGACTTGCGTACGGGGTTTTCCACGTACTCCTGGATATCTTTTTCGGCCTTGAAGGTAACCGGCACAATGGCAATGAAGGACAAAACATAGGCAACACACAGGACCCCCGATAGCGCTGGAATCCAGGCCGGCGGGAGCAGGGTGTCGAAGAGAGCGCCGAGCGCCAATACCAACAACAGACAGTTGATGGCACTGAAGGGAACCAGATACCACCCGAAAATGGTGGGAACGAAATAGACGTAGTAAATGGAATAAACCACCAGACTGCCCAGTGGGATGATGTAGAACTTGCGAAAGCGGAAGGCCATCGCGAGGGTTCCGAGCAGAATCATAGCGGTACAGATACGCGAGATCAGTCCGCCATCGGCAAACTTAAGGAAGCCGCCTCCGTGCCCGGCGAAGGACGGACCTAGGGGTAGAAAAATATGGTCGTGAACCAGCTCCCAGGTATTGGACCAGAAGTTGTGGGAAAAAAGAGCGGTGTGGGAGGTCCAGAGTGTATAACCCAGGCTCTTGGCGATGATCGTGTGGGGTACGGGGGAACCGTAATAGAGGGTGGTAAAAATAAGCCACGGGGCGTACACGGCGCCGGCAATCGCAAGGGTTCGGAGTAACGCCGATCGCTTAGTGACGAAGATGTACAAGACGACGGGTATGAGAAACAGGGCCAGGTCCGGCCTGGCGTAGAGGCACAGTGCCATGGAGATCCCGAGAGCGGTGAAGTTTTCTTCGAGCGCCGTATAGAGCGTCAGAAAGAGGACAAACACGACGACCTGGGTTTCCATTCCCGCCATGCCCCAGAGGATCTGATGGTGTTCGAAGGCCAGATAACCACAGAGCAGGTAGACCAGCCATAGGTTTAAATGGAAGATCCGGTGACCGGCAATGGAGGCCGCGAGGAGGATGGTTGGAATGGCAATCAGGGCGGAAACGAGCTTCAGGAATAAGATTCCCCAGCCCACATGGACCAGGTCGGCGGCCAGAGGGATCAGGACGCTTAAGGGACTGGTGAAGCCATGCAGGGGAGGCAGGCCGGGGTGATGGTGGGTGAGACCCAGACCGCTGGCGGCGTTCTCCGAGTGCAGGACACTGATGAGCGCATCTTCCCAAGTCCGGCCCGTGTAAGACCAAAAGAAGAGACGTATGAGGCATGCGGCCAAAGCAATGGCCCAAACGACCCGTCTCTGAACGATGCCGAACCCGGGCAAGAGTGCCGGTTTTAGGGCGTCGGGGAGTGCGGTAGTTTGCATGTCTGTGTCAGGCAACGAGGATCACCGGAGAGGTTGCCGAGGAACTCGGGACGATTTGGAGATGGGCTGCAATCCTCTCTGTCTGGCACAGGTGAGCCGCGCGGCAATCGGCAGGCAACATCCCCTGGGATCTAACGGATTATGATAGCACCGGACGTTCGCTCAGCCAGATGAACATAGGCTTATCTGAGGTTGAGCGGGAATGCCGGACCTCGGGCTAAAGCCTGGCTAAAGCCGCTGGAGCAGGGTGATCACGGGGATACCTCAAGAAAGGGAAATTTACGTACGCTAAGGACTGCCGGGCCTAGCTCCGGGAGGCCGGAGCGTGCGGAAGCCGCCTTTGGCCACTCGCTTATCGGAGTGCCAGAGATAGTCGCCCGTCAGGCCGACGTGCTCCCAGCCGAGCGGCGAGACGTGTTGCAGTAAGGCCGTATCGACGGTCTGAGATTTCCCAAGCAAAGTGACGGCGCGGTCCAGATAGACCGTGTTCCACAGCGTGATGGCGGCGACCACCAGGTTGAGACCGCTGGCGCGATATTGTTGATTCTCGAAGGAACGGTCGCGG
>ODAK010002606.1_pt1 | contig 18999 bp, 18 predicted proteins | sample 1539591 | NCBI WGS metagenome assembly ODAK01 (sample SAMEA3539303, study PRJEB22396) | soil metagenome | biome: tundra; feature: field; material: soil | place: USA | collected 2010-05 | depth 0.15 m | reverse complement strand
CCGAGATCTACCCTCTTTCCCTACACGACGCTCTTCCGATCTCCTCGACGCTCTCTTCTCCCTCGAGGTTCCGCCGATGGGTCTGCTCTTCTCCCCCTCAACCATGGGGCCGCTGTTGCGACTCATCGGCACCGACGCGTGGCGTCCGCTCCCGGCGCCGGCCATCGAAGCCCGCCAGCACGGGTCCCTGCATTCACGCCGTCGTGACAGCGACGCCATCTCACATCACTACGACGTGTCGAATCGTTTCTACGAAATGGTGCTGGGTCCATCCATGACCTACTCGTGTGCGGTGTTCGCCGACCGGGACGACACCCTCGAGGTGGCGCAACGTCGCAAAGTCGATCTCATCTGTCGCAAGCTCGACCTACAGCCGGGCATGCGGCTCCTCGACGTGGGGTGTGGCTGGGGCACCATGGCGATCCACGCCGCCACCAATTACGGCGTGTCGGTGGTCGGTGTCACGTTGTCGACGCAACAACAGGCCTACGCCACCGAGCGCGCGAGGGCGCAGGGGGTCCAGGACCGATGCGAATTCCGCTTGCAGGACTTCCGCGACGTGCGAGACGGTCCCTTCGACGCCATCAGTTCCATCGGCATGAGCGAGCACGTCGGACGACGTTCCCTCGCACCCTACGCCCAGCAGATGTTCGACCTCTTGAAGCCGGGCGGACGCTTCCTCAACCACGCCATCGGACGTCCCGTGTCGATGAAGGACGATCCGCGGCCCACACGACGTTCCGAAGCGTGGCGCCAGACCCAGATTGCCTGGGGAATGCGCGGCCCCTCGCGGGTGGGGAGCGCCTTCATGGAGCGCTACGTCTTCCCCGATGGCGAGCTCCATGACGTGAGCACCATGGTGTCGCTCTTCGAGGCGCATGGACTCGAGGTGCGCCACCTCGAAAGCCTTCGTGAGCACTACGCCTTGACATTGCGACACTGGGTTGACAACCTGGTCAAACGCTTCGACGAGGCCGCGGAAGAGGCGGGGGTGCAACGCGCGCGAGTCTGGCGCCTCTACATGGCCGGTTCGGCGGTCAACTTCGAACAACACCACCTCGAGATTCACCAGGTGCTCACCGTGCGGCCCGATCAAGGCCGAGCTGGCCTCGCGTGGCGACCCCAGTTTGAGCCAAATTTTTGAAACCTCGCGTTGCGCGTGACGTGTGTGTCACCATATGTTGTGGCAAACAAGACCAAGTGGCGTAGCAAATGGGAACTTCACCCCGGCGTTCGCAAGCACAGTGACCTGAGTCTCGGCGAACGCGCCGCCGACAGGATGCGTAACGCGATGGGCTCGTGGCCCTTCGTGTTCGGCTTCTTCGCGGTCATGATCGCCTGGGCGTTGACCAATACCTGGTTGCTCGAACGGGTCCTGCACCACAAGGCCTTCGACCCGTACCCCTACATTTTGTTGAACCTTTTCTTGTCGATGATGGCGGGCGTGCAGGCGGCGGCGCTGCTGATCGCCGCCAAACGCTCCGACGCCATCGCCTCCGAGGTCGCGGTGCACACCGCCGCGAATACCGATGACATCAAGGTACTTCTTGCCGAGAACACCACCTTGACCAGCGAAGTGAAGAGGAACACCGACCTGCTCGACGAGTTGCACCGCCACGTGACCGAGATCGGCAAGCACTTGGGGGCCTTCGCGGGGAACTTCGAGCCCGGCGAGGGACCGGCGACGGAGTCGTGACATTTGCCTGAGGTTCGCTCAGATTTGTCGAACTTCGAACCCTAATTTTGTCAAAAACTTATCTTGTCTCGTTACCTTCTAGGACGTGGACACAGTGACTAAGGGACAGACCGGGGCCAATCGGCCCCGCACGAAGAGGAAGTCAGCGGTCCCTCCGTCCGGGCACCAGGCCACGACGACGCGTGTCCACCTGCCCGGTCGTGCGCCCCAGACCCACGTCGCTCACGTGCTCGAGCTACTCTGTGGCGTCGGTTTCGGCCTGGCCGTCGCCCTGGGCATTTCAGTCGAAGGTCGTGCCGCTCTCGCTAGCGCCGGCGGATGGCCTCTGGCGATTGCTCGCATCAGCGCCTTCTCGGGTTCCTACCTGTTGCTCGTCATGGTGGTCCTCACCGCACGCCTGCCGTGGCTCGAGCGCACCGTGGGTCAAGACAAGCTCGTGCGCTGGCACCGCAAGATCGCCCCGTACGCGGTCTCACTCATTTCACTGCACGTGCTGAGCGTAGTGCTGGGTTACACCCAGATGCTGAAGACCAACGTCTTTCACATGATTTGGAGCTTCTGGGTCAACTACCCCGACATGCTTAGCGCGACCGTGGGTTTCGCCCTGCTGCTGATGGCGGCCTTCACCTCGATACGCATCGCGCGCTCCAAGATGAAGTACGAGACCTGGTGGGTGGTGCACCTCTACACTTACCTCGGCTTGGCCCTGGCCTTCATGCACCAGATCCGCACCGGCGTCATGTTCTTGGGCCACGAGAACACGATTCGGTTCTGGACCACGATGTGGGTGGGCACCGGAGTGACAATCGTCCTGCTGCGCGTCGGCGTCCCACTCGTGCGCAACCGGCAGTACCAGTTGCGCGTGGCCAGTGTCACCGAGGAAGCCCCGAACGTCTACTCGCTCACCGTCACTGGCAAGAACATCAAGAAGATGGCGGTGTCGGGCGGGCAGTTCTTCCAGTGGCGCTTCATGGCCAAGGGACTGTGGTGGCACAGCCACCCCTACTCGCTCTCGGCCCTGCCACGTCCGCCGTTCCTGCGGGTTACCGTCAAGGGGCTCGGTGACCAGTCGAGCGCCGTCGCCCAGCTCAAGCCCGGCACCCGCGTCTTCGTCGAGGGCCCCTACGGCGTCTTCCCGCACCACGCCACCAAGATGGGCGACGTGACTCTGATCGCCGCGGGCGTGGGTATCACGCCGATTCGCGCCATGCTCGAAGACCTCCCCAGTCACGTCAACGTCAACGTCATCGTGCGCGCGACGCGCAGCGAGGACATCGTGCACGCCGAGGAGATGAAGTCGCTGGTCGCCTTGCGTGAGGGTCGTTACCACGAGATCGTCGGCAGCCGCGAGGCCGTGCGACTCGACGACGACCTCATCGAGTTACTGGTACCGAACATCCGATCCAATGACATCTTCGTCTGCGGACCAGCCGGCTTCACCGACGCCATCGTCGCATCGGCGCGACGCCTCGGCATTCCCCACGAGCACGTCCACCACGAGTCCTTCACCTTCTAAGAATCGAGTCCACACCATGCCATCGTCAGAAAGCCATCACTTATGAAGCGCTCCCCCATCGTCGCCGTCGGAACCGTGGTCGGTCTCGCGTCGGTACTGAGTTTCCACACCAGTCCGGTAAAGCTCAACCTCAGCCCCCCATCGGGGTCGACCACCACGGCAGCCCCGGCGACGACCACGACCAAGAAGTCGACGACCACCACGGCGGCCCCGGCGACGACCACGACGACCAAGAAGTCGGGCTCGGGCACCACCACCTCAGTAGCCCCGGCCACCACGACGACGACGGCTGCACCCACGACGACGACCAGCGTGAAACCCACGACGACGACGGTGGCGACGACGGGCATCCGCACCGTCACCGGTCCGCTGGTCAACTACTACTACGGCCAACTCTCGGTGAAGGTCACGGCCAACGGAAAGAAGATCACCGCCGTCACCATCGCGTCGATCTCCGACGGTGGCAACCCGCGTTCGGTCCAGATCGACCAGTACGCCATTCCGATCCTCGAGCCCGAGGCCATCGCCGCGCAGAGCTACAACGTCCAGAGCGTGTCAGGAGCCAGCTACACCAGCGCCGGTTTCGCAATGTCGCTGCAGTACGCGCTCAAGAAGCTCGGCATCTGATGTCCGAGGTGGATGCGTCGACGCGCCACCTCATCGAAGTCATGGGGACGGTCGTCACGATCGATCTCTTCCAGTGCCGCGACGACGACCGCGCGCAACGGGCTCTCGAACGAGCCGGCGGGTTGCTCCACGACGTGGACCGGATCTTTAGCACCTACAAGGAATCGAGTCCGGTTAGCCGCCTGCGCCGCGGCGAGGTCACCCTCGGCGAGACTCCCCCCCAGGTCGCCGACGTGCTCGATCTCTGCCAGCGGGCCAAGTCCCTGAGTGCCGGGTGGTTCGACCCCTGGGCTCTCCCGGGTGGCGTCGATCCCACCGGCTACGTGAAGGGTTGGGCCGCACAACTCGCGCTCGATGAGTTCAGAGGTCTGGAGGTCAGCGGTGTGATCGTCAACGCGGCCGGTGATATCGCCACCTTCGGCGCACCGGCGCCCGACACCGTCTTTCGCACCGGGATTGTCCGACCCGACGACTCCCAACGGTTGGCGGCCGTGGTCGAGTTGCGCGGATGCCTCGCCACGTCGGGCGAGGCCCAGCGCGGCGCGCACCTGTTCAACCCCTTCTCCCGTGAGTTCACGGGGGCCGTGGCCTCGGCCAGTGTGGCAGGTCCCGACTTGGGGCTCTGTGACGCGCTGGCCACGGCCCTGAGCGTCGGCGGCCACGACGTCATGGTCCTCATCGACAAGATCGACGACTACGAGGCCATGACCATCGACGCGGGTGGTTCAATGCGGGCCACACCCGGCTTCCCCTTCGTGCGCGACTAACTCAGCGGCGCACGTGACGCCCGTGCACCGGGGCTAGCAGTATCAATGACAGATACGTCACCACCGCGATGGCGATATGCATCCACACGAGGACGAACACCTCCTGCGCCGATTGCCCGAGGTACCAAATCGCAACGTCGGGGAGGAACATCACCAACGTCACCGCGACCGCGGCGCGCAGGAACAACCACTTGGGCTGCGACGAGATACGCGCGACGACGGGCCAGCCCACGCAGGCGATGAGCACTCCGATGATGGTCAACTTCGAATAGTCCGAGAACTGGAAGTGCGCGTACCCCTTGGTCTTGGGATAGCCCGACACCTCGATGCTCACTAGTGCGGCGTCGGCGGCCAATGATCCGACGATCGCAACCACCGATGCGATGACCACGGCCATCGGCGGCGGCGGCGTCTTGGGGTTGAAATCAATCCGAAAACGCTTGAGCCACGGACGCAGGAACTCCGGGAACATGTCGAGGGTAAGGCCGAAGGCCCGGCGCGGGGCGCGGGGCGGGGCGGGGGGCGTCATGCACCAATCCTAATTTGCGATCAACCCGCCGCTGGGCGCTCGACGACGTCGAGGTCTTCGAGCAGCGTCCTCAATTGTCGACCCATCTCTCGCGGATTACCCACGAGCTCGCCGATCGTCTCACCTTCGAGATCGCTGTCGTCGCCCGGGGCATAGAACGAGACCTGCATCCCGCGGCCGCGCGAATGCACCTTGACGACCCAGGGGAGCCCGATAGTCCCCGAATCGCGCGTGGCCATCACCGCTCCGGTCCGGTCGAGTCCGAGACTCCACAGTGGTGATCGCGCCGCGTCGATCAGTCGCTGAAGAGAGTCGCGTGAGGAAAGGGCCATAGTCCACCCTAGAACGAGTGTGTCACTCGCCGAGGTCGCCCGGGGCGCCAGAAGGCGACTCGCGATTCGAGGGCGGCGCCGACAATGGCCACGGTCATTCGCAACCGACCTCACGGCGTGGCTCGTCAGGTCTCGTCCACTGATTGCCGACCGTAGCGACCGTTCACACGAACTTCGTGGATTCGCTGGCCGCGATCCTCTTGGTGGGTGCCACGTACGTCCATAGGATCAAGCACCAGGCAAAACCCACCTCGAAGACCAACTCACCTTCGAGCATATGGTTGAAACCCCAATCGGGGAGGGACAGGGCGGCCACGATGCCCCCGGCCAGTTGGACGAAAAAAGCGAGCGTCGTCGCGCTACGGCGTTGGCGAAACAGCAAGTAGGTGGAAACGCTCATCTGCGTGACCCCGATGGTAATTCCAATCATCATGTGCGCCCAGTTGAAGAAGGACCCGTGGTTGAACGGGGTGAGGAGCAACATGGGCAACGCTACGGCGATCACTCGCAAACCCGGGGCGAAGATCGGGGGCACATCCAGGGGCGCGAAATACTTCGCGGTCCGCCACATGCCCACTGCCCCCACGCCGTAGCCAGTGGCCACCAGCGGCAACGTCGGGGCGTGCACGCCGTAATACGAGATGCCGTAGACCTCCGCGTCGCGCGGGTAGGCGACGGTCGCACACAACGCCACGCAAACGAAGAAGACCACCTGGGTGGCCACGAGGACCTGTCGCGCCTGAACCGACGCCGGACTCACCTCGACCACTCTGGTCACCCCTGATATCTCACCCGCGACGCCGTGAGTTCAAGGAGGGCTGCCTCGCGCCCGACGTAGTTCTCCACCTTGACCCATTTACCCTCGTCGAGATCCTTGTACACGGTGAAGAAGTGACTGATGCGGTCCAACGTGGCCTTAGGGACGTCGGTGATGTCCTGGGCCGACTTCCACGCCGGATCGTAGGCGGGCACGGTAATGAGTTTGGCATCCTCGCCATTCTCGTCGGTCATATTGCACATGCCCAGCACGCGCACTTCGATGAGGCAACCCGGAAACGTCGGGTACGCGGTCAGCACGAGGGCGTCGAGCGGGTCGCCGTCGCCGCCCAGCGTGTCGGGGATGAAGCCGTACTCAGCGGGGTAACCCATCGACACGATGAGGTGCCGGTCCAACTTCATCATGTTGGTGTCGTGGTCGAGTTCGTACTTGTTCTGACTCCCGGCGGGAATTTCTACGATGACGTTGATGGTCTCCATCGACGTCTCCTTTCGAGTGAAGCGCGCAGCGACACTGCGTCAACCCACTTTACCCAGTCGCCTCTCGTGACCAGTATTGAACTCGTAGAGGTCCTCGACGGCGGCGTACGAGCGGGACCTAGACTCCTGACGGCGTGACGCCCGCGAAAAGTCGGCAAGGAGGCCCCCCGTGGATCGAATCGGTGTGATCGGCTGCGGTCTGATGGGTTCGGGCATCGCCGAAGTCTGCGCCCGTGCCGGCCTCGACGTCGTGGTCGTCGAACGCGATCGAGCGGCGTTGGACCACGGTCGCCAACGACTCGAGGCCTCGCTGCACAGGGCGCGCGACGCGGGCAAACTCAGTCTCGACAACACCGCCTTCGCCCTGGAGCGACTGCACTACAGCATCGATTTCAGCGATCTCGCGGACCTTTCCTTCGTCATCGAGGCGGTGGCCGAGGATCCCCTGGTCAAGCTCTCCGTCTTTCGACGCCTCGACGAGGTCCTGAGGAGCCGCGACGCGATTCTCGCCACCAATACCTCATCGATCCCGATCGCCACCATCGCGGCGGCCACGTCACGTCCCGCGAACGTCATTGGCCTGCACTTCTTCAATCCGGTGCCGGTGATGAAGCTCGTCGAAGTGACGCCGTCGCTACTCACCAGTGAGTCGACCGTCGACACGGCGCGGACCTTCGCCCGCGAGGCGCTGGGCAAGACGCCTATCGCCTCGCCTGATCGCGCCGGCTTCGTCGTCAACGCCCTCCTGGTCCCCTACCTCCTGTCGGCGATCCGCATGGTCGAGGCGAACGTGGCGAGCGCTCAGGACATCGACACCGGGATGACGCTAGGTTGCGCGCACCCCATGGGCCCACTCGCCCTGACCGATCTCATCGGCCTCGACACCACCGCCGCGGTGGCCGAATCGCTCTACGCCGAGTTCCGCGAATCCCAGTACGCCACCCCGCCGCTCCTCTCACGCATGATCGCTGCCGGTCGCCTCGGTCGCAAATCCGGTCACGGTTTCTACTCGTATTCCCAGTAGCGCCTTGGCCGCCTCCACCACTTCCACGCGCACCCTGCGCATCACGCTGACTCTTCTGGCGATGATGATGTCCATCATCGGCAGCCTCGGCGCACCCTTGATCGGAACTGTGGCCCAAGCCAATCGCATACCGCTCAGCACGGCCGAGTGGATCCTGACGGCCACGCTGCTCACCGGAGCTCTGGCGACGCCGGTAATGGGCCGCCTGGCCGATGGTCACTTGCAACGACGGGTCGTTCTCGTGGCTCTCTCGATTGTTCTGGTCGGGCTCGTGTTGTCCGCACTCTCGCGTGATTTCACCTGGCTCCTCGTCGGACGCAGCCTGCAGGGTATTGGAATGGGTCTGTTGCCGGTGACGATGACCATTGCGCGCAGCCACCTCGATCCGGCCCGGGCGACCAAGACCATCGCCGCATTGTCGGTGACCGCGACCATTGGCGTCGGGCTCGGCTACCCCGTCACCAGCGTCATCGCGCAGTACTTCGACTACCGCGCCGCCTTCTGGTTCGCGGCCGTGCTGATCGGCGCCACGCTGCTGCTGGCCTCGCGGGTGTTGCCCGACACCGCGGCGCGCGCGCACCGCGACTTCGACGTCGTGGGCGCCGTGATCTTGACCCTGGCCCTGGTGGGGATCCTCTCGCTGCTCGGCGAGGGGCAGGTATGGGGATGGGACTCGCCGAGATCCTTGACATTGGGCATCGGCGGCGGCGCCCTGCTCGTCGCGTGGTGCTTCTACGAACTACGTCGCCACGACCCCCTGATCAACTTGCGTCAGTCGGCGCATCGCGCGGTGATCACCTCGGACGCGTCGGGATTTCTCATCTCGGTATCGATGTATCTCTTCATGCCGGTGGTCGTTGAGTTTGTGCAGGTGCCCCGGAGCGCCGGATTCGGATTCGGATCCTCCATCTTCACCGCCGGACTGCTGCTGGTGCCACTGTCGGTCGGCACCTTCGCCGCCAGTCGCTGCGTACCGCTCTTGGTACGTCACTTCAATGCACGCATCACGGTACCGCTCGGCGCGATGCTCTTCGCAGTGGCGGCCCTGACCTTCTCCCACGAGCACCACTCGTTGTGGGAGGCCTTCGTCGTCATGGGCATCGCCGGCCTCGGCGGCGGCCTGACCTTCGCCGCTATGCCCGGCTACATCGTGCGAGTCACACCACCGGCGGACACCGGCGCCGCGCTCGGCTTCTATCAACTGCTGCGCAGCATCGGGCTATCGATTGGATCGGCCGTCGCTGGGGCGATCCTCGCGCATTTCACCGCCGCTGGCGCCTCGCTGCCCGTGCGAGCGGGTTTCCTCACCGCCCTCAACATCGCCGCAGGGTTGATGGTGGTCACGGCGGTGATGAGCTACCTGCTTCTGGGCGACTCGTCGACGGGCACCACCTCGGCGGCCACCATCGAAATGATGGAAGAGAGCGCCGAACTCGGTGCGAGTGGACTGGGACTCCTCGGAGAGCAGGACTGACGCCATCTAATCTGGTCAAAAGGAGATCAGTGAACGTCTACGTCGTCACCCTGCAGTGTCAAGATCGACCCGGCATCGTCCTGGCGACATCGACGGCGATCGTCGGCGTCGGCGGCAACATCTTGGAGAATGACCAGTTCACCGACCCCGTCACGTCGCAGTTCTGCATGCGCACGCGCTTCGAAACTGACGCTGATGATCTCGACGCGGTGCGCGATCGTCTCGTGGTGGCCCTCGCGGCCTTCACCCCGGACCTCTCGATTCGCCACGAAGACACCCGTCGGCGCGCCTTGGTGATGGTGTCGCAGTACGACCACTGCCTGGCGGAACTCCTGTATCGGCGCGACTCGGGTGATCTGCCGCTCGACATCGTCGCCGTCGTGAGCAACCATCCGAACTGCGCGGAACTGGCCGCGCGACACGGCGTCCCTTTCTACGAGGTTCCGGTGACGCCCGCCACCAAGACCAGCGCGGAGAACGAGGTCCGCGAATTGTTGGCCCTATGGCAGGTCGACTTCGTCATCCTCGCGCGCTACATGCAGGTGCTCTCCGAGAGCCTGTGCGCCGACCTCGCCGGACGCGCGATCAACATCCACCATTCATTCCTGCCCGGTTTCAAAGGGGCGCGCCCTTACCACCAGGCCTACGAGCGAGGAGTGAAGCTGATTGGCGCGACGGCGCACTTCGTCACCCCCGAACTCGACGAGGGCCCCATCATCGATCAAGACGTGGTGCGCGTGACGCACGCGCGGGCACCCGACGACCTGGTATCCCTGGGCCGCGACGTGGAACGCAACGTCCTGGCCCGCGCCGCGCGCCTGCTCGCCGAGGACCGCGTGGCCCTCGTGGGTCAGCGCACCGTCGTCTTCTCGCAGTGACTCAAGTGACCGCTGAGCGCACCGCGTATTTCGCGTCGAGGTATGCCGATGTTGCCATGACCTCCACCAGAATCTGCACGGCGTCGTAGACGTCGACGTAGCGCAAGTAGAGCGGGGTGAATCCGAATCGACAGATGTCGGGCGCGCGGAAGTCGCCGATCACGCCGCGCTCGATCAGCGCCTGCACGATGCCGTACCCATGCTCGTGGCGAAGTCCCACCTGGCTGCCGCGCCGGGCGTGCTCGCGCGGTGTCACGACCTCGAAGACGCCCGGTAGCGCCTCTTCCACCAACGCGATGAAGAGATCGGTCAGTGCCAGGCTCTTGACGCGCACGTCAGCCATCGTCGTGCGCTCAAAGACCTCGAGGGCTCCATCGAGGGCTCCCAAGGCGATGACCGAAGGCGAAGAGGTCACGTAGGCGCGCATGCCGGGCGCCGATTCGTAGATCGGCTCGAAATCGAAGGGGCGCGCATGCCCGAGCCAGCCCGGCAGAGGATTGCGCAGCACGCCCTGCCAGCGCGGAGCGACGTACATGAACGCCGGGGCGCCGGGTCCGCCATTGAGATACTTGTAACCGCATCCGGCCGCGAAGTCAACATCGGCGACGGTCACGTCGAGGGGCACGGCTCCCGTCGAATGCGCGAAATCCCAGAGCATGAGGGCCCCCACCGCGTGGACGGCGGCGGTGATCCCCACCATGTCGAGCATCTCGCCGGTGCGAAAGTCGACGTGCGTGAGCATCACGAGGGCGACGTCGTCATCGAGGTGTTCATGGAGCGTCGCGCGATCGATCGTTTTGACAATGATGTCGCGTCCCGCGAGCTTGGCCATTCCCGCGACGATGTAGAGGTCGGAGTGGAAGTTGACGGCGTCGGTGATGACCACGTGACGCTCGGTCCGCAACTCGAGTGAGCCGCCGATGATCTTGCCCAGCAAGAACGTCAGCGTGTCGGCGACGAGAACCTCGTTCTCGCCAGCGCCGATCATCGGGGCCAGTCGGTTCCCCAAGGCCAGTGGCGCGTCCATCCATCCCGCCGTGTTCCAGGAACGGATGAGGCCCTCACCCCATTCGTGGTCGATGACCTCGTGCACCCGACGCTGCGTGCTCTGGGCGACGGGTCCGAGCGAATTGCCGTCGAGGTAGATCTCCGCTTCGCGCAGGATGAACTCGTCGCGCAGCGCCGCGAGGGGATCGCGTTCGTCGAGCGAGTGGCATTCATCGCGGGTGGTCATAGGACACTCCTCACTTCCCACAGCAGGGGGTAGAGACGTTGCGACAGGGTGGTATCGAGGTAGGCCATGCCCTCCGAGCCCCCGGTGCCCGGACGTCGACCGATCTGGCGGCCCGCCATCAACATGTGCTGGTGTCGCCACATCGCGAGTCGCTCGTCGTGGTCCATCATCAACTCGGCCACCGCGTGCAGCGCCGAGGTCACTGGGGAGCGATGCTCGCGGTAGAGCTCGCGCACCAGGTCGAGGGTGTCGGCGTTGTCGGCAGCGTCGAGTATCTGACGCAGCGAGAGCTCGAAGCCGCCCAGCAGCGAAGGTACCTCGCTCATCTCGCTCAGCCACGCACGGGTCTCGTCATCGAAGAGGTGAAAGCTGAGCATGGAAGACTTACCGGCGCCACTGAGGAATTCGATCGCCCGGAACTGGAATGACTGAAAGCCCGACGCCGGGTCCAGCGGATCGCGGAACTCGAGAAAGCCCTCCGGCGACATGGTCTCGAGCACGCGCAGGTGCTGGATCAACAGGTCCTCGATGGTCACCATGCGATGCAGGTGACGCGAAGCGTTCCACGGCTCCTGGGCCCACAAGGCGGCGCTCGCGCGACGCAGTTCGTCGATGATGACCTTGAACCAGAGTTCGTAGGATTGGTGCACGACGATGAAGAGCAACTCGTCGGGCGCGTCCTCGGTGAGGGGCACCTGCAGTGTCAAGAGGTCGTTGATCTTCAGGTACGTCGAATAGTCGGTGCCGGCCACGTCCAGTAACACTACGACGCGCGAAATATCCCGACCAGGCGAGCGACCTAGCGCGTCAGCGGCTTGTAGCGCAGGCGGTGAGGCTGGTCCGCGTCGGTGCCCAGACGCTTGTGACGCTCGGCCTCGTAATCCGAGAAGTTCCCCTCAAACCAGCGCACCACCGCGTCACCCTCGAAGGCGAGGACGTGGGTGGCGATGCGGTCGAGGAACCAGCGATCGTGGCTGATCACCACGGCGCAGCCCGGAAAAGTGAGTAGTCCGTCTTCGAGCGCGCGCAGGGTGTCGACGTCGAGGTCATTGGTTGGTTCGTCCAACAGCAGGACGTTGCCGCCCGTGCGCAACACCTTGGCCAACTGGACACGGTTTCGCTCGCCGCCGGAGATCTCTCCCACCTTCTTTTGCTGGTCCGATCCCTTGAAGCCGAAACTCGCCACGTAGGCACGGGCGTGGATCTCGCGGTTACCCACCACCATGTGCTCCTGGCCCCCGCTAATCTCGTCGAACACCGTGGCCCCGGCGTCGAGATTGTCGCGCGACTGGTCCACGTAGGCGAAAGCGACCGTCGAACCCACCTCGATCGTGCCCGACGTCGGCTCCTCGAGCCCGACCATCATCTTGAACAGTGTGGTCTTGCCGGCGCCGTTGGCGCCGATGACTCCGACGATGCCACCGGGTGGCAGAAGGAATTCCAAGTCTTCGATGAGCAGGCGATCGTCGTAGGCCTTAGTCAGGTTCTTGGCAATCACGACCACGTCGCCCAGTCGCGGTCCCGGTGGGATCGCAATCTCAAGCTTGTCGGCCCGGCGCTCCACAGCTTCGGAATCAGCCACGAGTTCATTGAACGCGGTGAGTCGCGCCTTGCCCTTGCTCTGGCGTGCCCGCGGCGACATGCGGATCCATTCGAGCTCACGCTCCAACGCGCCTTGACGCACCTTGTCGGCCTTCTCTTCGCCGGCGAGACGTGCCTGTTTCTGCTCAAGCCACGAAGAGTAGTTGCCCTCCCAGGGAATGCCGTGTCCCCGGTCAAGCTCCAAGATCCACGACGCGGCATTGTCGAGGAAGTATCGGTCGTGGGTGATGGCGACGACGGTGCCGCTGTAGTCCTGGAGAGTGCGTTCGAGCCAGGCCACCGATTCGGCGTCGAGATGGTTGGTGGGTTCGTCGAGCAGCAGCAGGTCGGGGTGCGAGAGCAGCAATCGACACAGGGCCACGCGACGGCGCTCGCCGCCCGACAGCTTCGTGACGTCGGCGTCGGGCGCGGGCAGGCGGAGCGCGTCCATGGCAATCTCGAGCGTGCGCTCGAGGTCCCACGCGCCCAGGGCGTCGATCTTGGTCTGCAGCGTGGACTGTTCGGCGAGCAGGGCATCGAAATCGGCGTCAGGGTCAGCGAAGCCGGCGCACACGTCGTTGAATCGCGCCAGCAGGTCGCGCTGCTCCGCCACGCCATCAGAGACGTTGCCCACCACATCCTTCGTGGGGTCGAGCTGGGGCTCTTGGGACAGGTACCCCACAGAGAAGCCCGGCGTGAGGCGGGCTTCGCCGGTAAAACCGTCGTCCAGACCGGCCATGATGCGCAGAAGAGAAGTCTTGCCCGAACCGTTGGCGCCGATCACGCCAATCTTCGCGCCGGGATAGAAGGAGAGATTGATGCCCTTGAGGACTTCGCGGTCCGGCGGATAGAAACGACGCAGGTCGCGCATAGTGAAGATGAACTGAGCAGCCATGCGTCCAGTCTGGCGCATGGTGAGGTCCCTGCGCGGCGGTCGCAGTGAGACACCCGGCATTTACACTGATGGCCATGTCGTCGCCGGTCGCCACCACCCATCGCCACGCACCCGATTGGCTTATTCTCACCATCGCCTGCGTCGCACAGTTCATGGTGGTCCTCGACGTCTCGGTGGTCAACGTCGCGTTACCGCACATGGGCCATGACCTCAAACTGAGCGAGAACAAGGCGCAGTGGATCATCAACGCCTACGTCCTGACCTTCGCCGGATTCTTGCTCCTGGGTGGTCGCGCGGCCGACCTCTTCGGCCGACGCAAGGTCTACCTGCTCGGCATCGCCGTCTTCACCATCGCGAGTATCGGCGCGGGATTCGCGCACAACGGCTCGCAGATGATCATCGCGCGAGCCATCCAGGGTCTGGGGGGTGCCATCTTGTCGCCGGCCACCCTCACGATCATCGTCACCACGTTCCACGGAGCACGCTTGCCCAAGGCCATCGGGGCCTGGAGCGCCGTCGCGGGCGCGGGTGGCGCCGTCGGTGGCCTCGCCGGCGGCCTCTTGACCGGGTACGCGAACTGGCGCTGGGTCTTCTTCATCAACGTCCCCTTCGGCATCGCCGCCGCGCTGATCGCCGGGATATACCTGCAAGAACGCCGCAACCAGGACGCCACCTTCAAGCTGGACGTGACGGGAGCGATCCTGGTCACGGGTGGTCTCACCGCTTTGATCTACGGCGTCGTCAACACCACGTCGTCGAGTTGGACGTCGTCGTCGACCCTCTCGTGGCTACTGGGATCGGCCGTACTTCTGATCGGTTTCATCTTCTGGGAGGCGCGCGTCGCCTCGCACCCGTTGGTACCGTTTCGCATCTTCCACTCGCGGCCCCTCACGATTGCCAACATCGTCATGTTGTTGGCGGGTGGTGCCTTCTTCGCCATGTGGTACTTCCTCACCTACTACTTCCAGAACATCCTGGGCTACGACGCAGTCCGTGCCGGATTCGCGTTCTTACCGATGGCGGTGGGCATCATCGTCGGCGCGCAATTGAGTTCGCGACTCCTGGTGAAGGTCGGCGTGCGTCCCCTGTTACTGGTGGGTGCAGCCTTCGCGACGATCGGCTTCTTCTGGTTGAGCCTGATCACCCCGACGAGTTCCTATTGGGGAAACATCTTGGTGCCGGCCTTCCTGTGTTCCTTCGCCATGGGCCTGTTGTTCGCACCCCTGGCCACGGCGGCCACGGTGAACGTGGAGCGCTCCGACGCCGGGCTGGCCTCGGGCATCCTCAACACCGCACGCCAGGTCGGCGGGTCGTTGTCCCTCGCGATCCTGGGGACGGTGGCCTACGACCGCACCCAGGCGTACGTTCGTGCGGTATCGCAGAACACGCACTCCCCGGCGGCCGTCCAAAAGCTGGCCTACGTCGCGGGGTACAACCGTGCCTTCGAAATCTCGGCCGCCATCGCACTGGTCGCGTTCTTCGTCAGTTGGGCGCTCCCGGCCAAGGTGGGACACCACTCCAACCACGCGCAGCCGGCCGATCCCGCTTCCGCCGCAGCCAGTTCTGGACACTAATTCTTAACATTTCCCCCGCCCCGTGACCACGTCATTCGAGAGTAGTGTCGGCAGTTGACACCCAACGAGTGCTCCGCCCGGTCGGGGGCACAGTACCCGTGGTGTGGCCTCGTGGCCAACTACAACAAGGGAGAATCAAATGAAGAGAATTCGTCGCCTCGGCGTGGTGCTGGGAGCCAGTTCGCTGGTCCTGGGCACCGTGACGATCGGCGTTGGAGCGATTAGCGCAACAGCGGCGAGCAAGTACAAGGCCTGTATCGTCATCGACACCGGTGGTGTGAAGGACAAGTCCTTCAACCAGTCCGCCTACCAGGGTGGACTTGACGCAGTCAAGGTGAACTCGAACATTGCTCTGTCGTACCTGACGTCAAACTCGTCAACGGACTACGCGCCCAACATCACGACGTTCGAGAACAAGGGCTGCGGCATCATCGTGACCGTCGGATTCAACATGGACGCGGCCACGGCCGCCGCCGCGAACGCTGCTCCGAACCAGAAGTTCGCCATCGTTGACGACAAGCCGACCACCAAGTCGACGAACGTGCTCGCGTTGCAGTACCAGACCAACCAGGCCGCGTTCCTCGGTGGCTACCTCGACGCCGCGACGTCCAAGACCCACGTGGTCGCCACCTTCGGTGGAATGAACTTCCCGTCGGTCGCCATGTACATGAGCGGATTCGTCGCCGGTGTCCGTTACTACGACAAGACCACCAAGTCCAAGGTCAAGGTCCTGGGCTTCGCGCCCGCAGCAGGCAACTGCAACCTGGCCAGCTGCCCCGGCACGGGTTCCTTCGTCGGTAACTTCACGTCGCAGACCGACGGCAAGACGTTCGCTCAGAACTTCTTCGCCCAGGGTGCCGACTACGTGTTCCCGGTCGCCGGTTCGGTCGGCCTCGGATCCGTGGTCGCCGCCAAGCAGGCCGGTAAGGGTAAGCAGATCACGTGGGTTGACTCCAACGGTTGCTTGACTGACCCCACCGAGTGCAAGTGGTACAACGCAACGGTCGCCAAGGGCGTCGAGCCTTCGGTGAAGGCCGCCATCTTGGCCGCCGCGGGTGGCAAGTTCAAGGGTGGCGTCTACCACGGCACACTGGCTAACGCCGGCACGCTCCTCGAGCTCAACACCTCGTCGGCCTCGAGTGCGCTGCAGACGACGCTGAACACCCTCACTCGCGGCATTGAGAGCGGCAAGATTTCGGTCCAGCCGTCGGCGTACCCCGCGACCCCGAAGTGATGTGAATTTTCGTTACCCAGTAACGCACAAAGGCCCGGGTCACGAAGGACCCGGGCCTTTGTGCTGGCTACGATAGGAACTTATGCGCGTTGAACTCAACGGGATCACCAAACGATTCGGTTCCTTCACCGCCAACAACCAGATTGATCTGGTCGTCGAACCTGGCCAGATTCACTGCCTCCTCGGCGAAAACGGCGCGGGCAAGTCGACATTGATGAACGTGCTCTTTGGACTCCTGCACGCTGAGGAAGGCGAGATCCTCGTCGACGGACAACCGGTGAAGTTCGCCAATTCCGGCGACGCGGTTCGCCACGGCATCGGCATGGTCCACCAACATTTCATGTTGGTGCCGGTCTTCACCGCCGCGGAGAACGTCGTGCTGGGTTTCGAGCCGACCAAGTCGTTCAATCGTCTGGACCACAAGACCGCCAACGCCCACATCCGCGAACTGTCTCAGAAGTTCGGACTTGAAGTGGACCCTGACGCCGTGGTGGAGAACCTGTCGGTGGGCCTGCAACAGCGAGTGGAGATCTTGAAGGCCCTCAGCCACGACGCTGAGCTACTCATCCTCGACGAGCCAACAGCGGTGCTGACTCCCCAGGAGATCGAAGCCTTGATGGAGATCATGCGCTCGCTCGCCAAGGACGGAAAGTCCATCTTGTTCATCACCCATAAGTTGAAAGAGGTGCGCGCCGTCGCCGACGTGATCACCGTCATCCGACAGGGCCGCGTGATCGATTCGGTGCCGCCCACCGAGACCGAGGGCCAACTCGCCTCGCTGATGGTGGGCCGCGAAGTCAACCTCACGGTCAAGAAGGAAGAGACCGAGCTCGGCGAGGCGGTCCTCGAACTTCGCGACGTGGTCGTACGCGACGACCGCGGACTGGCGGTCGTGAACGCAGTGTCACTCGACGTGCACGCCGGCGAGATCGTCGCCCTCGCGGGAGTCCAGGGCAATGGTCAGACTGAATTGGCCGAGGCGATCTCGGGGCTGCGCCACGTGGAGTCGGGCACCATTTCCTTGCACGGCCGCGAGATCACCAACCTCTCGCCACGTGAGATCCTCGACGCCGGTCTTGGCCACGTCCCCGAGGATCGCCAGCGTGACGGTCTGGTGCTCTCGATGAGCGTGGCGGACAACCTCATCCTCAACACCCCTCGTCGCGCGCCCTTCGCTCGTCGCGGGACACGCAACCTCGCCGCGGTGAGTGCCAACGCCACGGATCTGGTGCAGCGATTCGACATCCGCACGTCATCGATCGAGTCGAGCGCCGGATCCCTGTCGGGTGGCAACCAGCAGAAGGTCATCGTGGCCCGCGAGCTCTCTCGCCCGCTGACGTGCTTCATGGCGTCGCAGCCCACACGGGGCCTCGACGTCGGCTCCATCGAATACGTGCACCGCCAGATTGTCAATCAGCGCAACGAGGGACTCGGCGTCTTCATCATCTCCTCTGAGCTCGACGAGGTCGTGGCACTCGGCGACCGCATCGCCGTGATGTACGCGGGCAAGATCACGGGCATCGTCGATCCTTCGACGAGCCGTGAGGACATTGGTCTGTTGATGGCCGGATCGACGATGGGGGCCCATGCCTGACGACACCACTTCGCCCTCCACCACTGCGCCGCTCAACGCCGCGCCCGAGAACAGTGCGCCCGCCGTCAAAAATTGGTGGGCTCGATACTCCTCCACGAGTCCAATCACCCTGACCATCCTTGCGCTCATCCTGGGCGTGGTGATCGGCGCGATCATCATCATGGTGACCTCCGCGCCCGTACTCAATTCCTGGCGCTACAGTTTTCACCACCTCGGCTCGATTGGCAACACCCTCAAGTTGACCTTCGACACGGTCGCCGCCGCGTATCGCGCCATGGTCACCGGTTCAATCATCGATCCAACCTTGTTCTTTCACTCCCTCTCGACGGGACACGGGTGGGATCAGACCCTGACTCCCATCTCCGAGACTCTCACGTACGCCACTCCGTTAGTGATCGCCAGTATTGGCGTGGGCATCGCCTTTCAGACCGGCATCTTCAACATCGGCGCCAACGGCCAGGCCATCTTGGGGGCCATCGCTGGTACCGCGGTGGCGTCACTGATCCATTTGCCAATGCTCGTGCACCTGCCCCTCACATTGTTGGGCGGCATCGTTGGCGGGGCCGTGTGCGGCATGGTGCCGGGCGTGCTCAAGGCCTACACCGGAGCCCACGAGGTCATCGTGACCTTGATGTTCAACTACGTCGTCAACGCCTTCTTGATCTATGCGCTGACCTCGACGGCGCTGCAGCTCCCCGGCCAGTCCAATGACATCTCGCGCAACTTTGATTCAACCGCGACGCTCAATCCTCTCTTCGGAACCAAATCGGGCCTTCGCGTCAGCTAC